>Ga0070741_10000112_pt1 | contig 307618 bp, 217 predicted proteins | sample Coa_R1_4_FD_66440 | JGI IMG/M metagenome (GOLD analysis project Ga0070741, IMG submission 66440) | Surface soil microbial communities from Centralia Pennsylvania, which are recovering from an underground coalmine fire - Coalmine... | ecosystem: Environmental > Terrestrial > Soil >...
ACGCCGCAGTTCCACCTTCCGTTGCTTCCGGCGTGCCACAGGCGGCGGCCGGTGTCTCCAGGCTGGGTGCCTTTTGCCCAACTGGCTGTGCTGATAAACCATCCGGCACAGTATGTTACGGTGGATGCGGCATCACCAGTTGCCAGGAAGTTTAGCCCACGGATTACCCACCCCTTGGAAGTTGTGGCCGGTGCGACCGCGTGCATCTCCGCAAATGTATCCAGCTTGAGCAGCGCGGCCTCGCAACGTGGATTGGCCGGATCTCCCCGCAAATGGAGCGCGATAAATTTTGCCCAATCCGTAACCGACATGTGTGCCAGGCCCGCGGGGCCGTAGAACAACGGGAGTTCCGCAGCGGGGTTGCGCGGGTCAAGCGGTTTGCCGAGGACCGGGGAGTGGCCCCAGGCTTGCTCGGTTTTATCAGCGGTGCCCGGCGACCCAAACCCGCCCGTGCTGATGCCTAGCGGCTGAAACAGTCGTTCGCGCATCAGCTCTTCCCACGCCCGACCGGTGAACTGTTCCAGCACTGCCCCCGCGAGCACGTAACCGACGTTGGAATAGTAGTATTTGGTGTCCGGCGGGATTCTTGGCGGGCGCGAAAGGGACTGCCTCGCGATTTCCAGGCGTTGCTGCGGCAAGGTTCCCGGCCGCGCTCGAGGGGGCCGCATCACCTCGAGCAAAAGGCCAAACACCGGATTTAGACCGTCCGATTCCAAGGGCAAGCCGGAGCGGTGTGCGAGAACCTGCCGCAATGTTACTTTCTCCCACGCCGGATGCATGGGCTTAACCGTGTCGGCAAAAAGTTCGCCCAATGTGGTGGTCCAATTCAGCCTGCCTTCCTCGACGAGCATCGCGACGAGCGTCGCCGTCATGGCTTTGGTGCAGGAACCAAGGTGAAATCGATCATCGAGCGTGACGCGCTCTGCGGTCCCTCTCTTTCGAACCCCGGCGACACCTTGGGCGATGATGCGCTCGCCCCGCAGAACGGCGGCGGCCATGCCGAAACGTTCGCCTCCCCTGCCGAGTATCGATTGCAGAATGGCATCAACATTGACCGGGGCGTTGTTCTCCTCGGCTGAACCCGCAGGTCTCAAGAGAGTGGATTTTGACGCTTCAACCATGTTTTATCGCAGTCGGATCGGTCTCAGAACCGGACTGCATCAATCAATCTCTTGGATTCCAGCAGGAGATGTGGTCAATCCACCAGCCCACAAAGTGTTCGAACCGCTGGTTTCATTTTACCTGGATCAGGCTGCGAAGCAATAAGCCAGTGACTTGGCAGCGCGAGGATTTTTCTAGCGAAAATGGCCGGGCGGAATATTCTTAACGCATAGCGCTCGGCGAGTTTTGAACCAGCGCATTGGCATGAGCGATGAATGCAACAGGCAAGAGTGGCATTACCTGGCGGGGATGGAGGTGCGCGGGCCGGTTTCGTTGGAGCAACTTTCGGCGTTGATCGCGGCGGGGGCGTTGTCGGAAACCATCATGGTGGCCTCGAAGGACGCGCCACAATGGCGTCCGGCGTCGCAGGTGTTGCGCGAAGTCCAGGGGCCGGGAGCGGACAACTCCAGTCCGCCACGCCTTGCGGCCCCGCCGCCGCTGGAGCGCAATCCCGCCGCCAATTCGTCGCTCGCGCAGGATTTGATCGATCGTCTCAGCGACACGTTGCAACACGTGGCCGGCACGGAGAAGCTGGAGGGCTTCAGCCTCAAGGAAATGTTTTCGGAGACGTTCCAGCGTCGGAGCGTGGCGGAAATGGAGGAGTATTTGATCGTGGGCACGCCGAGCACGACGCCGCCGATCAAGGAGGTGCAGACGGGGTGGCCGCGGCCCTGGTTGTTTGCGCGGTTCCTGTTGTTTTTCGGGCTGATTTATTTCGGGTTCGTTTTTGCCTACCGGCAATTTCATAATCCGAACCTGATACCGGGGCTGATTCTCATGGGGGCGTTCGCGGCGCCCATCGCGACCTTGATCCTGTTCTTTGAGCTGAACACGCCGCGGAATGTTTCGCTTTATCGTCTGGCGGTTTTGATGTCGCTGGGCGGGATTGTGTCGCTGTTCATCTCGCTGATTGGGTACGACGTGGCCAGCCTGAACTGGCTGGGCGCGTCCAGCGCGGGCATCGTGGAGGAATTGGGCAAGCTGGCGGCGTTGATCCTGATCGTGCGCGGGCCGCGCTACAAATTCATCCTGAACGGCATGTTGTTGGGCGCGGCGGTGGGGGCCGGGTTCGCGGCTTTTGAAAGCGCCGGTTACGCGTTTCGGCTTGGGTTGCAATCTAACAGCGCGAGCGTGATGGAGCAAAACATCCTCGTGCGCGCGATGCTTGCGCCGCTGATGCACGTGGCGTGGACGGCGATGGTGGGCGCGGCTTTGTGGCGGGTGAAGAAGGACCAGCACGTGACGCTGGCGACGCTGATCGACCCGCGGTTTTATCGCGTGCTGCTGCTGGCAATGTTTCTGCACATGTTTTGGAACGCGCCCTGGCAACCCATCTTCTACTTGAAGGAGATCCTGCTGGGCGCGGCGGCGTGGTTTGTGATTTGGGGCCTGGTCCAGCAAGGGTTGCGGCAGGTGCGCGATGAGCAGCGGGCGGTTGCGGCGGCGACCGCAGGTGAAGCGGCCCGGACATGAAGACCGGCAAGCCGGAACGACGCGGCGAAAAAGCACCCCTGGATTTCCTTGGCGTCCGCGCGCATCCGTCGAGGCTTTGGCTGGCGTTGTGGTTTGTGTTGGGCGCGATTCTGGTGGGTTCCACTTCGTGGCTGGTCATTCGCGGCGAGCCCACCTACAAGGGCAGGCGATTGAGCCTCTGGCTCGAGGAGTTGACCGGGAATCCACCTGGTTCGCCCCGTCGTGCGGCGGCGGAGGAAGCCATCCGGCACATGGGAACGGAGACGCTGCCGCACTTGCTGGTTTATTTGCGCAAAGATCCGCCGGATGCCGGGAGGGAAATGAACGCCTGGCTGGATCGCCAGTCGTGGATCGATTTCCGTTTTCCCTCGCCGCCCGACCGTTCGTACAAGGCGGTGGAGGCGTTCAAAGTTCTTGGGCCGACGGCGCGGCCGGCCCTGCCCCGGCTCGCCGAAATGGTTCTGGATCGCAAACAATGCAACGAAGTGGCGGTTTGCCTCGCGGCATTGGGCGCTCCCGCGATTTCGGCGTTGACGAACGCGCTCTCTTCCACCAACCGCTATGTGCAGATGGGAGCGTTGATCGGACTGGGCGAAATGGGGCCGGAAGCGAAACCGGCCATCCCGGCAATCACCACAAAGATTCAAGGGCGGGACCGCATGCTTTCGGGAATCGCCATCCGGGCACTCGGTGAACTCGGCGACGAGGCCAAACCATCGCTCCCACTCCTTTCACAACTCCTGGCCGGAACCAACACCGCGCTGGACGCCGCTTTTGCGCTCTCTCAACTTGGCTCTGAAGGCACGCTGGTGCTGCTCACGTCATTGACCAACGAAAGCGGGGCGGCTCGTTTTGGAGCCGTGGCGGCGCTGAATCCGGAGTTCCATCGGGCCTCGGTCGCACGCAACCGGCGGCAACGCGATTTTGGATTCGCCGGCGTCAGCCGGTTGTTCGACGTGCTCACGGCAATGGCACGCAACGACTGGCACCAGGCAACCCAAAACGGCGCGATTGTGCCGTGCCTGGCCGAAGAATTCGGCAACACGGATGGAGCGGTGCGGGCGAAGGTTGCCGCGATGCTCGGGGGCTGCGGCTTCAAAGCCGCGTCGGCGAATGCCTGGCTTTCCAACGCGTTGACCGATGTGGATGCGACCGTGCGCCAGCGCGCGGCAGAAGCGCTGGCCAGGATGCCCGGGGAATTTCGTGAAGGCGGCGTCGTTCGTGGTCCGCAGGACCGAAAGCGGCTCGCGCTGGTGTTTACCGGCCATGAATTCGCGGAGGGCGGCGAGATTATCCTGGATGAACTTGCCCGGCATCACGCGAAGGGTTCGTTTTTCCTGACCGGGCATTTTTTGGGCAACCCGGATTTTGAACCGCTGGTTCTCAGGATTATGCGCGAAGGCCATTATCTTGGCCCGCACTCAGACCAGCACCTGCTGTATTGCCCGTGGGAAGGGCCGAAGAAAACGCTCGTGACCCAAGAAGCGTTTCGCGAAGACCTGGCGGCGAATCTGCTGAAAATCCAACACTTCGGCATCGATCGCACGACCATCCCCTTCTGGCTGCCGGCTTACGAATGGTACAATCAGCAAATCGCGGATTGGAGCATACAAATGGGGCTGACCGTAGTGAATGGCACGCCGGGAACGCGGTCCAATGCCGATTACACTGAAGACGCCGCGCCGAACTTCGTGCCCTCAGACGCGATTGTGGAGAGCGTCCTGACGAAAGAACGCACCGATGCGCATGGGCTGAATGGTTTCCTGTTATTGCTGCACCTGGGTTCCGGCCCGGCGCGTACAGATAAGATGCATCGCCACTTTGGGCGCTTGCTCGATGATTTGGCGGCGAAAGGGTACGAGTTTGTGCGTGTGGATGAGTTGCTGCATAAAGAGTAGCTCCAACCCGGCGAGCCCTGAAAATGCACTCAAATAGCTTGTACCACGCCGGTTGTACCTTGACGGGTTCATCAATAAAGGGTTGATTCTGAGCGCTTGAAACAACGAGCGCCATTTCTCCTCGTGTGTGCTTTCTGGCTCCTGGCTGGACGCTCGGGGGCCGCGGAAATCCAACTGCGCGCGAACCAGGCGGGATACCGGCCCTTGGACATCAAGGTGGGCATGGCTTTTTCCACCAATGAAATTGACGGCGTGTTCCTGGTGCTCGAAGAGGACACGCAAAAAACCGTTTTCCAGGGCAAGCCGGTGATTCTTAGCGACAGCCATTGGGGCTGCTTCAACCACCACGCGGAGCTGGATTTTTCCGGGGTGGACCGGCCGGGGCGGTACGTGTTGACGATGGGCAAGTATCGTTCGCTGCCATTTACCATCAGCGCGGATGTTTATCGCGCATTGCCGGATGTGCTCCTCGAGTTCATGCGGCAGCAACGTTGCGGCTACAATCCGTTTGTGGATGCTGTTTGCCACAGCTTCGATGGCCGCACCGCCTACGGGCCGATGACCAATGGCACCTATGTGGACGCGCGTGGCGGCTGGCACGACGCCGCAGATACGCTCAAATATCTGCTTACCTCCGGCAACGCCACCGCCCAGATGCTGATGGCTTACAAGCTGGCCCCGGGCTGTTTCCAGGACCACTTTACCGCGCTTGGCAGACCGGGCACGAACGGCCTTCCCGACGTGCTCGACGAGGCGCGCTGGGGATTGGAATGGATGCTCCAATTGCACCCCGCGCCGGACCTGCTTTTTCATCAGGTGGGCGATGATCGCGATCACGTGGGGTTTCATTTGCCGCAAAACGATCCGGCGGATTACGGCTGGGGCGTTGGAAGCTATCGGGTCGTTTATGCCGCGGATGGCAAACCGCAGGGGTTGAAGCAGTATAAGAGCGACTCGACCGGCGTGGCGAACCTTGCCGGGCGCTACGCGGCGGCCATGGCGCTGGCGTATCAGATTTGGAAGGATGATCCGCACCAGGGGCGGTTCGCGCAGCGTTGTCTCGAAGCCGGCCTCGAGGTGTACCAACTTGGCCGCGACAAGGAAGGCGTGCAGCAGGGCAACTCCTACAACGCCCCGTACCGTTACGCGGAGACAAACTGGGCGGACGACATGGAATGGGGCGCAGCGGAATTGTATCACGCGACGCACAAGCGGCAGTATCTCGACGACGCGAAGCGGTATGCGAAACTAATCCAGGCCGAATCGTGGATGGGCAAGGAGGACGTGGGGCATTATCAATATTATCCGTTCGTGAACCTGGGCCATTTCGCGTTGTGGGACTCTGCGGATCGAGCCCTTAAGAAGGAATTGGCGGAGTATTATCGGGAAGGCATCGAAGCCTGCCTGGCGATGGGTCGCAAGAATCCCTATCGCATCGGCGTGCCGTTCGTTTGGTGCTCGAACAACCTGACCGTGGCCCTGGTCACGCAGATCATGCTCTACGAGCGGATGACGGGCGATCTGAGTTATCACGGATTTCTGAGCAAGCAACGCGATTGGCTGCTCGGGCGCAATCCGTGGGGCACCTCCATGTTCACGGGCATTCCGGCAGGCGGCGTTTATCCGCATGATATCCATCTGGCAACCACCAAAGTCACCAAGCGCCCCGTGCGCGGCGGGTTGGTCGATGGCCCGGTTTACAACCGCATCTTCAAAAGCATGAAGGGCGTGACCATCACCGCCCCGGACCCGCTCGCGCCGTTCCAGGACGAACAAGCGGTGTATCACGACGACTCGGGCGATTACTCGACGAATGAGCCAACCATGGATGGCACCGCCTCGGCGATCTTGCTGTGGGCTTTGTGCGGGTTTGACCGGTAACTTTCGGCACAGCTCTGCAAACGGCAGGAAGTTGATGAGCAGAATGGGCGTGCGAATCCGGGACGCAAGTCCTTTGGGGCGGAACGGCTGCATTGTGCGGACATGTGTTGTCGAGCCGCGTGACGATTAGCGCGCGGCGGCATCGAACTGATATGGCCAAACACATTTGCCAGCATTGCAACCGGCGTTTTGAAATTCCGGATGACGCGCCGGAAGGGACGGAGGCGATTTGCCCTTTTTGCAGCAAGAAGAATTTGCTCGGGCGCAACGAGACCGCAAAACCGCAAGGCTTGAAGCTGCCACCGCTGGCCCCCTCCAAGGGCCTTTCATCGCAGGAGGTTTCCGAGATCGCCCGCGATCTCATTGCCAACATCGAGAAAGTGATTGTTGGCAAGCACGAGCAGGTGGTGCTCGCGGTGGCCACGTTGTTTGCGGAAGGGCATTTGGTGGTCGAGGACGTCCCGGGAGTTGCCAAGACCATGCTCGCGCGGGCGCTGGCGCAAAGTGCCGGCTGCACTTTCAAACGCATCCAATGCACGCCGGACCTTCAGCCGTCGGATATTTTGGGAGAGACTTTCGTTGACGCGGAAAGCGGTCGGTCGGAATTTCGTTCCGGGCCGTTGTTCGCCCAAATCGTGCTGGTGGATGAAATCAACCGGGCGAGTCCCCGGACCCAGGCGGCGTTGCTGGAGGCGATGGGCGAAGGCATGATCACCAAAGGCCGGATTACTTATGATTTGGAACGGCCATTCATGGTGATGGCCACGCAAAATCCAATCGAGCAGGAGGGCACGTTTCGCCTGCCGGAGGCGCAATTGGATCGCTTTTTGATTCGGTTGACCCTCGGATATCCCGCTTTGGCGGATGAAAAGCAAATGTGTGAACGGTTTCAACTTCGCCACCCAATCGAGACGCTCAAATCCGTTACGACGCCGGATCGCGTGCTCGCCTGCCAACAGGCGGTGCGCGAAGTCCAGGTCAGCTCCGCCGCCTGCGATTACGCGCTCGCCCTCGTGAGCGCGACCCGCAATCATCCCACGCTGTTGCTCGGCGCCAGCCCGCGCGCGTCGCTGGGGTTGCTCCGAATTTCCCAGGCCCTGACGGCGATTCAGGGCAAGGATGCGGTGTCCCTGGAGCAGGTGAAGGGGATGGCGCAGTTGGTCCTGGCCCACCGCGTCATCGTTCGCGGGGAACGCGGCCATTCCATGGCCGGTGCGGCGGCAGTGATCCAAGAAATAATTGAGCGTGTGCCTGCATAGTTGCCGACGGGTGGACCAGTCTCTCTCGACAGCGGCGGCCATATTCCATTACCTTCCGAGACAATGCAAATCGACCGCCCAGTCACGATCAGTTCCCAAATGGTGGATGCGCTTTGCGCCATCGTGGGAAGGGAAGGCGTCATTTACGGCGAGGAGGAATTGCTGGTCTACGAGTGCGACGCTTACACGATTGAAAAGCAATTGCCCAACGTGGTGGTGCTGCCGCGAACGACGGAGGAGGTCGCCGCCGTGGTCAAATTGTGCGCGGAGCATCAATTACCGATCATCCCGCGCGGCGCGGGCACGAGCTTGAGCGGAACGGTGCTGGCAGTCACTGGCGGGGTGATGATCGCGTTGACGCGGATGAATCGGATTTTGGAGATCGATTATCGCAACCGGCGTGCGCTGGTCGAGGCGGGCTGTGTCAATGCGTGGGTGACCAACGCGGTCAAATCGCGCGGGCTGTTGTTCGCGCCGGACCCTTCGAGCCAGGGCGCCTGCACCATTGGCGGGAACGTGGCGACCAATTCCGGCGGGCCGCACACGCTCAAATACGGCGTTACCACCAATCATGTCCTGGGTTTTGAAATGGTCCTTCCGGATGGTGAAATTATCTGGCTCGGAACGAGGCCGGATGGCGGCGAGGAGGTTGATGGCTACGATTTGCGCGGCGCGGTGATTGGCAGCGAGGGCATGTTTGGCGTGGTGACTCGCGTGCTGGTGCGTCTCATTCGCGCGCCGCAGATGTACAAAACGTTGCTGGGCGTCTTCGAGAGCGTGGATGATGCGAGTTGCACGGTCAGCGACATCATCGCGGCGGGCATGGTTCCCGGAGCGATGGAGATGATGGACCAACTCATCACGCAGGCGATTGAAGCGGCGTATCATTTTGGGTTTCCATTGGATGCGGGCGCGGTGCTGATCGTCGAATTGGATGGGCTGGCCGCGGGTCTGGAGCGCCAGGCGGAGCGCGTCATTGAGATTTGCAAACAGAATCGCGCCCGCGAAGTGCGCGTGGCCAAAACGGAGCAGGAGCGCATGGACCTTTGGAAATGCCGCAAGCGCGCGTTCGGCGCCATTGGCCGTTTGAGCCCGAATTTCCTGACGCAGGACGGCGTGGTGCCGCGCAGCAAATTGCCGGAGATGATGCGTTTCATCCGCGCGTGCAGTGAGCGGCATGGGTTGCGCATCCCGAATGTTTTCCACGCCGGCGACGGCAACATTCATCCGCTCGTGCTTTATGATGAACGCGATCCGGACCAGGTGCGGCGTGCTCTCGCCGCCGGACATGACATTCTGAGCAAGTGCGTCGAACTCGGCGGCAGCGTGACCGGCGAGCACGGCATCGGCGTCGAAAAAATCGATTTCATGGAAAAACAGTTTTCGAAGGACGACCTGGATGCGATGCGCACGCTGCGGCGCATTTTCGATCCAGAGAACCGTTGCAACCCGCACAAGATGTTTCCGGGCTCGAAACGCTGCGCGGATTTCGCCCCAAGAAAGCAGATCGCCGCGTGACACCCAAACCTTCCAGCGTCGCGGAATTGCAGCGTCTGTTGTCGGAGGCCAGCGCGCGCAAGGCCAGGGTCGGGCGAATCGATCTGACCTCGCTGAATCGCGTTGTCGCCCACACGCCCGAGGACATGACGGCAACGGTTGAGGCGGGGATTACGCTGGCTGCGCTGCAAGCAGAGCTTGGAAAACACCGGCAACGGCTGCCCGTTGACCCGCCGGGCGGGGAGCGGTTGACCATCGGCGAGGTCATCGATACACATGCCAGCGGACCAAGGCGCTTTGGTTATGGAACGGTGCGCGATTATTTGATTGGCCTGACAGTCGTTCTGGCGGATGGAACCGTAATCAAGTCCGGCGGCAAAGTGGTTAAGAACGTCGCCGGTTACGACCTGGCCAAACTATTCATCGGCGGCCAGGGCAGCCTGGGCGTGGTGCTGGAGGCGACGTTCAAGTTGCGGCCGTTGCCCGAATCAGAGCAGTTCGTCCGTGCGGCGTGTGACACGCTCGAAAAGGCGGAAAAGCTCATCGACGCCGTGGTCGGATCCGAATTGACGCCCATGGTTTTCGATCTGCACCGGCTCGCCTCGTCCGGGCCTGCGCCGCTGACGGTCGTGCTTGGTTTTGCGGGCACGCGTGAAGAAGTCGAATGGCAACTGGGCCGTGCCGGTGAACTCGGTTTAAAGGAAGCCTGTTCCCTCGATTACGAGGCCGAATTCAGGGCGAGTGGCGTCGCGTCACACCGCTGGTCGGTTTTGCCTTCGCGGCTGGCCGGGGCGGTTCGCGAACTGGACGGCGCGCCGTTTGTGGCTCGCGCCGGCAATGGGATTATCTATCATGGCGGCGCGCGGGTTGGCGGCAGGGAAACCGTCCCCTCGGCACTTATGACTCGGTTGAAGGACGCCTTCGATCCTGGCCATATTCTACCAGAGATGCAGTGAAAGCTCTCGTTTGTACCCCTCGAAAGAGGGGTGCGAAATCAACCGGCAACGCCGTAGCATATCAGGCACATGAACCGAATGGATCGGCGGGAGTTTTTAAAAGCCGCGACCGGCGCGGGCGCGGCGGTGCTGGCGGGCTCGTTGGTTGCGTCAGCCGCGGACAAGGGGGAAGACGGAGCCGGGAAAAAAATTCGCGGCGTCAACCTGGGCGGCTGGCTGGTTTTGGAACGCTGGATTACGCCCACGCTCTACGGCGGCGTGGAAGCCGAGGACGAATACACCCTTTGCGAAAAACTCGGCCAAGCCAAGGCCGCCGACCGGCTCAAGAAACATCGCGAAACCTGGATTGTTGCCGATGACTTCAAATGGCTTGCGAAGTGCGGCATCAACGCGGTCCGGTTGCCGGTGGGATACTGGGTGCTGGAAGAAAATCCGCCGTTCATCACCGGGAAGGAGACGCTTGATTGGGCTTTTCGCACCGCCGCGGAGCAGGGGATTCGCGTGCTGCTGGATTTGCACGGCGTGCCCGGGAGTCAAAACGGCTGGGACCACAGCGGCCGGGCCGGCGCGTTGGGATGGCACACCAGCAAGGAGAACATCGAACATTCGCTTCGCGTCATCGAGGGCCTTGCGGAATTCTGCCAGCGCTACAGCAATCTGCTGGGGATCGAACTCCTCAACGAACCCCGCCAGGAAGTGCCGTTGGACATTTTGCAATCCTACTACTCGAACGCCTATGCGCGCGTGCGCAAGCATCTTCCGCCCGCCCGCGCGGCGGTGATTTTCCATGATGGCTTCCGTCCGAAAGCCTGGGGAAACTTCATGCAAGCGCCCGATTGCCAAAATGTTTTTCTGGACACGCACCTTTATCAATGCTTCAGCGACGCCGACAAGAATCGCGGCATTCAGGCGCAGGTGCAATTGGCCGTCGTGCAGCGCAAGAGCGAACTCGACGCCATTCGCCAGCGCCATCGCTGCATCGTCGGCGAATGGTCCTGCGCGCTGCCGCCGGGATCATTGCGCGGGCTGCAGGGTTTGGACCTCGATGCGGCATTGCGCGCCTACGGGTCCGCGCAATTGCTCAGCTACGATTCCACCGAAGGCTGGTTTTTCTGGACCTATCGCACGGAGAAAAGCGACACATGGTCTTTTCGGACCTGCATCGAACGGGGCTGGCTGCCCGAACATTACCGGGATTGATGTGGCTGGCGAAGCCATATCAAGGCAATCCCCCGCCACGGAGCATCTTAAATTTCACGTGCCCGGGCAACACCGGCGCGTTCGCCAGGTCCAGCTCGTAAGCGCCCGATTCCAACATCCGAAAACCGCTCTTGATCAAAAACGACTTGATCGGCTGGTTGCGCGGGCCTTCGATAAATGACGCACGTAGTTTTTTTGCTCCGGCGGCGCGCGCTTGCTGGACGAGCCCGTGCAGAAACGCGTCCTCCACGCCGCAACCCAGCGCGCGGCAACTGGCGAACAGCGAGTCGATGATGAACACGTCCCGCTCCTTCAGCCAGATGCAGCCGCCCACCACGCCGTAATCCCCCAGCCGGTCCTTCGCCGACACAATCCAAATTTCAAAGTCCGGCCGCAACGCGCGGATTTCCTGCGCCGAACGCCGCTTCAATGACAGGTTGAACTGGCTCGTCCGCTGCGATAATTGCGCCACGCGCGGGAAATCTTCCGGCTGCGCCGGTCCAAACTCCACCTCCAGTTGCAGCGATCCCAGGTAATCCTCGAGGTTACGGGTGGATTGCCGCAGGTGCTTCCGCTCGGTGTCCTGCTGCATGTACTCGCTGCGCTTCGCGTCCTCGCGCGTGCTGCCCGCGCCGTCGAACAACCAGAGCCGCGCCAGTGTCTCCGCGTGCTGCGCCGGGTCGGCGGGCAGCGGCACCACCGTGACGCCGGGACAATTGGCCTCAACCTCCATGCGTTCAACCGGGTTGTCGTCCAACAAAACAAACGAATCCACTCCCAGGTTCAACTCGCTCGCGAGTTCCCGGAGATTTTCGGACTTGCGATTCCAATTGATTCGCGCGCCCGCGAAATCCGCGCGCCGCAGCACCATCCCCGGATGATTGTCGATCACGTTCCAGACATCCTCCGCCACATTCTTGCTGACGAGCGCCAAAAGAACGCCGCGTTGTTTCAACGACAGGATTTCCGTTTGCAGCCGTTTGTAACTGCGGCCCGCCGGATCATCGCCCACGGAAATGCCCGTCAACCCATCCTCGCCGATGACTCCGCCCCACAACGTGCCGTCGCCGTCCAGCGCCAGCACCTTTTTGGGCGGCACGCGCAGCTTGCGAACGGCGCGCGCGATCCCGATGCCCAGCCGTTGATAGACTACGGCTGAAAACGGCGCGCTGGCCGCCAGTTCCATCCCCGTATCGCGCGCCGCGGCCTTGCCGATCTCTTCGACAATCTCCGAAAAATTGAGCATCTCCACCCGCTCGATGCCCTTGAGTTGTTCGCGCCAGGCCAGCCGTAATTGGTCCGCTTCAAAACCCGGTCGCGCATTGCCGGACGAAAGCGCCGGCGGCAAATCGCTCACCAGCAACGGCGCTCCCGAGACATCGAGAAACACCTTGATCGCTCCCAAATATTGATCCACGAGGCTTTTGGTTCCCTCGGCGCCGTTGCCCGCAAGGTCTTCCGGCCGGACTAGGACCACATTCAAGCCCTCGCGATTCTGGTAAAACGAACTTTCCGGCGCGAGCAGCGCCTGGGGCACCTGGTTGAAATCGAAAAACTCCACCGCCGCGTCAATCCCAAATGCCCGGCTGTATAACTGCAGCGTCGAAGCCAGTGGTTGGGCCACGAAGGTCGAGGCCACCACGATTCGTATTTTCGAGCGGGTGGCGGAATCCGGGCTTCCATTCCCAAGTCTTCGTGCCAGGGCGGCGACGGCGTTCACCGGGTCCAGCAATGGCAACAACTCGGGATTTGACAGCGCGGAAAACCCCTCCTCGCGCGCCGGCGCATTTCCCCGGCTCCCGGCCAATTCCCGTTCCACATCGGCGACGGAATCCAGCGCGAAAATCGTCTCCGCCGACAGGTTCAATCCAAACCGGTCGTGCAACGCCGCGGCAATGAACATTTTGCCCAGCGAATCCCACGCCAGGCAGTTCCGGCTGGACGTGTCGCTCGTCACCGTTCCAGCCGGCAGGGATAACGCATTGGCGATCAGCGCCAGAATTTCCTGGGTCTCCGCTCCCGAAGTGACGGCGGGAATCACGGCGCTGGGCGGGCTCTCGACTTGCCTCGCGCCCGCCTCCCGTTTGCGCCGAAACGCGGCTGGAGCGCCACCCCACACTTCGCCGGGTGGAACGATCGTAAACGGCACGAGATGACTGGCCTGTTCGATGATCGATCCCGCGCCGATTTTAACTCCCATCTCAACCAGCGTATTGCCGCCGATGGTGCAGTCCGGGCCCAGTTCAATCGGCGCGGTTTGATACACCGCAAATCCATCCGGCGTCCGCGTGATGCTATGGGCAATCAGCCGCGTGTAAGCTCCCACCACCACGCGCGCGCCGATGATCGTGAGATCGGGATCGCCAATATAACCCGCCAGCAGACAGCCTTCGCCGAGGAAAGTCCGGGTGGAGTAAGCGCGCAACACGAGCCAGCGGAAACCGGGCAGACAAATGAACAAAGGCACAAAAGGCAGCGAGCCAATAAAAAACGCCCGGCCATACAGCGTCAGCGAAATAAGGAAGGCCGTTCGGGTGCTGCCCGGTTCCTGTTCATGATACCGGCGCGGCTTGGTGTAAAACAGCGCCAACAAGCTCGTCTCCGCCACATAAAAACCCAAAAGCAAAAACAGCCAGGCTAGGTAAAGCACCGGCGCCATCGCGATCCAAAAGACCGCCGACCGGTGCTCCCAGCCCGCCAGCCGGCAAAGCCAGGCCAATAACAGCGCGCTCACCACCGGCCCGATGATCGCCAGGAAAATTCCGAACGATAACAGGCCGGGATGCTGCTTCTGGCCGAGCCGCTCGCTTGAATTGCTCATTTCGTATGCTTTCTAATCCACCCTTTCCGCCCAAACCAGCTAAATTCCAGTTTGGGCCTTCCGGGCGTACTTTGTCACATCTACCATGGATGAGACGCTCTCGTCCCCACCCTTTGTTCCGCCACGGCATCGGCGAGCTGCTCCAGGCCCTCAATTCGGTTCTTCATTGTTTTCGATGGAACCAGCTTGTCCTCTTGCCGATACAGGGCCAAAGGCCCGGTTTCATACCAGCCTGGGGCAACGCCCCAGGAAGCCGGTCGAGCATTCCAGTCAGGGCTGAAGGCCCGTTCCATAATTGCCGCAAAGAGATGGATCGGGCCTTTGGCCCTCCATCGGTTGAGATCTCAATCCTGGGCCTTCGGCCCAGGCTGGTATGAAGCGCGCCTTTGGCGCTGAGCCGCAGAACACATACAGACATTCCACCGCAAACCGCTAAGATCACCCTAATTTCCACCCAACCCATTCCCCATCAGACATTTGCGTCCGTTTTTCCTGCCAGTGGCTTCCCGAGGCCAAATAAAAAAGAGGTTTAATTTACTTTAATTTGGTTTAATTTCTCAGGTCGCAGGTTTAATTCGTCCGCCCCACGACCGGGGTCATAGGTGTGCCAAAATGTCGCAGTTCCGATGAAACTGCCGGGCTCTGCCAGCCCAGCAATCATTTTTTCCCCCGGTATGTGGAAATAGGCGGAAATACGCGGAAATAGGTGAAAATAAGCGGAAAATCCACTCGACTTCGAGCCCTGCACCGACTCGCCCCGCCATCTTGTCCACCATGGATGCCAACCACAACATATGGCGCATCGCTAGGGAACCCACAATGCGGCAGAGGTTCCGTGGCCGACTTTGGACCCTGGGCTTGTTTTAATTGTCAAAGAACCGGCCCGGTTTACCCGGGAAGCCTCTGCTCGAGGCTCCCAACGCGGCCAGGCAAAATCACCATCTCGCGCGCCCAAGATGCGTCTGGGCCTTTATCATTTGGCATTGGCTCGCCTCGCCGAAGCTGCTTTTGAGCGAAGGCGGGTCCTTCCGGCGCTTCGCGCCGGGCTCCCTTTTTGACCAACACCTGGATTAGAGCACAGGCTTTCCTTGAATGCAAATGAATTTTTCTTGTGAGGAGGCGGTTCCGGTTTCTGATGAGTTGGGCGGCGTTCTGATGCCTTCGCCTTCGCGTACCCGCGCTCCGGGACAAGGATCGCCTCCTTGAAGCTTGACCACCTGAGAACATGACGCGCCTTTGTCAGAGGCTGCGTGATCTTCGAAGTGGCCTCATTCCGACCGAGCCACTATATCGCCCGAACACCAAAGCGGGGCCATTTTCGCCGCGACCTTGCAAACGAACCCCTGCGATTCTGGCGCGTGCGCCGCTATCTCATCATTTACCGAAGCGAAGTGCGGCCGGTCCAGATCGTTCGGGTTCTGCATGGGTCTCGTGATGTGCAGGCAATATTGAGCGCCGATTGAACCGAACCACTGGCGCAAACTGGTTGGATAGACTTGTCCACACCCCGGCTTGCCTGTAGAGTCCAACCCAGTTTTGCGGCCATGAAAAAATTCCATTCCCTCACACCGCTGGTGGTTGCGTTGGTGCTTGCCGGTTGCTCCGCCAACCCGCGCACGCAGCCGCAGACACCCGGCACGGGTGACGACGCGATCTTCAACCTGATTTCCGAGGAATATCTGCGGGGCTATCTCGCGTGGCGTCCGCTGGAGGCCGTGCAGCTCGGTTTTCACGAGTACGACGGCAAGCTCAAGGATTACAGCCGCGCGTCCGTCGCCGCCGAACTCGCCCGGCTCAAGGATTTTGACCGCCGGCTGGATGGCTTGCGCACGGCGGAACTCAGCCCGCGCACGTTTTACGACTTTCGCATCTTGCGCGCGGGGATTCGGCGGGAATTGTTCACGTTGGAGGACATGCAAGCCTACACGCGCAATCCCATGACTTACACCGGGGCGCTGGACGTCAGCCCCTACATCAAGCGCGACTTTGCCCCGCTGGAGGAGCGGGTGCGTTCGATCATCTTCATTCTCAATCAAGCGCCGAACGTTGTGGCGGCGGCGCATGCCAACCTCGAGGACGCGCTGCCCAAGCCCTGGGTCGAAACCGCCATCGATGTCGGCGACGGTTCGGCCGACTTTTTGGAAAACGACCTGATGGAGGCCGTGAAGGATTTGAAAAATCCCCCGCTCCGCGAAGCCTTCCGGGCGGCGGACGAACGCGCCGTCGCCCAAATGCGCGCCCTGGTCAAATTCCTGAAGGAGGAAAAGCTGCCCCGCGCCACGAGCCAGTTTGCGCTGGGCCGCGAACGCTTCGCCAAAAGCCTGCGGGAAGGGGAGTTGATTCCGCAGACGCCGGAGCGGATTTTGGAAATTGGCCAGGCGGAATTGCATCGCGAGCAACAACTCTTCGCGGAAACCGCGGCCAAAATTGACCCGAACCGCAAGCCGATCGACGTGTTCGAGGACATCCAGCGCGACCATCCCACGGCTGAGAACTTGATTCCAGACACGCGCAAGAACCTCGAAGCGATCCGGCGTTTCGTGCAGGAACATCACCTCATCACCATCCCATCGGAAGCGCGTCCGCAAGTGGAGGAGACGCTGAAATTCGAGCGGGCCAGCAGTTTTGCCTCGATGGACAGCCCCGGCGCGTTCGAGACCCAGGCCACCGAAGCCTACTACTACGTTACGCCCGTGGAAGCGAATTGGACGCCAAAGCAAAGGGAGGATTGGCTGAGAGCGTTCAATTACTACACGACCGACGTGGTGTCCGTGCATGAAGTTTATCCCGGCCATTTCATCCAGTTTGAGTCCATGAAGCATTCCTCCGCCACGCGCGTGGAAAAAATCCTGGGCAGCTATGCGTTTGTGGAAGGCTGGGCGCATTACTCCGAGCAGATGGTGATCGACTCCGGCTACGGCGCGGATGGCCCGGGGGCCGCGAAATACCGCCTGGCGCAACTGGATGAAGCGTTGTTGCGCTTGTGCCGCCTCTGCGTGGCGATTCAGATGCACTGCCAGGGGATGACCGTGGACGAAGCCGCGAAATTCTTTCAGGACAATTGTTACTACGGCGAAAAACCGTCGCGATCCGAAGCGATGCGCGGGACGTTCGACCCCGGTTACTGCAACTACACGCTGGGCAAATTAATGATCCTCAAGCTGCGGCAGGATTATCAAGCCCAGGAAGGCACGTCGTACTCCCTGGAAAAATTCAACGATGAAATCCTCGGTCACGGCATGCCCCCCGTGCCGCTCCTTCGCGAAATCCTGCTCAAAGATCGGCGGCTTTGGGACCAGGCGCTTTGAGAGGGGTTCAGAAGACCAATGCAACAAAATCATTCAAGCGAGAGACCCGTCCTCACCCTCACCCTGGCCTTTTCCGTCCGGGAGAGGGCCGGAGCGCGTGTGCTCCCCAAAACCAACCGCATCGCTCCGGCTCAATAGTTGTCCCTGGCCATGCTCCCCGGTCTCAAACCTCATCATATCGGTTGGGCGGTGGCTGATGTCGAATCGGCCACCGCGCTGTTCTCCGGCCTGGGTTACACGCTCGAAGCTTCCCTCCCGGACCGCACCGATCCCAACTTCCAAGTCACCTTGCGTTTCCTGCGGCCGGCAAACGAAGGCTTGTTGATCGAACTGGTTGCCCCCACCGCGCCCGGAAGTTCCGTAAGCGCGATACTGAAACGTTCCGGTCCGGGCCCCTACCATCTCGGCTTTCGCGTCGATGATCTGGACGCCGCCGGGGCTCAACTCGCCCAACGCGGTTTCCTGCCCCTCTCCCAGCCGCACTCCGCGCCTGCGTTTGCGGGTCGGTTGATTCGTTTCTGGCGCAGTCCGGCCATCGGCCTGATCGAATTGATCCTCTGGCCCTGACCCCTGACATTCAGTTCAACCGCAAGCGGTTGGATGCCTTTTAAGGTGCCGTCCATGGCATCACGTTTTTAACGTTTTTGATTGCCTTCGGCGGGGGTGGAACGTATTTAACTGTGGCTCGCGGCAGCGGCTGCGAACGTAATAATCAGAAGACTCAGGCTAGGCCAACGGCCGGCTTGATTGTAGCAATGCCCAGACCAACTCTCCATCGAGAACCCATAGCCATTATTGGCATCGGTTGCCGTTTCCCGGGCGGCGCGGACTCGCCCGAAGCCTACTGGAAAATGATGTGCGCCGAAACCGACGCCATCAGCGAAATTCCCCCGGATCGCTGGAACATCCGTGCTTTTTACGACCCAAACCCTGGCCGGGCCGGCAAGTCCATCACTAAATGGGGCGGTTTCGTGGAAGGCATCGACAAATTTGACGCCGGTTTCTTCGGAATTTCGCCCCGCGAAGCGGATTGGATGGACCCGCAACAACGATTGCTTTTGGAGGCCAGCTGGCACGCGCTCGAGGATGGCGGACAAATCCTCGACCGGCTGCGTGGCTCGAGTACCGGCGTTTTTGCCGGCATCTCGACCATTGATTATTTCACCATGCAAAACGCTCCGGGCGAGCGGGTCCTGGCCGATATCTATACCGCCACCGGCGGGGCGCTCAGCATCGCGTCGAACCGCATCTCGTACTGCCTCGATTTCAACGGCCCCAGCATGTCCGTGGATACCGCCTGCTCCTCCGCGCTCACCGCGTTGCACGTCGCCTGCCAAAGCCTGTGGAAAGGCGATTGCACCATGGCCCTCGCCGGGGGTGTCAACGCCATCCTCAACCCGAGCCCTTATGTCGCCTTCAGCCGGATGTCCATGCTTTCGCCCGATGGACGTTGCAAGGCCTTCGACGCGAGCGCGAATGGGTTCGTTCGCAGCGAAGGCGTGGGCATGGTGCTCCTGAAACCGCTTTCAGCGGCCCAGGCCGATGGCGACCGTATTTACGCCGTCATTCGCTCCACCGCCGCCAACCAGGATGGCCGCACCAACGGCTTGACCGTGCCCAGTCCGCTTGCGCAGGAAGCGCTGGTTCGCCAGGCTTGCCGTGACGCGGGCGTCGCGCCCAGCGCCATCAAGTATATCGAAGCACACGGCACCGGCACGCCCGTGGGCGATCCCATTGAAGCGCATGCGCTCGGCTCCGCGCTCGGCGAAGGCCGGCCGGAGGACAACCCGTGCATCATGGGTTCGGTCAAAACGAACATCGGCCACCTCGAAGCCGCCGCCGGCGTCGCCGGCCTGATCAAAGTCGCCCTCGTGCTCAAGCACGGGCTTATCCCGCCCAATCTCCATTTCAAGAATCCGAATCCCAACATCGACTTCGCGAAGCTCAAACTGCGGGTCGTTCAAAAAGCCGAATCGTTCCCCGACGGCTCCGGGCCAATGCTCGCCGGCATCAATTCCTTTGGCTTCGGTGGTTCGAACGCCCATGCCATTCTCGAAGCCGCGCCGGCTCCCAAGCCGCGCAGGAATGGAGCCTCCCACAAACCCGTCCGCAAATCCCTCTTGCTGCCGCTGTCCGCCCGCAGCCCGGAATCCTTGCGGGCGATGGTGAAAAACTATCAGGCCCTTCTCTCTCACGCCGCCGCCGCGAATGGCTCCGGCCCGGATCTGTATTCCATCTGCCGCGCTTCCGCCGTCCGCCGCACGCATCACTCGCACCGTTTGTGCGCCGTGGCCGACTCGCGCGAAGAACTGGTTGAAACCCTCGGCGCGTTCCTCAGCGGCGAGTCCAGGCCCGGCCTCACTGCCGGCCAGGCGCCCGCGGAGCCGGCCCAGCCAGTCTTCGTGTTTTCGGGCCAGGGCCCGCAGTGGTGGGGCATGGGCCGCGAGTTGTTGCGGGAGGAACCGGTGTTCCGCGAAACCTTGCAGGAATGCGACCGCCTCTTCCGCGAATTCGGCGACTGGTCCTTGCTCGAAGAACTGGGACGCTCGGAGAGCGAAACTCGTCTTGAACACACCGCCATCGCGCAACCCGCGATTTTTGCCGTTCAGGTTGCCCTCGCTGCGCTCTGGCAATCATGGGGTGTGCAACCGGCCGCTGTGGCCGGCCATAGCGTCGGAGAAGTTGCCGCGGCCCATGTCGCCGGAATCCTGACGTTGCGCGAGGCCGCGCGCGTGATTTTCCATCGCGGACGTTGCATGGACGTCACCGCGGCGGGCGGTCGCATGCTGGCAGTCGCCCTTTCGGCTCCGGAGGCAAAGCAACTGGTCGCAAAATATTCGAACCAGATTGCCATTGCCGCTTTCAACAGCCCCGCTTCCATGACGCTTTCCGGTGAGGGAACCGCGCTCGAAGAAATTGCCCGTTCCCTGGAAGCGCGCGGGACCTTCTGCCGTTTTCTCCAGGTGAATTACGCGTTTCACAGCCGGCAAATGGATCCGGTCAAGGACGAGCTGCTGCGCTCTTTGGGCCGCGTGGAACTGACCCGCGCCAAATTACCGATGTTCTCAACCGTCACCGGACGGCTCACGGACGGACTGGAACTGGACGCGAATTACTGGTGGCGCAACGTGCGGGAACCGGTGCGTTTCAGCACGGCCATCGATGCGTTGATCGAGCAGGGGCGGCGTGTGTTCCTCGAATTAAGCGCTCATCCCGCGCTGCTTTTTTCGATTACGGAATGCCTGGCGCACCGTTCGACTCCGGGCGTGGTCGTGCCTTCATTGCGCCGGCAGGAAAAAGAGCGCGCCGCGCTGCTTGGTTCCCTCGGCGCGTTGCACGTGGCCGGCTCGCCGGTGAACTGGGACGGCCTCCATCCTGAAGCCGCCCCGCATGTCAACCTGCCTGCGTATCCCTGGCAGCGTGAGAAATATTGGAACGAACCCGCCTTGACGCGGGAAGTGAGGCTGACCGCGCCGTCGCATCCATTCCTCAGCCGCAGCCTCCGCAGCGCCGACCCGGGCTGGCTTACCTGGCTCGATCCGGAGGCGATGCCTTATCTCAAGGAGCACCGGGTTTCGGGTCACAGCGTGTTTCCCGGCGCGGGCTATATCGAAACCGCTTTTGGCATGGGCCACGCTCTTTTCGGACCCGGCCCGGTGCGGGTCGAGGACGTCGATCTGCAAAAAGCGCTCTTCCTGCCCGAAAACAAGGAGGCGGTCTTCCTCCAGTCCACTTACCAACCTTCCGATTCGAGCATTAAATTCGCCAGCCGGACCGATATTGAAGGCGAGACGTGGACCGAGAATGTCAAAGCCCGGCTGCGTTCCGTGCCGCACGAGCTTCCGCCGGCTCCGGTGGATTTGGAGGCCGTCCGGCAGCGATGCCGGGCGCACGAAATTCCGGCGGAGACTGTTTATAAGGCCTACAACACAGTCGGTTTTGGCTACGGCCCCTTGTATCAGGGCGTGGAAAAAATTTGGCGTCGTGACGGCGAGGCGCTGGGGCGCATCCGCCTGCCGGAAGCGCTGCATAAAGATGCCGGGAATTACAACATCCATCCCGCCCTGCTCGACGCCTGTTTTCACGTTCACATTTTTTCCCTGCCCGTCCGCACATATTTGGGCGTCTCGGTGCTCATGCCCGTTTTCATCGAGCGCGTGCGCTTTTTCGCCAAACCGGGAACGGTCGTCTGGTGTCACGCCCAGGTCGTGAAATATGGCTTCGGTTTCGCCGTCTGGAACTTCCAGATCCTGGACGAGGCCGGAAACTATCTGGTCGATCTCGAAGGATTCCGCAGCCAGTCGCCGGCGGGCGGGCGCTCAACCCGCGTGGATGATCCGGAAGACTGGCTCTATGAGCAGCATTGGAAGCTCAAGCCGCTGGACGCTCCGGTTGCGCTCCACGATGATCGTCCGTTTCTCCCGGGCAATGCCGCCATTGCCAGCGAAGCCCGCAAAGCCACGGAAGCGCGTTCGGGCTGGGGGCGGCTTGTCCCCACAAAAGGTCCGTCGGGCGCGGCTGGCGCGCGCCTGCAAAAGCTGGAACCGCGATTGAACGCGTTGGCGCGTTTTTACATCCTCGCGGCTTTCGAGGAACTCGGCTGGCGCTTCCGGCCCGGACAGAAAATCTCGGTTGAACTGCTCCGGAAAAAGCTGTCCATCGCACCGGCGCATCATCGCCTTGTGGACCGCTATTTCTCCTTCCTGCAAGCGGATGGAACGCTGGCGCGTTACTCCACGCAGCGGGACGCCGGGAAGGCCGAGCCGGAATGGAAGCGGCTATTGGTGGAATTCCCTTCCGCCCATCCCGAACTGACCCTGATGCGGCGCTGCGGTTCCGTGCTGGCCCGCATTTTGTCCGGCGAACTCGACGCCTCCAAAGTCATTTCGCCGGATGGTTCACTGACCTTGCTTGAACATTTGCAGCAGGATTCCATTTCGCACCGGGACACCAATCAATTTGTCGCGGAAGTTATTTCCGCCGCGCTCGCGAATGCGCCGATCGACCGCACCATTCGCATCCTTCAAATCGGTGGCGGCACCGGCGGTTTGACGGCCTATGTCCTGCCCAGGCTGCGAGTTGACCGGACGGAATACGTTTTTTCAGATGCCGACGAATCCCTCCTCACCAAGGCAGAACAAAAATTCTTCGAGTACCCGTTCGTTCGATTTCAAAAGCTCGAACTCGAACAACCGTTGGAGCCGCAGGGCCTCAAACCCGGCACGTTCGATCTCGTGCTGGTTTCCGCCGCGCGCGAGCTTGCCAATCCACAAGCTGCGCTGGCAAGTATTCGGCCGCTCCTCGCTTCGGACGGTTTGCTTTTGCTTTTGGAGCGAACCCGGCCGCCTGCGTGGTTCGAATTCGTATTCGGCCTGTTGCCGGCCTGGCACTGTGGGGAATCTTCCCGCACGCAATCGAATGGAACTCCGGGTTGTCACAGCGCCGATTGGCCTGGCCGCCTGGCTCAAGCCGGCTTCGAGTGCCTGGAAACCGTGGCCATTCCCGCGACGGCGCTCGCGACCGGAACGGAATTATTCCTGGGACGCGCGCCCGCAATCGTTCCCCAACGCACGGCCGGCGAGCTCCCAAAAAACTCCAAGCCAGACACTTGGCTGGTTTTTGCTGACCGTGGTGGTTTCGCAGAAGAGTTGGCTGATTTGCTGACCGCTCGCGGTGATCGCCCGGTATTGGTGTTCTCCGGCGCGGCCTATCAGCGTCTCGCGGCGGATCGTTTCGAACTGGCGTCCTCGTCCGGTGCGGAGATGTCGAGATTGTTCACCGACTTGCGCGGCCTCGATTCAAAACCGCTCGCCGGGATAATTCATCTTTGGAGTCTCGATTTTGCGTCTCCCGAATGCGTGGACGGCCCGGCGCTTTTGCGCGCGGAGGCCGAGACGTGCCACAGCACGCTTCATCTCCTCCAATCCCTCTCGCAGGAAAACGCCGCGGGCTCGCCTCCGCTCTGGTTGGTGACCCGGGGTGCGCAGGCGGTGCATCCACACAAGACGGTGGCCTGCGCAGCCGCGGCGATCATCGGCCTGGGCCGAACCATCATCAGCGAGTATCGGCATATCCGCTGCCGGTTGGTCGATCTGACGCCGGGCGGAGCGGACACCGATGCGCGCTTGTTATTGCAGGAACTTGGCTCGAAGGACGCCGAAACGGAAGTGGCGTTCCAAGGATACGCGCGCCATGTGAATCGCCTGGGTCGGACCAAATTGATCGAGCACGTGCCCGCGCACCAGCCAAAGCGAGCTGGATCGCGCGGAAGCGGCTTCGGCTATCGTCTGGAGATTCCCAATCCCGGTGTCATCGACCAACTCACTTTCCGGGAAGTCCCACGCCGCAAGCCCCGGGCGGGCGAGGTGGAAATCGAGATTTGCGCCGCCGCGCTGAATTTCCGGGACGTCATGAAGGCGCTGGGAATTTATCCGTCCGAAAGCGACCTTGACTTGCTTGTGGGGGATGAATGTGCGGGCCGCGTCGTGGCGGTTGGCAAGGGCGTCAAGCAGTTCCGCGTCGGCGACGAAGTCGTGGCCAGCGGTCTCGGTTGCTTTGCGTCGCACCTGACGGTGCCTGCGCTGGCGGTCATGCCCAAGCCTGCCCGCATCAGTTTTGAAGAAGCGGTCACCATTCCCGTGGCATTCATGACTGCGTGGTATGCGCTGCACCACCTGGGGCACATCCGCAAAGGTGAAAAGATCCTGATCCAGGCTGCGACCGGCGGCGTGGGGCTGGCGGCAATCCAGATTGCCCAACTGGCCGGCGCGGAGGTTTTTGCCACAGCGGGCAATCCCGAAAAACGCGATTTCCTGCGCGCGCTCGGTGTCCGGCATGTCATGGATTCGCGCACGATTGACTTTGCCGACGAAATTCGCCGCATTACCGGCGGTGCCGGTGTTGATCTCGTGCTCAATTCGCTGGCTGGACAGGCCATCTCCAAAGGTTTGTCGTGCCTGGGCCCGCACGGGCGCTTTTTGGAAATTGGCAAGCGGGATATTTATCAAAATACCGCGATTGGCCTGCGGCCATTCCGGAACAATCTGTCCATGTTCGTGATCGACATGGGCCAGGTGATGCTGCAGCAGCCCGAATGCATTCAGACCTTGCTCAAGCCAGTCCTGAAATTGTTGCAGCAGGGCAAATTGCATCCGCTCCCGTTCCGCACCTTGCCGGTTTCGCGCGTGGTGAGCGCCTTCCGGTTGATGGCCCAGGCGAAACATGTGGGAAAAATTGTAGTGTCGATGCAGGGCGAAAAGATTTCTCCGCAACGTTTGCCGCCCAGGCAGCCGATCAGTTTTCGTTCCGAGGCAACGTACTTGATCACGGGCGGGTTGGGTGGGTTTGGGCTGGTGACCGCCCGCTGGCTCGTGGAGAACGGAGCGCGTCACCTGGTGCTCACGGGCCGCAGCGGGGCGGCGACTCCCGAAGCGGAACGCGCCGTCAAGGAATTGAAGCATCTCGGCGCAAAAGTTTTGGTGATCAAGGCCGATGTGACCAAACGCGCGGACGTGGATCGGGTCTTCAAAACGATCGCGCGCCGGTCGCCGCCGTTGAAAGGCATCATGCACACCGCGATGGTGCTGGACGATGGCATCCTGGCCAAACTCACGCCCGAACGATTCAGTTCGGTGCTCGCGCCCAAAGTCACGGGCGCGTGGAACCTTCATCTCGCGTCCGCCGGTTTGCCGCTGGATTTCTTTGTGCTGTTCTCCTCGATCAGTTCGCTCGTGGGCGCGGCGGGGCAGGGAAACTACGCGGCGGCCAATAGTTTTCTGGACGCGCTCGCCCATTATCGCCGGTCGCTCGGGCTGCCCGCGCTTTCCGTAAACTGGGGCGCGCTCAGCGAAGTGGGCATCGCGGTTCGCAATGCGCGAGCGGCGGAACACCTGGCTGCTCATGGCGTGGTTGGGATCACCCCCGCCCAGGCCACGGAGATGCTGGGCCGGCTTTTGCAAAGCGACGCCACTCAAATCGCCTTCATGCGGGTCGATTGGCAAAAGTTTGCCACTGCCACCGGAGGCGCTTTGGCCGGAGCGCGCTACGAGGGGTTGACCCAGGGCTTGGGCGGCGATAAGGCGGACACGGGCGGCGAGTTGCGCAAGGCCATTCTCGCGGCGCCGCCGGGCGAACGGTTGGGGTTGGTCACGGGGCAACTCCGGGAAATCGTGGCGAAAGTGCTGCGCACCTCCGCCACCAAGCTCGACATCGAACGGCCATTGAAGGAAATGGGCCTCGATTCACTCATGGCTTTCGAGTTGCTGAACCGCATTGAGACGCAATTTGGCATTTCACTACCGCCGAACAAGCTTTCCGCGGGCGGCAACATTGCCAAAGTGGCCGTAATTGTGCTCGATATCCTTGCCGGAAGCCCGGCAGGGCCGGCCGAAGCCACCGCCGACAAAACTGAAACCAAGCCGGACGTTGTCGTCGAGGAGACGGCGCAGGAGCAGCCCCTGGCCGAGTGCCTTTTGTCGCTTCGGACCGAAGGATCGCGACCCCCGCTCTTCTGCATTCATCCCGCTGGCGGGTTGGTCAACATTTATGCCGGACTGGTCGAGCAACTGCCCGCCGATCTTCCGATCCATGGCATCCAGTCGCGCGCTTACTCGGATGACGCGGGGGAACGTTCGTCCCTCAAAGCCATGGTGCGCGATTACGCGGGCCTCATCCTGGGGCAGCAGCCCGCCGGGCCTTGCAGCCTGATGGGTTTTTCGGTCGGCGGCTTTCTTGCGCTGGCGACGGCGCGCGAGTTGGAGCGGCGCGGCAAGACCGTCGCGCTGGTGGGCTTGATCGATACGCCGCTGGCGTTGCTCGAACCCTCCTATCCACGCGAGCGTTTCCTCAAGAAGCAAATCATTGAAATGTGGGATTATTTTGGCGGGGAACTCTCCGCGTTGAAACCACTGGAGCCGGAAGATCTCTCCGCCTCTGCCGAGAAAATCGCGGGTCAAATTTTGGCCGCGCCGAGCGGGGAACACGCCAAAATCGTCATGGATTGGCTGACCGGCCGCGATTTGATTCAGCCGGGCAAGCCGCTTTCACTCATCGAACGTTTCATTGCCATCGCCAGCGTCCATTGGACGTTGGTCGAGGACGCAAACCTGGAGCCCATCATTGCGCCCATCCGCTCTTGGAAAGCCGGCCTTTCCGGCCAGGGTGGCGTCGAGCCCACACCCGACTGCAGCCGCCTGAGCGCGACTACTTTTGTCGAGGAGGTTCTCGACGGCCGGCATTATGAACTCATGTATCCGCCCCTCGTGGAATTGCTCGCGGGCCGCGTGGATTCGGCCTTGCGGGAAATTGAGCCGCGATTGGACGGGAAAATGGAAGGGCGGAACGGCGGGAATATGCAACCCCGCGTGTCCGGTTCCCTGGTGGTTGCACGGTAGTCTCTCAACTCCTCCTGGCTCGCCGAGTGTGGCAAGAGCGCATGGCAATGCCTCATGCTAATTCCGGCTTGGAACCTATCCCGGTAGGGCGAGCAGTCCTCTGCCCGTCGTCGGCACGCACAGAGTGACTTGCCCTACCGAGATAGGCTCTTAATTAAGGCAATACAGCGCGCTTGGTTTTAACCATTGCCAAAGAACCCGCGCGCTTTACCATGGGAGGATGATCCGTTTCACCTGGCTTCTGTCCGTGGTTCTTCTTGGATCACGAGGATTGGCATTCTCGGCGACGCCCACCATCGTTATCACCAATCTTCCCGCCTACGGCTCATCCACTCACCTCGCCGGCGTCGCGCTCAATGTGAATCCGTCGAATTACGCTGTGGCGGCATACATTTATGTGCCTGGTTTTGGCTGGGTAACAAAGCCGACCTGCGCGCAACCGCTGACTGCCATCCAGTCCGACGGCAGTTGGAACGCAAATATCACTACCGGGGGCGGGGATGCGAATGCGACGAGAATCGCCGCCTTTCTGGTCGCGACGAACTTCAGTCAAGCTTGCGTGCTGGGCACAAGCACTTTGCCGGAGAGCATTTATTCCAACGCCGTCGCCAGCGCGGTGGTTACCCGGCAGAATCCGACCGTCAATTGGATCAGTTTTTCCGGTTATGACTGGTGGTTGAAGACGAGCGGCAGTCCGGTTGGGCCGGGACCAAATTATTTTTCCGACAGCACGAGCAATGTCTGGGTTGACACGCGCGGGTGGCTACACCTGCGGATCACCAACCGCTCGAACCAATGGCAATGCGCCGAAATGGTGTCCGGCCGCAGTTTCGGCTATGGCAGCTATCGCTTTGAACTTGAATCGTCCGTGAACGCCCTGGATCCCAACGTCACCCTGGGCCTTTTCACCTGGAGCGATGATCCCGCTTACACTGACCGCGAAATTGATGTGGAAGGCGGCCGCTGGTCAACTCCATCCGACATCAACAATTGCCAGTTCGTCGTTCAGCCTTTCAATCTGGCGAACCACCTGGTGCGTTATCGCGTGCCCACAGGCGTGACCAACTCCACTCAGTTGTTCACCTGGCAGAGCAATCGTGTGGATTTTGAATCGCTGGTTGGCAGTTACGTGACTAATCCGCCGGCCACCAACGTCGTCCTGACCTGGAGCTTTACCAATGCCCCAGCGGTGCCGCTTTCCGGCGATGAAAACGTAAGGATGAATTTATGGCTCGTTAATGGCGTGGTCCCCGCGTCGTCGAACGAGGTGGAAGTCATCATCAAGAGCTTTGATTTTGTGCCGCTGAGTCCGCCGCCGCCCGCACATATGACGGGCATCAGTCTTGGGCCGCCGGGAGCGTTGCAATGCAATCTCAACATCGCCGGACAGCCGGACTGGCACTACACAATCCAGTCTTCGGTTGATCTCTTGAAGTGGACGAATCTGACCACGTTCCTGGCGACCAACTTCTCCCAGTCGTTCTCCGATACGAACATTGCGAAGTCCGACCAGAAAAGGTTTTATCGGACGGTCACTGTTCCGTGAGTTGGACTTTCGGCTTTGAACTTCTCCGCCTAACTGCTATTTCTGACCCATGGAAAAACCGGATCAACTCCGCGAACTCTTTCGCATGCAACACGCCTTGAACCAGCGCATCGGCGTCAACACGGACCAAATGACCGAAGAGGAAAAGACGAAGTGGGTCCTCAACTATTGCCGCGCCATGTCGCAGGAGATGGCCGAACTCACCGACAGCGTGCCTTGGAAATGGTGGGCCAAATACCAGAAGTTCGACGAGCAAAACGCCCGTGTGGAGGTCGTCGATCTCTTTCATTTCCTCATCAGCCTGGCCCAGGTGCTGGGCATGAGCGCGGATGACGTCTTCAATGCTTACGTGAAGAAGAACGAGGTCAATTTCAAGCGGCAGGATTCGGGTTACACGGAAAAGGACCACGGCGATTCGAAGCACATTTGATTTTCGACGCAAGCTGGACAACTCCGCAGCCTCGCTTACCATCAGGGGACAGTTCGTCAATTGCCCTTTCGGGTGGCCGATGAAAAAGAAAAAATCAACGCCGACAGTCCGCTCGCAACCCGCTCCGACCCGCTGGCGCGCGGAAATCGAGCGCATGCTCATCAGCGACCGGCAACTCGCCCGGCGCATCCGTGAGATGTCCGTCGAAATCGAGCGCGATTTCCAGGGACGTGAAATGGTGGTCGTTTCGCTGCTCAATGGCACAGTCATGTTCCTGGCTGATCTGATCCGCCATCTCTCGCTGCCCTTGCGCCTGGATTTCATCGGCGTTTCCAGCTATGGCGCCGGTACGGAATCGGGCGACCTGGTCTTCACCAAGGAATTGCGGCTCGACGTGCGCGGCCGTGATGTTCTGCTGGTGGACGACATTCTCGACACGGGGCGGACGGTTTATCGCGTGCTTGCCAAACTGCGCGCGCTTAAGCCGCGTTGCATCAAAACCTGTGTCCTGCTGGACAAGAAAGCCCGGCGTGTCGAAAAAGTTGAAGCCGACTATATCGGTTTCGAAATTCCCGATTTTTTCGTGGTTGGCTACGGGCTTGATTTCGCCGAACGCTATCGCAATCTCCCATTTGTGGGCGTCTTGCACCCGCAAGTCTATAAAAGGAATGCCGGGAAGCGGGGCGAATCGCCATACCGAAAGAAATTGTAACAAATCCCGCCTCGCGCGATGAGTCGCATGCAAGTCGCCGTCCATTTTTACTCCTACTTCAAAGACCTGACCGGTTGCGCCCAAACTGCCGAAATAATGGCTGAGGGCGGGACCATCAATGACCTGCTTCGCCAACTGGGCGCGCGCTTCCCGAAACTGGCCGCGATGCAAAACTCCACGCTCGTCGCCGTGGGTGTCGAGTATCAGGGGCGCGACTACGGGCTCAAGGAAGGCGATGTGGTGTCGCTCTTTCCACCGGTACAGGGGGGGTAGCGAGGCTTTCCATGAAACGCCAACTCACGATCACTCGGGAGCCCATTGATGAGCCGCGGTTGGTGGCGCAGCGGACCATGTCCCCGGGCATGGGGGCGGCGGTTTATTTTGCGGGTGTCGTGCGCGGGACTGAGGCTGGCGGGTCCATTGAGGCGATTGATTATGAGGCGTTTCACCAAATGGCCGAGCATCAGTTCGGCTTGCTGTTTGACGAAATGGAGAAGCGCTGGCCCATCGAATCCGTCCGGCTCGTGCATCGTATCGGCCTGGTGCGAGTCAACGAGCCATCCTTGTGGGTTGAAGTGATCGCGCCCCATCGCGGCGAAGCCTTCGCGGCGTGCCAATGGCTGATTGACGAAATGAAACAGGTGGTGCCGATTTGGAAAAAACCCGTCGCGTAGAGAACTTCGGGGTTCGCGGAATGGAGGAATTGTGCCAGGGATATCGAGCGACGGCGACCCCAGGTTCGCGCCCCGTTATTGCGTTTGAAGCTGGCTTTACCGGTTGGTGGAGTGTAAAAATCCCGCGCCCGCACGTGCCCGGGACGATTTTTAAAATAATTGGCATGCAAAACGGCTGGGTGCGGTGTCTATAAGGCGAACCATAACGATCATGACAATGACCAAGTTTGTGCGATGGGCCCTGCTGGGCGTGGGATTCGTATTTGGGTGCGGAGCCAGGCTTCCGGCGGCGGAAGCGACTGCTCCGAAGGAGCGGGAAGATCACCCTGCCGGGCTGGTCGAAGGGTGCGGGTATTACCGATTTCCGACGATCCACGGGGATTTGATTGTGTTTACCGCGGAAGGCGATTTGTGGCAGGTGGGGGTCAAAGGCGGAATTGCACATCGTTTGACCAGCCATCCCGGAGAGGAAACGCATGCGGCTTTTTCGCCGGATGGCAAGACGCTGGCGTTCTCGGCGGAGTATGAGGGGCCAACGGAGGTTTACACCATGCCGGTGGAGGGCGGGCTGCCAACACGCTGCACGTTTGAAGGGGCTAATGCCGAGGTGGTGGGATGGACGCCGGATGGCAAGATCGTTTACGGAACGGGCAATTTCACAACGCTTCCGAACCGCCAATTGGCCACGGTTGATCCGAAGGCGCGCGTGTCCACGGTGCTGCCACTTAGTCAGGCGAGCGACGGGGTATTCGACCCGGCGGGAAAAACGCTTTATTTCACGCGCATGGCGTTTCAAGGGAGCAGCACCAAACGTTACCAGGGCGGCACAGCGCAAAATCTCTGGAAATTTGCGACGGGCGACGCGGAAGCGCAGCCGTTATGCGCGGATTTTCCCGGCACGAGCAAGCGGGCGATGTGGTGGAAGGACCGGGTTTATTTCGTAACCGACCGCGATGGCACGATGAACATCTGGTCGATGAAACCGGACGGCGGCGACTTGCAGCAGCACACGAAGCACAAAGGCTGGGACGTGAAATGGGCGTCACTTTCGGAGGGCCGCATCATTTACCAATTGGGCGCGGACCTGCGGCTGCTGGAAATTGCGTCGCGGGAGGATGCGGTCATTCCCATCACGCTGGCGTCAGACTTCGACCAGGAGCGTGAGAAATGGGTCAAGCGGCCAATGGATTATTTGACCACGGTGCATCTCTCGCCGGACGGCGACCGCATCGTGTTGACGGCGCGCGGGCAGGTGTTCGTTGCGCCGGCGGGTCCGGGCCGGTTGGTCAATGTGACGCGGCAGCAGCGCGTGCGCTATCGCCAGGCCCGGTTCATGCCGGACGGCGACTCATTGCTCGCGTTGTCAGACGAAAGCGGCGAACTGGAGTTCGAAAAGTTGCCGGCCAACGGCGTGGGAGATCCTGAGCCGCTGACGCAGGATGGAAAAATCTTTCGTTTCGACGGCACCCCGTCACCGGACGGCAAATGGATCGTGTGGCAGGACAAAAACCAGGAACTTTGGCTGTTCGACGTGGAGAAGAAAAAGAGCAAGCGCATTGCGGTTTCGAAAACGGACTCGTTCGCGGACCTGACATGGTCGCCCGACAGCCAATGGCTGGCGTATGTTTCGGCCGCGGACAACCTTTACGCGCAAATCCAGCTCTATCGGCTGAAGGACGGAAGCACGACCGCGCTGACGAGCGACCGGGTAAATAGTTACAGCCCGGCTTGGACGCCGGATGGCAAGTGGCTCTATTTCCTTTCCGAACGCCATTTGCAATCGCTGGTGGGCAGTCCCTGGGGATCGCGCGCGCCGGAACCTTATTTTGGGGACATGGTAAAGGTGTACCTGGTTTCGCTGCTCAAGGACCAGCGCTCGCCGTTCGAACCGAACGATGAATTGCATGCGGCTGATCAGGACAAGAAGAAGGATGATTCAAGCGATGACAAGGATGACAAAGACAAGAAGGACGAAAAAAGCCAGGCCAAACCGCCCGTCAAGGCGCCCAAGGCGGGCAAGCTGAAGAAAAAGCCGGACGAACCGGCGGTGACAGTTGATTTGGAAGGAATTCAGAAGCGCGTGATGGAGGTGCCGGTTACGCCGGGGAACTACTCCGGGCTTTCGGTCAACGACAAGCATTTGTATTGGGCGGCGCGCAATTTGGGTTACGCGGCTAAGACCCGGCTGGAAAGATTGGAGATCAGCAATGACGATCCGAAACCGAAAATCCTGGCGGAGGACATCCAGAGTTACGAACTATCCGATGACGGAAAGAAGCTGCTGATCCACAAGGGCGACGAGTTCCACGTGGTTGATTCCGGGACGGGCGCTCCGGCGAAATTGGAAAAAGCCGTGGATTTGAAGAACTGGGAATTTTCGCTCGATCCGCGCGAGGAATGGCGGCAGATGTTCGTCGAATCGTGGCGCTTGATGCGGGACTATTTTTATGACCCGAACATGCACGGCGTCGATTGGCCGGCGATGCGGGAAAAATATATGCCGCTGGCGGAGCGAGTCACGGATCGCGCGGAGTTGAGCGATCTGATTGCGGACATGGTGGGAGAACTGTCGGCGCTGCATATTTTTGTCGTCGGCGGAGATTTTCGGGAGGGATCGGACCACGTTCGCGGCGCCGGGCTTGGCGCGGCATTGTCGCGCGACGAAAAGCAGGGCGGTTATCGCATCGATCATATTTACCAATCGGACCCCGATTATCCCGAGCGATTGTCGCCGGTGGCGCGCCCAGGAGCGGACTTGAAGGAAGGCGACATTATCGAGCAGGTCAACGGAGTGCCGACGTTGTCGAATCATCTGGCGGGATTGTTGCGCAATCAAGCGGGGCAACAGGTCCTGCTCAGCGTCAAACCGGTTTCGGGGAAATCGCGGGACGTGATTGTGAAACCCATCAGTTTGGATCAGGAGTTCAACTTGCGTTACGAAGACTGGGAATATTCGCGGCGCATGATGGTTGAAAAACTCGGCAAAGGAGAGATCGGCTATGTGCATTTGCGCGCCATGGGATCGAAGGACATTGCCGACTGGGCGCGGGATTATTATCCAATCTTCAATCGCAAGGGGTTGATTATCGATGTGCGGCACAACGGCGGCGGGAACATCGACAGTTGGATCCTCGAGAAGTTGATGCGCAAGGCCTGGTTCTATTGGCAGCCGCGTGTGGGCAATCCCACGTGGAACATGCAGTACGCCTTCCGCGGGCATGCGGTGGTGCTCTGCGATGAGCGAACCGGCTCGGACGGTGAGGCGTTCACGGAGGGTTTCAAGCGGCTGGGCATCGGCAAGGTCATCGGCACGCGCACGTGGGGCGGCGAAATCTGGCTGAGCTTTGACAATCGATTGGTCGATGCCGGAATCGCGTCGGCAGCGGAAACAGGCGTTTATGGACCGGAGGGCAAGTGGCTGATCGAGGGCCATGGAGTCGACCCGGATGTCGTGGTGGACAACCTCCCGCACGCAACTTTCAAAGGTGAGGATGCGCAACTCAAGGAGGCGATCGCGGATTTGCAGGAGCAAATTAAACTGCATCCAGTGGACGTTCCGCCCGCGCCCCCGCACCCGAACAAGGCGTTACTCAATCGTTAGGAGCGGACGAGAACCTCCTGGGGTGTTTCGACGGCATGCTGCTTTCGTGAAGCAGATTTTCGTTCAGTTGCCTTGCTCCAACTCCCCGCTCAGAACAACGTTTGCACCATCGTCCCCACCACGCTCAAGGGCCCCTGGTCTTCCAAACCTTCTGTCGCTTTATCGAGTTTCTGCAGCGTGAGCTTGGCGTTCTTGTAAAACTCCTGGTCGTTGACGAGCTTGCCGACCGAGCCTTGGCCTTGATTGATCTTTTGCAGAATTTCCTTGAGATTCGTCATCGAAGCGGTGGTTTCCTTGTAGAGCGCGTCGTCCTTGAGCAGTTTGCCCATGGTGCCCTGGCCGGAGTTGACCTGGTCAATGATGTTTTGCGCCTTCGCAATCGTGCCTCGCGCGTCGGCGGCGACTTCCTGAAGATTGGTCACGGTGCCCATGGCAGAATTGTAGAGCGCGTCGTCGTAAATCAATTTGCCGACCGTGCCCTTGCCCTCGGCAATTTGGGCGGAAACACCCTGGAAATTCGCGATGATCGCGCTGAGCCGCGGATTGTTTTGCTTCATGAAATCCGTGAACGGCCCAAGCAGGTTGTCGATCTTATCGCCGGTGAACGTCTTGGTGATGTTTTGCACGCCCGTGGCGACGTCATCCAGCTTGGCCATGAGCGCACTCAGGTCCGGTTGCTCCGTGGTGGCAATAAGCTGGCCGGCATCCAGGCGCGGCGCGCTGGGACTGCCGAAGTCGATGGAGACATAGTTTTGGCCGAGCAACCCGGCGAATTTGATCGTGGCCTTGCTGTCGGTCTTGACCGGCGCATCCTTGTTCAGGCGCAACTCGATTTCGACCTTGTTGTCCGCCAGGCTGATCTTGTCCACGTGGCCCACAGGCACGCCGGCCATTTTGACCGGGTCGCCCACTTTGAGTTCCGAGATGTTGTTAAACTGCGCCCGGATGTGGTAGCCGGGCTTGAAAAGGTCCTTGGTGCCCAGCACTTCCATGATGAGGAAGGCGGCAAGCATGGCCAGCGCGACGAACAGGCCAAGCCGGGTTTCGAGCGTGTTTTTCATACGGTTGCTTCTGGATAATCAAGTCTTGCGGTGATGAAAGTTGAAGTTGGTGTTGAGGAATTTCTGGACGATTGAATCCGGGTTGCGCCGCACTTCCTCGGGCGTGCCGACGGCGACGATGACGCCCTCATGGATGACAGCAATGCGGTCGGCGATGCCAAAGGCGACTTCGCGATCGTGGGAAACGACGACGGACGTCACCGCGATGCGTTGCTTGAGCGAGGCAATCTCTTCGGCGATGACCGCGGCGGACAACGGGTCGAGTTCGCTGGTCGGTTCATCGTAGAGGATCAGTTGCGGGTCGATGACCAGGGCGCGGGCGATGGCCACGCGCTTTTTCATGCCGCCCGAAAGTTCGCTGGGGAACTTGTCATCCGTCCCCTTCAGACCCACGAGTTCGAGTTTTTCGGTGACGATTCGTGCGATCTCCTGCGGCGGCTTGAGTTGGTGTTCGGTAAGGTAGAGCCCCACGTTTTCCCCAACGGTGAGCGAATTCAGCAGCGCGCCGGACTGGAACACCATGGCCAGGCGGTACTTGTCCATCAATTCCGGGGATTGAATCGATTGTCCATCGACCAGGATCTCACCGGCATCCGGTTCCTCCAGGCCGATCATGTGGCGGAGGAGCACGCTCTTGCCGCTGCCGCTTGGGCCCATGATGACAAAGATTTCCCCCGGCAGCACTTCCAGATCGATGCCTTTGAGCACCGCCTGGCCATTAAAGCTCTTGCGCAGGCCGACCACCTTCACGCCCACGGCGCGGGTGGTGTTGGGACTTGAATGGGTTGCGGCGTCGCTCATGCAAGTTTCACAGCAGCAGGCGGGTCAGAAAATAGTCCAGGATGACAATCATCACAATGCAATTGACCACCGCCTTGGTGACGGAACGGCCGATGCCCCGCGGCCCGCCAATCGTCTGCAGCCCCTGATGGCACGACACCACGCCGACCACCAGCGCAAAAACAAAGCTCTTGAACAAACCGTTGGCGACATCGCTGATACGGACCGTATCCCGCAGGTTGGCGAAGAAGCTTCTGAAGTCCACGCCAATCTTGTTATTCAGATCTGCAACCAGCGCGCCGCCGCCCCAACCCACCAGGATCGAAAAAATCACCAGCAACGGCAGCCCCACCGCGATCGACACCAGGCGCGGCAGCACCAGGTAATGGATGGGATTGATGTTCATCGTTCGGAGCGCGTCGATTTCCTGATAGACGCGCATCGAGCCGATTTCCGCCGCCATGGAAGAACCGATGCGCCCGGCGATCAGGATGGACATCATCACCGGGGCGAGTTCCTTGCAGATGGCGATGCCGACCAAGCCGCCGATGGAATCCTTCACGCCATGGTCCACCAGCACCGGGCCCGTGAGCAGCGCAATGACGCCGCCAATGAAAAATGAGAGCACGCAAACCATGAAAAGACTGGCGTTGCCAATCTCGAAAAACTGGTCGAAGACTTTCTGGCGATGCCGCCACAGGAGCGGCAGCGAACCGAGGGTTCGCGTAAACAGCAGAAGCATTTCGCCGAGATTTTGAAACATATCGATCTTATTTTTGCGTGGAAGGCTCGCGCGTGGGAACTGTCCTTCCCTTGCCCGCTGGAATATAACACACCCGCCAGTGAGTGCCTTCCGGGGTGGATTGATACTGGAAAAGGCCGAAGAGGAGCGAGATTTTTTTCTTTTGGGGTGCCGCTTCACGCCGATAGAGGTTCCAGAGGAGGGATTGGCTGCTGGCCCCAGTCTGGGGGTTCTTTTCCCCCCGCCAAAGCGCATAGACGTGGGAGTAATCCCGCTCGATGCTCTTGTTGGTCGGCAGCACCGGTTCCATGACCGAGAGGATTTGCAGGCGTTCCTTGCCGTCGAAATCCCGGCGGTGCGTAAAGAGCGGCCAGAGGTCCCGCCGCCGCAACGCCTTGCCGGTTTCGGTGTTTTTCTCGATCACATCGGAGTAAAAGAAGAAGAGCAGACGCGTCCGACTGCGGTCCAGCGCGCCGGAGTGAACACGATTGAATTTGTAAACCGGCCATAAATACCAATCGCTTTCCAAGTACTGGTTGGTGGCGTGACTGTAGAACGGCCAGACCCGGTCCGTGTGTTTGTTGGTGCCGCGATCAAACACAATCAGCGGCCACGGGTAGCCCCATTCGGTGAACTGGTTTGCCCGGTCCACGGTGTGGGTGACACCGAGCGGCCAGGAATAGGTGGTCGAGTCCCGGGCTGGAGAACGCGTCAGGCTGTAAAAGGGAATCAGAGCCTCCTGATGCACCTGGTTCGTCGTGCCAATATCCGTTTCGCTCCTGGTAAAGAACGGCCAAAGCACGAACTTGCGATCATGACCGGGAACAGTTTCCGAGTCGCCCCACGAGTTGGTGCGAGTCGTGACGACCTTGTTTTCATGGCCTACCAGCGGCCACACCTGCCAGCCGTGCAAACCGTCCCCGTAAGTTCGGGACAGGACCGGGTAGGGAAAGTTATAATTGATCACGTCCCGTTTCCTGGTTTTGGAATAAAGCGGGAACAGGACAAAGTCGATTTCGTCCCTAAACAAGCGGTTTTTGATCGTGCCGTAGAGCGGAACCACCGCCGTATAATTCTGCTCCGGATCGGGTGACCGTTGCTGGAAATAGACCGGGAACAAAGTAAACCGCCTAGCGTGGTCTTCTTTTTGATCGCTTCCCCCGGCGAACGCAAACACTTGGAAGAACTGAAACCGGTACTCCGTCCCAAATCGATCATAGGTCAGAATGGGATAGGCGAAGTCAAACTCTTCGTACTGGATCGTCGGGTCCTCCGTGTGAGCCAGGGTCAGGGGCGGAATGGCCCAAGTGTGCTGGTCTCCCTTTTGTTCGGAGTAGAAAAACGGGCTGACAATTTCCTTCCGGTGTCCGGGTGCGAGTGTCAGATCAAATTCCTGGAACAGAGGGCCCGCGCTGATCGGATCAGCGCGAAGACAAAAAGCCGAAAGTCCGCCCAACATGCCCACGCACAACGTGATGAGGTATTTGGTGATGGACATGCCAGGTCAGCTCAATTCAGCGGTGCCAATACTAATTCTCCAACGAGCAGCGTCAAGGCACCACGCCACTGTGCTGATGGAAGAGCAAACCTCCTCCCGCCACCGGGCGGAGCGCAGAGATCGTGCCCTGCTCGAACATGAAAATAGCAAGAATAGCCGTGCCGAGTCGAAACCGAGTGCTCATCTTCATCAAGGGTGCTTCGCTCCTGCGTTATCGTTAACGAAACACCCATTATCGCCTCTAATGGCAACTTTAACATGGAGATTGACTTAATGGGCGTTTTCGCTATGCTCATTTCACACTTGAGGTTTTTACCTCGGTTCCTCCCGACCCAGTGTCGATCGTGCATTATCGCCACTGGGTTGTTTTTTTACCGTTGTTTCCTGCGCTGTCTTGTTTCGCCAGGGCGATAAAAGATTCAACATCGCCGGCAGGAACGTTAAGCCGGCAATCATGCAAGTAGCCACTCCCATGGCCATCACTTCGCCCAGGCTTTGGATCCCCTGGTGTTTGGCCAGAATAAGGCTGCCAAAACCGGAGATCGTCGTCAGGCCGGAAATGAAAACCGCCTTGCCGGTGCTTTTCGCGAGAATGCTGGGATTCTTCTCCTCCGCAAAACGGTTGAGAATATGAATGCCATTGGTGACGCCGATGCCAATGACCAGCGGCAGCGTCATGATGTTCGCCGGGTTGAAAGGGATGTCGAACAGCCCCATCAATCCGCCCAGCCAGATCGAGCCCACGCCAACCGGCAACAGTGACAGAATCACAGAGGAAATCGTGCGGAAGTGAATCAACACCATGATGATGATCGCGCCCAGCGCATACCAGGCGGCTTGTTGATAACTGTCCTTCAGCAAGGTGGTGTATTCATAGAGTTGAACGGGCGTGCCGGTGACATTTGAATCCACCGTCCGCAACGCCTCGACGAATTCCTTCTGCTTGTCGTGCTGCCAGATGTCCTCCTTCGGATAGACCTGCAGCAGATATTTGCCCGTCACGCCGATGAATCGATTCCGCAACGCCGGCGGCAAATCCTCGATGCGCAACCGCTCGCGATTGTCCTGCTCCTGCAACGCCTGGAACGTGTCGTGGACATCGTTGAACAAGGCTTGCTGGAAGGAGGCCAGTTTTTCAGCAGCGAGTTCGGTATCGCCTTTGAGCATCTGCTTGCGAAGTTCGTTGATCGAGGAACGCAAGGAGAGGAGTTGTTTGGGCAGCGTGGTCAATTCCTGCGGATAGGAGTTCAGCAGCAGGGCCTGGTTTTCGCTGGCCACTGCTTGCTGTGGGTCCCCGGGTGGATCGGAGGATTCCGGCGGACGGACGACGGCGGACGGGGCCTGAAGGATCCGATTCAAATCCGCTATGAGGGCGTGTTCCAGCTCCGGGTTTGGACCATTGGTGTAACCGTTCAGCAAATCGCGCGTATTGTCCGAAAGCTCGGCGCAAACGCGGCGCGAAACATGATCCGCAGCGGCCGGTTGCTTCAATTTGGCGGCAAATGATTCCAGGTCGGTGATGTCGCCGTCTGAGAACGAGGGCGGGCCGTCATGTGCCACAGCATCCGCCGCGGCGCCCATGTATCCGTAGGTGGAATAGAGTGTTGCGCTTAGTTGTTCCAGTCTCACGGGGGCTGGATCCGCCGGGGAGAAATGAATGGGGGCGATCTCCCGCTTGATCTCGCCGATCAATTCAAGTTGTTTCGATTGGTCGCCGATCAGCCGCGGCGCCATGGATTCGACTTCGGACACCACCGGCAGCTTTTTCAAACGCTCCTCCAGCTCCACGGCTTTCTCCGGCGTATCGGCGACCACACAGCCGAAAATGACGGACTTGGGCGTGGAATCGATCAGCTTTTTTTCGAATACCACGGCGGGCAGTCCCTTGGATTGCATGTTGAGCAGGTCGTAGTCGAAAAATACGCGATGGAATTTCGTCAGCGCCAAGGCGCTGAGGGCCAGGGTGATCAATGCGACCGTCACGGGCCGATGCAGCCAGATGCCTTCAAGGCGCGCGCGGACGCTGGGCTTGGCGGCTTGCTCGTGGTCGATCACATTTTGACGCCCATGGAAGAGCAGCACCGGCAGCAGAGTGAGCATGGGCACAAGGCAGATCAACATCCCGCCGCCGCAGATAATGCCCATTTCCTGGATGCCCTTGAAATCGGTCAACCACATGGCCAGGAAGGCTGCCGACGTGGTCAGCGCGCCCGTAAAGACGCCCTGTCCTGTGAAAACAATTGCCTTGCGCATGGCCGCCTCCTCCGTGCGGCCCAACCGCAATTCCTCTTCATAGCGCGTGATCAAGTGAACGCCGAAATCGATGGCCAGCCCGATGAGAATCGGCATGAAGGTGATGGTCAGGATGTTCAGATGCCCGACCACGAGCGTGGTGAACGCCAGCGTATAACCGAGGCCGATCAAAAGGCAGAGCGTCGCCTTGAGCGGCCGGCCGGTTTCCTGGTAGCCGTAGATGAAAATCAACGCGCAGACGACCAGGGAAACGATGCTGGCCACGGTGGAATCCTTTTGGGATTGCTTCAACTCATCATGTTCCAACACGGGCTCACCGGTGACACCGACGTTCAACCCGGGCACTTCGCGGCTGGTTTGGACCACCAGCTCCCGCAACTTTTCGACGGCGTCGTCGTTCTTATCCTCCGACTTCGCCTGCGCGGTCACCAGATAGATCCGGCCCTTGGCGTAAGTGATATAGACATCGTCGTCCCCCGCGCCGAACAAGGCCGTCAGGCCGGGCGAAGGCGGGGTGCCGGGCCGTTGCAGGCTGGCGGCGGCTTCCTTGACGATTCGTTCCAGCATCGGCACGGCCTTTACCAGGGCGTCATTCTCCGCATTGGCCTCGCGTTTGGCATGCAGGAACTGCGAGTTGACCATCGCGAAAAGCGAGTTGAGGTTGGTTGCCTGCGTGAAGCGCTCTATGAACGGAAGATAGTTCCCCAGCGTGGTCCGCAAATCGACTAGGTTCGTCTCCGGCACGAACAGCAACGCCTTGCGCCCCAGCATGTTGAAATCGTGCTTGTACAGCACGTCCGTGAACAGGTTGGTTTCAGCTTCGAGCTTGGCGCCGAGGCGTTCCACGAATTGCCGGTTCTTGCCGGGATCCTCGCTCTCCACCACCACCACCAAATCGTCCTGGGCGGGAAACTCCTTTTTGAGTTTTAGGAAATTTTGATGATATTTTTTTTCGGATCCGACCAGGTTGTCGCGGCTCGGATCGAACTTCAAATTGAAGCAGGTATAAAGGACGCAGAGGCCGAAAAGGGCGATCTGTGGCCACAAAAATAACCAGCGACGCCGCGTGACGGCATCGGCCAGCCGGCCCAAAACCCGGCCAAAAAATGTCTCAGACAGCGACTTCATTGGTAATTCGTCCTGTCAGGAAGCCGGCGAATGGCGCGGCAATTCTTCTTTGAATGGACCGGCCCCTCACCCTGGCCATCGTCCCCGGGAAAGGGTTAAGGTGACGGCCGGGCTGCCTTCGCTTCGCGCAAACATGCGGAACGCAGTTCACGCCAGGGCGATGCCGTTGGTGATCGTCACGCGCCATGCGGGAACTCGGCATTGGAATAGATTTCCTTCACGTCCTCGTGGTCTTCGAGGAGATCGATGAGCTTGCTCACTGCTGCCGCCGCCGAATCGGCCAACGGCACGGTAACGGCGGGCAGGTAGGTGATTTCCGCGGAAGCGGGTTTGATACCTTTGGCTTCGAGTTGTTTGTGCACCGCCTCGAAATGCGCCGGGTCAGTCAGTATCTCGTAGCCCTCCGCCTCGGCCTTGAAATCCTCGGCGCCGGCTTCCAGCGCCACTTCCATCACCTGGTCTTCATTGGCGCCCTCGCGTGGGATGATGATTTGCCCCTTGCGTTGGAAGAGCCGGGTCACTGATCCGGCGGTGGCGATGGTTCCGCCGTTCTTTGTGAGCAGGCTCCTGATTTCGGCGGCGGTTCGGTTGCGATTGTCCGTGCTCAACTCCATCAGCATGGCGACGCCATGCGGGCCGTACACTTCGTAGGTCAGGTCTTCGAAGTTGCCCGTTTCGCCGCCGCCGGTGCCTTTTTTGATCGCGCGCTCGATGTTGTCATTGGGCATGTTTGCGCTGCGGCACTTGAGCAGGACCATCCGCAGCCGCGGGTTCATGTCCGGGTCGCCGCCGCCGATCTTGGCGGCGATGGAAATTTCCTTCGCCAGTTTGGCAAAAATCTTGCCGCGCTTGGCGTCAATCGCGCCCTTGAAATGCTTTACCTTCGCCCATTTGCTGTGGCCGGCCATAAAAAATTATCGTTCTGCTTTACGAATCATGGTTCGTTCCCGAGCCTAGCAAGCTTTGTCGGTACAAGGCCAGACTTTCTCCCAAGCCGCTTCGACACGGCTGATGGCAGGGGCATCGCGCTGCAATGTCCCCGCCCGCGTGCAGCGGGCGGAAGGATTTGTTGAAGCCTTGCGAGCCTTCAATCGCGCCGCTGACGGCGCGGCGCGCCGTCCCTGCCCAACAGCAACGGCCAAAGCGAAATATCTATAACTGGAAACGCGGAAAACTCAACCCGCAGTTTCCACGAAAACCGCCGTCCCATAGCAAAGCACCTCCGTGATGCCCGCGTCGATCTCCGTGGCATCGTAACGGACTCCAATGACCGCGTTCGCGCCCAACTCGCCCGCGTGCGCCAGCATGAGCTGAAACGCCTCCTGCCGCGCCTGTTCGCAGAGCGTCGTGTAAATGGAAATGTTCCCCCCGAAAATGCTTTGGATGCGCGCGCCGAAATTACCAACGATCGACCGTGACCGCACGATAATGCCCCGCACCACGCCGAACGACTTGAGAATCCGGTAACCCGGCAGATCGAACCCGGTGGTGGTCAAAGCGTGTGTATTGCTCATCGTGACTGATTGAACACGAACCACCAGCGCAGCCGCAAGCAGGTTGTTTCATCTTGTTCTGCTTTTCGCCTTAGCCCAACCATTGTTCCCAGATTGGTCCTCTCAACCATGCCTTAAGGGCTGCTTTTGCCGCTCTACCAGTCGCGCCACTCACTGGCCGGGCCTTCTCCGCCGCCATATTTCGTTGGATCGAGGCCAGCCGCCGCTGCCACGATGTTGCAAAGCTCACACAAATCTTCGCGCTCGCCCGTTTCAATGAGGCTCGGGTCGTCGTCATTTAGGGCATTGAGCGCTTCTACAGCCTCTTGGAAACAATCGAGCTTGCTCCGTTCCGGCGCATTCTCGCCCAGGGCTGCAAGCTTTTCGATGAGTTGGTCGAATACAGTCTCAAAAGCAGCACAAGCTTCGGCGGTATACTGTTCCATCCCGCTTTGCCTCCAGCGCCCGAACGGATAGGTTCCCTTCGTTGTGGATAATTTTTCCAGGTAGCCGTCCATAAATGATGAAGACCGACCTGGAGCTAACGTTGAATCCGCGCGGACCCGCCTTTCGCCAGTGCCTTGACTTGCTCCAGCGTGGCCATCGTGGTGTCGCCGGGGAAAGTGGTGATCAACGCGCCATGGGCCCAGCCGAGTCGCACGGCTTCTTCGGGGGATTCGCCCGCGAGCAGGCCGTAGAAAAAGCCCGCCGCATAACCATCGCCGCCGCCGACGCGGTCGATCACATCCAATTCCATGGTGGGCGCCTGGTACATTTGCCCGTTCATCCAAGCCACGGCGCTCCAACTGTGATGGTTCGTCGAGTGGACCTCGCGCAAGGTCGTGGCGACCACTTTGATTTGCGGATGCTTTTTGCGGACGTTGCCCATCATGCTCTCGAAGGCGGAGGGGTCCAATTTGGATTTGGCGGTCACTTCCGGGCCGGGAATGCCCAGGCCCAATTGCAGGTCCTCCTCGTTTCCGACCAGCACATCCACGTTTTTCACGATGCGGTCGAGCACGGCGACGGCGCGTTCGTGGCCGCCGGAAATGTTCCACAGCTTCGCGCGGTAATTGAGGTCGAACGAGACGATGGCGCCCGCGGCCTTCGCGGCTTGCATGCCATCGATGATGACTTCGGGAGTCGTCGCGGAAAGCGCCGCGAAGATGCCGCCGCTGTGAAACCAGCGCACGCCGCCGGCGAAAATATCCTTCCAGACGAAATCGCCGGGCTTGAGTTGGGCGGCGGCTTCGTTGCAGCGGTTGTAAAAGACCACTGGCGCGCGCACGCCGTGGCCCTGGTCGCTATAAACCGTGGCCATGTTGGGGCCATTGACGCCGTCGTGCTTGAAATGTTTGTAAAAAGGCGTGACGCCCATTGCCCGCACGCGCTCGGCGATGAGGTCGCCGATCGGGTAATCCACCATCGCGCTCGCAATGGCCGTCTTCATGCGGAAGCAATCGGACAGGTTCGCGGCCACATTGAATTCCCCGCCGCTGACGTGGATGTGGCATTCAGTGGCCTTGCGAAACGGGATGATGCCCGGATCAAGTCGGTGGATGAGCGCGCCGAGCGACACGAAATCCAGCGCGCCGCTCGGCGGAATGTTCAAGCCCTGCTTCGCTGTTGCTTCCTTCTGGTCCCGGGCTTTCTGTGGTTGCGATTGTTGTTTAGGCATAAAATTTTGTGAGTTGAGAATACAACCTGAATCGAATCAGGAAAGCGCGAAATCCGAAATCGGGTCACCGCCCCGTTCTCCCGCTCGCTCAGCTATTCTTCACAAACATTTTCCCCGGCAACTGGCGGACGAGGCGTTTCATTTCCAGACCAAGCAGGGCGACGGATACAGCCGAACTCGGCAAACCGCTGCGCCGGATGACTTCGTCGATGTTCGATTCCTCATTGCTCAAGGTATCATAGACCTTTTGTTCGTTCTCGGAGAGGTTGAGCGCGGGGAGCACGCCGGTTTCGCTCGCGCCCGGCGGGCGGTTGCTGGCGGGGAAGAGGTATTCGAACTCGCTTAAAATGTCCTCGGCGCCTTCACAGAGTTTCGCGCCTTTTTTGATGAGTTCGTGACAACCTTTGCTGCGCGGGGAATCGATGCGTCCTGGAACGGCGAATACCTGGCGGCCTTGCTCGACGGCCATGTTCGCGGTAATGAGCGCGCCGCTGGTGAGGTTTGCCTCAACCACGACGGTGCCGAGCGTCATGCCGGCGACGATGCGGTTGCGGATGGGAAAGGATTGTTTGTCCGCCGGACGGTTGAAGGGAAATTGCGTGATCACCGCGCCGTTCGTGGCGATGCGTTCAAACAGTTCCGCGTTCTCGGGCGGGAATACCAGGTTGATGCCTGTGCCCAGCACCGCCACGGTGCGGCCCTTGGCGCTCAACGCGCCCTGATGCGCGGCGGTGTCGATGCCGCGCGCGCCGCCGCTCACGACCGTTACGCCGACGTAGGCGAGTTGATAGGCGAGCTTGCGCGCGACTTCCAGGCCGTAATGCGTGGTCATCCGCGAGCCGACCATGGCCACCGCGTTCTTATCCTTCGCGTTGAGCCGACCCTTCACGTAGAGCACGATGGGCGGATCGTAAATCTGCTTCAGCAGTTCCGGGTAATCCTCGTCCGACTGAATCAGCACGTGGCAGCCGAATTCCCCGATGCGTTTGAGTTCGCCGCTCAGATCGACGGTTTTCTCCCAATTCGTAATGGCCTCCGCCGTGTCCGCGCCAATGCCCCGCACGCGTTGCAGTTCAGACCGGGAAGCCTGCAAGATGGCTGGCGCCTCGCCGAAATGCTCGAGCAATTGCCGCACCCGCACGGGGCCGACGTGCTCGATGAGATTCAGCGCCACCAAAGCTTCGCGAGAGTCCATGATGGGTGTGCATAGCGGATTTTACCCGCGAAGGCAACTCAACAGCAAATGTGGACCGGGCTTTCAGCCCTGAAACGTCCGCGTTCGGGACGGGCCCAAGGCCCAATTCATACCAGCCTGGGCTAACGGCCCAGGTAGTCGACGCAAAAAACCGGAGAGCGCCAACGGCGCGGTTCATTGATCGGGCATTGGTTGGGTTGCGATGATCCGTGGCATTCGAATGGTCCGTTGGGTCGGGCTTTCACCCTTGTGGTGTTTTTGCGGCGGATTCCTGGGGCGTTGCCCCAGGCTGGTATGGGGCCACGCCTTTGGCGCTCCCGATTTGCTTGCGCCGCCGTACTTGGGCCGATGGGCAGGTGGTGTGAGGCGCGACGTTGGCGCTTACCTAATTAGCTCAGTCCCACACGTAGGCTTCGTCGAATTCGACGCCGTATTTTTTCAGGAACATGCGAAACTCCTCTTGGAATGTTCGCTTTTGGTGGTGCTTCTCCTGATCGTCAATGTAAGCGCAAAGGGAAGGCAAATCCGTCGGGCCGATGGAGAAGCAGCCGTAGCCGCGTTGCCACGAAAAAGTTGCGAGGTCGGGCGATTGGGTTTTGAGCCATTTGGAGGACGCGGTTTTGAGGTTTTCCATCAGGTCGGCAACGGTAAGGGTGCGGGAGAGGCGAATGGCCAGATGCACGTGATCAGCCACGCCGCCCGCCCGGTAACATTCGCAGTCGGCATTGCGCGCGACAGTTGCCAGGTAGGCGTGGAGTTTGGGCCTCGTGGCGGGGTCGAGCAAGGAGCGGCGTTCTCGGGTGCTGAAGATGACATGCAGGATAACGAGGCTCAATGATTGCGGCATGGCGGGTATCATGGGCCAAAGGCCCAATTCATACCAGCCTGGGCTGAAGGCCCAGGTAATCGGCGCAAAGAACCATGAGCGCCAACGGCGCGGTTCATTGATCGGGCATTGGTTGGGTTGCGATGATCCGTGGCATTTGGATGGTCCGTCAGGCCGGGCTTTCAGCCCTTGTGGTGTTTTTGCGGCATGAAACCTGGGGCGTTGCCCCAGGCTGGTATGGGGCCGCGCCTTTGGCGCTTCCGATTTGCTTGCGGCGCCGTACTTGGGTCGATGGGGAAGGTGGTGTGAGGCGCAACGTTGGCTCTGGCCTTGGCAAATCAATTTCACACGTAGGCTTCGTCGAATTAGACGCCGTATTTTTTCAGGAACATGCGAAGTTCGCCTTGAAGGCTGGTATGGGGCCGCGCCTTTGGCGCTCCCGATTTACTTGCACTGCCGTACTCGGGCCGACGGGCAGGTGGTGTGAGGCGCGACGTTGGCGCGCCATTGGTGTTTACCCAATTAGCTCATTCCCTCTTCGCGTAAGCGAATGCGGAGGGATTGGGATTAAGAAAAGAAGGGACGAGGCTTCAATCGCACGGCACCGTCCGGTCGGCAGCCCATTCGCGGAGTTCATCGACTCTTTCGGCCATGAGGACGGAGAAGGGGCGGGTTTGCTTGATTTCGGCCAGCAGGTCGGCTTGGGACAGCGTGCGGTTTTGGGCGTGGGCCGTGTACATGGCGGAGACGATGGCTTGTTCGAGTTCGGAGCCGGAGAAACCATCCGTCGCGGCGGCCAGTGCATCGAGGTCGAAACTAACCGGTTCCAAATTGCGCTTGCGGAGGTGGATCGCGAGGATTTCGTGCCGATTGGACAGGTTGGGCATATCGACGAAAAAGATTTCGTCGAAACGGCCCTTGCGCACGATCTCGGGCGGGAGGCGGGTGATCTCGTTGGCGGTGGCGACGATGAACACGGGTTGCTTGCGCTCTGCCAGCCAAGTGAGGAGCGTGCCGAGGATGCGGCGCGACAGGCCGTCGTCATCGTCGCCCACGGCGAGGCCTTTTTCGATTTCGTCGAGCCAGAGGACGCACGGGGACATGACCTCGGCGGTTTCGAGGGCCTTGCGAAGGTTGCGCTCGGTTTCTCCGTAATACTTGCTATAAAGCACGCCGAAGTCCAACCGCAGGAGCGGGACGCCGAAGACGCCGGCGGCGGCCTTGGCGGCAAGGCTTTTGCCGCAACCCTGCACGCCGAGGAGCAGCACGCCGCGCGGCGGGTCGAACTGATCGGGCGCGCCTTCGCGGAAAAAGCTTTTGCGCACGTCCAGCCAGTGGCGCAGCCGTCGCATCCCGCCGATCTCGGCGAATTGGGCGGTCTCGAACTCGAACGACAGGGGGGAATCGCGTCCCAACAGATCGTATTTGGCGCGCATGACTTCGGGCAGGTCGGACTCGGAGATCACCCCGTTGTCGTTGATGGCTTTGAGGGCGAGACGCCGGGCATCGCTGGCGGTGAGGCCGGCGAGATTGCGCACGAGGAGATCGAGGGTTTTGTTGGTGGTTTGGACCTGGGTCTGACCATGCTCGGCGCCCCAGTCGGCCGCCACTTCATAGACGATTCGGCGCAGCTCAACCGGCGTGGGCAATGGCAGGCGAAAATGAGCCGTGAACGATCGCAAATCCTCCGGCACGGTCATGGTCACGCCCACCAACACCACGGTGGAGCGATGGTTGTTGTACGTGAGGGCGATGTCCTTGAGAAAGCGCACGTGGACGGCGTCCTGCAAGTATGGGTGAAAATCAAGCAGCACAAAAAGCGAGTGCGAGGCGGATGCCTTGATGAAGGCGAGGATTTCCTGCGATTTGAGCACGGAGTTGTGCGGTTGATCGTCCGTGTCGTATGCCTGCATGCCTTCGGTGACGGTCCAGCGATAGGCCTTAAGTTGAAGTTGCTGGGCGATCTGCCGCAGCATCTGGACGATTTGAGGTTCCTCGTTGCTTTCGACCGCGATCAAAGGTGTGCGTGAACGGATGATCGCCGCCAGATCGTGCAGCGGGCTTTCCGTGGTCAAAGTTCCCGCCTGCGCGAGCATTGCCGGTCGAACATTCATGCCTTCGTCGGTTTAACCCTCCGCCCGAAATGTAACCAAAAGCAAGGCAAAAAGCGAGCGGGATCAGGATGGGCGGCCGTTTACGTCGGGCCGGGAATCGTTTAGACCGACAGGCCACCGCTTCCAGCCCAACCAATGCCCCACCCGCAGGGCGAGAAAAGGTATAAAAAATGCTCTTCTTGTACAAAGTGAGTTCAACTCAAGAAAAAAATGGCGCAAACGCCGTCGGGAAGACTGCCGCTCCGGAAATGTCCCAAAAATGGTCACAACGACACGCTGCAGGCCGAATTGTGTGGGTAGCCGGCTTCGTTTTGGCAATTTTAAGTTTGTTGGCGGTCTCCACCATCTCGCGCAGGTCTGGCCGGCGGCTCCAGGAAGCGACGCGGGCGGTTACGCACACCCGCGAGGTGCTGGAAAAACTGACGGATATCGCGACCAGCTTGAGTGAGATGGAAAGCGCCGCGCGCAGCTTCGCCATCTCTGGGAAACAATCGCATCTGAGCCCATTTTATACCGCAGCCAAAACCGTACCTCCGGATGTGGACGAACTTAAGCTTCTCCTCCAGGGCGATCCCGGCCCGTTGCGAGCCGTGACTGAGATTGAACCCGCCATTACCGAGCATCTTAAGGTCATGAAGAACATGGTCGAGTTGGGTAACAAGAATCTGTTTCGAGGGTACGGTCAACGCAGTCTAACCGACGAAGGCAACAAACTGATGGAGCAGATTCGGGCCGCTTTCGGCGAGATGGACAAGGAACAGCGTGCGCGACTTGATCAGGAACAGATGGCCGTGGCTTCAGAGGCGGAACGCGTCACCATGATCAGCCTGGCCGAAGGCGTGCTGGCAGGCGTGCTCGTTCTGGTGTGTGGTGCGTGCGCGCTGCGCGCCATGCATGGCCGCGCAAAGGCGGAGGAAAAACTGGATCGATTGCTGGGCTCAATGCCAGACGCCCTTCTTATCATCAACGCGGAAGGCAAGATTGTCGGCAGCAACGCGCACACTGAAAAACTATTTGGTTATAGCGATCGGGAACTCCAAGGGGAAAGCATGGCCCTGCTGGTCCCGGAACGCTTTCGACAAACCCAACGGCAATATTATGCCGCGTACTTCTCCCAGCGTGGTGGTCCGGTTGCGGCAACGACCCTGGAGCTTTGCGGGTTGCACAAGGACGGTCGAGAGTTTCCGATCGAAGTGAGGACCAAGCCGTTGGCCGCGGAAAAAGGGCTGGCGGTGACCAGCGCGATTCGAGACATCACCGAGCGCAAACAGGTGGAACAACAAATCTTCAACCTGAACAAGGAACTGGAGCACCGCGCGACGGAGCTGGAAAACGCCAATAAAGAATTGGAAGCCTTCACTTACGCGGTTTCGCATGATTTACGTTCGCCGCTCCAGAACATTGATAGTTTCAGCCTGATCCTGGTGGAAGAGTACGCCAACCGGCTCGATCCCGACGGCCAGGACTACGTTCAGCGACTGCGGGCGAGTTGCCAGCACATGGAGGACATCATTGAAGCTTTGCTGGCGTTGTCCAATATGATGCGCAGCGAGCTGCTGGTGGACCGTTGCGATCTTACTGCCCTGGGGAAGGCCGTGGCCGCCGATCTAAAGCAAAAAAATCCGGATCGTCTTGTGGATTGGGTCATTGCCGACGGGCTGAAGGCCGAGGGCGATGCCCAGTTGCTGAGAGTCGTGCTGGAAAATCTGTTGGGCAACGCGTGGAAGTTCACGGCGAATCGCCCGCGCGCGCGGATTGAATTTGGGGCATTACCTCAGTCCAATGGCGCCCAAACCTATTTCGTACGCGACGACGGCGCGGGTTTTGACATGGCGCGCGCGGGCAATTTGTTCACGCCATTCAAGCGTTTGCATGACCAGAACGAGTTTCGGGGCACGGGCATCGGGCTGGCGACTGTGCAGCGGGTCATTCACCGCCATGGGGGTAAAATCTGGGCTCAGGGCGCGGTCAATCAAGGCGCCACATTTTGCTTCACCCTGATGGGGGAAGCAGGAGAATCAAATGGACAAAATCATCATCCAGCCAAACCAAAGTGAACCGCCCGAAACGGGACTTGCGAACAAGATCTTGCGGGTTCTGATTGCGGATGACTCGGAAAACGATGCTCTGCTGCTGCTGCGCGCCTTGCGGAAGGCCGGCTATCAGCCGGTCCATGAGCGTGTCTGCGCCGCGCCAGCCATGAAGGCGGCGCTCGAGCGGCAAACATGGGACATGGTCATTTCAGATTACGAAATGCCCAACTTTGGCGGATTCGAGGCGCTGCAGTTGCTAAAGGAAAGCGGACACGATGTGCCGTTCATTCTGGTATCCGCAGTGGTCAGCGAGGAAACGGCCGTGTTGGCGATGAAGGCCGGTGCTCAGGATTACATCATGAAGCGCAAACTGGCACGGCTCGCACCCGCCATTGAACGCGAATTGCGCGAGGCGCAGACGCGTGTGGCCCGAAAAGCTGCCGAAGAGGCTTTGCGCCAAAGCGAGGAGCAACTGCGCCAGGCCCAGAAAATCGAGGCCGTTGGCCGACTCGCCGCCGGCGTGGCTCATGACTTCAACAATGTTTTGACGGCCATCATGGGTCACAGTGAACTCTTGCTGAGACAACTGGACGCTGATGATCCGCGTCGCAAAAATGCCGAGCAAATTGAGAAAGCCGCCGGCACGGCGGCGGCGCTGACGAGGCAATTACTGACCTTCAGTCGCAAACAGGTGATCGAACCCCGCGTGTTGAAACTCAACGCCGTCGTTCTTAACATGGAAAACATGGTGCGCCGGCTTATCGGTGAAGACATCGAATTTCGCACGGTGCTCGACCCTGCCGCCGGGCACATCCAGGCGGACCCCTGCCAAATTGAACAGGTTATTATGAACCTCGCGGTGAATGCCCGTGACGCCATGCCCAACGGCGGTAAACTGACGGTCACGACGGCCAGTATCACCGTGGACAAAAGCCAACTGCACAATTTTCCCGATTTGTGCGCGCGTGACTATGTCATGCTGGCCATTGCAGACACGGGCACAGGGATGAGCGACGAAGTCAAGGCGCACTTGTTTGAACCCTTTTTTACGACCAAGCCCGCGGGCAAGGGCACGGGCTTGGGCCTTGCGACTTGCTTCGGGATCGTCAAACAAAACACCGGCCACATCAGCGTGCAGAGCGAGTTGGGAAAAGGCACGGCGTTCAAGGTTTACTTTCCGCGGGTGCCATCGGCGCTTGAACCATCCCGCGTTCATGGCACCCCGGCACCATCGGCGGGAGGCAGCGAAACGGTGCTTTTAGTCGAGGACGATCCAAGCGTGCGCGGACTGGCTGCCGCCATCTTGCGGGAGAGAGGTTATACCGTTGTGGAAGCGGTCAATGGCGAGGAAGGCCTTCGCGCGGCACGGCAGCACCATGGGAAAATTGATCTTTTGTTTACAGATGTGGTCATGCCCGTCATGGGTGGCAAGGAAATGGCAGAGGCCCTCCGCGCGTCTCATCCGGACACGAAGGTTCTGTTTACGTCGGGATATACCGAAGATGCCATGGGGCATCATGGGGTGCTGCGGCCGGACATTGCATTCCTTCAAAAGCCTTACCTGACGGCCACTTTGGTGCGCAAGGTGCGCCAAGTACTGGATGAAGGTCTGATACACAGCCGCTAAGCTTGTCGCGGCTTACCGGTCCGCAGTGCTCGCAACGAAGCCGCACCAGCCATCAATTCCAACTTCCCCGCAAGGACTGAGCATTACCCTGAAGCGCGTGAGGTCAAGGATGCACGGTCCGGTAAAACCCGCTGTTGGCGTTCGGGGTGGGATCCAGGCACACGCCATTGCCATCTGCGTCGATGGTGACAATCGTAAGCGGCGTCCAGGGACCCGAAGGCGACGAGCCCTTTTGCACGGTGTAGGTGAAGCCGGGAATTCCAGTAACCTTCACCTGGAAGCAACCCAAACCCGTGGGTGCGAGCGAGGTCATCCGGCAGCACGGCATGGAGCCGAATTCGAATGCGCCGATATCGTCAGCCAGACCGAAAGGCCGGGGCGCACCGCGCTGGTCAATGAAAGGCGCGGCGTTGGTGGGGCCGGCATCAATTGCCGGACTGCCGGGCAGCAACGCGTGGGTGGCGGTCCGCCCGCCGTTATTTTGCAGCGGTCCCAAGAGCGGATCCACGCCATAAAGATTTCCGGTGGAGTCGCCGGTGATGGTGCAGCCGTTGGTGTTCTGGATCAGGTTATGGCCCCGCGAATTCAGGGTGCCCGCTAAGTCCGCGATGGCGTTGTTGGCGACAATCGTGTCCTGAAGAGTAACGGCCGAAAGCGGGCTCTCGATGGCCCCGCCCGAGGCATCATTCGTACCGACAGAAACCGTATTAGATACGACCGTGCAGTTCGCGAGCAGCACGAGATTGGTCGAGAAGTTCATGATTCCTCCGCCATGGGTGGTGGCAACCCACGCCGTGGGCAGAGCAACATTTCCACTGACCGTGCAGTTGGTCATTATCAGGGTTCCTCGATTCTCCACGCCACCACCGCCATCGGAGTCACCCGTCTCGCAGGAGTTTCCGTTGATGGTACAGTTTGCCATGGTAAGAACGCTCGAGTTCTTAACGCCGCCTCCACCGTAGGACAACCAGGAGAAATTTGAACTGATGGTGCAATCCACAAATAGGTTCGTTCCTGCCAGAGCAACGCCGCCTCCGTCTTTGCCGCCGTTGTGCATTACGATGGTATTCGTCACGACGAGACCCCCACCACAGATGCCGCCGCCTGACCAACCGGCATCGTTGTTGGAGATGACACACGCGTTCAGCGTCATGCTGCCCGAACTGCAAATGCCGCCTCCGCCGCCATCCGGATCGTCATTGCCACAATACACAACCAGGCACTTGGTGAGCTCGGAAGTTCCCACGCTGTAAATACCACCTCCATTTTTCGCGACACAGTTGGTGATGGTACAACTATTCATCATGAGAGTGCCGCTGCTGAAAACACCACCGCCATAGACGTCAGACGAATAGTGATAATAATTCGCTCCCAGGCAATCTGTAATCAGGCAATCGTCCATTTCCAAGGTCCCTGAATTGTAAATTGCCCCTCCATCCGTAAGATAGCCATTGCACTGTTGAAAAACACAGCCTTGTATTCTAAGCGACCCGAAGTTGGCGACACCTGCGGCATAACCAACGATCGGAATCGCGCTGGGCAGGTACTGCGCATACGCGTCAGCTACAGTTAGGTTCGAAAGGGTGTTGGTCGTCCCCGCGTTCATGGAGAAGACCGAAAAACGGTTGCTGCCGCTGATGGTGAGAACGTTGGTTCCGGGACCAAGGAGGTTCACACTCGCAGTAATCGAGGGCAAATTCGAACTGAGGGTGATCGTGCCGCTGATGCCGCTCATGACGATGTCGCCGCCGCCGCCCGCATTGGCGTCAAGGATGGCTTGGCGCAAGGAGCCGGCTCCCGAGTCGGCGGTGTTGCTCACCGTGTAGGTGGCGGCGTTGAGATTGGACGTTGCGAGCGCAAGGATGGCCAGATTTAGGCCAATGGCCGCCAGAATTAGTTTCATGTTTGATGGTGCGTTTTACCCATCAAACCACACGCCGAGGGCGATGAAAGCGGAAGGAATACGGAAACTACTTCGGTATTATTACGGATTGGCTGGGACCATTGAAGCCCAGGTTGACGTGCACTGAGAGCCGGCTACGTGGGATAGATAAATTCCGCGGGCTTTGCTGGTGGCATCGGAGGAGCAGAATCAGCGGGTTGAGCGGGCCATGCAGGCGGAATCGGGGCCGTCGTGGGGCTTGCGGGCGCGGTGGGAAGCGCGGGCGAATTTGTCGCCCGCAGTAATTGCTGGAAAAAATCGTTAGTGGGAGCGTTCGTTTGACCGAACGCGACGGAAGCGTCGACGGAGGAAGTCAAGTTGGTGGTGGTTGAGTTGGTTGGCGCGTCCGCTCCGGGAGGCGCAGGCAGGTCACTCGGTGGCGACACCACGGACGGCGGCGGAGGCGGAGCGGTTCCGCCGGAATTGAGCCCCGGCGTGCCCAACGCGGGAAGCTGATACACGGGCGTGCTGGGAACGTACGCGGGTTGGATCGGGACCGCCGGCACCGGAAACAGTGTGATCGGAGAACGGGGCACCGGCGTCGGAGCGATGGCCGCGGGAGCGATTGGAACCGGCTGGATCGGAAACGTGGTAATCGGCGCGGGAGCGACCGGCGTGGGTTGTGTTCTTGGCACGTCGATTTTGGGAATATCGATCGGCTGGCCGAAAACCATTCCAACCTGAACGCAAGCCAGGGCCACTGCCGCTTGGGTGAGCCGGTTCATACGCATGAGGAATGTATCATCAAGCACGGGTGTAAAGCAACCGGGCAAAAGCTCCAAGCGCCAACATCCAAGCACCAGAAAGATTTCAAACACCAAGCTCCAGTTCGGGAAGGTCACTCGGCCCTTGATGTTTGGAGCTTCCCTTTACAGGTCCTCCCTCCTCGAGCTATGGTGGGTTGTGGCTTGTTCAAAGCGATTCGCGGGTCGGGCCCTTCTGTGTGTGATCGGGCTCGGCTTGAGTGCTTGCAAGCCGCAACTAACCCAGGTCAACCATTCAACTCCTGTGACAACTTCCTCCCACGCTCCCGAATCGGCCCACGCGCACACCAACCGCCTGGCCCGCGAGAAATCGCCCTACCTGCTGCAGCACCAGTTTAACCCGGTGGATTGGCATGCCTGGGGCGAGGAAGCGTTCGCGAAGGCCCGCCAGGAAAACAAACCCATCTTCCTGAGCATCGGCTATTCCACCTGTCATTGGTGCCATGTGATGGAACGTGAATCGTTCGAGAGCGAAACCCTGGCGGCGTATCTCAACGAACATTTTGTCAGCATCAAAGTGGACCGCGAGGAACGACCGGACGTGGACAAGATTTACATGACCTTCGTGCAGGCAACGTCAGGGCAGGGCGGCTGGCCGTTGAATTGTTTTCTCACGCCGGATCTCAAGCCGTTTTACGGCGGCACCTATTTCCCGCCCGAGAGCAAGTACGGCCGGCCCAGTTTTCTGGATTTGCTCAAACATATCAATCAGCTCTGGGAGACGCGGCACGGTGACGTGACCAATTCGGCGGCGCAACTCCATGGCCAGCTTGAGCAGATGACCGCGAAGGAACTCACCAACGGGCTGCTGCTCACGCGTTCCGTGCTCAGCAACGCGGCCGCGCAGTTGAAGGAAAGTTATGACCCGCGAAACGGCGGCTTCGGCGACGCGCCCAAATTTCCGCAGCCGAGCCAGCCGGCGTTTCTGTTGCGCTACGGCGCGCGGTTCGGCGACCAGGAGGCGGTAAAGATGGTTCTGAACACCTGTGATCACATGGCGGCGGGCGGCATCCATGATCAGCTCGGCGGCGGGTTTGCGCGATACTCGGTGGATGCGCACTGGCTCGTGCCGCACTTCGAAAAAATGCTCTATGACAACGCCCAACTCGCCAATCTTTACCTCGACGCCCATCTCGTGAGCGGCGAAACGCGCTACGCGGACACCGCGCGTGACATTATCGCTTACGTGCTGCGGGACATGACCCACCCCGACGGCGGCTTTTACTCGGCCGAAGACGCCGACAGCGAGGGCAAGGAGGGCAAGTTCTACTGTTGGACGCGAGCCGAATTGTCGAAGCTGCTCACACCCGAGGAATTCAATGTGGCCGTGCGTTACTTCGGCATCACCGGGGAAGGAAATTTTGTGGATCACAGCGATCCAAATCCGTTGCCGAACCAAAATGTGCTGAGCATCGTCGACCCAAATTTGCCCAAGGCGGACGCGCCGCTATTGGAATCCGCCAAATCGAAGATGTTCGCTGCCCGCGCCAAACGAGTGCGCCCGCATCTCGATGACAAAGTGCTGGCTTCCTGGAACGGGCTGATGCTGGGCGCGCTGGCCCGGGCGTATGCGATCCTGGGCGATAAGTCGTATCTAACCGCGGCCGAGAAGAACCTCGCATTCCTTCAGGCGAAACTTTGGGATCCAAGCACCCGCACGCTGTATCACCGCTGGCGCGATGGGCAAAGGGATTCTGTCCAGTTGCAACAAGCCTATGCTTATTTGTTGTCAGGCGTGCTTGATTTGTACGAAGCCACGATCGAGCCGCGGCATCTCGACTTTGCCATCGCGCTGGCGGATACCATGCTCGCGAAATTTTACGATGCCGGGCAAGGCGGCTTCTGGCAAAGCGCCGATGCCGCCGATTTGATTTTGCGCGTGAAGGAGGATTACGACGGCGCGGAACCCTCCGGCAATTCCGTGGCCACGCTGGCCTTGCTGCGGTTGAGCGCCATTACGAGCAAGAAGGAATATCAACAGGCGGCGGAGAAAACGCTGCGCCTGTTCGGGCCACGCCTGCAAAATCTTTCACAGGCAGTCCCGTATATGCTGCTCGCATTCGATTTCTCGCTCGAAGAACCGCGACGCGTCGTCATCGCGGGTGATCCATCGGCGCCCGACGCCCTCGCGCTCCTCCGTGCCGCCCATGCGGTCTATCAACCGGGCAAAGTTGTTCTTGGCACCGGCGGCGCGGTCGAACCCTTCGCGAAAACCTTGCCCGCAAAAGATGGCGCAATGGTTTACCTCTGCACCGGAACCGCGTGCCAGCCGCCGACCCGAGAGGTTGGAAAAATCAAGGAGATGTTGAAGTGAAGCGTCTTGAGGCTCGGTGAACGATTGGGCGTTTCAGATATAGTACATCTTCCCCTTATCCGAACCTTGATCGAGCAATTGTTGGAAGTTGATTGAGCCGGCGGAATCGTCCACGGCCTTTTGCAATTTTTTCCACGCATCGCGCAACTCGAGCGGGCATTGGGGATCGCTGAGCGCGGGCGAATCGAACACCTGACCGTGAACGCACCGCAGGACATCGGCCAGGGTGATTTCCGCCGGCGGTCGCGCCAGGAGGTAACCGCCTTCCTTGCCGCGCACGCTCTTGACGATGTGTTGCGACTTCAACTCGATGAGAATTTGGATGAGATAATTTTGCGGGATGCCCTGCTCTTCGGCCAAATCTTCGACGCGCAAGGACTCGCGGGACTGATAGTGTCGCGCCAGTCCCATGACCGCACGCGCGGCGTAGTCGCTCTTCGCGGAAAGCTTCATGTACGCACCATAAGCAGGTGATGTCGAATGTGCAACGAAAACTGCCGTTCGGCCTGCGGCTACGGCTTCAGATCAGGCGCACCCTGCCGCTTTGTGTTGCGGGCATGAATCGCGGGATCAAACCCGTACTCGCGCGCAAATTCTGCGATCGGAGCTTCCAGGTAAATCATGCGTTTCTGGAACGGGTCGCGAAACGCCAGGCGCGTGGCTCGCAACGCAATGCGCTGCCGCCCTTTCGATGCCGCCGCTTGATCGGTGCCGTAGAGCGCGTCGCCCACAATGGGAAGGTTCGCCGCCGCCAGGTGCACGCGAATCTGGTGGGTCCTGCCAGTCGTGGGCCGGGCTTCAATCACAGTCTTGTCCCCGATGGTTTGGAGGACGCGAAAATGCGTCCGGGCATCCTTGGCAAATTCGGATTTCACTCCGCGCCCCGCTCTTTCAGTTCTGGAGCGCGAACCCGGGCTTCCCTCGTCCCCGGCGAAATCAAGATCCGGTTCAGATTGTTTTTCGCTCGGACGCTCATGGGAATCCGCCACGCGCATGCGCCCCTTGATTCGGGCGTCGGCGATCAGCGGCAGTTCGCAGGTCCACTCGCCCTGCGGAGGGACTCCTTTCACGACGGCCAGATAGGTCTTTTCCACGTTGCGGGTTTCGAACAATTCGCTGTACGCACGGAGTGCGCCGGGGCTTTTGGCGAGCAGCAGCAAGCCGGTCGTTTCGGCATCGAGCCGGTGAATGAACCGCAGATATTTCAGGTTGCGCGAACGGGCCCAAAAATCACCCGCGTTCAGGGACGATTGCAATGCGAGTTGCAGGTTGCGTCCCGTTTGGTCCCACGAATCCGGCGCGAGCAGCCACCCGGCCGGCTTGTCCACGGCGATCAATGACCGGTCTTCGTAAAGAATGGGAATGACGAGGTCGGCTTCGGCGAGTTCGATCTGTTTTGGTTTGGGCACGTCAATGTTTCAATCCCAGAACCAGGATCACAAGGTCAATGACGAACAGCAGCACGATGGTCACTTCCAGGGTCAACATCCACCAGTTGTTCTGGTCGTGCTTGAGCAATTGATAGAGATCGTCAAGGGTCTTGAGCTTGCCATCGATGGAGCGATGCCAGTCGCCCAGATGAAACCGGGCGGAAATGTTTTCGTAAATGCGCGCGAGATGCCAATCGCCAAAAAACTTGGTAATGTTGGACAATTCATCGTTAAACCGGGCAAGGTCGATGCGGATGTCGCGCAATTCGCGCAGAATGTCACTGCGGCTGCGCACATGGCGTTCGCCAAGATCGCGATAGGAGCGTTCCAGGGCCTCGTCGAGAATCCGGTCGTAGGCTTCGAGTTCGGCCAGTTGAAGGTTCGCCAACTCGATCACATAAAGCGTTTCGTCGAAATTCTCGGGCTCGTCAACGATGAGCGCGGCGTCCCAATCCACCACGACGATGTCTTTCTCGTAATAGCTCAGGTAGCGGCCCGTCGATTCATCCGCTTCCTGGGTGGAGAGATGGTCGATGTCCGGTTCCTGGGTGAGGAGCGAGGCCACCTCCCGGCGGTGCGCCCGCAGCCAATTCTCGGAGCTGAGGGGCGCGCCATCGGCGGTCAACAAAGGCGAGCGGATGCAGAAGACGGTATAGGCTTCCTCGGGCGCAAGTTGCTGCACCGGGCGCACGTAATAGGGCGCGAGTTCGCGACGGACTTCCTCGGCCAGTTGGCGCACTTCATCCTGCAGCACGCCATTGCTGAATTCGAGGTCATGATAATCGACCAGATCCTCCACGCGTTCCACTGCGAATGGCACGCTTACTGTGATGCTGATGGCTCCAACGGGCAGAATTTTGACGGTGCGGTTTATGCGGACCGGCCCGCGGGGGCCAAGGCGCTCCAGCGGCGGCAGCCGGACCATTTGCGGCTTGTAAAAGAAAAGATGGCGCGGGCTGCGTTTGCTGGCGTCGACGGCGAATTGCGCCACGGGCTGGCCCAGGAGTTCGCGAATCGGCTGGCGCGACATGTCGTAGGCCAGGTCGAAAGCATAAATATAAACCACCTCGCCCACATACTGCTGAACCTTTACAGCAGCGGGCCGAAAATCCATCGTTTGTTTGGCTTGTTCCACCGAAGTCACAGTAAAACCTACCTTACCGGGGCGGGGAAGTCCACGATTGGTGTGGTGTGCGCAATTGCTTGTGATCCAATGAGTTGCATCATTTATAAATTCCCCGTAACGGTAAAAACCAAATTTAAAGTAAACACTCCAGCCAGGCTCGGTTCATCTTGGGGTTTATACCCCATTTCTAATTTACCCTTTTAGCCTATACTCGCCGGGCGCGCTGCTTATGACTCATTCCCTGCGGGTGTTGCTGATTGAGGATTCCGATGATGATGCCGAGTTAATCCGGCGAGAAATCCGACGCGGCGGTTACAATCCACACTGCGAGCGCGTGGCGGATGCCGCTGCCATGCAGCGCGCCCTTGACCGGCAGGAATGGGACCTGGTGATCTCGGATTACGTCATGCCAGGGTTCAGCGGGGTGGAGGCGCTGGCTTTATTCAAAGCCAAAAACCTGGATGTGCCGTTTCTGGTCGTCTCCGGCCACATTGGCGAGGACCGGGCGGTGGAGATGATGAGAGCGGGCGCGCATGACTATTTGATGAAAGGCCGGCTGGCGCGTCTGGCGCCGGCCATCACGCGCGAGTTGCGCGAAGCCGAGGTGCGCAAGGCGCGCCGGGAATCCGACCTCGCGCTGCGGGAAAGCGAAGAACGGTTCCGCCAGCTCGCGGAGAACATCGGCGCGGCGTTTTTCATGTTCGAACGGCCGGGCACCGACGGCATCACGCGGCTGCTTTATGTCAGCCCGGCTTGCGAAGTCATCTGGGAGCGCTCAGCCGCCGCTTTGTACCAGGAACCTTACGCCTGGCTCAAGGCGGTGCATCCGGAAGATCGCGAAACCGTGGCGGCCCACCTGCCGGAGCTTGGCCGCGGGGAGTTCAACCTGGAGTTTCGAATCGTGCGGCTCACAATGTCGGTTGGTTGGGTGCATTTTCGCGCCTTCCCGGTATTCAATGAACAGGGATCGGTCTATCGCATCGCCTGCATTGCGGAAGACATCACCGAGCAAAAGGACGCGGCTGAACAAATCCTGGCGGGCGCGCACAAGTTGGAGCAAATGGTGGAGGAATTGAAGATTGTCGAAGAACAATTACGCGAGAGCAACCGGGAGATTTCCAAAGCCCACGCTGAGTTGGAAAAGCGCGTGGAGCAGCGCACCGCCGATTTGACCGCGGCCAATGCGGAACTGCAATGCCAGATCCAGGAGCGGGTGCGGCTGGAGCGGGAACTGCTCGAAATCGCCGAAAAGGAGCGCCAGCGCATCGGCTTCGACTTGCACGACGATCTCAGCCAGCAGCTGATGGGCGTTGCCTTTCTGGTCAAAGCCCTCGAACGCAAGGTGGCGAACAACCACATTCCCACCGTGCCCGAAGCCCGCCACATACAATCGCTCATCGACGAGGTCATCAATCACACCCATGATCTTGCGCACGATTTCAGCAGCCTCGAACGGCAAGGGGATGATTTGAAAGCCGAACTGACGAAGCTGGCCGCCAAGGTGAAAAAAATGTTCCAGGTTTCCTGCCGGTTCACTTGCAAAGGCACCCCGCAGCAACTGCCCCAGCACATCGTGGCCCAATTGTATAAGATCGCCCAGGAATCCGCGAGCAACGCAATCCGGCACGGAAAAGCCAAGCTGGTGTCGATTTCCTTGTCCCGCAGCGCGGCTGAACTAATCCTGACGATCCGCAACGACGGCCTGCCCATTCCGGAAAGCAGAAGGACCAACGACGGCATGGGGCTGCGGATCATGAATTCGCGGGCGAGCCTGATTGGCGCGGCCTTGAAAATCGAATCGGACCAGGGAGAGGGCACCGTGGTGACGTGCACATTGCCGCTCAAGGCTTCGCCCAAGCCCGCAACCCTGCCACTGAGCGTCGCGAAGTTGGAAGCGCAAGGCCGCAAGGCACACTCGCTCACCACGGATTTTGGTGATGAGCTTTGCTACGTGCCGGGAAAAACCGTCGGGAAGGTTGGCCTTCAACCTACTGTCGTTTCCAAATGATCAGGTAGGCTTTTGACCCGGCGGCGCTTTCAAACGCTGTGGGACGCGGTTCGCCCGGCATGGTGTAGCAAATGTGCAGCGTATCGCCTTGCAAGGAGTAGATTCCCTGCGCTTCCTTCCCGGCAAGGTCGCCTTCCGTTCCCATCATGCTGATCTGCGCCGGGTGCTTCGATTGATCTATCCGGTAACTGCTGTCGAAGAGAACCTCCGAGCCTTTCTCCGTTTTATAACGATCCTGGGTCAGCGTCAGATGCAGTAGCTGCACCGTGTCCGCCCGCAGGGGCTTTCCATCCACCATGGCGGAAACGCATGCCCAGGTGCCTTGAAGTGCGTTGGTTTCATTCATGTGAGAAGTCCCTGTGGTGCAAGCGCCAGCCGATAGCAGCATGGCCAGGGCGCAAATGGTCCGAGTGAGTTTCATAAACGACAATGCCTAGGATGGTTCAATCGAATGCTGCCCGTTGAAGGATCGGAAATCAAGCGCTCAACGTGATGAAGGCAGTCCTTTAAAGCGCACTCTTTTGTCTGTGCCGGTCAAAATCCAGATATGCCCGATTCCATTTTATCACTGTTGTCACACAGTTGTAACCATCGCATGGAAACACCGCTCGGAATTATAATTCACAATCCAGCCTGGTTCGACAACCTTGGGGCAGACAGAGGAACGTATGAATGCAAAACATGTCGAACTCTGGCAGAGGTTGGAACAGTTCCAACTGGATTCAGCGGAAGCGGCGCTTCCGTTTTCGGCCCGGCTCGCCCGGGAAAACAATTGGTCTCCCGCCTACACACAGCGCGTTATTGCGGAATACAAACGGTTCGCCTTTCTGGCCGCCGCCGCCGGACACCCGGTGTCGCCGTCCGAAGACGTGGATCAGGCCTGGCATCTGCACCTGACCTATTCCGAGAACTACTGGAAGGTTTTTTGCCCGGGGATCCTTGGCCGGCCATTGCATCATCAACCGACCCGGGGCGGTGTAACCGAACGCGACAAGTTTCAGGACTGGTATGCACGCACCCTGGCGAGCTACGAGAGCTTTTTCGGCGCGCCGCCTCCGCGCGACATCTGGCCGCCGCCGGACGCGCACCGAAAGGAGAAGCACAATTTTATCCGGGTGGATCGCGAGAGGAACTGGGTGATTCCGAAGCCGCGTCTTCGGCTCAGCCCAAAATTCGCCGCGTGCCTTGGATTCGGCGCGATCGTGGCCTTCTGCACCGCGGCAATGCCCGCGCAAACCCTGAACGTGTTCGACTGGCGCGGACCGGATTTCCTGGTGTTCTATTGTGTGTTTTTCGCCGCGGCTTTCAGCGTAGCGTTGTGGCTGCGCCGGAACCTGCGCCTTCCGGAGGCCGCTCAACCGCTCAGCGTGCCTGACCTGAACGGCTATGCGACCGCCTTCCTGAATGGCGGGAAGGTGCTCGCGGTAAATACCGCCATTGCCAGTCTCTTAAACCAAAAAATCCTGCACTTTGATGCGAAAGAACGACGCCTGACCAGCCTGGTTCCGGAACCATTGCTCACGCATGAATTGGAGAAGGCCGTTTGCTCGGCTACAGAAGCGAAGGGCGGAGCACCCATTGCCGACGTGCGCCTAGCCGCTAAAACCGTGGTCGACGAGCTTGCCGGCGATTTGAAGGCGCAAGGGCTGATTGTGGCCGACGGGGCCGCGCAAAAAGCCAGGGCGATTCCGTTGCTGGTGACGTTTGCGGTAATCGCCGCCGGCGTGGTTAAAATCATCATCGGGGCCAGCCGGGACAAACCGGTTGGATTTCTGGTTGCACTATGCCTGGTCTCAGCCGTGATCTCCCTGGCCGCGTTCGCGCGCCGGCCCTTGCGGAGCCGGAAGGGCGACGCCGTGCTGGAGCGGTTGAAGGAACGCCACGTGGGCCCGCGACAACTCGGCAAGGATGTATCCAGCATTCCCGCCGTTGAATTTGCAACCATAGTTGGATTGTTTGGGATGACGGCGCTGGCCGGAACCGAATTGGCCGACTTGCGCACCAAGTTGCAACCGCCGTCCATCGGTGGCGACGGCGGTTGCGGCAGTTCGTGCGGGGGCGGATGCGGAGGGGGTTGTGGAGGTTGTGGTGGTGGAGATTAGCAACGTTTGCAAGGGCGGTTCTGGAGCGTACTTCGCGTTGGCTATAAGCTTCGCCTCTCAACCTGGTTTGACCGGTTATTTCGCCAACCATAAATCTGCCATCGTCAAACGCCAGCCAATCGAGTATAATAGCCGCCAACCATGTGCGAAATTACGGTGCTCCTGGAAGCAGTCGAGCGAGGCCAGCCCCGGGCGGCGGAGGAATTGTTGCCTTTGGTGTACGATGAGTTGCGCCGGCTGGCGGCCGCTCGCATGGTGCAAAGGGAAGCAGGCCAGACTTTGCAGCCCACGGCCCTGGTGCATGAGGCCTGGCTGCGGCTCGTCACGGAAGGAGAGCGGACCTGGAACAACCGCGCGCATTTTTTCCGGGCGGCAGCCCAGGCGATGCGGCGAATTCTGGTGGACCGGGCGCGCCATAAATCCAGCCTGAAATGCGGGGGCGATCGGGAAAAGGTGGCGATTGACGATCTGGAATTGGCCGCGGCAACACCGGACGACCGGATTTTGTTGATTGATGACGCGTTGGAACAATTGGGAGCGGAGGATGAAGAGAGCGCCAGGATCATCACTTTGAAGTTTTTTGCCGGGATGACCAATATTGAAATAGCCAAAATGTTGGGCGTGACCGAGCGAACGGTGGAGCGTCAATGGGCCTATGCCAAAGCCAGTCTCTACGAAATCATCCAGAAAGGCGGTTGACGCTCAAATCGCATAACGAAGATTCTCCGTCTTAATTGGTTGGAAACCAGCATGAAAGTTCGATGACATCGGCGAAGCAAATCGAGAAGGCGCTGTTTGAGACCGCGAGAAATATGGCGGATCCCGAAGCCCGCAAAACGTTGCTGGATCAGGCTTGCAGCGGCGACCCAGCCATGCGGACCCGGTTGGAGCGGTTGCTGGCGGTGCAGGAGCCGGCGGAAGAGTTTTTTAATGTCCGTCTTCTGCCGTCGCAGATGGCCGAGAAAATCGAGGGCCCGCCTGCGCCGGCACCGGCACAGCCGAACGGCGACAGCAAGCTGGATTCATCCGGGTTGGACGGCCTCAATCTGTGGATTGGCCGTTACAAATTGTTGCAACGCCTGGGCGAGGGAGGGTGCGGAGTTGTCTATCTCGCGGAACAACAGGAACCGATGCGCCGCCGGGTTGCGCTGAAAGTTATCCGCCTGGGAATGGATACGGAGAGCGTCATCGCGCGCTTTGAGGCCGAGCGGCAAGCACTGGCAATGATGGACCACCCGAACATCGCCCATGTGCTGGACGCTGGCGCTGCGGAAAACGGCCGGCCTTATTTCGTGATGGAACTGGTGCGCGGCGTGAAGATCACGGAGTATTGCAACGAGAACAATCTCGACACACGTCAGCGCCTGGGCCTGTTTATCCAGGTTTGTCATGCGATTCAACATGCTCATCAAAAGGGCGTCATTCACCGCGACATCAAGCCCTCGAACATTCTGGTGACGTTGCATGACGGAGCGCCCGTGCCCAAGGTAATTGACTTCGGCATTGCGAAGGCGACCGCGGGGCGACTCACGGACAACACGATTTTCACCGCCTACGAACAGTTCATCGGGACGCCGGCTTACATGAGCCCGGAACAGGTCGAGATGAGCGGAATGGATGTGGATACCCGCAGTGACATCTATAGCCTGGGAATTCTGCTGTATGAACTGCTGACCGGACGGACGCCATTCGACACGAAGAAACTGCTTCAGTCCGGTGTGGAAAGTTTGCGCCGGACATTGCGCGAACGCGACCCGCAACCGCCCTCCACGCTGCTTACGAATCTTAACAACACGGAATTGACAACCGTGGCCACGCACCATTGCGCCCAGGCGCCCAAGTTGATTTCGTCCGTGCGGGGTGACCTGGACTGGATTGTAATGAAGGCTTTGGAAAAGGACCGCAGCCGGCGTTACGAGACCGCCAATGGCCTGGCGATGGACGTCCAGCGCCATTTAAATAACGAGCCGGTGGTGGCCCGTCCACCGGGCCGGCTTTATCGTTTCCAAAAGCTGGTGCGACGCCATAAGGTCACCTTCGCCGCCACTGCGGCGGTTGCCGTCACGTTGATCGCCGGGTTTGGCACCTCCACGTGGCTTTTCCTCGAGGAAAGAGGGTTGCGCCGGGAGGCGGAAAAGGGCCGCGCGAACGAAAACATGCTGCGGCAGATGGCCGAGGCGCGGGTGAAGATCGCGCAGGCGGCGGTGCTGATGGGGGAGGACCGCTTCGATGAAGCGGATCAACTGGTAACCGGGATCGAGTTTCCCGCGGCGGTGGTGCAGGGTGAGACGGTGTTCCGATCGCTGGGCAGCTGGGCGGCCATGCAAGGCCAGTGGAAGCGGGCGGCCCAGTGCTTCACGATGCTGATGCAAGTCGATCAGGTCGAGACCTTGGACATTTCCAGCCTGGATGCTTCGCGTTGCGCAGTTGCGTTGGTGGAAGCCGGCGACCAGGATGGTTACGAACGTTTCCGATGGGCTGCCATCAAGCAGATCAGCACGGAGGTAAAGGTAAACGATCCTATTGTTGCCGAACGCACCGTTAAAAACAGCCTGCTTCTGCCGGCGGACGAAAAGGTGCTGTCCGCCCTGGCGGGATTGGCGGAAATCGCCGCCAAATCCATGTCCGAGGAGACTAAAACAGCGGGCGAACCCTGGCCCGGGGCCAAATCCTGGCGCTGTGTGTCTCTGGCGTTAATGGAATACCGCCGGGGACATTCCGCCGAGGCAATTGACTGGTGCAAGCAGTGCCTGGCTTATGGCGGTGAAAACCGCGTTCGGATGGCCACCATTCATGCCATTCTCGCCATGTGTTACTATCAACTTGGGCAGCTGGACTATGCCCGCTCTGAACTGGCTCAAAGTCGCGATCTTACAATAAAATCGAATGGCGGCCTGGAGATGGGCGACGGCAAGACCGGATTTTGGTTTGACTGGGCCCTGGTCAGAATTCTGCTTCGGGAAGCTGCGGGGCTGGTTTCAGATTCGACGGAGGATGCCGCGCTTTGAGCCGTTAGCGTCGGCTGCTTCATCTGATCCCACGCGAGCGTCTGTCTCGTAAGGGCATCCATCCACTACAAAGCCACTCTTAAATCGCGGTCAGCCTGTGCCGCACGAGTTGGCTGGAAAAATAGTTTGTCGGGTTTGGGAGGCGGAATCCGTTTCTAGTAGTAGAGCCATATGTTATTGAACACCGCCCCCAAGCGAAGCTGTCTCCCGCTTTCCGGCGATCCTGAACAGATTTGCGTTCCTTTCAGCCTGATTTATCCGCCTCCACGGATCGAATGCCGTCTGTCTTTTGAGATTTGCTCCGGCGTCGTTCCCACCCGCGAATTGCCATCGACACACAACCAAACTACGAAAACATGAAAACCCCATCCCCAACCGCTGCCCGGTTCGAAGCAGCACCCCGTCATCTCTCAACGCCAGTCCGGCTGCACGCCTTGCTGCTGGCTGCCGTCTGTATCCTGCTGCTTGGCCGCGCATTCGATGCCCGTGCGGCAAACGGCACCTGGACCAATGACGCCAGCGGCCTTTGGAGCGCCACCCTCAACTGGCTGGGCGGCACCATCGCCGACGGCACGGATGGCATTGCTGATTTCAGCACGGTTAACATCACCGCCAACCGAACGGTCACCCTGGATTCATCGCGCAACATCGGGAGCCTGCTGTTCGGAAACCCGGCGACTCCAGCCTTGACGAATTGGACGTTGAATTCGAGCGGCGGGAGCATTTTGACGTTGGCGGTTTCGTCCGGGTCGCCAACGATCACCACAACCAACATCGCCAATTTTAATCTTACGCTGGCGGGAACGTCAGGCCTGACCAAAGCCGGCAGCGGCACGCTGGTGCTGGGCGCCACCAATACCTATACCGGTCCCACTACGATCAGCGCCGGAACGTTGCAGTTGACGAACGCGTTGCCGCCGGCCTTGAGCGGTCCCGTGTTGTATCTTTCCTTCGATAATGTCAGCGGCAAAACCGTTTTGAACGACGGGAGCGCCAGGGCGTTGCTGAATGGTGTCATTGTCGGGACCAATGCGAGCATCACCTCCGGCGGTCGTGTCGGCAATGCGCTCAGCGTCGGTCCCGGAGCGGTGAATACGGGAGGACTGTTCATCAACAACGGCGGCCCGCTCTTGAACAATAACGCCGCGGGCACCTGGACGGTGGCGATGTGGATCAAGACGACCACGGCGGGCGGCGAGATGCTCTATCAAGGCGGCAGTTCGTGGGCGAGCGGCAATACGCGATTTTACCTCGCCGGCAATGCGAACGATTCGGTGGGTTCCTTCTTTGGCGGCGTTCGCTTCGCGCAGGGCTGGGAGGTGGGGCAAACGGTGGTGAACGACGGCAACTGGCATTTCGTGGCCATGACCACGGCTGCCGGCAATGTGAAGACCATTTATGTGGACGGCAACGTGGACACGTTCAGCGCCACCGCCGGCGACAACAGTTGGAACAACACCGCCGTGGGCAGCCAACTCTGGATCGGCGGCGCTCCCAACATTTCGGACAACAACGTCGGCTTTAACGGCCTCATTGACGAGGTCTATATCTACAACCGGGCTCTACCCCAGTCGGAACTGCAGTCGATCATGACCAATTCCATCACGCCGGCGGGTCAATTCCTGCCCGCCTCGACCGCGGTTTCAATCACGGCCCCCGCAAAACTGGATTTGAATGGCAACAGTGTGGACATATCGAGCTTGAGCGGCAGTGGCATCGTGGATACCATCCTTTCCGGCGGAACTCCCACGCTGACGATTAATAACAGCGCGGACACGGTGTTCAGCGGCGCAATCACCAACAGCACCGGAACCCTGACGCTCTTCAAGGCCGGAGCGGGCAACCTCACGCTGGCCGGCACCAATGGTTACACCGGCCAGAGCGTCGTCGGCAACGGCACGCTCACCTTGAGCGGGACCAACAACCTCTATAACACCGTCATGACCATCAACGCCGGCAAGCTGGTCTTGAGCGGCACTAACAATTCCACCGGCACCCACTCGCTCAATGGAGGCACGTTGGTGGTGTCAAACGGCGTCATTAACAGCACCGGCGGCACGGGCACCCGGATGCTGGTGGGCAATTACGCCGGGTCGCAGGCGGCCGTCTATCAGAGCGGCGTCAATTCGCTTGTTAACATTTCCTCGGGCGGCGGCGGCAACTTCCAGCTGGGCAGCGTGCCCGGCGCATCCGGCTACTACAATCTTTCGGGTGGCAACATTGTTATCGGCAATGGGAGCGAACTTGATCCCGCCGGTTCCGGCGGTGGCGCGGGTACTTTCGGTGAGTTCGACATGAGCGGGGGAACGCTCACGGTCGGCACCAGTGGCACGGGAGCCACCTATTTCCTGCCGGGTCGCGGCGGCGCCGGTGAGTCATCGGTGGTCAACATCCTGGGCGGCACGGTGAGCATCAATCCGGCCATGGTTGACGGGACCTTCGGCGGTTATGAGGTGAACTGGGCAGCCAGCGGCGCTGCTCAAACCAACACCACCACGATCAGCGGCAGCGCCGCCTTCTTGTCGCCGAGCGAGTCGGTCAAGCTCAACCGGGGACCAAACGCCGCCAACGTTTGTTCCTTGAACTTGAACGGTGGAACTTTCCAAACCCTGGGTCTCAATTCCACTTACACTGTCAGTGCCGCGGTCAATTTCAACGGTGGCACCCTGATGGCCGGGAGCGCCGCCAATGCAAATTTCATGACCGGGCTGGGCGGGGCTTACGTGTATGGCGGCGGCGCCACGATCAATGACAATGGCCAAAGCATTACCATCGCCCAGCAGCTTTTGGCGCCGGCAGGCAGCGGCATTACTTCCATTTCAATCGCCACGGGCGGCGCGGGCTATGTCATGCCGCCCCAGGTGATCATTAGCGATGCCAGCGGTACGGGCGCCACTGCTTTTGCCGTAGTTTCCGGTGGCGCGGTGACGGGCATCACCGTCACGAGTCCCGGCAACAATTACTCGGCTCCGACGGTCACTCTGGTGGGCGGCGGTTACACGGTGCCGGCGACTATCAACACAGTCGCAATCGCTGCCAATGTCAGCGGAGGGTTAACCAAAACTGGCGGCGGGACCCTGACTTTATCCGGAGGTTACACTTACACCGGCCCGACTGTCGTGGCTGGTGGCACCTTGAGTTTGAATACGGGCATCACCTTCCCGGGCACTCCGGGCGACGTGATTGTCAGCAATGCAACGTTGACGGTAAACGCGGCGGGAGGCACAGCATTGCCAGCGAACAATTTCACCCTGAACTCCAACGCGGTTTTGAATCTGACCCCCACTCCCACGGCCAATGGTATCAATGCGGCAGGCGCGCTCACGCTGGCGGCCAATGTGAGCTTGAATCTTGCTTATGGCACGGTTTCCGGGAATCCAACGGTCGCAGCCATCAGTGTTGGCGGGACTGTTTCCATGCCAGGCGGCGGCAACGTCGTCAATATCACCGCCTTCGGATTGCAGATTGGCCAGTTTCCGTTGATCAAGTACAGCGGCGCGCCGCTGGCTGGCATTGCCAACCTCTCACTGGGCACCCTGCCTCCGGGTGTGGTCGCCACCCTGGTCAACAACACCGGCAACGACTCAATCGACCTCAAAGTCACCGGCACCGGCCAGAACCTCGAATGGTATGGCTTGGATCCCAATACGGGTTTGATCAACTCCAACTGGGGCATCAATGCGCCCACCAATTGGCTGCTGTTCGGCACGGCCACCTCGGCCAGGTATCAGGAATACACTTCCGGCAGCAGCACCGTGGGGGACCCGGTCACCTTCGACGATAATATTTACAATAATGGCATAAATCCCCCTGCCACCAACATCAACCTGACCGCATCTCTTCGCCCCTTCCAGTTCACGGTCAACAGCAGCCTGCCATACAGCTTCACCGGTTCGGGAAGCATCGTCGGGCTGGGCGGGATCGTAATGACGAATACCGGCTCGCTCACTCTCGGCACCAGCAACAGCTACACGGGCGGCACCTTCCTTGACGGCGGCACGGTTGTGGTCAGCAACAGCTTTGGCCTGGGCGCAGCCTCGGGTCCGCTGACGTTTGGCAGCGGAACCCTGCTGGTGGATGCAGGGATCACGAATACAGGTGGTGTTTCGGTCACGGCGAATTCAACGATCGATGTCGCCACCAATTTGATCCTTCGGTTGGGTGGTCCCGTTTCCGGAGTTGGGGGACTGACCAAGATTGACAATGGCACACTGGTGCTGGCCGGGACGAACAGCATGAGCGGACCCCTCACGGTGAGCCAGGGCACGCTGAGCATTGCCAGTTCAAATAATCTTCCGGGCACGGTTACCGTCGGAGACACACCCGGGGTCAATGCGGTAATGACTATTGCGGGTAATTTCAATGCCGCCAACAATGCGAGTCAATTCGCCTCGGGCCTGCTGGCTGGTTCGGCGGCGGGAGCATCAGGCGACATCCGCCTGACCTCCGGGTCATTGGCGGTTAAGCAGCAGTTGGGCTTGGGCGCCGGCGTCGGTGGGTATGCGGCGCTTACCATCAGTGGGGGAACCGTCTCCAATGGAAGTTTCATCGTTGTTGGTTTTAACAATGATCAGGCCGTGCTCAACATGAGCAGCGGATCACTGGCCATCAGCAACAATTTAATGACCATCGCCGCGGGCGGCAGCGCCTCCATCGGCGTCGTGAATCTGACCGGCGGGACTTTTAACTCCACCGCCACCACCGGAAACGGCAGCACCATTGGCGGAGCCTTTGTGGGCGAATTTGGCAACGGCACGCTGAATGTCTCGGGCAGCGCGGCGGTGAATTTGACCGGTTGGGGCCTGCGCCTCGGGCACAACGGCGGCGCCAACGGCACCGCCAACTTGAACGGCGGCACGGTCACGACCACCTCGGCTTCACAAGGTGGTGGGGTTGGCGCTTTGAATTTCAACGGCGGCACAATCAAAGCCAATGCCGCCAATGCCGCTTTCATTACCGGATTGGCCAGCGCCACGATTTATGCGAGCGGCGCAATCATCGACGATGGTGGTTTTGGCATCACCGTCCCACAGGCGTTGCAGTCCTCGACGGGATATGGCGTCAGTGCCATCACGCTTTCCAGCGGCGGGTCGGGCTACATCGACACGCCGATTATTACAATCTTCGGCGGCAGCGGCAGCAATGCCACGGCGACGGCCACGGTTTCCGGCGGCGCGGTAACCGCGATCAACATCACGTGTGCAGGCACGGGTTACAGCAGCAGTGACACGCTGTCAGTGAATATCTCCGGCGGCGGTGGTAATGGAGCGGCCGCCAACACGCCCGTCCTCGCCGCCAACATCGCCGGTGGCCTGACCAAGAATGGCAGCGGTACGCTTACGTTGACCGGCACGAATGTTCTCACTGGCCCGCTCACGAACAACGCCGGCACGCTCTCGCTGAGCGGCCCGGGCACTTACAGCGGTTCCGCCCGGGTCAACGGCGGCAGCCTCTTGATTAACACGGCATCCCAATTGGCTGGGAACGTGGCGGTCACCAACGGGGGCACTTTTGGCGTCACGCAGGCCGGCACGGGCACGAATGCCATCGGCAACCTGACGCTTGGCCTGGCCGGGGCGACGAATGGCGCGACTCTGAGCCTGGTTTTCGCCGGCGGCAATTCGGCTGCGCCGTTGCTTACCTGCGGCACCCTGACGTTGAACGGTACGAACACAGTCGGCATTGCCGGCCGGTTCACTGTGGGCGCATTTCCCATTGTAAAATATACCGGCGCCATCGCCGGCTCCGGTGTATTTAATACGGCGCTCGCCGCGCCGCAGGGAGTCGTGGCCACGCTTTCCAACGCTGTGGCAAGTTCCACCCTGTATGCGGTCATCACCAGCACCGGTCCCGGATTGGTGTGGACGGGCACCAACAGCAATCCGGCGCTGACCAATGTGTGGGACATCGGTTCCACGACAAACTGGGTGATTGGCTCGACGCCGACCACTTACCAGGAAACGGTTCCGCCAGGTGATTCGGTCACCTTCAATGACGTTGGCGAAGGGGTGGTCACGGTCAGCAACACGGTCAGCCCGTTCAGCATGGTGATCAGCAATAACGCGGTCAGCTACACCTTCCAGGGGCCCGGGCACGTTGCCGGACCCGCCGGCATCACCAAACTCGGCGCCGGCACGGTGACCATCAATCTGACAAACGACAGTTATCTGGGCGATACGGTGATCAGCAACGGCACGGCGGTAATGGGCAGCGCTTCCGCTTTGCCCGGTTTGTCCAGGCTGAACGTTGGCCCCAGCGGGTTCCTGGAACTCAATGGGAATTCCGAAACCATTGGCGGGCTGATTGGCTCCGGCATCATTGACGACAACAGCGCCAACAGCCCGACCCTTACGGTTGGCGGCGGTGGCGCATGGAATGGCACGATCACGAATACTCTCTCCTCCAGCGGCCTTTTCCTCACCAAGAACGGCAACAACATTCTTACGATTGGCGGCAGCAACTATTTTAATGCCGGCGGGGGAGGCAACGGCGGTGTCCAGGTCAACGGTGGAACCATGGTTATTACCAACAACGGTTTGGTGAGCGTCGGGAACGCTGAATTCTGGATCGCCCAGGGCGCGAACACGGGCACCACGATTGTGGACGGTGGCACCTTGAATGTAGCGAATAACTGGCTGGTAATCGGGCGGGCCAACGCGGCTGGCAGCGGCACGCTGATTGTCAATCACGGCACGGTCCAGAAGGCTGGCGCGAATAATATCGTTCTCGGCTCGATTGGCGCCACCGGCACGCTGATTGTTAATGGCGGCCAGGTGCTCAACAACGGGATGTTATGGCTTGGGGAAAACAGCACCGGCAACGGCTATCTCTACCTCAATGGCGGTTTGGTTCAGGCCACGCAAGTCCGTTTCAACATCAATAATGGCGGGGCGGGCCCATTGAATTCGATTGCGTACTTCAACGGCGGCACGCTCCAAGCCACGGCCTCGAGTAGCAACTACATTCAAGTCACCAGCATGGTGATGAGCAACGGCTTGGTGCTGGACGATAACGGATTCACGCTCAGCATCGGCCAGGCTGCCCTTCAGGACGGGGATGGTTTCAACGGCGGACTGGTTAAGACAGGGTCAGGCGCGGTTTATTTCGATGTCGGTAATACTTACACCGGCACCACGGTGGTGACCAATGGCCTGCTCGCCGGATCGGGCAGCGTAGCCGGCCCCGTGGTGGTCGGGCCTTCCGGAAACATTGGCGCGGGCGACGCCGGCTCCATTGTAGGCACGTTCAGCGTTGGCGGCGATCTGACCCTTCACGGGACCGCGACCATGCGCATCAACAAGGACACTCCGGCCAGCGATGAAATCACCAGCATCGGCACCGTGCATTATGGCGGCACGCTGGTCATCAATAACATCAGCAGCTCGCCTCTAACCACGAACGACACTTTCCAATTGTTTAGCGCGAACGCCACCACCGGAAACTTTGCCAGCATCGCCGGTTCGCCGGGAGCCGGACTGGCTTATAGCTTCAGTTCTGCGAGCGGTGTGTTGAGCATCGTCGCCAGCGGTATCGCCGGCAATCCCACGAACATCACGTTCACCGTCAGCGGCAACATCCTCTCCCTCTCATGGCCGGCGGATCATCTGGGCTGGACCCTCCAGTCGCAGACCAACAGCCTGACGGTGGGCCTCTCGACCAACTGGGTGGATGTGGCGGGCAGTGCCTTTCTCACCAGCACCAATCTCACGATGAACCCGAACGGCGTCGCGTTCTTCCGGCTGCGGCATCCTTGATGAGAACAGACCCGCAGCCCGGCAGAGCGAAAGAGAATGGCCTGCTCATTTGCCGGTGGGCAGGTGGCCGGCGGCGTAAGTCTTGCCCGGGCGAAAGAGCATCAACATGATCAGGAATTGTACTCTGTGGGTGCTCTTGATCGCGCTTTGCCAGCCCGGGGCGCTCGAGGCACAGACGGCAACGACGACCATTCAGGCGAACTTGCCGGGCGCGGTCATCAGTTCCAATCTCTTCGGCATTTTCTTCGAGGAGATCAGCATGGCGGGTGACGGCGGCATTTATGCCGAGTTGGTGCGCAACCGCTCGTTTGAAGATGCCGCCACTCCCGTTCAGTGGTCACTGGTGACGAGCGGGACGGCTGCGGGCGTGTTCAACATCGATACGTCACTGCCGTTAAGTTCGAGCAACACTCAATCGCTCAGGTTGACCATGAGTGGCGGCGTTGGAAGCGTCGGCGCAGCCAACCAGGGCTTTTACGGCATTCCGCTTACCAATGGTTTCATTTATAATCTGGGTTTCTACGCGCGGGGTTCGAACGGCTGGACCGCGCCGATTTCGGTTACGCTGGAGAGTTCAAACGGCGCTTCCGTGTATGCCCAGACGAACTTCAGCGGAGTGACGGGCAACTGGCAGCATTTCGCCGCGTCACTGATTCCGAACGCCACGGATCCGGCGGCGCGGCTGGTCTTGCGCATTTCGCAAGTGGGAGCGGTTTATTTGGATTTTGTGTCGCTGCTTCCCGCGGCGACTTTCAACCATCGCACCAATGGCCTGCGCCCCGACCTGGCGAACATGTTGGTGAACCTGAAGCCGTCGTTCATGCGTTTTCCCGGCGGCAGCTGGGTGGATGGCACTTCGCTGGCTAATGCGTATCACTGGGAACTGACGGTCGGCGACCCAGCCAATCGAACCGAACGCGCGAACGTCTGGGGTTACATGGTGAGCAACGGCCTGGGTTATCATGAATACTTGCAGATGTGCGAAGACATCGGCGCGCTGCCGTTGTTGTGCATCAACTGCGGCATGGACGTGCATCAAAACGCTGTTCCCACCAGTCAACTCGGCTCCTGGGTGCAGGAAGCTTTGGACGCCATCCAGTACGCCAACGGAGACACCAACACCTATTGGGGCGCCCAGCGCGCCGCCAATGGGCACCCCGCGCCGTTCAATTTGCAGTATATCGAAATCGGGAACGAAAACAACGGTTCCGGCTACAACGCCAACTACGCCCCGTTTTACAGCGCCATCAAGTCGAACTACCCGGCGCTGCACATCATTGCCGATTCGTTCGGCACCATTCCGACCTCCGCGCCGGTCGAAATGGTGGATGAGCATTATTACACGTCTGCGTCCACGTTTGCTTCCTACGCCACCAAGTATGACAGCTACAGTCGGAGCGGCCCGAAAGTTTTTGTGGGCGAGTACGCTGTCGCCTATGCCATCCCGCCCTCGACCTTTCCCGCCACGCTGCAGAATGCGCTGGGCGAAGCGGCGTTCATGACCGGAATGGAGCGCAATTCGGACATTGTAGCGATGGCGTGTTACGCGCCGCTGTTTTGCAACCTGAACAACCCGAGTTGGTATCCGGACCTGATTTACTTCAACGGAACGAATGTCTTTGGCACGCCATCCTACTATGTGCAGCAGATGTTTAGCCGCAATCGTGGCAACGTGGTGCTGCCCACGTCGGTATCGGCGTCCGGCAATCCCCTTTATGTTTCTTCCAGCCTGGTTCAGTCCTCGGGCCAGATCATCGTCAAGGCGGTCAATTTCAACCCGGGCCCAATGACAGCGACGTTCAACGTGAATGGCGTCGCGGCGATTTCATCCAATGCCACTCTCATTCAAATTTCCGGCAGCTTGACGGCCCAGAATTCGTTCGCAACACCCAACAATGTTGCTCCGGTCACCAACGCGATTGCGAACGCGGGTACGAATTTCACGGTGACGCTGCCATCCAATTCGGTTTCGATTCTGCTGTTGCAGGCCAGCGGCTTTAACGCCGTGACCAACCTGCAATTCTCGTTCGCGTCGCCTCTCAATGTCGGCCAGGAAGCGCAGGCAACCTTGATGGCCCAAATTTCCGGCCAGACGAATCCGGTCAATCTCGCCGGTAATTATGGAGTCGCCTATGTTTCGGCGAATACCAACATCGCTGTCGTTACCGCCAGCGGGTTGGTCATCGGCGCGGGTGTCGGAACCGCCCCCATCATCGCCACCTACAAAGGTCTCTCGGTAACGCAATCCGTGCAAGTGCTCGCCGCGCCACCGACCGCGTTGATCCACCGTTACAGCTTCAATGATGGCACAGCCAACGATTCCGTCGGCACGAACAACGGTGTCTTCTACAATGCCAGCGGCAATGCATTGATTGGCGGTGGCCAGCTCAATCTCGCTGGCTCGTCCGGTGATTATGTGGACCTGGGCCCGGGGCTTATCACAACGACCAACATTAGCAGCGGCGCGGTCACGTTCGAAGCCTGGGCCACCTTCAACCCGGCGAACGGCGCCTGGGCGCGCCTGTTTGATTTCGGCAACATGTCCGGTTCGTCCGGCGGGAATTATATTTTCCTGGCGGCGAACAACGCTGCGAATGGGGGCAGTGCGCGCGCCGCGGTCACGGACACCTTGCCGGGCAATGCTGGCGAAGCCGGCTTTAACCTCGGCAACCTGCTGGGGCAGACGAATATTCATGTGGTGGTCGTATTCAACCCCTCGCCTGCCCGGCAGTTCCTCGGGCTTTACAGCAATGGCACTCTGGCCGCTGCGACCTCCACCGGCGGGAAATACATCAGTTCGATCAACGACGTTTTCAGTTTTCTGGGGCGTTCCCTCTGGTCGGGGGATGCCTGGCTGCACGGCTCCATTGATGAGTTTCGCATCTACAACGGGGAACTGAACAAGTTCCAGATCGCCGCCAGCCATCAAGCCGGGCCCGACCAGACGAATTATGACGTCGGCGCGCTCACGAGTTTGGTTCTGGCTCCGGGGACCATGCCGCTCGCGCTGAACAGCACGCGCCAGGTGACCGCCGCGCTCAATTTCACCCTCGCAACCAATGTCAACGTGACGGGGGATCCAAATCTCACATTAAGCTCCGACAACACCAACGTTTTCATCGTCAGCGCCGGCGGGATCATCACCGCCGCCGGGGTGGGCGCGGCCAATCTGACCGGTGTATTCAATTATGTGAACGGCAACACCAGCACGCTTTACACGAATTCGGTGTTGATCACGATCAATCGCGACCAAGCGCCGTCACTGGTTCACCGTTACAGTTTCAGCGAAACCTCCGGCACGAATACCGCCGACTCGGTGGGCGGGGCGCCGTGGAACGGCACGCTGCCGCGCGGCGGCACTTTCGGCAATGGCCAGTTATCCCTCGCGGCCAGCGGTTCGCAATACGTTCAACTGCCGGCGGGCATTCTCAGCAACTATGCGGCCGTCACCATTGATGCATGGGCCAGCTTCGGAACCCTTCCCGGCGCCTGCTTCTTCTACGGTTTTGGCAACATCAGCGGGAGCAGTGGATTGCAATACATCTTTTGTCAGCCCCAGAACGGGCGCGTTGCGATCACGCCTTACAACTACACGGGCGAGCAGAGCACGCCCAATGCGGGCAGTTGGAGCGGCCTGACCAATCTTCATGTCACTTCGGTCTTCGATCCACCGGCGGGTTATATTGCCCTCTACACGAACGGGGTTCTGGCGGCGCAAAATACCGCGGTCACGGTGTCCTTCACCTCCGTGGACGATCTGTTCAGCTACATTGGCCGCTCACTCTACAGCGGCGACTCCTATTTTGATTCGAGCCTCGATGAATTCCGAATCTACAACGGCGTCTTGCACGCGGACGAAATCCTGGCCTCGCAGGCGCTCGGTCCGAATCAATTGCTGAATAATGCCAGCCCGGCACTTGGCATCACAATCGCCAGCGGAGGCTTGACGCTCTCGTGGCCATTGGCCTCGGCGGGGTTCACACTCGCGTCCCGCGCGGATCTCGCTTCGGGGAATTGGGCCCCGGTGACAACCCCAGCGGCTCAGATTGTTGGCGGCCAGTGGCAAATCACGCTGCCCAGATCGGGAGCCACCCAGTATTACCGATTGCAGAAATGAACAATACCCATTCAAGAGAAATTGAACCAGCCGTTCCCGGCCGGAATCCGCGCGTGAGCCCGAAGGAAAAGCGCCCTGGCGCCGCTGCCTTTACGTTAATTGAATTATTGGTCGTCATTGCTATAATTGCCATCCTGGCCGGGTTGCTCCTGCCTGCGCTGGCCAAGGCGAAGGCCAAGGCCAAAAAAATCTCATGCGTCAGCAACATGCATCAAATCGAAGTCGCCATAGCCATGTATGCCGGGGACAGCGGCGACAAATTGCCGGTTTGGCAAACAGCCGGGGGCGCAGCTCCCGCCTGGGCTTGGGACTTGCCCAGTCCCGCGGCAGACAAGATGCTAAACTCGGGCCTGACGAAGAAAACGCTTTACTGTCCGGGCACACAACCGCGCTTTACGGATACCGAGAACTTTGCCGGGCCTGGCACCGGGGCCAATTCGACGCTTTGGAATTTCGACTCCAGTGGGGGATTTCATATTATTGGCTACGCCCTGGCGTTCTCCGGGCCCAACAGTTTGCTCTACGCGACCAATCAAAACACCACGCTTCAGCCCGAACTCATCCCGGTTCCCATGCTGGGCACCACGCTCAACATCTCCCTTTCCGACCGGGTCTTGCTGGCCGATGCCATCCTTCAGGATGCCGGCACTCAAAGCTTTTCCGTGGTGCCCGGCGGCTTCATGCAGAACGGATTCATATACCCTCACACCAGTCCCCATTTGGACGGAAAGGTGAAACCCACGGGCGGCAATGTCGGGTTCAAGGATGCGCATGTCGAGTGGCGCAAATTCAACCAAATGACCATCCGCACCCAGAGCGGCCAGAATTTCTGGTGGTGAGCGATTGGAAGGAGGCAATTTGAAAAGCGCGAATCGAATGCGAATAGGGGCTTTGGCAGTGCGTTGGACTTTGCTGGTTTTGGCGGTCATGGCCGTCATGCCGTTGGCGGCTTCTGCGCAATCGCTGACTCACCGCTACAGCTTTTTCAATGAACCCAACGGCAGCACGACCGCCACCGACGTGGTTGCCGCCGCCAACGGCACGCTCAAGGGCGGCGCATCCATTACCGGCGGCCAGCTTGTGCTGAACGGCGCGAGTGGAAATTACGCGAGCCTGCCGGGCGGACTGATCACGGGCTATTCCGTGGTCACCGTTGAGGCCTGGGCTGATTACGGCACGCTTCCGGCCAACTGCTATTTGTTTTCCTTCGGGAACACCGATGGCAGCGGGCTGGGGGAGGATTATATCTTCTGCGCGCCACAAGCCGCGCGCATCACCATTAGCGGCGTCGATCCGGGTTACAACTCCGAGCAAAACGCCACATGTGCCAATTGGTCTGGACGAAACAACTTGCACGTCGTGGCGGTCTTCAACCCTCCAGCCGGTTATATGGCGCTCTATACCAACGGCATTCTGGCCGCGGTCAACAATTCGGTGACCGTGCCGATGTCTTCGGTGAACAACGCCTTCAGCTATATCGGCAAGTCGCTTTACAACAGCGACCCTTACGCTCCCATCAAGGTGGATGAGTTTCGCATTTGGAACGGCGCGCTCAACGGACTTCAGGCTGCGGCCGACTATCTGGCTGGACCCACGGTTACCAACGCCAACCCGGGAACGGTGACGAACATTCAATTGACTGTTGCCGGTTCAGTGGTTCAGGGCGCCAAACAGAATGCAACGGTCATCGGCAAGGCTTCCAACATTCCTTATACGGTGGATATCACGCGGATCTGCGCCTATTCGTCCGGCGATACGAACGTTCTCACGGTCAATCCCACCAATGGCCTCATAACCGCCGCCGGCCCCGGCACCAATGTCATCGTCGCGCAATACGGCAGCGTGTCGTCCACTCAATCAATCGTCGTGGTGCCGCCCGTATCAACGCTCACGCATCGGTACAGCTTCTTTGGCGAACCCAATGGCAGCCTGACGGCCACGGATTCAATCGCTGCCGCCAACGGCACGCTCAAAGGCGGCGCCGTCATCACCAGCGGCCAGCTCGTCTTAAATGGCGCGAGCGGAACTTACGTCAACTTGCCGGCGAATCTCATTAACTCCGGCTATTCCGGAGTGACCATCGAAACTTGGGCCTCGTTCGCCCCGACGCTTCCAGTCAGTTTTCTCTTCGGGTTCGGCAATACCAACGGCCCCTTTGGGACGAACTACATCTTTTGCACAGCCCAACTCGGCCGCTCGGCCATTACGCCCACCACGTACTACGGCGAACAAGGCGTGACCACCGGCGGATGGGCCGGTCAAACCAATCTTCACGTGGTGACGGTCTTCGAACCGCCTGTGGGTTATGTGGCGATCTACACGAACGGAGCCCTGGCGGGAATCAACAACAGCGTGACGACGCCATTGTCGGCGGTGAATGACGTTTACAGTTTCATCGGCCGGTCGCTCTTTTCCGGCGATTCCTATCTTCCCGGCAGCATGACCGAATTCCGCATCTACAACGGACCCTTGAGCGCGCAACAAATTGCGCTGGACGCGGCGACTGGTCCCGCGCAGATCATCACCAGCGCCGGGGCTTTGCAGTCGGTGCAGTTGCTGTTGACCAGCCACCTGGCCGCCGGCGTTGCGGCACAGGCGCAGTTCATCGGCAATTTTGCGAATGTCTCGAACGTAAACCTGTTCACTTATGGCGCGCCCGCCGTCGTGACCGACAATTCGAATGTGCTCAGCGTGACCGCGTCCGGCCTGATAACGGCCATCACCCCCGGGGCGACCGCAAATGTGATTGCGTCCTATGGCGGCTTGAGCGCCACTCAAAGTGTGACGGTCGCCGGGTTCGCGACCAACCAATTCGTGTTCGACAGTTTCGGCGATGGTTTCTGGACGATTGCCAACCAGGGGAACGGCAACAATCTCGTGGCCAACAATAACGGCGCCAGTCAGGCAACCGCCGCCAACACCGCGGCCCAGCAACAGTTCGAACTTCTTTATAACCTGGACACCGCCTCGTTTCGCATTCGTCAGCACTCCAGCTGGCTGTGTGTTGGCACCTGGAATGGCATCACGGCGCCCGGCGCGGCGGTTGCCACGGTGCCAAATTACACGGCGGCGGCCTCGCAACGCTGGTATTTTGTCAATGCGGGCGGAGGTTACTATCGCATCTTCAATGCCGCCACGAACCTGGTGCTGCAGACCGATAATGGAAATCCTGCTGTCGTCACCCTGGCCCAGCCGTCTCCCAACGCCTTTCAACTCTGGCAATTCGTTTACCAAACGCATTACCTCAAGAAAGGCACGGCCGGTTACGAAGGGGACTGGTCGCCATTCGAGCTGACTTGGGCTTACAATTACGATGATCACACCGGAGTCTCCCTGCCGGCCCAGGTGAACTTTGTGCCCATGATTCACGACGCGAATTGGGAGCCCATGAGCGATGTCCAGTCGCGTTCAGGGGGATGGCGCTCCGGCCCGCAGCCCGCCTATTTGCTGACTTATAACGAACCCGATAACAGCACGCAGGCGAACATGAGCACGAACCAGGTCATCGGCCTGTGGCCGCAGCTTCAGGCCTTGAATGTGCCGCTGGTCAGCCCGGCGATGCAAAATACCTACGACTCCTGGGCCTATAACTTTTTCAGCCTGATCGCCAGCAACAATTACCGTGTGGATTACACGGCCGTGCATTTGTATGTTCCGCCGAATGCCTCCTCCCTTATCAACAACCTGCACAGCGTCTATACCACCTGGAACCGGCCGGTTTGGCTGACGGAGTTCTCGCCGGTGGATTGGAGCAATACCATGTCCTGGTCCGAGGATGACAATTATAACTTTCTGGCGGAGTTCATGTGGCAGGCGGAGGACCAGGAATGGTTCAAGCGTTATTCCATCTTCCCATTCAGCGGCACGCCTTCCACCAATCCCTGGGACGTCAATGGCCATCGCGGGGACTTCTTTCTCGCTGACGGTTCCACGCTTACGCCTTACGGCGAACTCTACGCCACCTGGGACGCGGACCGCGCGCTGCACGGCCTGACCCCTTATATCATTCACAATCTGGCCACCAGTTTCCGGCTGGCTTCGAGTAACTCCGTCAGTTCGCCCGCGTCCTCATCCATCCGGGTGCGAAACGCCACCACGGAATGGTGCCTTCTGCCCGCCCCAAATAATAACTGGTACATCATTTCCCTCAGTGACGGCCGCCGATTGAGCGACACGAATGGAGTCCTGGGTCTGGCTGCGATCGGGACCGTGGGATCAGCGGTGGAATGGAATTTCACCGGGCCGGATGGCAGCGGCTATTATTTCGTTGGCAACCCGGCTGGAGCGCACAACCTCAATGCTTCCGGCACGGCCCCGGCCATCTCGTTCAGTACGGTCAGTTCCTCCACGCAGAACAACAATACCCGCTGGCGCTTCGTCAAACCCTATCAGCCGGTGGCGATCAACACCAATGTGCCCACGAATCCCAGCATCGTCTTCGCCACCGCCGGGGACGGAACGGTTTCCATGGGCTGGACCACTGGCGGCGGCGCTTATTTCAACGTCTATCGCGGGATTGCTTCCGGCGGACCTTACTCACGCCTCGCCACCGGCCTGACACACGCGGCTTTTCTGGACAATACCTGCGCCAATGGCAATCGCTATTATTATGTCGTCACGGCGATGAATTTGCCGGGGGTGGAATCCGGTTTTTCCGCCGAAGCCAGCGCGCAGCCGGTGTCCATGAGCCCGCCGCAACTTGGCTTTGGAATTGGCGGTGGCGGAATTCTGTTAAACTGGCCAGTGGACCACACCGGCTGGGAGTTGCAGGCGCAGACGAATTCCGCTGGCGTCGGCTTGGGCGGCGCCTGGGTGACGGTAGCCGGCTCGACTGCCACGAATCAGATCACCCTTCCCCTGGACCCGGTTGACGGCTCGATCTTCTATCGGCTCGTTTATCCGTGACTCTCAACCGTATTTATTCAACGTTGTTCCAATGAATCATTCGAATCGCGGCAAAAATACCGGAACGATTTTACTGATCCTTGCCGGTTGCGCGCTGGCCCGGGCGGCTTTCGCCCAGGCGACCATCACCGTTGATGTGGACAAGCCCGGGCACAAAATCTCCCCGCTGCTATGGGGCATTTTTTTCGAGGACATCAACCTGTCCGCCGATGGCGGCATCTATCCCGAACGCGTTCGCAACCGGTCCTTCGAGGATTCGGCCCGCCCGGAATATTGGCGGCTGCTGAACGCGTCCGACGGCAACAGCCGCATGGCCATCGATACATCCGAGCCGCTCAATCCACTCAACCGGCGCAGCCTGCGTGTGAACGTGGATGGCGCTTTCACGCTGGAGAACGAGGGATACTGGGGCATGAATATCGAACGAGGCGAGACTTACGCGTTCAAGGCGGCGGCTCGCGCGACGAACGGCTTTCAAGGGCCGGTGACGGTCCGCGCCGTGAGCGTGACGGGCGCCGAGTTGGCCCGTGGTGAAATCCCCGCTCTCGACGACCATTGGAAATATTACTCGCTCAACCTGGTCGCAACGGACGGCGACCCACAGGCACGATTGCAAGTTTCCGCCGCCGGGAAAGGAACGTTATACCTCGACATGGTTTCCTTGCTGCCGCGGAAAACCTGGAAGGACCATGGGTTGCGGGTTGATTTGGCGGATGCGCTGGCGGCGTTGCATCCTTCGTTCATGCGCTTCCCGGGCGGCAATTGGGTCGAGGGAGAGGACCGCGCGCATATGTATCGTTGGAAAACCACAATTGGCCCAATCGACACGCGAACGCCGCTCTGGAATACCTGGGGTTACGGCACCACGCAGGGGCTCGGCTTCCACGAATATCTGCAACTGTGCGAGGATTTGGGCGCTGAACCGCTCTTTTGCATCAACGCCGGCATGACGCTCCACGACAGCGTGCCCATGGATGAGGTGGGTCCATGGGTGCAGGACGCGCTCGATGCGATTGAATATGCCAACGGCCCCACGAACACAACCTGGGGCGGGCAGCGCGCCGCCAACGGGCATCCCGCGCCGTTCAACCTGAAATACATGGAGATCGGCAACGAAAATGGCGGGCCGGATTATCACCAGCGCTGGGGGCTGCTGGTCAATGCCATCCGCGAAAAATATCCCCGGATGCAGTTGATTGTGAACACCGACTTGCGCGGCCGCCCTTATCCGCGCGATCCGAAGCCGGACATCGTGGACGAACATTACTACGAATCGCCGGAATCCTTTATGTGGCGTGCCGACCAGTACGACAGCTATGACCGCAAGGGGCCTAAGATTTTCATCGGCGAATATGCCGTCACTGAAAATGCCGGCAAGGGCAACCTCCACGCCGCGCTGGGCGAGGCGGCGTTCATGACCGGCATGGAGCGCAATTCGGACGTGGTCCTCATGGCCAGTTATGCGCCGTTGTTCGTCAATTTGAATCACCGCGCCTGGAACCCGGATCTCATCAACTTCGACAACTCACGCTGGTACGGCCTGCCCGGCTATTATGTGCAGCAAATGTTCAGCGAAAATCGCGGCGATGTCACCCTGCCGGTTTCCGTGTCCGCGCCGCCGGCCCATCCCGGCATCGAAACCGGCGCCATCGGAGTCGGCACCTGGAGAACGCAGGCCGAATTCCAGGACGTCAAGGTGATCGCGCCGGACGGGGCGGTATTATTTGCCTCCGACTTCAGCACCAACAGCAACGGCTGGCGGTTCCAGGGTGGCGACTGGCAGGTGGCCGACGGGGCCTTGCATCAGTCCAGCGGCAGCGAGAATGTCCGCGCCGTCACGGGCGATAAATCCTGGACCGATTACACGCTCAGTTTAAAAGCTCGCAAACTCGGCGGCAGTGAAGGGTTCCTCATTCTTTTTCACATCAACGACGACACAACCAAGAATTGGTGGAACATCGGCGGCTGGGGCAACTCCGCCAATGGCATCGAACTGGATAATAACATCGTTACCCGCACGCCCGGCGGCATTGAAAGCGGCCGCTGGTACGACATTCGCGTGGATGTCCGGGGCAACCACGTGCAATGTTACCTCGACGGCAGGCTGGTGCATGATTTGAATTACAAGCCGTTGAAAGGCCTCTTCGCCAGCGCCTCGCGCGACGGTAAAACCGGCGGAGTGATCCTGAAAGTGGTCAATGTGACCACCAGCCCCATGGACGTGGACATCAACCTCAATGGCGGGAAAAATTTGGGCGGCGCCGCAAAAGCCATCGTGTTGACTTCAGGCAGTCCGCTGGACGAAAACTCACTGCAAAATCCCACGAAGGTTTCCCCGCGCACCGATACCTTTAATTATCAGGGCGGGCGCTTGCGCCGGAGTTTCCCCGGCAGTTCGGTTACCGTTCTGCTTCTGGGCGGGAAGTGAAATGCAGGCCCGACATTGCTGACCTAAACAGCCCGTAGAGCCTCGTTGCCTGTGACAGCTAATCGCCCAGATGGATGGCGAGCCGTATCGGACAGAGCGGAACCGAAAGCGCCAACGGCGATTGGCTCCGGCTTTTGTTAGACGGCACACTACCGCTTGGTATATATGACGGTATCCAAGTTTTCGGCAATCGTGTGGAGAACCCAAATGTTGGTTTGTCCATATCGTGGTTCCCATGCCAGACCGAACCCAGCATGGCCATCGCTCCCTAGTAATAGCCAAACACATTGAGGGCTCACCTGAATCTTAACAGGATGCAAATCCGTGATTATTTTGGGGAGTGATGGATCTGTCACAGCAATATTAACGACCTCGTTCGTGCCAAGTGGATGCGCCGTCAAAATGGAATCACACACTGCCGTAAAATCGGCATAATACTTAGCGCTTTTATGCCGCAGTCCAAAATACTGTGGGTTGAGCAACATCGGGACGAACGAAACGAATCCGAGGATAAAGGCCACGACCAAACCCACTACTAGCATGATTCGAGATGCGTGCATATGCCGTCTACGGACCCAAGCTCAGCAACTCGGCCCACGTTTGCAACCGGAGCGTGATGGCCGGGTTCGCCGCTTCTGGCTTGTTGGAACTATTTCTCTCCACGATGCTTGAAATACAAACGAACGACATTCTCCAAATCCCTGTAAGAATACAGCTCAAGCCACTTGGCAATGAACTGCTCCAGCGGGTATAGTTCGCCCGTTGCTGCAGGATCCCATCTTCCCGTACCCCACTCCACGAACTTTTCCATGAGTTTGCGATCAAGCGATTCGGAGCGAAGCCTGTGGCAGGCCAGGAATAGCCCGTCTCGGGCATCGTTTGGCACTACATCCAGCAAGCCGTTCGCCAACGCGGCCCCGTCGTCTCGCAGCCCGAGATAACTCAGGAATAACTGATGGGTCGACACAGAACTCCAATCTAATGTCTCCAAAAGCGGGTCAATGGTTTCACTGACCAGCCGGCCACGTTTTGAAAGTAACTTCGAGAGTTGTTCGCAGACACTCCAACTCACGGAAAGGCCGTGACCAAGAAAAGCCTCCAGAAACATCCCAGCCTCAGCGTCGTTGCAGTCATCAAAGATGCATTCCGACGTAAATAAATTATAACGTCCATCCAAGCTAATGTCTGCGCACCACGGATCCACGCCTGTGCGAAGCTCCATGAAACCGATTTTTCGTTCCTTGATGCGGGACAGGTAGGAAACCAGGGCTTGCTCAGGCGGGTTCATGTTTGTTCCAATGACAAAAAACTGATCCACACCGACTCGCGACGTGAACCGTGACGGCGAAACTGGGCGCGCCAACGGCGGTTGGCTCCGGCGACTTGTTAGGCCACGTCTTCATTGTATAGGCACAAATGGCTGCGGAATGGAAACTCGCGAACCGAACTCAGTGGAAAGAGCAGGCATCAACAGTCCCTTGGCCTGCTTGTACGCTGGTGGCGTCGGCCCAAAACCACCCACAAGGTCAACCAAAACATCGTCGTTTGTAAATCGTGCGCCAATATCAACGCGAAAATTCCTGACCTCTGGCTGCGTATAAAAAACCAAAGTCAGCGGTTCGTGTGAATCCTGTGTTGTGTCTCTCAGGCCGGTCTGGTCAGCAATAGTCTGCAAAGTCGCTCGCAGTTTTGTAGCACCTGGAGAGCTGGCAGCCACGCCTGAAATCCGATACTGTTGCCAATTCATCGTGTCGCAACCTGCAACAAACAGAACCACTAGCGGCAATAAATAGATGGCAGATTTCATAGCGAGCGAAGTGGCCTAACGGCCCCAAGCTCAGTGACCACGGCCAGAAAACGCCCGGCGACTGCAACGGTCGTGTTGAAATTCTCCTGAACCGTTCATTACAGGATTGTGCGCACGTCGGGGCCGGGATTCAAGAAAACAAAGGGCGCAGAACGAACCGCGCCAGAGACTAAACAACGGATTTGTTCAATCTTTATGGGGGTATGGCTGGCGTTTTGAATGGAGCCAGCTCTCGGGATTGAACCGAGGACCCACGCTTTACGAAAGCGTTGCTCTACCACTGAGCTAAGCTGGCACCAGCGGGAGAAAGCCTAAATCACACCAGCCAAACGGTCAATGCCTATGATGGTCACAACGGTAATGCCTCCGTCCGGGATGGAATCCGGCCAGGAGCGTACCCCGTGATGGTCGAGACATTACAGAAAGGTTCAGAATTCAGTTGCAGGGGAGGGCGGCCGGTGCTCTATTAGGGGCGTCAGTGCAGGAGGGCCGGCGCGGAGCCGGAATGATCAATGACCCGCCTTCGCTCAAAAGCAGCTACGGCGAGGCGAGCCAATGGCCAGGGTCCAAGCGGCCTGGGGAGCTTGGCGTCGGTGATTTGCCCTCGCTTCGTTGGAGCGCGGGATGGTTCTTTGACAATCAAAAATGAATCCAAGGTCCAAAGTCTGGCAAGCCAAGGTCCCGCTATCTTGGAAGCTGCGGCGCTGGGCCAAAGTCAGAAGTGAGACATTTTGGCGCAGTAGGAACACTCCGTGCCAAGCGTGGGGGGAATTAAACCTCGGGTCAAAGAATTAAGGTAAATTAAACCAAATTAAAGTAAATTAAGCCTCCAATTTCTGGCGGCGGAACCCTGGCCTGGCTCAAAAAATATGTCTAAGCACCTGATGAATAGTAAGTTATGTGAAAAACAGCGGGTTCCTCGCTGTTTTCAGTAGAATAGGCGGTTGGAGTGTCATTCTGGCACACTGCCGAGGTGAGCCGGAAGGGTGAGAGCCTTGTTCCTTGGGGGAATCGAGGACGAGGACGATTTACCGGACAGGGCAACTTGGGATTGAAAAGAAACAAAACTTTTCGCACTGTTGGCAGATGAAACGGTTTGGCCAGTTTGGTTTATTTCTTGCCTTGGCGGCAGGGGGGGTATGGCTCGGCTTCAGCCTGGGCGGTTGCAACAAACCGACGCCCATTACCGCGACGTCCGTTGCGCCGGCGATACCGGGCTTGCCGACGGCGGCGCAACCCAAACTCCCCACCATGCAGCTTTGGATCGGCGCCAAACCGATGACGGCGGAACTGGCGCTTTCGCCGCTCGAACAGGAAACGGGCATGATGTTTCGCACGAACATGGGGCCAAACGACGGCATGTTGTTTGTGCTGCCTTTTCCCCAGCGGGCTTCCTTCTGGATGATGAATTGCGACCTGCCGCTTTCGGCAGCCTACATCGGACCGGATGGAACCATCCTGGAGATACACGACCTGGAACCGCACAACACCAATGCCGTCGTGGCGGGATCGGACAGCGTGCTCTATGTTCTGGAGACGCCGCAGGGCTGGTTCAAGAGCAACAACATCCCGGCGGGAACGGCGATTAGCACGGAGAAGGGCTCTTTGCGGGACGTGTTCCAGAAAAAATGAAAGTCGCGCTGGCACAGATCAATACCACGGTGGGCGACCTGGCCGGAAATGAAGCCAGGATTCTCGCCGCGTACCGTCGCGGCCTCGAAGCGGGCGTGGACCTCGTGATGTTTCCCGAACTCACGATCACCGGGTATCCGCCGCGGGATTTGCTGCTCAAGCGAAGTTTCATCGCCCAAAACCTGGCGGTGCTGGACCGGTTGGCGGCGGCCAGCGGCAAGGCCGCCATGCTGGTTGGTTATGTGGACGGAAATAAAAAAAGGCCGGGCCGCGAGGTGACCAATTCCGCGGCACTGTTGCAGAATGGCAGGGTCCTCGCCACGCGGACGAAAACGTTGCTGCCGACTTATGATGTTTTTGACGAAGACCGCTACTTCGAGCCGGCGCAGGAAAATCACCCAGTCGAGTTCGCGGGCGGCAAAATTGGGCTGACGATTTGTGAAGATATTTGGAACGACGAGGACTTCTGGCCGGACCGGCGTTACGGGCACAATCCGCCGGTGGAGCTGGCGGCGGAAGGTTCGCGGATCTTGTTCAACATCTCGGCTTCGCCGTGGAACCTGGGCAAGGAGGAGACGCGCTACCGCATGCTGCGGAGCATGGCGCAAAAGGCCAAATGCCCGGTGCTGTTCTGCAATCAAGTGGGCGGCAATGACGAGTTGGTGTTTGACGGCGGCAGCCTGGCGTTCAACGGAGCGGGGGAGTTGATCGCGCGCGCCGAAATGTTCACCGAGGATTTCGTGGTGGTGGACACGGAGACGGCCAAACCGGTGCCGCGGATTTCGCGGCCGCAAGAGGAGCTTGTTTACAAGGCGCTGGTGCTGGGATTGCGAGACTACCTGTATAAATGCGGATTCAAATCCGCCGTGCTGGGTTTGAGCGGCGGCATTGATTCGGCGCTGACGGCGTGCATCGCGGTGGACGCCCTGGGAAAGGAACATGTGCGGGGCATTTCGCTGCCGTCGCAGTTTTCGTCGCAGGGCAGCCTGGATGACGCGCGGATTTTGGCGGAGCGGTTGGGAATTGCCTACGATGTCATTGCCATTCAGCCGCCGTTCGAGGCGGTCAAAGGGCAACTGAAAGCAGTGTTCGCGGGGAAGGCGGAGGATACCACTGAAGAAAATATTCAGGCCCGGCTGCGCGGGGTCATGCTCATGGCGCTCTCGAACAAGTTCGGATCACTGCTGCTCACGACTGGGAACAAAAGCGAACTGGCGGTGGGATATTGCACATTATACGGAGATATGTGCGGTGGATTGGCGGTGATCAGCGATGTGCCAAAGACGATGGTTTATCGCTTGTCGAAGTGGATCAACCGGGAGCGGGAAATCATCCCAACGGCATCGATTACGAAACCGCCGTCGGCGGAGTTGCGGCCCAACCAGACGGACCAGGATTCCTTGCCGCCTTACGATGTGCTGGACGCGATCCTGGACGCCTACGTGGTGCAGGGCCGGACGCTGTCGGAAATTGTGCAAGCCGGCTTTGATGAAACCACGGTCAAGCGCGTGATTCGGTTGATCGACTTCAACGAATACAAGCGTCGTCAAGCCGCGCCGGGATTGAAAGTGACGAGCAAGGCGTTCGGCGTGGGCCGGCGGATACCCATCGCACAGAAATATCAGATTACGTAGGCATTCCGAAATCGTGCTTGTCCACTATTTGCCGCCCTCCGGCTGCGCGCCGGTTTGAAAAAGGGCTCCGTATTTCAACGGCTTGCCCTGCTTCCAGGGCTTGTAAGTGTTGAAGAAATCGATCCGTTGCCCGATGGAAGGATGGGTTCCGCGCGTGATGGTGTAAAACAATCCCGGCCGCGGCACGCTCAGGTTCTCCTCTTGCAGCCGCACGAAACCAGTGGCGGCGGAGTGATTGTACCGCGTGATCTCCAACCCGAAGCGATCCGCTTCATGCTCCAAATGGCGGCTGTAGGCAAAGCCAATCGGGCTCAGCACCAGCGCGGCGATGCCCATCAGCGAGAGAATCAGCGGCAAGGATGCGATGTCGTCCAGCCGCGTCACTCCGAAACGTCCTCCGGCGCGAGCGATCACAAACGTTGTGGTCCGATGAATCAGAAAAAACGCCAGCAGCGTCAGTCCGGAGAGAAAGAGTATGCCCTTGATCACATGGTTCAAGACGTAGTGGCCCATCTCGTGACCCATCACGAAGAGCAGTTCATGCTCGTTTAGCTTCTGCAGGGCGGTGTCCCAAAGCACGATGCGCTTGGTGCCGAGAAAACCCGTCACGTAGGCGTTGACGGTGCGGGTGTCCACGCTCTTGTTGACTTCATAAATCCGGCTGCCGTGAATTCCAGCGCGGTCGGCGAGCGCGAGGATTTTTGTTTCCAGCGCCTTGTCTTGCAGCGATGTGAATTGGTTGAACAAGGGAGCGATGAGGACCGGCTCCGCCAACTGCACGAAAAAATAAATCGGCACCATGGCCAGCCCGGCGTAAAGCCACGCCCGACGGGGACTTTTCCGCAGCAAGAGGTACGGCACCCACAGAAAAAGCACGCCCAGGACACCCGCGACGGCCAGTTCCTTCAGCGAATCACTAAACCATTTGCCAAAGGTTTGGTTCGACAATCCATACGCATGAGGCCGCACGAAGCCTTGGTAGTAATCAAGCGGCCAGCTCACGCTGTAAGTAACCAAGCCGAACAGCACGAGATAAATGCAGAGCCCGAAATACCATTTGCGGCCAAGCCGAAACGCCAGGTTCCGCAAGCGCGCCGAGAGGCCGCTGAACAAAATCGCCGCCGGCAGCGCAATGTCCCAAAGAATGCGGACACACCACCACGCGTTGCCGGTACGGAAATGGCGGATGGCTTGCTCGCTGGGCGCAGCCACTGACACGGGGATATCCTCGTTCACCGGCGGTGCTGATTTTGACGCCACATCCGAACTGACGGATGGAACGGTCGGCGACGAAGGCACCTCACTCCCAACCATCGGGCTGGCAAGACAGAACAAAAGGGCCAGGGTCGCGATCCACGTTCGCGTTGTAACTCGGAGACACCACGCCATACTGAAACCCAGCTTATCTCCCATTTGCGCAAAGTCAAAGACGTGGGAGCCGCAGGAAGCCGGGACTCGATACCCGCGAGTGCCAAAGCCGGCTGTTTGAAGTCAGTTCTTCGCCACGATGGCGGTGCGGAGCATTTCCTCCTGGAATCCGGCGGGCACTTGGTTGTTGCGGGCGTAGAGGTAGATGGCGGTTTGGAAGATGGATTGCAATGCTGATTGCACCAGCGCAAGCAGGATGAAATAAGTGACCGCCAGCCCGATACCGATGCCGATGATGACCAGGCTGCCGGTAAAGAACACGCCAACGACGAGCAAAATGGCGGGCAAAGCCAGTATTGAAAAAACCGCGCCGAAACTGAAGCTGCCGACCAATTGCTCGCCCCAGGTCTTTTTCAGCAGCACGGTGGATTCCTTGAGTGCGCTAAATGGATTCCTGCGCTCGACCACCAGAATTGGAACTACGAGATAAGTCACCACCGTCCAGGCCGTGCCCAAAAGGCTGGAAACGATCTGGCCGACTTTTTCAGACCGGTCTTCGATGAGGCGCAGAATCAGCCCGACGGTTGCGGCGATCAGCGCCCAGCCGGCAATCAACGGGAGCCGCGATGCGGCGGTCCGCAAGCCCTCGCCGATGGTCGGCTGGCCACCGCACATCCGCGTCATGACGCAGGAGGTCAGGGCGGCATTGAAGAACACGATCACAAAATAGTTGCAGTAGTAGAAGGCAAACAGCGTGCCGTAGTACAATGCCTTTTGCACTGATTCGGCATCGTGCCCCGGCGGTTGCCATTTGCCGGTCAGGAACAGTGGAATTGCGAATGCCGCGATAACGGCGATGCAGGAGATGCCCGAGATCAATGGAAAGAACAGAATTTTTTTGTCCTCCTTGAATAACTGCCACGCGGCGGACATCAACGACCAGGTACGATAGATTTTGTTCATATCAGTTCTCCCGTTTTTGTTTCATTCAGGTTGCAGTCATGGGCTGTTCGGCTCCAAACTTCTTCGATGATTGGGAGAGGATAGCACGTTTTGGACCGGGACAGCAATGCCAAAGCGAGCGCCCGTTTGCGTGATTTCACTCCCATACCGTGCGCAACGAGGCAAGCGCTGTCCGTTTTTCGGACAGCAGAAGCTGGACTTCACGCGCGAGGAAGCCGTCCACTTCGGATTTTTATGATTATCCAAGCGGCGGCTCCAGGCCGGTTGCTTGCCGCTGCGTGCATGTTCTGGGCGGGCAAGCAATTTAGTCCGGGGCTGATACTCGTTCAACCGCACTTGAGCTTGCGCAAAAGGTTGAGTGACAGGAGTTTCGCGGAGCTTTGGCACAATTGGTGCTTTAGTTCATCAGCAGAGTGCAATCGGCGACATGAACGCAGACGAAAAGGCGATCTTCGACTACCTGAAGGCGTGGCCTCATACTTTCATTTCAGGGAAGGAGATCGCGCGCAAACTCGGCATCAAGGGCCGCTATGAGGAAGACCGCTTTTGGGCGATACCCATCCTGGCGGTGATGGTCAACAAGAAGTGGCTGGAAACCGACAGCATGGGCTATTACCGGATCAATTCCGAAGACAGGAAAAAAGAGAAAAAACGACACCACGTTTCGCCGCAAATCATCCGCATCCTCAAAAGCAGCGGCAAAAACTTTGACAGCTTCATCGCGGATGACGATGAGGACGAGTTGTCGTTGCCGTCGGTTCTCAAACCGAAAAAGCCCAACTCTTCCGTATCCGGCGGGCAATCGAGCTGACAAATTTTTTTAATTTGCAGCCATCGATGGCAGGAGGCGCTGAATATCTTCTCTCCCGCTCGAGTTCGCATTTAGTTTGAGCCTCCTTACATCGGCTGCTACATTGCAGTTATGGCCGTCGCCAAACCGATCCAACGCCTGAATATTGAGTTTCCGCCGGTGTCGCTTCACCCGGAACGGCAGACTGGAAGTTGACGGCCTTAATCTTTTTTGAGTTTCTCATGCCTCGCGAATCTCTGGTCACCAAGCACGCGCGCCTCGCAAAAATCATTGCCGGTCTCAAGCAGGCCTATCCCAACGCGCATTGCGAGCTGGATTATTCGAGTCCGTTCGAACTGCTCATCGCCACGATACTTTCCGCGCAAGCCAATGACAAGCAGGTCAACATCGTAACCGCGGACTTGTTTAAGAAATACTGGACGGCGGCGGACTTCGCCAACGCGAGCCCGGCGGAACTGGAAAATGATCTCAAACGCATCGGCCTTTATCGCAACAAGGCGAAGAACATCCAGGCGGCCAGCCGGAAACTTGTCGAGCGGCACGGCGGCAAGGTCCCCGATTCCATGGATGCGTTGATCGAGCTGGACGGCGTGGGACGAAAGACGGCGAACGTGGTGCTCGGCAACGCGTTCAACATCAATTGCGGTGTGGTGGTGGATACGCATGTCGCCCGCCTGTCCTTTCGCCTGGGATTGACCAGCGAGCACGCGCCGGAGAAGATCGAGCAAACCCTGATGAAGCTGGTGGCGCAGTCCGAGTGGACGCTCTTCAGCCATCTCTTGATCTGGCATGGACGCCGGCGCTGCTACGCCCGCAAACCCGATTGCCCCAACTGCGAAATCAAACCTTTGTGCCCGCGCCTTGGCGTGCCCAAACCGGCCAGGTGAGTCATTAACCCAATTCTCCATCAATCCCCGGTTGCGCGACGCGAATGGCGTCTGCTGCGAAGTGAGGCGGCTGGTTCCGCTCAGAACATGGCCTTGGACGAGGCCCTGCTGGAAGCCGCGCCTTCGCTTGGGCCGGTTCTGCGGTTTTATTCCTGGACCGAGCCGGCGGCTTCCTTCGGTTATTTTCAAAAATATGCCGAGGTTGAAACCATGACGCAGTTGCGTCCGCTGGTCCGCCGCCCGACCGGGGGTGGCGTGGTCCCGCACGACGCGGATTGGACTTACAGTCTCGTTTTTCCGCCGGACGATCCCTGGTACGATTTGAAGGCGGTTGAGAGTTATCGGCGGGTTCACGAATGGATTCAGACAGCCTTTCGCCAGTTGAAGATCGCCACGGAACTTGCCGCCTGCTGTCGAAAGGCCTTGCCGGGACAATGCTTCGCGGGGTACGAAAAATTGGATGTGCTCTGGCACGGGCGGAAAATTGCCGGCGCAGCGCAGCGCCGGACGCGACACGGTTTGCTCATTCAGGGGTCTGTGCAACCGCCACCCATAAAACTCAGCCGCGCCGATTGGGAGCAGGCGATGTGCGACGCCGCAAGGTTGAAACCGGGGTTTAAGTGGCAGGCATTCGCGCCCGAGGCCGCCTTCCATGCCCGCGTGGCGGAACTGGCCGCCAACACATATTCCCAGCCCGCATACAATCGCCGCCGTTAGCCTGATTTGATTGAACAAACTGGCCGCATAATCAATCTAAGTGGAATGAAGAAGACCCTTTGGAAGCAAAAGTGGATCAAATTCCTGCGCGAAGAAGCCCGGCCAATGCTGATTACAGTGCTGGTCTTGTTCGCCTTTCGTTCGGCGGTTGCCGATTGGAATGACGTGCCGACCGGTTCGATGAAACCGACCATCATCGAGGGCGACCGCGTTTTTGTGAACAAGCTTGCGTACGATTTAAAGGTTCCGTTCACGACCTGGCACCTGGCGGCCTGGGACAACCCGAAACGCGGCGAGATCGTGGTCTTCTTTTCACCCTACGACGGCCAGCGCCTGGTCAAGCGGGTGGTGGGCGTTCCGGGTGATCGCATCGAGCTGGTGAATGACCAGCTTTTTGTCAACGGCCAGCCGGCGAAATACGAACCGCTCGGGAGCAAAACGATCAACGAAATCCCCGTCACCGAACAACCGAGCCATGAGTTTGCCAGCGAAACGGTCCAGGACTGCTCGCATCCGGTCATGTCCACACCGGCCTTGCGCGCTCCGCGTACCTTCGGCCCCATCACGGTGCCGGAAAACCAATATTTCATGATGGGCGACAATCGCGACAACAGTTTCGATTCCCGTTTCTACGGCTGCGTGGAACGCAATCGGATCGTTGGCCGCGCTTCCGCAGTTGTGATTTCGCTGGACCACACCGACCATTACCTGCCCCGCTGGCACCGATTCTTCACGAGGCTGCCGTGATCTGTGTTCCGTCGGGATTTCTTGCATTTGGCGCCGTGGTTTAAACGCGCCTGCATCTGCACATTGGTTCTCGAACTCGTCAGTCTCGGACTGGGAGCGTACTGGGGGATCGAATACCGATTGTCCGGAGCCTGTCTTCCGGTTGGATGGCTGCCGATTCTACTGATCGCGTTGCGGCGACCTGAGAAGCCGGCCTCATCTGATATCGTGGTGATGTTCACGAGTTTTCCCGCGCTCTTTGCGGCAACGGCGATTTTCGACCATTGGTATTTCCTTCGTCATTGATTCCCTGATTTCCCGGTCGTGAATAGTTTGCGTTCTCTGCGTTCTTTGCGGTTAAATCCCTCCGTCATTTGACGGCCGATGGATTTCGAGACACCAATGAATTCGCGGCGCTGGAGCTTCCCGGCGAAAGCGGGGTGGACGGTGAAGAACGCACTGTTTCGGGTCGTCGGCTGTTTGATCATTCTCCCGGCTTTGGCGGGATGCGCGACTTCCAAGCCATCGCACAGCCGCTATTTGCAGCGAGTTGCGCCGGCCAGCCTGACCAATGTCGTCGTTTACAGCGGGGGCACAAACCTGGTGTTGCGGTTTCCCATTCCCGGCAAGGATCTGGTGGCTCACGCGGAGTGGAGCCCGCCGCAAATGCAGACGCCCGCCACTCTCCTCGACGTTCATCACCAGTTTGCCGCGCTCACGTTCGAGGACCCGCAAGGCATCATGCGCCGCCTCGCGCCCAGGGGAAATCGGGTCCGGGTGCGCGGGCCGGCGCAGTGGCATCAATTGGTGCAGGGTGTCTTTTCCGGCCTGGTGCCAAACCAATCCGGCCACGGTGTGGCGTTGTTGGTCCAGAGCCGGGAGATGGTGGTCTTCCGGGATGCCCAGGGCAAATTGAGCGTGGTCAACCTGGAGAACAAACCTGCCGAAGTAACGGTGGATCGCACATTGAACGACACCGATTTTTCCCAGCAGGCTCTCGCCGCGCTGGCATCGGGGTTAAATGGCCGCGAACGCAATCAGAGCCAATTCCTGTTCATTACGGGGGATGATCCCGCCTTCGCATTCCTTGATCTTCGGGAGCGGCTCATCGTTTTTCTTAGTTATCCGTCCGACCCCGAATCCGGTCCGTTGGAAATGCCGGGGTTCGCCCTGCGCGCGCTGAGTTCGCTGATTTTCAAGAGCCTCGTGGTCACGGCGATCAAAAACCCATTCACGTTGGTCACCCGCGGCCTGTGGCACATTGGCAATTCAGGCGCGGCGGCCATTCAGTCCGGGGCGTCCAGTTCAACCGATCCGCCTCCGCCGCTTTACGCGGGCGAGGGCATGGACCTCGCGGCTTGGGAAACCCGCCTGGACCAGCTCGTGCGCGCCCGCCGGTACAAGGGCAGGGTGGATTTGCTGATCGACGGCGAGAAGTATTTTCCGGCGCTGATCCAGTCAATTGAGAGCGCGAAGAGCGGCGTCGATGTGCTGGTGTTCATCTTCGACAATGACGATTACGCGGTAAAGATCGCGGATTTGCTCAAGGGGCGTTCGGCGGCCGTGCGGATCCGCGTGTTGATGGATGAGATGGGATCGTTGTTCGCCGGGCAATCCGCTCCGCATACACCGATGCCTCCCGACTTTCAGCAACCGGCCGATATCCGGTCGTATTTGAAATCAGGTTCGCACGTCCACGTGCGCGGGGCCGCGAACCCGTGGCTGACCGCCGACCATCGGAAGTGCATTTTGATCGATGGCCGCGAGGCGTATCTGGGCGGCATGAACATTGGCCGGGAGTATCGGTACGAATGGCACGACATGATGGTGCGCCTGACTGGCCCGATTGTCGGCCGGCTGCAAAAGGATTTCCGGGAAACCTGGGCGCACGCAGGGCCGCTCGGCGATTACAAATACTTCTTTATTTCCGCGTTCACGCGTGTAAACCCGCGCAAGCTTGATGTCGCCGATGCCATTGACATTCGCCCGCTCCGCACCGCAACCGGGCGCGTGGAAATTTATCGCGCGCAACTCGAGGCCATTCAACGCGCCCGGCGCTATGTTTATATCGAGAACGGCTACTTCAACGACGGCGCGATTGTGCGCGAACTCATCGCGGCCCGACGCCGGGGGGTGGACGTCCGGCTGGTTCTGCCATCGGAAAATGACAGTGGCATCATGCAGAGCGGCAATCTCGTCATGGCGAACAAAATGATTGAGAGCGGCATTCGGGTTTACGCGTATCCAGGAATGACCCACGTGAAGGCTGCGATTTATGACGGCTGGGCGTGCCTGGGCTCAGCCAACTTCGATAAGATGAGCCTACGCATTTCGCAGGAACTGGACATCGGATTCTCCGATCCGGCGATGGTGGGCCGTTTGAAGCGCGAGTTGTTCGAAGCTGATTTCAAGCGTTCGCGCGAAATAACAAGCCCCGTGCCGCTGGACTGGACTGATTCTGTCGTAACGGCGCTGGCCGGGCAGCTTTGACAGGCTGATTCTCCCATCCCCCCATCACACCCTCAAGCCCTGACATTGAATGTTCCTCTTTGTTGCGCGGTTCAACTTCGCTAGAATTTCGCCATGAAACGTGGCGCCACTTTGCTTGCGAAGCGCGGAGCTCCTGCTCTGCGCGAACACGACGAGCATCAACACGCAAAGCAGGAGCTCTGCGCTTCATGCTTCAAATGAAACCGCTTTCGGATTGCCGGCTTTATACGTTTGTCGATACCGCTTACTTGCACGGACGCAAGCCGGAAGCGGTGGCACAGGAACTTTGCGATGGCGGGTCCGACTTGATTCAATTGCGCGCCAAGAATGCCGCGGTTTCGGAAATTCGCCGGATGGCGGAAGCGATTGCGCCAGTGACCCGGCGCGCGGGTGTGGGTTTGGTCATCAACGATCATCCTCTGATTGCCGCCGAAGTTGGGGCGGAACTTTGCCATCTTGGGCAGGAGGACTTGATGGGTGCGGATTTGGGAATGGATCGCTGGAGTTTGGGACGGGTCGGCTTGAGCACGCATGCACCGGAACAGGCCTGGCGCGCCATTGCATTGGAACCAGCGTACATCGCGATTGGTCCGGTTTACGCCACCGGCACCAAGCCCGGCGCGCGGCCAGTGACGCTTGAATATGTGCGTTGGGCGGCGGCGAATGTCGCCATCCCCTGGTTCGCCATCGGCGGCATCAACCTGAACAACCTGGACGAGGTGTTGGCAGCCGGCGCGCGGCGAATCTGCGTCGTGTCCGCCATTTTGAATGCGCCCGATGTGGCCAAGGTGTGCCGGGAATTCAAGGAGCGACTTACACAGTCTGGCGCATCAGACGGTTAAGCGTCGTTCCCGCGCTTTAATCCGCCAGCATTCGCTCGCGTGGCCATCACGAATGACCGTGGCTTCCGAGTACAGCGCCACGGTCGGGCAAACGTGACGCGGCAACCCGTAGAGACAATCGCCGATGGCGAATTCGTGCGCGCGTGCGGTTTCGATCACGAGGTGTTCTTCGCTGTGGGTAACCGCCACAGCGTCCGGCAGGTTCAAAAATCGGATGCGCGGGTGCGGATTTTCCGCTGCGATGGCTTTGTGCCCGACATCCAGGCAAAGGCGTCCGGTGTCCGGCTTGCTGACCACGCGCGTTAACACCACTGCGGCATGCAAAAAATCCAGGTCGTTGAATTTATCGCTGTAACTGAAATCCCAGAGAACGCACGTTCCGGGACTGCATTCGAATTCCTGGTTCCGCGCCTGTAACGGGAACGTCGGCGTGCCGCCAGCCACAACTCTCGGCACCAGCAGACCGGCGTCCGTTAGATGGCGATGAAATGCCTTCACTGGCGCGAATGCGGCATCACATAGCGATGCGCGCGTCGTTGGATCCGGTTCCTGGATGTGTCCGTCATAGACGTGCAAGCCACCAGGCTTTAATCCTGGCGAAGCCGCGATCAAGCGGTACAATTCCTCTGCCTTTGGCCCTGGCGCGATTCCGGTGCGATGCTGCCCACAGTCAATATCAAGGAGCACTTCGACGGTGCTTTTGCCTTCGACAAATGCTTTGGACAGCGCATGAATTGCCGGCGCGTTATCCACTACGCACGAAAACCGCGTGGCTGAAAACTTTCGGCTCAATCTGAGCAATCTCCCCACATTCGGTCCCACTAGCGGGTAGGCAATCAAAACATCCGGAGCGCCGACGCCTGCCGCCATCTCGGCTTCGGCGATGGTGGCGCTTTTGAATTTGCTGATTCCATTCTCCAATTTCATCCGCACCACTTCAGCAAGCTTGTGTGTCTTCAAATGCGGTCGCAATCTTGCCGCGCCGCCGGCGATGCGGATCATGCGACGGATGTTCTCCGCGATCCGTTCGGGGTAAAGCAGGAGGGCAGGGGAGGCGACGTCCTGGGCGTTGGCGATATCAAACCATTGGGTCACGGTGGAATTCATGCTTGCTACTGGTTTCATTACTGCCGGCAAATTAAACCAATCCGGGGGTTCCGAAGCAACCATCCGCAGACTTGAATGAGGCACTCATCTGAAGGCTTTTGCCTGTTCCACCCAGCGCAAAATACGTGAAATATTGGGCAAAATCGGTGCTTGACCAGTGCGGGTCGGCTCGCTACATTCACGGGCAATGATTAGAAACATTCGACTGGCTCTGGTAGTTGCTGTCGTCGTCGTAGTTGGCGACGATGCCGCCGGGTTTTGTCGAAATTAAACCGGATTTAGACAAAAACCCCACGGCTGGAAACGGTCGTGGGGTTTTTTCATGGCCCCGCGACCGCCGGTCGCCCAACTGGAAAGCACATATATGAATAAAGCCATAGAGTCCGCGAAGAAATCGCCCGCCCGCAAGCGCGCCGAAGTCGGCCCCGCCATGAAGGGCTCGGAAATCCTCATTGCCTGCCTGGAGCGGGAAGGGGTCGATACGATCTTCGCTTATCCCGGCGGAGCGAGCATGGAATTTCACCAGGCGCTGACCAAATCCACGATTCGGACTGTCCTGCCGCGGCACGAACAAGGCGGGGCATTCGCCGCCGAAGGCTACGCGCGCGCGACGGGCAAAGCCGGCGTGTGCATGGCCACGAGCGGGCCGGGCGCGACCAACCTGGTGACGGGCATTGCGGACGCCTACATGGACTCCATTCCGCTGGTGGTGGTCACCGGGCAGGTGCCGCAAAGCATGATTGGCAAGGGCGCGTTCCAGGAAACGGATTTTTTCGGCATGACGCTGCCGGTCGTGAAGCACAGCTATCTGGTGACCGACATCAACGAGATTCCGCGTGTCATCAAGGAAGCGTTTTACATCGCGCAAACCGGGCGGCCCGGCCCAGTGGTGGTGGACGTTCCCAAAAACATCCAGCAAGCGCAGGCGCAGCCGGTGTTTCCGGATGAAATCACACTTCGTGGTTACGATCCCAATCCGCAAGCCAGCGATCTTGAACTGAACGAAATCATCGGGCTCATCGAGAAATCCGAGCGCCCGGTGCTTTACGTGGGCGGCGGCATCATCACGGGGGAGGCCAGCGCGGAACTTCTCAAGTTTGCCGAGGCCGCGCAAATTCCCGTGACAACCACGCTGATGGGCGTGGGTGCATTTCCAGAGCTGCATCCCTTGTCGTTGCGCTGGCTGGGCATGCATGGCACCGCTTACGCCAATTGGGCGGTCAGCGGCGAGTTCGCGCCCAAGGCGCATCCGAACGATCCCCCGCAAAAGCTCGCCCACGGCGCGGATTTGTTGCTCGCGTTTGGCGTGAGGTTCGATGACCGGGTGACGGGCAAGGTCGAGAAGTTTTGCGAAACCGGCACGATCGTGCATATCGACATCGATCCGTCCGAGATCAACAAGAACAAGCCGGCCAACCTGCCGGTGGTTAGCGACGTCAAGTACGCGCTGGGACGATTGAACGCGATGATCGAGGAGCGGCCCATCGCCAAAAAGTTTGCCGCGTGGCACAAACAAATTGCGGAGTGGAAAGCGAAAGCGCCGCTGGGTTATCGCGTCACCGAAGAAGTGGTGACTTCGCAGCACATGAAAGACCATCTGTCCGGCAAGGAAAGCGAAGTCATCCTGCCGCAAATGGCGATCGAGATGCTTTACGAACTGACCCAGGGCGAGGCGATCATCACCACGGGTGTGGGGCAGCATCAGATGTGGGCGGGCCAGTATTATAAATACAAATTCCCGCGCCAGTTTCTGACGAGCGCCGGTTTGGGTGCGATGGGTTACGGCTATCCTGCGGCGCTGGGCGCCAAAGTCGCCTGCCCCGACCGGCAGGTGGTTGACATCGACGGTGACGGTTCATTCCTGATGAACGTGCAGGAATTGGCCACGGCGCACATCGAGAAAATCGCGGCCAAAGCGCTGATCCTGAATAATCAGCACCTTGGAATGGTCGTGCAGTGGGAAGACCGTTTCTATCAAGGCAACCGCGGCAACACTTATCTGGGCGATCCGGAAAACATGAAACAGATTTACCCGGACTACATCACCATGGCGCGAGGCTTCAACGTGCCCGCGGAGCGGGTGATGTTCAAGAAGGACCTCCGCGCCGCGCTGCAACGCATGCTCGATTCAAAGGAGCCGTATCTGTTGGATGTGATCGTGCCCTATACCGAGCATGTGCTGCCATTTGTCCCGGCTGGAAAGACGGTCGCCGAGATGATCTGGAAGCCTTGAGGGTACTTCCCAGGTATGGAGCCCCGGCTTTAACCGGGGCCGTCGTATGTTCAGGCGGCTTGAGAGTGTTTATAATCGTTGTTTGCGTGTGTGCCCCGCCGCCTGAAGGCGGGACTCCATATCATTGCGCCCTCTTAACACCGCGAGTGCTTCGTCATCCCTTCGGCATCTTCAGATCAGCGAGAGTGATGCCTTCGCGCCGGTGCAAGGTGGCTTCGACCTTCGGCACATACATCTGGGTTTCGGCGGGCAGGCGCCAGGCAATGGCGTCGAACGTGCGTGTTTTGGATTTCTTGAGCAGGCCATCGACACGGGCCTGACCGGCGTTGTACGCGGCAAGAGCGAGCCGCCAGTCGCCGAAATGATGATGAAGCTGCCGCAGGCGTTCGGCGGCGGCGCGGGCGCTTTTGTCCGGGTCAAGCCGCTCGTCCCGCAACCAGGAGACGGAAAGCCCCTGGTTGCGCGCGGTTTCGGGGGTCAACTGAAACATTCCCGCCGCACCCGCCGGACTGCGCGCGTTGGGATCGAAGGACGATTCCACTTCGGCCAGCCAAACGAGTTCCGCCGGCGCACGCTGGGTGGTGAAAATTGATTTGAGGCGCGGCACGAATTTTTGAGCCTTCGGCGGCATGGGCCGCTGCTCCAGGGTTTTGCTCCAGGCGTCGCGTTCGAGTTGTGGCGACGGTCGGGACAAGAGCCCGGCATCCGGTTGCCCGGGTGTGACCGTGACCTGCCGTTCCAATTGCTGCGCCGTGTCCAGGTAATCCAGCCGCGTTTGCAGCCAAACCGCGAATGGTTCCGTCTCCTCGTATTCGTGCAGCAGCGGCAGGAGCTGCGACGCGGCATCTTTCAGCGGGACAAGACGATACACATTCGTGCCTTCGAATTGCTTTTCCAATGCGACGAAGAATGCGCGCACGCGGTCGCGATCCACCTGCCTGAGCGCTTCCAGTACGTTGTCGTCGAGATTATCCTGCGCCCATTGCTCGACTGATTGGATTACGTCATCCGCTTCGGCAGGCTTCGGTTGAGCGATGGCGACGATCCGGGCGAACGAAGCCAGGATCAAAATGACGCAGCAGGCTTTCACACTGCATACGTTATCACAACCGCTGGTAGAAGAAACAGCCCTTGTTCAGGAATGCCACGGGATACGTGCTCTCACGCTCCCTTGGCCCGTGAAGTGAATCTGCAGGCTAAAACAACTGGCTTCCAGCCCCGCACCACTCGGCCGAATTCACGAAGAGATTCTTTGCCGACGCCACATCACCAAAGTGCGCCACGAAAACACTCCGCTTGGCGTGATCATTCCACTTCAGCTTGAGCAGCGGTTCCTTCACTTGCGAGTTCTCGTTCAAGGCCACGGTGAACCGCGTGGTCGGCATGCCCGGCTCATACCACAAATCCTCGCCGCAGGAACGATTGGCGCACTGGCCCAGCGAAACCGTTTTCAGGCTTGCGACCTGCCCAATCTTTACGCTCACACTTTCACCCGAAGCGGCCAGCGAGATTGGCGTCACGCGCGTTTGCATGGCGGAAGCCGCCAAGTGGGTGTCGTTCGACTTGAGCCACGCCAGCAACGCCCGCTGCTGGGCCGCGCTCGCTTGCTTGGGCAGATAAACCACGCTCGAATCCACCTTCGCGCCTTGATCGGCAAGGTTCTCGGACGAAGACGCCAGCACCGCCACTTTCAGGCCCGCCAGATCGACACCCTGCCAGGAGCCGCCCGCGAGATCCCAGACCTGCAGCCGGTAGCGAGCACCTTGCTCCGATTCACTGGAGACAGTGCACCCACCGGCATAGACTTCGCACGAGTGCAGTTCGATGAGCTTGCCGCTCGGCTGCACGTCCGCAGCCGCAAACGCGCTGGAAGCCGCGAGCCAGTTCAATCCCACAAAAAACGAAAGCAAATATTTCCCTGACATATTCAGAATGGTTTGAATGTTCTTGTTCTCAATTTGTTTGCGCCACGAACCCGTCATCATTGAAAACCAGTGGGTGCAGATCGCCCGACCCACGGACGTGATAATCTATCCGCTTTAGCGCGATTTGCAATCCCGATCTGGAAGGGATTGTAATGCTTCGGTGGCGGGATGCGCTCGTTCTCAGGCGCAGTTGGAGCGCGGCCAAAACGTCACTCCGGCACCCGCACCCCAAATGCCTTCGTCGTGCGCCACTGCAAATCATCCGGCAGCGATGCCACCACGTCCCGCTTTCGGGGGTTGACGAGCAGGAACCATTGGCGCTTGCCGGTATTCACGTGGACGCTGGTGACGTCGGTCGTGGGGACGACCTGGTCTTCGGAGTCGTGAACGGGCGCAACTTCGAGCGACACGGCTGATCCATCGGTTGTCACCGCCCACACATAAACTGTGCGTTGCGCGCGGCGGCGCTGGAGGAGCAGGGGACAGAGATCTTCCGTGGTTTTAAGGAGGCCATAACCGGTAATGATCTCCGTAGCCTCGCCGCTCGCCAGCGTGATGGCTGCGTGGCCTGCATCCAGTTTCGTTTTCACCACCAAAGTTTCCGCGCCATTGGTTCGGGTGGTCGTTTGAGTCAGATACTTGTATCCAGCCTCGCCTGGCGATGTCCACGGCTTGCCTTCAGGCAAATCCTCCCACGCACCCATCTGATGATACGCCAAATCGAAGGTGTGCGGCGCATCGGCGTCGATTTGGTCCACAAACACGATCAGTTGCGGCGACAGCATCGCCGCCGCGCGGATGAATCGCACGCCCGGATAAATCGGTCCGGCATCGGTGATCACGTAATCCACACCGCGTTCGCGGCCAAAGGCGATGCACTTTCCCTCTGCGGGCGTCTGCGAAGCTTCGTCCACGACCAATGTGTTGTGCGCCAGGCTGGTTTTGTCCCAACCACCATGCAAGGGCGAACCGTAAGCATGGACGCCGGCATCCGGCGCGAGGATTTGCCCGTGAGCGTACAGGATAAAATGATTCTTGTCCGGATGGCCGTGGCCGCCGCCATGCGCGCCATATTTGACGCAGAGCCACGTCGCGTCGAGTCCCGGGCCGGATTGCAGCATTGCGTAGCCGGAGGCGGCCGAATTGCGACTGCCGAGTTCCGTCTGGTTTCCGGTGGGAAGTTGCGTTTCGCCGAAGAGCAACGCGAGCCGCCCGCGGCGCGAACTCCGCTCGATCAGCGGAACATAAATGGGATTGTGAAAACGGGCGAAGGCCAGTTCATAAAGGTCCGCTTCGCCTTCCAACGGGACCGTGCCGCTGTCATTGAAATTCGGCAGCACAAAGTTCGGCATCGCCAGGGTCAGCGGTCCGTCGAACATGCTTTTGAACTTTGGCGTGTAAAGGTCCAGGCCGCAGTTCTTTCCCGCTTCCGCAAGCGGCCAAAGACCGGCCACCGTAAAAAAGTGATACCCGCTGCTGCCCTCGACCCACATGCCATCGCCGAGGACGCCCTGCTCCAATTGCGCCCGATAGCCAACCGGCCCGTCCAGCGCGCGGCTGACCAGCGATTGATCGTCCAGCAGCAATCCCGCCAAACCAATCGCGCTGTTGAGCCGGCATTGGATGTTGTGAATGCCGTGGTTGCTTGGAAGGATCACTTCATTTAGCGCGGGCCTGATAATTTTATCCGCAATGAGCCGTTGGTCCGAATCGTTGAGCGTGGTCCAAACAAGATCGGCTCCTTGTATCAGGTCGATCAACCAGGTCGCTTCGGTGAGCGACTGGGAAGCGACGCGTCCACCTTTGCCAGCGTTCCCGTCGTTATCGTGCAATGGATACGTGAGGTAACGTTCGGCGTAAGCGAGCAGGATCTCGCGCGCCTTCTTCGCATGGCGCTCGTCGCCCGTCACCCGGTAAACCAGCCCATGATCGACCACCTCTTGGGCGTAGCCGTCATGGATTTCTCGGAAGACATTGCCATCGAAATCCAGTGACGCCTTGGACGGATCGCCCTTGAGGATGTGGTGGCCGACGGGACAGATGTGTTCCCATTCCCAAGGGCCGAGTTTCTTTCCGGTTTGCAGGCGGGCGCCATGCGTGGGGCAGACATAATGATGGCTCCAATTGCCTCCGCGCGGCGGCAGAACTACCGGCTCGTCCAATTGTTTCTCCGCGCGGGCAACCAGTTCCTTCCATGCGGTCCCCGCCCACGGCGCGTTGGTGATGCGCTGCTTGAGTTGAGCAATGCCATCCGCATCGAGCAGCAGCCTGGGGTGAGGCGGCAAGCCCGAGGCGGACAAACACCAGGCACCCAACACCAGGCTCCAGAAAAAAACCAAAGGAGACAGATTTTGCAGCCCGCGCGAACTGCGAGCCCGCTGCCGCCTTGGAGTTTGGTGTTCGGACATTTTCTGGTGTTTGGTGTTTGAGCTTGGTGTTTCAAACGCCCGTCCTCATGCCGTGTCTTTAATTCCTCAATCTCCAAAGAGCTTCTTTAATTGCGCGCGCGCGGCCTCTTCGCGGCTGTCTTTCCCGCTGGCGGCGACCCAATTGCGCCGCACAAAATCGAAATACTCGCAAAAATTGCCAACGTGCTTTTCCGCCACCGGGTCGGCTCGGCGATCGCGGCATTGGTGTGCCGCGCGTGTGTCGTAACTGACACAATTCAGGCAAACCCGCAGGTCCGCGCCGCATTGATGGCAGCTCTCGCTCCGTCCCGGTTGCCCCGCCAGCGTCCACTCCCAACCGCACTTGTGACAATGACGTGTCATACACCCAGTTTAGATTTAACCGCGGACAATAGCCAGTCTAAGAAAGACCAACATTCAAGCACCAAGCTCCGGAGAAATCCCAAGCTCCAAGCGCCAATCTGGGCTCGCTCTGGAAGTCGCAGCATTAGAACGCCAACTGTGCCGGCCAGTTCCTCGATTTTGGCGCTTGGCGTTTGGAAGTTCTTTGGAGCTTGGTGCTTGGATGTTGATGTTTTCAAACGCGTTTCTCCGAAACACTTGCGCCATACAACGGTCTTCTCTTTAATGCCTTCATGTCGTGGAAGGTCATGATCACAGTCACGGGCATTGCGGAAGTCGGACAACAAGCGGCGCGGCGATTGGAACAGGCCGGCTGCCAGCTTCTGCACGCACCATCGTCGGGCCCGTTCGAGGGCGAGGCGCTGATCAAATTGCTCGAGGGTTGCGACGCGGTGCTCGCCACCACCGACCGTTACTCGGCTTCCGTGCTTGGCTCGCCGAAACTGGAGCGCCTCAAGATCATTTCGCGCTGGGGCGTCGGCTATGACTCCATCGACGTGCCGGCGGCAACGAAAAACGGAATCATCATCGCCTATACGCCCGGAATGACCGACGAAGCCGTTGCGGACTTCGCCTTTGCACTCCTGCTTGGAATGGTGCGGCATGTCGCTGAAGGCCATCAATCCATGCGCGAAGGACGCTGGGTGCGGGCTTGGGGTCATGATCTTGCGGGCAAGACGATCGGCATACTCGGGTTCGGACGCATTGGGCAGGCGGTTGCCCGGCGCGCCCGTGGTTTCGGTCTGCGCCTCATCGCCTGCGATCGCCGAGCGCGTCCCGAAGCCGAAGCTGCCGGTGTTCAAATGGTTTCGTTCGATGAACTGCTCGCGCAAAGCGACTTCCTGACTTTGCACGCTCCGATGGTTCCCGAAAATCGTGGGCTCATCAGGGAAACCGAATTGCGTAAAATGAAACCGAGCGCCTACCTGGTGAACACGGCTCGTGGACCGTTGGTGGACGAAGCGGCCTTGCTTCGTGCCTTGCGCGAAGGCTGGATTGCCGGCGCGGCCCTCGATGTTTATGCCGAAGAGCCGCTCCCGGCCAACCATCCATTCCGCTCCGCGCCGAACCTGCTGCTCTCGCCGCACCAAGCCTCCTCCAGCCGCGAAACGGGCGAACGCGTCAGCCTCGCCGCCGCCGAAGCCATTATCGATCTTATGCAGGGACATAAGCCGAAGCTCGTGTTGAACCCGGAGGTTTTTGCTTCGCCAACATTGCGCGCGCGAATTCAGGATTAGCTTCTCCCTCATCGTTCTCGTGCTCGTCCTCGTCGTCGTCCTCGGGAGTTGATTTCTCAGGGACAGAAGGATTCGAGGACGACGACGAGGACGAGCACGAGCACGACGACGACCGCGACCACGAATCAAGGTTGCTTGTTGTTTGCATTTTTGGAGCTTGGTGTTTCCCTTTGGGCCGGGCATATTATGCGGTCGATGCAATTCATTCGCGACATTCATGCCGCCAGGCTGGCCGAGGGAAAACCGGTCATTTCCTTCGAGTTTTTCCCGCCCAAGACCGACGAAGGCGACCGCAATCTGCTGGAGAAAACCATCCCGGATCTCCTCAAGCTCAAGCCCGATTTTTGCTCCGTCACCTACGGCGCCGGCGGCAGCACCCGCGACAAAACCCTGATGATCGTGGACCGCATCCAGCGCGAACATGCCTTGACGGCCATGCTCCACCTCACCTGCGTCAACGCCACCAAAGCCCAGCTCGGCGAAGTCATCGCCCAGGCCCGCGCGCTCGGCATCCGGAACATTCTCGCGCTCCGCGGTGATCCGATTGCGGGCAGCAACGCGGAATTCACGAAAACCGAGGGCGGTTTCGAGTTCTCCTATCAACTCGTCACCTATCTCCGCGAACTCGGCGGTTTCTCCATCGGCACCGCCGGTTTTCCCGAAGGCCACGTTGCCTGCAAGGAAGGCAAATACGTCGATTGGGACCGGCTCAAGAACAAAATCGACTGCGGGGCGGATTTCGTCATCACCCAGCTTTTCTTCGACAACACTGATTACTTCGAATTCCGGGATTACCTCGCCAAGGCCGGCGTCACCGTGCCCATCGTTCCCGGAATCATCCCCATCATGAGCACGAACCAGATCAAGCGGTTCACGGCTCTCTGTGGTGCGAAGCTGCCGGATCCTTTGCTCCAATCCCTTGAAAAGTTTGGCAACGATGACCAGGCCACCGCTCAATTCGGCATCGATTACGCCACCCGCCAATGCGCCGACCTCCTCCGCGCCGGCGCTCCCGGCTTGCACTTTTACACTCTCAACAAGTCCCAATCCACGACCGAGATCGTGAAGAACCTCGGACTGCAATAGTGGAACTACGCGGTAGCACCCAACTCTCTTCTCATCAGCTACTTGCGTCGATTTTCCTGCCTTCGGATGCCCTGAGCAGCCCCGCGCGCGCCAAAAAAAGAGGTTTAATTTACTTTAATTTGGTTTAATTCGCCTTAATTTCAGGTCGCCTCAAGCCCCTTGCCAGACCCGGCAAAACTTGCCGGGTCCATTTGCATCCCGTTCTCCCGCAAGTGGGAATACGCGGAAATAGGCGAAAACGAATCCACCAGGCCGGTCCAAATTCAAATGTCAAAGAACGACGGCGGCCCATCGGGCCGCCCGGAAACCGAAAACCCGGTTGCCACTTGGAGAATAGCACACCGCCTCCGACTCGTAAATAGAAAAGTAAAGAAACATTTAGCCAAAGTCGCGCCTCGGGTTAGAGCTTGTCTCGGTAGGGCGCGTCACTCCGTGCGCGCCGACGGCGGGCAGAGGACTGCCCGCCCTACCAGGACAGGTTCTTAAGCGGGGGTGTCTTTCATAGTCCGGAGAGCGAAAGAAAATAGCCCACCGATTTATCGGTGGGCAGGCAGACGCGACCGCGTCAAGTCGCTCGGGACTGCACGGAGAGGGGGGGATAATCCAGACGAAATGGACAATGAAGGAAGGAAAGCCTCCAAGTACACCACGCAACAGCCGGCCAGGATTTTTGATCTGGAACTCAATGACCGTTGTCGAACGGTGATTGAACCACTGGCCGGAAGAGGCGCTGGGAAGCCGTGGTGGTAATCTGGAAATAAGTTACATTGACAGCTAAAGTGACATTCAAGACACCGTGAGCAAACCGGGGCGCATCTCCTATTTCTTTATTGCCGCCACGCTGGTGCTGGCTGGTTGGCTGCACCTGGCCACCCCTTTTGTGGCCGCGCTGTTCGCGTACTTCGCCCTCACGAAGCTCGACTTCATGAAAGGCCGCGCCAAATGGCTGGCTGTGGTGCTGTTCGTCATCCTCGTTGCGGGCGTCGCTTACGGGTTGGGTTACTTTATCAACCAGGCCGTCGAAGCCCTCCCGCGCATCGCGGACAAAGCCATCCCCGCCATCATTCAATGGGCTCGCGAGCACAGCGTCGAACTGCCCTTCACCGATTACGACAGCCTCAAAGATCTCGCCGTGGACACCGCTCGGAGCCAGGCGCAATACATTGGCCGCTTCGCCAATTTCGCCCGCGGCGCAACCGCTGAATTCGTGCTGCTCATCGTGGGTTGCATCGTGGCCATCAGCCTTTTCCTCCATCCGCAATTCGAACTCGACGGCGAAGCTCGCGCCGTGCCCAACAATCTCTACCTGGCTAGCTGCGAGGAGATTTCGAAACGCTTCCGTGCTTTCTACGCCAGTTTCGCCATGGTGATGGGCGCGCAAATCGGCATCTCGGCCATCAACACCATGCTCACCACCATTTTTGTCGTGGTTGCGGGCTTCCCGTATGCCGTCGTGGTCATCGGCATAACTTTCCTTTGCGGCCTGGTCCCGGTGATCGGAAATCTGATCAGCAACAGCCTGGTGGTCGGCATTGGCTTCACCCTTTCGCCCCGGATGGCCTTGATCGCCCTGGTGTTTCTGGTTGTAGTTCACAAACTCGAATACTTCCTCAACAGCAAAATCATCGGCGGACGCATCCGCAGCCCGGTCTGGCTGACGCTGCTCGGGCTGATCCTCGGCGAGAAATTGATGGGCATCCCCGGAATGGTCCTCGCCCCCGTCGTGCTCAACTACCTCCGAACGGAAGCGTCCAAAATCGAAGTGAAAGATGGAAAATAAGCACCAAAAGCCAGGTGCCAAGCTCCAGGCTCCCGAAGACATTCACGCCGGGCTGTTGATGTTTGTATTTTGGAGCTTTTCTGGTGCTTGGTTGTTGGAGCTTGGAGCTTGGAGTTTGGGTACGGTGCTTGCTGCCTCCGCCCCCGCTAAGTGCCTAAGCTGCAAACAGTACGCGGCCGCCCTGCCGCCCCATCAGCACCGATGAATACCCCGCCGCAGCTACCGTCTATCCTAATGAAAGGCAAACTGGTAAGATGTGCGGCAGATAAGTTATGAACCACCTACCGTTCGGTAGGTCAGTTCGAACCATGCAGCAAAACTTCAGTTTGTGAAACATATGCAGGCGACATTTTTCAGGAGTCGAAAAGCAAGCCTCATCCTCGCAGCTCTCACACCCATCTTCGGCGGTTGCAGCACCTCGCGCACCGTTGTCGAAGACGATGTTCCAACGCCAGTTCCGGTCGCCGTCCAGCCGGCTCCCGAGGCGTCGCCAGCGCCGGTGGCGGCGGTTGCACCGACTGCACCCGACGCGCCAACCGCGCCGCCCCCGCCCCTGATCCTCTCGGGACCCACGACGCCGGACGCCGGAACTGTGTCCGCCATGCCACCTCCGCCACCGGCTCCCGTGACACCGCCGCTCACCCCCGCCGCCCAGGAAGTGGTGAAGCTCGCGCAATCCGGCGTGAGCGAGGATGTAATGCTGGCGTACACCGGCAATTCGAACGACCGCTTCAACCTCGGTTCGGACCAAATCATTTATTTAAACGATCTCGGCGTCCCCCAAGCCGTGGTCAAAAGCATGATCCAGCGCGACACCATGCTGGCTGCAACGCCCGCTCCCACAACCCCTCCAGTTGTGGCAACTCCGCCCGCAACTCCTCCACCCGCGTACATTGCCGACCAATCGGTCGCGCCTCCGCCGCCCACTTACTCCGATTATAATACCGCTGACTACAGCACGCCGGACGCGAGCAGCGATTACTTCTACAGTTCACTCGCGCCCTACGGGACGTGGGTTGAAGTTGGCGGTTACGGACGTTGCTGGCGGCCCACGGTCTGTGCCGTCAACCCGGGCTGGCAGCCGTACTGCGATAGCGGGCGGTGGATCGACACCGACAGCGGCTGGTACTGGCAGTCGGATTATTCCTGGGGCTGGGCGCCCTTCCATTATGGCCGGTGGTTCCGCGATACCCGCGCGGGGTGGGTATGGCGGCCGGATTCCTGCTGGGGCCCGGCCTGGGTAAGCTGGCGGCACTCGTCGGACTATTGCGGTTGGGCGCCGTTGCCACCCGAGGCGGTGTTTGTGCCCGGCCTGGGATTCCGGTTCCACAATCATTCGGTGGGAGTTGATTTCGAATTTGGACTGGGCCTCGGCGTATATACCTTCGTGCCGCTCAGCCATTTCTGTGACAATCACCCGCAGCACCATCGGATTCCTCCAGCGCAAGTCACCCAGGTTTTCAATCACACCACGGTTATCAACAACATTACCGTTCAGGATAAGCACGTGATCAACCACGGTATCGATCCTCGAAACGTCGCCGCCGCCAGCCATAAGGAAATCCACAAGGTGGTGCTTCAGGACCTGGCTCCCAATGCCGGCACAACCGTCCGTCCTGACCACCTCGACCGAACCGGCCAGAAGCTGGTGGTGTGGCGTCCACAGTTGCCTGCAACGACCGGTAATGTCGGGACCACGACCGGCTCGAATGCTAACCGGCCTGGAAATCACGGAGGCAGGCCGAACTCCGGCTTCCCGAACCCGCCAATGGCGAATGGTTCGCCTGCCGTGCCTCCGGCCGACAACCATCACACGGATTTGAGCCACAAAGAAAACAAGGATCCCGTCCCCGTCCATATGCCAAAAGAGGACCGTTCGCCCACCTTGCCCGTGTCGCAACCCACACAAGCCATTCATCCCGCACCGCCCCTGGTGACGGACAACAAAGAGCACGGTAAAAATGACCATTCACCCGCGCCCGTTTCGACACCGCAACCCTTGCAACCCGCTCCGATCCCGCATTCGCCAGTGCTCGCGAACCAGGGCCAACTGACCCCGCCCATTCGTCCGACACCGCCCGCAATGTCACCGCCTTTGTTCAGAAATCCTTCCTTCGGTGTGCCGTCACAAACGATCCATACGGACCCGTCCAAAGTTCAGGCTGAATTGACCAAACCCAATTTACCTTACCGCGCTCCCCAGCCGCAGCCGCAACCCGCTCCGGTTGTTCGTCCGACTCCGGTTTATACGCCGCCGTCTCAGCCGCTGGCCGTGGCCCGCGAGCCAGTGAGGCCGACATACATCGCGCCCACGCCCGCTGCGCCCGCGTATGTGCCTCATCCGTCACCAGCGCCGGTGCACGTCGCGCCACCCGCGCCGGCTTTTTCGGAGAATCACTATCAACCGAGTTATAGTCCTCCGCCGGCGGCGGCTCCGCCTGCTTATCGCGCACCCGTGTATGCGGCGCCGGCTCCCGCGCCCGCGCCTGCCTACCACGCTCCCGCCGCCGAGTCACACTCTGCTCCCGCGCAACAACCGTCGAGCAACTCATCGTCCTCGCAGTCTTCATCCAAAAATCATTGAGGAATGCGGGATTTATGATGCTTTGAGTCCGCCGGCAAGTAGCGCATAAAACTGCCGCCCGCGCTTGCCGGCAAGATCATCAAGACTCTGTTTGGTGTTTGAAAACTGGAGCTTTTCTGGTGTTTGGAACTTGGTGTTTGGTGTTTAGCATTTGGTGTTTGCGCAAACAGCGCCGTTTTGCCCCTTTGCAACCGCCGTAAGTTTGGCATTATTGCTCTGTGGGCATCAGTGTTCGACAGTTCAACCAGATGAAAGAGCGCCTCGGCGGTTCCGGGCGCGCGCCCAAACCCGTGTTCGAACCGGCTGCACGGCGCGCTTCCCCGGAGCGGCAGATCATCCTCGGGGTTGACCCTTCCTTGCGCGGCACCGGCTACGGCATCATTCGGACCGCCAAGCCGCACCCGCAGACCCTCGCTCACGGAACGATCACCTGCCCGGCCGCCTGGGAACATTCGCGCTGTCTCGTTCGCATTTCCCAAACCTTGCGAGACATCATCCGGCAACATCATCCCACCGTGTGCATTGTTGAAGGCCTGTTTTTCGCCCAGAACCTCCAGACCGCCCTCACCATGGGCGAAGCGCGCGGCGCGGCGCTGGCGGCCGTCGCCGAAGCAGGCCTGGAAATTTACGAAATGGCTCCCCGCAAGGTAAAACAGGCGATTGTCGGCTACGGCGCGGCACAAAAACTGGCCGTGGCCAAAATGGTGCAACGCATGCTCGGCTTGCCCGAGCTGCCCGCGCCCGATGCCGCGGACGCCCTGGCGCTGGCCCTGACCCATGCCCAGGAAAACAGTCGTTACAGCCTCACCCCGGCAAAGCGCATTTGACCATGATCAACTTTCTCCACGGTCTGCTCGTCGAAGCACTGCCCACACAAGTCACGGTGGATGTTCACGGCGTGGGTTACGAAGTGCTCATCCCGCTTTCCTCCTTCGACAAATTGCCGATGCCAGGCAACGAGTTGAAGATCCTCACCCATTTGGCCGTCCGCGAGGACGCGCATGTGCTCTACGGATTCATGACCGCCGCCGAGCGCGACATGTTCCGGCTGCTCATCAACAACGTCAGCGGCATCGGTCCCAAGATTGCCCTGAACGTTCTTAGCGGCATGAGCGTCACCACTCTCCGCGGCGCTGTTTCCAATGGCGATCTCAAGTCGCTCTCCCAGATCAGCGGCGTCGGCAAGAAAACCGCCGAACGCATCGTGGTCGAGCTGAAAGATAAAATCGGCGCGGCGGGCGCGTGGGAAGCCATGAGCGCGCAGCGCAGCCTTTCCCCGGCCGATCAAAAGATCAACGACGCGGTGCTCGCCCTGATGGCGCTTGGATTCAAACAAGTGGAAGCTCACGATTCCATCCGCACCGCCCAGACTTCCCTGGGCCCAAATGCCACCGTCGAGGACCTCGTGCGGGCCAGCCTGAAAAAGGGAGCCTGATGCCGGAGGTCGCTACGAAACCCTTGTCGAAACCGCCGTCGAGATCCTCCGCGGTCGTGGTGCCTCATGTGGCCCGCTGGCATCAACGCCTCGGCGCCTGGCTGCTTTACTGCCTCATCAAGCTCGTTGCGGCGACGTTGCGCTATCGCTGGACTGATCGCTCCGGCTGCTTCGAGGACGGGAAGTTTGGCCCTGCCATTTATGGTGTCTGGCACAATCGGTTGGCACTTTCGATGATTGCTTATTTTGGTTACGTCAAAAAGCACAACGAGAGCGCCGGCCTGGCCGTAATGGTAAGCGCCAGCAAGGACGGCGGCTTTCTGGCGGGTGCGTTGGAGTGTTTTAGCGTGCAACCGGTCCGCGGTTCATCCAGCCGGCGCGGCGCTCAGGCCTTGCGCGAGTTGACGACATGGGGTCGGCGCGGCTACGACCTCGCCATCACGCCGGACGGCCCGCGCGGCCCGCGCTACATCGTGCAGGACGGAATCATCGCCCTGGCCCAACTCACGGAGATGCCCGTCATCCCGGTTTCGTACCACCTTGGCTGGAAGATCACCGTGAAAAGCTGGGACCGATTTCAAATCCCTCTCCCATTCTCGCGCTGCGAAATGATTTACGAAAAACCCATCTTCGTTCCACGCAACGCCTCTGCGTCCGAACGCGAAACCCTTCGCATGCGTTTGGAACAAGTGCTGCAAAATATCTCGAAGGATTAAACTCTCGCTGGTCGGGAAGGCGCGCTGCCCCTGTCGCCGCTTGTCACGCCATGGCTTCTGAGCGAAGGCGAAAGCGCAGCGTCAGGCGACGGAATCAATCGCTCCAGACAGTGGCGCTTGGACCAGCGTTCCCACTCATTTGCCGCCCTGCGGCGGAAAAATCGGCCGGTAATGCTCCTCGCGGCGCATGACTGACCTCACGTAACTCCTCGTTCCCGGGAAATTGATTTGTTTGATGAAGGCCGCGCTGTTGGTGACGGCAGGGCCCTGCTGCCATTTGAGAACATGGCTGCGTCCCGCGTTGTAATCCGCGAGCGCATACGGCAGCGGATTGTCGGTTTGAACGTAGCGCTTCAGAAGCTTTTGCAGATACCACGCGCCGGCGAGTGTGTTCGTGGCGGGATCATCCTGGCAGTTCCACGGCATCACTTTTATGTGCTCGGCCCCAGCCCACTCGCCGAAAGTTACTTCGCGAATTTGCATCAATCCCACTTCACCCGCCGCGCCACGCCGGCGTGGATTGAATCGGCTCTCCCGCCACACGACCGCTTTGACGAGCGCCGGTTCGAGACCATAACGTCGCGCCGCCGCCAAAATCGGCCCGTCCTGGCTATGATCGCGCCATTCGTACCACCACCAGCAACCGCCAGCCCCGAGCAACAGCAGCAAGAGGAACGCAAAGAAGAGCGGTCGTCTTCGCATTTCGGATTCCTTCCGCCATCCTCAATGCTCTATGCCTATTCCCGCCCTGCCGCCGCGATGAACGGTTTGAGTTCCTCCATCAGCTTGGCGAACAACTCCAGCGACACCTGCTGCGCGCCATCGCTCCACGCCTCCGCGGGATTCGGATGAACTTCAATCAACAAAGCATCCGCGCCCATCGCCACGGCTCCTTTGCACATGGCCATGACCAGGTCGGCCCGCCCCGCGCCCTGGCTGGGATCGATCACAATGGGAGAGTGTGATTCCTTTTTGATGATCGGAATCGTCGAGAGATCGAGAGTGTTGCGCGTGTAAGTTTCGAAGGTCCGGATGCCGCGCTCGCAGAACAGGAGATTCGGATTGTTATTGGACAGCACATACTCGCCCGCGAGCAGCCATTCCTCGATCCGCATCGACAATCCGCGTTTGAGCAGCACCGGTTTGCCCGTCCGCGCCGCCGCGATGAGCAACTGGAAATTCTGCGAATTGCGCGCGCCGATTTGAATGATGTCCGTGAATTCCGCCACCATCTCGGCGTGGTCTTCCGAAAGCAGCTCGGTGATGATGCCCAACCCGGTTTCGCGCCGGGCCTTGTCCAACATTTTCAGGCCCTTGAGCCCGAGCCCTTGGAATTCATACGGCGACGTGCGCGGCTTGAAAGCCCCGCCGCGAAGGACGGTGGCGCCCGCGGCCTTCACCGCGTGGGCCGTGGTCAGCAACTGCTTTTCACCCTCAACCGAGCAAGGCCCCGCCATGACTTGAAACTTCTTCCCGCCAATGAGATTGCCTCGCACGTCGATGGTGGAATTGGACGGATGCGCCTCGCGGCTGACGAGTTTGTAGCGCTTCTGCACCGGCATGACGCTCTCGACCGACTGCGGAAACGTCGATGGCAGATTCTCCAGGGACTGGTGCGTCAACTCGTCGCCGATGGCCCCGACGACTGTTCGCGCGACCCCGCGCATGACATGGGGTTTGTAGCCGAGTCTTTTAATTTCCCGGAGGACGGCATTTTCGTCCTTCTTCGAGATTTTTGGTTTTAGAACAATGATCATGTGGATGTTTGAGTTGTGCCGCGGTCACCACAAAAAAACCGCAGGTGGCGACCTGCGGCTGGGTGGGATTTTCTCGGTGACTAGCGCAGCCGCATACGCCAGCCTGCCGGCCGGAAGTAAAACCAGCCCGCAAAGCTGCTTGTAAAGTAAAAGCGGCTCGAATTCATCCTCTTCAGCCTATCAGAGCCGCGCCCAGCGTCAAGCGCCGTTCGGCACGAAGAAATTTGTGGGAGTAAAACCGGCCTGGCGCCAGCCGCGGCGCGCGCCAACCCCGGAGCGGGGTTTATCAGAAACCAAGCCCGGCCAGCCACAATCCACCGATCACAATGGCGGCGCCGGAACAGGCAAAGAGCAGCCCGCGATAGATGCGGCCCGCGCGCGCAAAGCGGGTCGTAAACAGGCTGATGGCCGACGAGAAAAAGATCATGGCCACCACTGTGCCAATGCCGAAGGAAGCGAGGTAGGTCACCGCGAGCGCGGTGGAAGGCATTGCCAGCGTGGGAATGATTCCCAAAAAATGAGAACTGCCGGCCAGCCCATGCAACGTGCCAATTCCGAACGCGGCATGCGTGTGCAGATGGCTTTCCGGTTTGGTGTGTGTTTGCGCGTCACCCTTGGGATGCATGTGGATGTGCACGTGCGTTTCAGCATGAGACGCGTCCCCAGGCCCATGAGTGTGTTGATGTTCGTGGGCGTGCACTCGCAAAGCAGTCCGGAGCGTCCACAAGCCAATCCCAATCAACAGCACTCCCACCAACCGGTCGCTCCAATTGGAAATAAGATTCACCGGCAGGATGCCGCGCAAAAGCAGCGAGAGAATGCCCACGACCGCCACGCCGGAGGCATGCCCGCCGCCCCAGCGAAGCCCGGTGAGCCACGCGCCGCGCCGCTTTTTGACGGCCAGGGGAGCGATCGCCGCCAGATGATCAGGGCCGGAAAAAACATGGGCCAACCCGGCGAGAACGCCCATTAGCACAACCAGCGCGGCGGAGGAATTGTTAGGGATCAGGTTATTCATGAACTTTACGCTTTAGGGATGCTACTATGATCAAACTTAGATCGACGACAAAAATCAGGACGACGGCCGTATCCATTGCGGCCACCCACGAACTGGAAGGCAAAAACTGCTCGGATCCCCACAACAAAAAGCCGAGGCCAAGCAGAGCCGCTTTGATGGTCTCCTTCGACGGAGATCGAGAACTCAACTGCAAAGCAATGTACGAAGACCCTATCAACACCAGCGACAACGCGCCCGCCTGGCGATGAATGGCGGCAAGCCCGAAGTAGTTCAGCGCGACGGAGATCAACAGCATTCCCAGGGCCGCCAGTGCGGAAATGAACAGGAGCGCGCTGAACCAGCGAAACAGTGTGGGCATATTTAATTCACTTTAACCGGGTTAAGCGGCGGCGCGGCGAAAAGATTCTCCTCAAAGCGCCGTTTCTGCCGCTCTGCCATCCAGACATTGATCTGCGTCAGGTCCGCCACTGGAGCGCCCGTAAACGGCAGCGTGTGCAGGTAACCGTCCGGGCCGAATTCCGGAGTCAAGGTGCTGGTCGCCATGCCGCGCACGAGTTGGCTGCGCCAGATTTGCAGCCACCAGCGCTCGTGCGCCGCCAATGCCTCGCCGCACTCCGGCGCGGCCGGGTGCGGCACCTGGGGGCCTTGATCATAGCCAACGCGGGCATGCACATGGCGGGCGCGTTCGGCGCACAATTCGAGAACGTCCGGCTCGGTGTCAATGAGCCGCTCGCAAACCACGCACCAATGCGAGAAGTCGCAGGTCAGCCTCAAGGCCGGCGCTTGCTGCAATATTTCATATGTGGTCCAGGGATTGAAAAGCGAGCGGCTTCGATGGGTTTCAAAGCTCAGGGAAATGCCGAGCTCATCTCCGATGGCGATTGCGTTGCCGAAAAAATCCACACTTTGGCCAACGCTCCAGGCATCGCAACCGGCAATGACTGTAAGGAACAGCGGCTGGCATTCGCCCGCCGCCGCCGCCTGCCGGCGCAGGGATTCCAGGTGTTCGGCAGGCGTCGCGTGGCGCTGCGGAACATAACTGCCAGCCGTGCAGATTTCCGCGATGTATTCCAACCCCGCGTCGTTCAGCCGCGCGCGAAATTCATGCCGCTCCGCAATCGAAGTCGGCGCCTGGCCTTCAACGCCGTCAAACCCGTGCTCACAACAGGCGTCAATGGCATCATAAAAGCTCCCGGTATGTCCCCAAAGTGTTTTGAAAATGTGGAGTTCCATGGCTGAGTTATGAATCGGCTGCGACACGGAAACCGACATTGTCGGCGCGTTCGTCCGCGAAACGCCAGTCCCGCCAGGCGCTTCGCAACAGGCGCGGCAGGTAATCCCACGCGCCCCCGCGCACAACACGGCGGGGGCTTTCCCTTTGCACCCAGGCCCTGCCATCGCCGGGCGCGCCGATGTAATTTGGATGCCAGGTATCCTCCACCCATTCGCAGACGTTTCCGTGGAGGTCATAAAGGCCAAAACGATTCGGCGGGTAACTGCCGGCCGGCGTGCGCCGCCCCGCTCCGACACGCAGGCCGTTTTCATCGTAAAGAAAATTCGCCATTGCCGGCGTAAGAGCATCACCGAATGCAAATAAATCAGGCGAACTGGCGCGGCAGGCGTACTCCCATTCCGCTTCACTGGGCAATCGATAAGCCCGCCCGGTTCTCGTCTCCAGCCAGCCACAGTACGCTTGCGCATCATGCCAGTTCACCTGCACCACCGGCAAATCGCCGGCTTCGTCCATCGCATGGTCTGGACGGAAGCAGCGGAACTCGCTCACTGTCACCTGAAAACGGCCCACCGCCAATCCGGGGGAAATCCCCACCCTGTGCGCGGGGCGTTCGGTGTCATTGGCAAATTTGTCGCCGCTGTTTTCGCCCATGGTGAATTCGCCCGCAGGCAGTTCCATCAGAAGCGGCGCTTCAGCGGTGTCGCGCCATTCCCGATGGGCTGGCGCGGGCTGAAAAATTGGAGCATTACTGGTCATCAATCCATCTCCCGTTGCGAACGTTGGACGGCGCGATCAGGTCGTATTCAGTCCAGCCTGCGGTGAGCCCGCCGTCGATGCCTATGTTCTGCCCAGTAATGTAAGCCGCTTCGTCCGAAGCCAGAAAATGGCAGAGAGCGGCGACCTCCTCCGGCTGACCCGGCCGTCCCAGCGGAGTCCGCCGCTGAATGAAAGGAATCTCGGGATTATTCGCAATGCCGGTGACGGCTGGGGTCAATATTGTGCCGGGACTAACCGCGTTGACCGTGATGCGGCGCGGCGCAAGCTCAATGGCGCCAAGTTTCGTGAGATGGATCACCGCGGCTTTGGACGTCGAGTAAGCCGCGCCACCCGGCGTCGCGAGCGTGCCCACAAAGGAGGCGGTATTGATGACGCGTCCCCCGTCGGAAACCACGCGTCCGGCATGCTTGATGCCGAAGGCCACGCCGTGGACATTGACATCGAGTGTCCGCCGGAGGATGTCATCTGTAAGCTCGCCAAAACCAATGCCCAACGGTTGTATGCCGGCGTTGTTAACCAGAATGTCGAGCCGTCCGAAATGTTTGCGGGCTGCGTCGCACATTGCCGCCACTTGTTCCTCGTGTGCGACGTCAACCTGGAAAAACTCCGCCTGGACGACGCGGGCGATGGTTTCGCCTTCCGCGCGGCGATCCGCAATCAACACAGAAGCCCCGGCGGCGAGGAACCGGCGCGCGATGGCCAGGCCGATGCCGGAAGCACCGCCCGTGACAATGGCTGCTTTGTTTGCGAGTGAGAACATGGATGGCAACTCAAGGGCGCTGGCTTGCGGCGGTCGATCCGTTGTCGGTGGGCCAGTCCCCGCGAATGCGGGCGGCGAGATAACGGTGAAACAGCCACACGGGCATTTCGAGGTGACTCAAACGTCCCGGTTGCCAGCCGCTGGCATAAAGGCCGCGTTGCACGGCGGTGCAGACTTCCATGTCTTCGAGATGAAAGGCGGTGAGTTGTTCGGTCGCCTGGGCTCGAAGCTGTTCGAAGTTTGGCAGTTCCAGCGCCTCCGGCGCGAGCAGCGTGGTTGTGAGCAATTTGAGCCGGTCCGGTCCGATGGGTTGCAAACGATACCAGATGACGCGGTCCGGCGCGGTGGCCAGAAGAAAGGTCGGGTGAATGAGGAACAATCCCCATTCGGATTTCTGGTCGTCGCTCAATCCCGGCAGTGGCGGCAGTGCGGTCGAGAAATCGCCCCGCTCCTCGAACTGAAGGTACGCTTCGCGCACCGAATCCTTATAGGGCAAATGTGCGCGGACGTAGCGGCGGCGTTCCTGCTCGGTCCACGTATCGCGTGCAGGCATCATGGGCTGGAGGCTTTTGTGATGAATGCCGAGATGGTGGTAGCTTTCCATGAAATTCTCCACCAGCACCTTCCAATTGAATGGACAATCCCACTCGCGCGCGATGGCCAATTTCATTTTCGGAAGGCGAAAAGCCGCGAGATCTGCCGTCATTTCGGCAAGGTCCTCAGCCAGCGGCGGGGCGTTTCCGTCGAGATTGACGAACACGAAACCCTGCCAGATTTCACTGCGGAACGGTTTCAGAAAAAAGTCGTCCCGGCAAAAATCTTCCGCCTGCTGCATCTCGGGACACGCCTTGAGCCGGCCGTCGAGTTCGAAGGTCCAGGCGTGATAGGGACAGAGGAAAAGCCGCGTATGGCCGCAGTCTGGCTGGCTGCCCCGTGCTTGCGCGGGCGAGTGACCGTCGTAACCAAAACCTTCCGGCATGATGTCCATCGAGCGATGAGGACACACGCGCGACAAAACCCGAATCGAATCGTCCTTGCCGCGCACGACGATGAGTGGTTCGCCGAGCAGGTCGAGGTTGAGAAAATCGCCCGCCGCCGGGAGCTGCGAAACGTGGGCGACGCATTGCCAGCCCGCGCGCAGCAAATGTTCAACCTCCCAGGCGAAAACTTCTTCATTCGTGTAAGCCTGCGCGGGCAACGTGGTGGCCCGGCTTAGTGGCCGGGCGGCGGCTTCCAGGATGCCGTGCTGAATCTCGGCGAGCGACAACTGCCGTTGCGCGGTTCGGGTGCTAAGCTGCCGGGCGAAGGCCAGTGGCTCGAAAGTGGGTTTCCAATCAACGGCGCCGGAACTCATGGCGTAACAAGGTTTCGGGAGTTCATTTCAACGGCATCGAAATCAATGCTGCGGCGCGCTTGAGGATGATTGCGGCAGTAAGCGGCGATCTCGCGTCCGCGCGCAAACCACACCCCGCCTTTTTCGCGCATGGCGACGATCAAATCCTCCAGCAATCGCACGCGCGAGGGACGGCCACTCAGCCAGGGATGAAGCGTCAACACGAAGCAGCAACCGAAATCGCGCATCGCCTCAAATTCACGCCACCAAAGATCGAACACCTTCGCGCAATTCTCGGGCACAAAGCCCCACGCCGGATCGGCGCTGAAGGCGAATTGTTCCCAGTCTTCGAGCATCCATTGGCCGGGGATTTCCACCAGGCCGTTCGCATGGAAATAAGGCACATCATCCCCCATCTCGCTGGCGCAATACGTGAGGCCGTGGCGGAGGAGCAGTTCGGGCGTCCACGGATTTATCTCGAACCAGGGCGCGCGAAAACCGGTTGGGCGCGAGCCGGTCAGCCGCGTCAAAATCTCGATGCTGCGCACCAGGATGGCTTCCTCTTCGGCTTCGCTTAGCGTCGCCAGCTTTTCGTGCAAGTAACCGTGCAAACCGATCTCATGGCCACCCGCAACGATGGCCTCGACCATCCGCGGGTGCTTTTCAGCGATGTAGCCGGGAACAAAAAAACTAGCGGGCACTTCGAGATGCTCCAACAATCCCAGCAGGCGCGGCACGCCGGTGCAGGGGCCGTATTCGCATTGCGACATCAGCGTTCGGCGGCGCGCCAGTCCGGCATCTTCGGACAGCGCAGTCGTTTCACCATCCACATCGAAGCAGATCATGGCGGCCACACGGTGTCCCTGCGGCCAGATGAAGCGCGGCTTCGGCATGAAGCGATCCGCGGGCGGTTTCAATTCATTCAACCTCATCGCCGGCCTCCGTGAGTTTGATCATGGGAAGTTTTTCCGGAACTTCCACAGGTGGGTGGATATGTTCCTCGAGCCGTTTTTTCAGCGCGAGAAACTCCGGCGAGATAAATTGCTCCGCGCTGCGCGGGCGGGGCACCGGATTTTCGATGAACTCGGCCACGCGGCCGGGATTGCAGCTCATGACTAGGATGCGGTCCGCCAAATAGGCGGCTTCATCGAGATCATGGGTGATGAACAGGATTGTCACATCGACCTTTTTCCAAATTTGCATTAGATAAGCCTGCATCTGGCAGCGCGTCTGGGCATCGAGCGCGGCGAATGGCTCGTCCATGATTAGAATGCGCGGTCCGTTCGCCAGCGCGCGCGCGATGGCCACGCGTTGTTTCATGCCGCCGGAAAGTTCATGCGGGTACAGGTTTTCAAACTTGGCCAGGCCGACCATATCCAGCCATTGGCGTGCCTCCGCCTCGGCGGTGTCGAGCGCCTTGCCGTGCATTTGCAGGCCGAACATGACGTTGCGCTTTACGGTAAGCCAGGGGAACAAGGTATAGCCCTGGAAGACCATTCCGCGATCCGATCCGGGCCCGGCCACGGCGCGTCCATCGAGTAAAATCTCGCCGCTTGTGGCCTCGTCCAGGCCGGCCACAATGCGAATGAACGTGGACTTGCCGCAACCCGATGGTCCCACAACACAAATGAATTCCCGGCGATGAACATCGAGCGAAACGTGATCGAACACGATGTGGGTGTTGCCATTGGAGCCGAAGGATTTTTTGAGTTCGCGCACCTTGAGAATAATCGGACGCTTGCGAATGCGTTCGAAGCGCGCCGATACGTCGGGCGATTGCTCGCGGTAGTCAGGAAGTTTAAGCTCACTGAGTGACATGCAATTTGATTTCCGGTTTGTCCTCGACCGGTTCAATGGTTTGCACTATGGGTTCGGCCATCTTTGGCCGGAGCCACGCGAACCAGGCCCGTTTGTTTTGCGCAGAGCGGGACTTGCGCTTCCACGGGAAGAGAACGGTCCCGAGCCAGGCCAGAAACAAATCCGTGGAAAAACCAATGATGCCGATCATGGCGATGGCCGCGTAGACGTTATCAAAATTCCGATAGCGCGCCTGTTGATTGATGAAATAGGTGATGCCGGACATGGTGCCGACGACTTCGGCGACAATGAGGTAGGTCCACGCCCAGCCAAGCAGGATCCGCATGTCAGTGTAAACATCCGTGATGGAAGCGGGAATGATCACACGCCGGACAAGCTTCCAGCCCGAGGCGCCCAGTGTCTGCGCGGCCTCCAGCAACCCGGGATCGACTTTGCGCACTGTGTTCGCAATGACCAGCACCTGCTGGAAGAAGGTGCCGATGAAAATGATGGCAATTTTGGGCGGGTCATCAATGCCCAGAACGGCAACACACAGCGCTCCGAAAGCGGGCGCGGGCAGGTAGCGGAAGAATTCGATGAACGGTTCCTGAAGCTTCGCGAAGAAACGGTAGGTGCCGCATAGGATCCCGAGCGGCAGCCCAAAGACGGAGGAAACGACAAACCCCAGGAAGATCGTGCGGATGCTGTGACCGAGACTCTGGTGCAGCCAGGGTTCGTTGGGCAACCGCGGCGGGGTCTTGAACGCATAGTAAAATGCACGGAGGACTTTATGCGGCGCGGGAAGATAAATGGGATTGGTCAGGTAACCTTGCGGGAGCGCCGTTCCCGCCGCGCGCGCTTTGGCCAACTCGTGTTCAAAGTCAGCCCGCTTCACGTCCATGTCCTCGATGAAATAATCCACGCTGCCGGGGTCAGTGACTCGATAGAGTGGATGCCAGAGCCACGGCACGTAACTAATCGCGCACCAGACTGCCATGGGCGCCAGAAAGGAGAGGATGGTAAGCTGGAGCTGCCGCTTTCGCGGCAGCTCCACTTTCAAACCGAGCCAATCGTGGTGCTTCATGGCCTGACCCTCTCCTGGGGGAGAGGGTTGGGTTGAGGGCGAACGGCAGCGCATCCGCGGCATGAGATTACCCATGCCACGCGCCGCGTCCGAAATTTCCTGGCCAAACGACTCATGCTGCAAGATCCCGACCCGGCGCTATTTCAAGCCCATGACAACGGCGGGAACCAGGTAGCTCGAAGGCTTCTGTGATGTCTTATAGACTTTGTTATCCATGTTAAATTTGTTGCCGATCTCCATTGAGCCATAGATCGAGTCGAGACCCGGGCCCTTTTTGAAGGCCGCCTTGGCTTCCGCGAGCGTCAGGAAATGCGTCCCGGGGATGTTCTTGGCGTAATCCGCGGGGTCAGCGCCGACCTTCGCCGCCATGATTTTAATGGCGTCATCCGCCGTCTTCGGGTCCTTCAAATAATCCACGCACTTGTAGAAGATCGCGGAAATCTTGGTCCACTCCTCCTTGTGTTGCGCGTAACTTGTGGGGTTGACGGCGATCACGTCGTAGATGAGCCCTTTGGCGTCAGCGCTGGTAAACAGTTTCTTGGAGCCCGGAACCTGCTTGAGCGCCTGACCGGAGATGGGATACCACGCGCCGATTGCCGAAACCTGGCCCGAGGCGAGCGTCTGGGGCGTTTTGTCCGTGGCGGTATTCACCAACTCCACGTCGGACTGTGACATGCCGTTGTCCTTCAGCGCCTGGAGCAACAACATGTGTTCCACCAGAGTCACTTCAATCCCGATTTTCTTGCCTTTCAAGTCCTTGATTGACTCGATGCCCGGCACGCCGACAATCATGTCGCTGCCTTCGCTGTAATCGACCAGGGCGATGATTTTGCTTTTACCGCCATTGGCGCCGGTGACCAGGGCGTCGCTCGCCACCACCATGACGCCGTCCACCTTGCCCGCGGAAAAGGCGTCGATGGAGGGCAGGTATTCGAACCAGACCATTTCAACGTCCAAGCCAGCGTCCTTGAACCACCCTTTTTGCTTGGCGACTTCCATGACGGTGTAACCCGGCCAGTCGCTGTAAGCGAGTTTGATGGGCGCTGCCATTACCCCGGCCAAACTGGCCAGGCCGACAACTGCAAGTGTGATCAGTGTTTTCAGTTTCATTTTCGTGTTGGTTTTTTCGTGTTGGATTTGCATTCGGCTGCTTAAATGCGCTAAAAGAGGCGCGCGTAGCGGTCGATTTCCCACTGGCTGACGCTTTGGTGGTAATCCTGCCATTCGGCGCGCTTGTATTTCACAAATTCGCTTTTCAATTCGGGGCCGAGAACCTTCTCAACGAACGGGTCGGCTTCGAAGGCATCGACCGCTTCACCCAGGGTGCGCGGCAGTTCCTCGACGCCGGCTTCGGCCAGTTCGGCGGGTGACAGTTCGTAAAGGTTCTCATGGTGCGGATCTCCGGGATCCAACTTTTCGCGCACGCCTTCCAGTCCCGCAGCCAGCACGAGGGCGGCGGCAAGATAAGGGTTGCAGGACGAATCGGCGTTGCGGCTCTCGCACCGTCCGCCACCCATGGGAATGCGGACCGAATTGGTGCGGTTGTTCGTGCCGAAGGAGTTGAAGACCGGCGCCCAGGAGTAGTAACTCATCGCGCCGCGGCGAATGAGCCGCTTGTAACTGTTCACGGTGGGAGCAAGCACCGCGCAGAGGGCGCGCCCGTGTCGGAGGATGCCGGCGACAAATGAGTATCCCAGGGCGGACAGCCCCAGCCCGCGCGGATCACGCTTGGGATCGACGGCGAAGAGATTTTCACCGGTTTTTTTGTCCGCGAGCGACATGTTGAAATGCGCGCCGTTGCCCGTTTTGTCGGCGAACGGCTTGGGCATGAACGTGGCCAGCAAACCGTGCTTCTCGGCGATCGATTTGGCCATGTAGCGGAAAAAAATGTAGCGATCAGCCATCGTGAGTGCGTCCGCGTATTTGAAATCGAACTCGAATTGCGAGTTGCCGTCCTCGTGGTCGAAGGAGTAAACATCCCAGCCCAGGCCATTCATGGTGGAGGCCATGTCGTCGAGCCACGGGAAGACGTCGAGGAAGCGCTTTACGTCATAGCAGCTCTTTTCGAGGTTGTCGTCGTGGTTCGGAACCAGGAGCCGGCCCTGCTCGTCCTGTTTGAGCACGTAAATCTCGCACTCGATGCCGAGGTTGAAAGTGAATCCCAATTTAGCCGCCTCAGCCTGAATGGTCTGCAGCAGCACACGTGTATTCAAAGGATATGGCTGGCCATGAAAATGGTTGTCCGCCGGCATCCAGGCAACTTCCTTGCGCCAGGGAAGCTGAATGATGTGATTGAGATCCGGCACGGAGGAAATTTCGTCGTCATTGGGCGCCTGACCCAGGCCGTCGAGAGCGTAACCCGTGTAGAGTTCGGACCCGTGGGCGAAATGTTCGAAATGCTCGATAGGTACGAACTTGCCCTTCGGCACGCCATGAATATCAACGTAAGCGCCGAGGCAATATTTCACGCCTTGGGCGACCAGTTTTTGTTTAAGAGCTTTCAGGTTGGAAGTGGAGGCAGGCGCGCCATTGCCGCGCGGCGATGGAGTGGCAGGCGAGAGCCGGGAACGGCCATTGGCGCGACGGGATTTGAGTTGAGGGGCGGAATTCATGTGAGTGTGGCGAAGTAACTTTGCGCGAGCGGCGGTTGCTCGGTCATGGCGCGGCGGACAAGCGCCGCCAGATCGGCAACCATCATTTGGAACAAGCTTTCTCCCTGCTGGCGTGTGGCGCGGCTGGGGAAACCGGTGACACCGTTTTTGCTCGTGCGGTTGACCGGGTGCGCGAAGACCAGGGCGCCGGTTCGATCCTCATCGTCCGCATCGGCGATCCGGTCCGGCCGCACCAATTGAGGTGCGATCGCCATCATCAACGCGGTCTCGGCCGCATTGGCGTGCCAGTCCTGCGCATCCGCGAAAAAGTCGGCGCGGACGCGCGGGCTGATCTCGGCCACGTTGCAGAGGCCAATCATGGCGCGGTCCCAGCGGCTGCGAATGATTTCGAGCGCGCAACGCAACGGCGCCGCGTTCGTGACATGGCCGTTGACGAGCAGCAGGCGCACGAAGCCCGCGCTTTGCAGCCAGTCGAAGATTTCCACCACGGTTGTCATCAGCGTCTGCGGCTGCAGTGCGATGGTGCCTGGCCATCGCCGTGAGTGACCGAGAGAGCAGCCGTAGGGCAGGGCGGGCAGTACCGGGACGCCGGTGATGCGCGACACTGCCTCGCAAAGCTTCGCCGCGTTACAGCTATCCATGCCGACTCCCAAATGCGGCCCATGCTGCTCGGTTGCGCCGACGGGGAGCAAACACAACTCGACTCCTGCCCGGCGCAGGGAACCGATTTCCTCCCAGGTCAGCGTGTCCCAGAGCAATGGCTTTTGTTCGAGCGCCGGGGTCATTTTTTGCGGGCTTTTTTGGAACCCTTCCGCTCGGGCCAGTAAGGCGGTGGCGGAAGTTTGGTTGGCGGTTTGTGTCCGAGCTTGCCGGCGTTCACGAGTGACGCGAGCACATCCATGATTGCCCGCGTGCCGACGAGAGCGGTCATGTCACTTGGATCGTAGGAAGGCGCAACTTCCACGACTTCCATGCCGCACAAGCCTTCGCGCGCCACCAACCGCAACAATTTCAACACCTCGCGCGGCAGGAAGCCGCCAGGTTCCGGCCAACCCGTCCCCGGCACGAATCCCGAGTCCAGCGAATCCACATCGAAACTCAGGTAAACAGCCTTGGCGCCTTTCCAGGCGACATCGAGTGCGATTTCGGCTGCTTTCTCGACGCCGATGTTCTCGATGTCCTCGATGGTAAGGACGGTTGTGCCGCGCGAACGGCCTACTTTCACTCCCGGCCGGGGCGCCTGCCAGCCGCCGATGCCGAGTTGCACCAGATTCACCGGCGGCGCATTGGGAATGTTGGTGGCATGGAACCACGGTGTGGTGTGCATGCGTTCGTCCATGTCCGTTTCCTGCGTATCGACATGCCGATCGATGTGGATAATCCCAACCGGTCCGTCAATATACGGCGCGATGCCGCGTACATCGGGATAGCCAATCGAATGATCGCCCCCCAACATGATGGGAAATACGCCACTTGAGCGCGCGTGGGCAACGGCCTTGGAGATTTGGTCGAATCCTTTCTCGATGTTTGCGATTGTGAAGACGTCGCCGAGATCGCAGAGCTTCAGCGACTCCCGCAGATCGACTCCGAGTTCGTAATTATACGTGCCATAGAGGGCGGAGATGCGCCGGATTCCTTGCGGCCCAAAGCGCGTGCCGCTGCGATAGGTTGTGCCGATGTCAAAGGGCACGCCGATGACTGCGGCTTCGAACTGCGAGACCTTGTTTACGTCCTCGAGGTAATGAGACTTGACGAAGGTATTGATGCCGGCAAAGTGCGGCAACTCGCCGCGCGCAAAGCAAGAGATGGTTCGGTCCTTGATGGATGGCGCGGCTTCGAGGCCGTACGCGAGGCAACGATCGACCTCTTCCTTCCAGCCTTTGGAACCCAGCTCTGCCTCGCGATATTTCGCCCAGGCGCCCTGGCGAACCGCGGGATCGAAGACTTCCGGGTGCGGATGGCCAGCGGGCGTTTGCCCGGGCAGATCATGAGCGGCGTGATCCACAGGAGCCCAGGGATATCCTTCCGGATGCCTGGGGTGCGGATGGTGCGACGAGGGCAGGTTCGGATACGGCTGACCGTGCTCGGCGTGGTGATGTTGACCGGGCACAAACTGATGGCCGGAGGCTTCATGATGCTCCTTGCCTTCGAGGTGTGCGAGACCGTGTTGTGCGGCTTTGCTGGCGGAACGGACGCGGCGGCTGAGGTTGCGCTTTTTGGAATGCGAATGACCAAATCCCATAACAAAAGAAAAAATAAATACGGACGGCAGACATTGAAAAACTGCTGATAAAGACCCACTGTTGCGCAGCGTGCGCAGAGCGGGATCGGAGGCGAGGGATCAGCGCACAACCGGCGGGCCGCAGCAAATCACGATGAGGGTTTGCCACTTGAAGAGACGACGATCATCACACCGCTGAAGGGCTGAATAAGAAACGTACGTCGTCACAAATTTCCCTAGAGCAGGAGACGTACCACCGAGTGAAATCACGCACGGTTGATTCCGATGATTGTGAGAATCAAAGGGATATGACGCAAATCAAGGACACGCTTTAAAGCGGGAAGGGGAAAATCGCTGCTCGGAATTGTTCAGCCTGCTCACAATAGCTCACGCCTAGGGATTGAGATTGCGATCAGGAACAATCAAGAAGGAAACATGGAGGCTGAAAAAAAGCCCCCGGCCAGGGAAAAACCTGGCCGGGGATGAACCGAACAGAACTAACCTAAATTCCGGATTAGAAGGAGTAGATGAAGTTGAGCGCGACCAGGTAGGAGTTGCGTTTCGATCCCGGGGTGCCGCCTGGACCGGGGACACCGGCATTGATAATGCCACCGGCGGGCGTCAAGGCGCCGCCATAGTAGTGGCCAGTGCCGTCCGCCTGATGGTCCCAACGCACCTCAAGGCGGCTCACGACGTTTTTCCAGAGGTCATACTGCACCGTGCCGGTCAAAGCCATGACCTGTGATGGGGCTACGAGTGGCAGGTTCCCCGCGCCGTTCACGCCCGCGCCGTATTGCCAGAAGTATTCGGCCCGGCCATTGATGATCATTTTCTCGGTCGCCTGGTACGAGACATACAGATCGGCCGCATCAGCCCAAGCGCCATGCACCGGCCCGATGCCCGCATAGGTCTGACCGTTGGGGATGCCAACATAATCATAGGAAAAACCCGTTTTCAGCCCGGTGACCGGGGTATTGATGGTCGCGCCGACATAAAGGTTTAACTGGTCTCCCGCAACCGCAGCTCCGCCGTTCCAGCCATTGACGATTGAAGCGTAGAGAGACGAGCCTGAAATCCAGGACCAGTTGGTTGGTGCAGTGAAGGCGACTGACCCCATGTAGGTCTTGTAAGATTCCGCCTTGGGAGGATTGGCGCGCCCGACCACCGCCTGGCCCACGCCGCCAACATTGGCTGGGTTGATGGTCTCACCACCGATGATTGGTCCGGTAGTGTTGGCGACACCGAAGCTCGTGCTCACCCAGTCGGCGAATTTGTAAGTGCCCTGCACGCCCGTATGCGTGGTGGGTTCAATCGTGTAACCGTAGGAATGGGTATAGTTAGGGTTGGCAGCGCCATCGAAAACTTCATAGCCGAGAATTGAATCCCAAACGCCAACTTTCCAATCGATGCCGTTGCCGATGGGCGTGCGCAGGGTCACGTACGCCTGTCGAATCCCAAAGTCGGTTGCCGCGATCCCGCCAATCGGCGAAGTGCCGAAAAAATTGGCATCGGGACCAAAAATCAAATCGACATCATAACCGGCAGCCCACTCGCTCTCATCCAAAGCCTTCGAAATGCTCAGTTTGACCACATCCAGGTTGAAGCCATCGGCCTTGCCTGGCGTGTTGAATGCGTAATTGGGAACGTGGGCATTGCCAGTGCCGGGGTCCCAGTGAATTGAAGTGCTCACATACCCGCTCAGGGTAGTTGAGGCGACAGCCGTCAGGACAGAACTTGGCTTCTCCTCCGCTTGCGCGACAGCTCCCAAGCTGACCATTCCGAGGGCTGCCAATCCCAATGTCCATTGATTTATCTTCATTCTTAGTTCCTGTTCTTTGGTTAGTTGTGTTTCATTCAGGGTTTCACCCGGCTATTGGTGTATGCTCCATAGCTGGATGGATTGATGCTCGCCAGTGGTCATCACAGGATGTTGCCGCAACTTGGGCAGGACACACCCTTAGAGCAACTGAAAAACGACGCATGCGGACAGCAAGGCAAATCGCGTGCCAGATAAAGCGATTTCACAACTGGCTGCGGGGCAAATGGTTGTAGGAATTGGTTCTGGTGCGGAGGCGTTTCTTTTCAGCCATGCTGGTCAAATTGAGCCACTTGCAGGCGGGTGGCGCTGTACAAAAAAAACCCCTTCCAGTCTCCCGGAAGGGGTTTCGGAGGTTCTAAACCGGATTAGAACTTATAGATGATATTCGCGGCAATCAGGTAAGCGTTGCGCTTGCTTGCCAGGCCGGTGTTGAGTCCGGCATTGACTACGCCCGCTGGCGTCAGAGCCCCGCCATAAGCGTGGCCGGTGCCGTCAGCCTGGTGGTCCCAACGGACTTCCAAGCGGCTGATTACGTTCTTCCATAGGTCATATTGGACCGTGCCGGTCAGGGCAAATACTTCGCCCAAAGCGCCCACTCCGCCTACTCCCGGGTTGGGATTGCCGATCGGGCCACCGACCTTGTCTTCCCACAGGTATTCAGCGCGCCCATGGATGCTCAACTTCTCGGTCGCCTGGAACGAAGCATAGGCTGCTACGTCGTTCGCCCAAGTACCGCGCGTCGCGGCTGCCGGGATGCCGGCATAGACCTGACCTTCGGGCTTGCCGAAGTAGTCGTACGAAATGCCCGTCCGTAGCCCGGTGACCGGGGTATTGATGGTTGCGCCCGCATACAGGTTGATCTGATCACCGCTGGTGGTGGTACCGCCGCCCCAGCCGTTGATGAAGCCTGCATACAGCGTGGAGCCTGCCAGGAAGCTCCAATCGTTCGGGGCCGTCAAAGCAACGGATCCCATATAGGTCTTGTACGACTCAGCTTTGGGAGGATTTGCGCGCCCAACAACTGCCTGACCGACACCGCCGACATTGGCAGGATTGATGGTCTCGCCGCCGATAACCGGGCCGGTGGTATTGGCGATGCCGGCAGATGCGCTCAGCCAGTCCGCCACCTTGTAGGTGCCCAACACACCGGTGTGCGTGGTCGGTTCCAGGGTGTACCCGTAGGAACGGGTATAGTTGGGGTTGTTGCCCGCGTCGAAGCTTTCATACCCCAGGATGCTATCCCACACGCCGATTTTCCAATCGATGCCATTACCAATGGGAGTGCGCAGGCTCACATACGCCTGCTTGATGGCGAAGTCGGTGGCTGCGACGCCGCCAATCGGCGAGGTGCCGAAGAAATTGGCGTCTGGTCCAAAGATCAGGTCCACATTATAACCGGTCGCCCATTCGCTCTCGTCGAGAGACTTGCTGAGGTTGAGTTTGACCACGTCCAGGTTGAAGCCGTCGGCTTTGCCCGGGGTGTTAAACGCGTAGCCAGGAACGTGCGCATTGCCAGTGCCTGGGTCCCAGTGGATGGATGTGCTGACATACCCGCTCAGCGTGGTCGAAGCGACAGCCGTCAAGACCGAACTTGGCTTCTCTTCCGCTTGCGTTACGGATGCGAGGCTGACTGCTCCAAGGGCAGCCAGTCCCAATGTCCATTTATTGAACTTCATTTGGTTCCTCCGATGTTAGTTTGGTTCTGTTCTGTTAGTTACTTTTTCTGTATGCATTGACGGGCAAATCCGGTTTACCCGGCGCCAGGAATGGCGCATTTCCACGATAGATAGGGAAAACCATTCCGTTTGACAACAAGTTTTTTTCATAATTCCTGCCCGGCTGCCGAGCTTCGGCGCCTGTGCAGATTCGTCTGCCAGAGGAATTTACGCACATTTTGACCGTTCCCTCCCTTGCTCGCGAGGTTTTGAATCGTCGGTTCCCGGAGACAATCTTTGTCTCACTATAGGGCATCGAAAATCCGTGAAACCGCCTCCAAATGCATCAATAAGGCCAATTTTGCCATGCTCAGCACTGGTGCCGGGAGGGTGGAATGGCCTTTGCTATTGAACTTTGCGTGATTCGCGAAATCTCAACCATAACAGTCAGGTCCGCCCAGAATACGATCTGGTTTTACCCCTGCTAGAAGCGCTATATGCCCTCGTTCACCTACGTCGCCCGCGAAACCTCCACCGGCCGGGAAATTCGCAATACCGTTGAAGCCGCCACCGAGCAAGCCGCCATTACGGCCTTGCTCAACCGAAACCTTTTGGTCGTTAACATTGCCGAGAAGGTCGGCAAGAAAGGCAAGACCTCGGGTGGCAAAGTGGCTCTCCAGGACCTCGTCATTTTCACCCGGCAATTGGCCACCATGGTCGATGCCGGTCTGGCCATGGTCCAGTCCCTCCAGGCCCTTGCGGATCAGACCACCAACAAAGTCATGCGCGATGTCATTAAAGACATCTGCTCGCGCGTCGAAGCCGGCGACAGCTTTTCCGAAGCTCTCTCGAAGCATCCCAAGGTCTTTAACAAGCTTTTCATCTGCATGGTTGGCGCTGGCGAAAAAGGCGGATTGCTCGCTGAAATCCTCTCCCGGCTCGCCACCTACCTGGAAAACGCCGCCCGCCTCCGGCGCAAGGTGAAGTCTTCGATGATGTATCCCATCGTCGTCACGGTGGTCGCCATCAGCATTACCATCTTCCTGCTCGTCAAGGTCGTGCCCGTCTTCGGCGAAATCTTCACCAGCTTCGGGGCCAAGCTCCCGGCGCCCACGCAGTTCCTGATCACCACCAGCAATCTCCTCAAACGCTACCTTATCCTGGTCCTCATGGCGGGTGGCGCGGCGGTTTACGGCTGGATCTATTTCATCAAGACCAAGACCGGCCGGGAATTCTGGGATTCCCGCCGCATCAAATTGCCCATTTTCGGCCACATCGCCCATAAAATCTGCCTGGCGCGCTTTACCCGCACCTTTGCCTCGCTTATCCGCAGCGGTGTGCCAATCATGGAAGTCATGAACATCGTCGCCAATACCTGCGGCAATGTGGTCATGGAAAAGGCCGTCAAGGTTGCCGCCGGCGACATCGAACGCGGCGAAAGCATCGCCAACGCCCTCGCTAAACATCCCGTCTTCCCCGCCATGATCGTCCGCATGATCACCGCCGGCGAACAAACCGGCAAGATCGACATCATGCTCGAGCGCATCTCCGACTTCCTTGACGAGGAAATTGAAACCATCCTTTCCGGCCTGACCGCTCTCATCGAGCCCATCCTGATCGTCTTTCTGGGTGTCGTGGTCGGCGGCATTGTAATTTGTATGTTCCTGCCCATCTTCAAGATGAGCGAAATCATCAACCCGCACCATTAAACGATAGGGTTTCATACGGTTCCATCGAGAGGAGGGCCTGCATCCGGCAGGCCCTCCTTTTTTTGCCGGCCTCATAATCCCGATTCCAGGTACACAGCGGCGATCCCTATGCTTGCGAAGGTGAAACACCCAACTCCTGCCCCGCTCAGTTGGAGCTTGGTGGCTGGTGTTTATCTGGAACTTGGTGCTTGGCGCTTGGTGTTTATTATATATAACCCGTCCCAAGGCCGGTAAACATTAGGTTTTCTGCACTTTCAACCCGTCCCAGGCGCCTCCGACTCGTCCCAAAGCTCATCCGGATATAAGAAAGATGACGCTCTCGGTAGAACGGAAAGTCTGCCCCCGTTCACTGAGGCATTACCCTCTTCCCACGCTTCTGCTTGCCGTTTGCCTGCTTCCCCTTTATTTATCTTTGGACTGCGGCGCTGCCGCCATGGGTAAAGCCGGAAACGCATGAACAACGAAAAAATTGACACCAACCATAAGGCTCTCCAGATCAATCTGGACGCCAAGCGCTACGGCACCTTCGCCGAGATCGGCGCGGGGCAGGAAGTCGCGCGCTGGTTTTTCCACGTGGGCGGCGCGGCGGGCACTGTCGCCAAAACCATTTCCGCCTACGACATGGGCGTAAGCGACGCGATTTACGGGACCAGCGAGCGCTATGTCAGCCGGAAACGTCTCCAGTCGATGCTCGATTACGAGTTCAACCTGCTGCTCGAGCGCTTGAATGCTTCGCGCGGTGACAAATGCGCGTTTTTTGCCTTCGCCGACACCGTGGCCACGCACAGCTACACGCGCAAGGAAGCGGGGCATGGGTGGATGGGCATGCGCTTCCAGTGTGAATGCCATGCCGAACCTTCAGAAATCATCATTCACGTCCATATGCTCGACACGGAAAACGTCCGCGAGCAGGAAGCCCTGGGAATCATCGGCGTCAATCTGATCTACGGCGCGATCTACCAATATCAGCAGCCGGAGGCCCTGATCGCTTCGCTGATGGACAATCTGACCCGGGACCGCATCGAGGTGGACATGATCCGCTTTTCCGGGCCGGCCTTCGCCGGCGTGGACAACCGCCTGATGAGCCTGCAACTCGTCCAGCAAGGCCTCACCGAAGCGGCCATGTTTACCGCGGAAGGCGAAGTCGTCCAGCCTGCGGATGTCCTTTACAAGAAGGCGGTGCTCGTGGAGCGCGGCAGCTTTCGCCCAATCACGAACACCACTCTGGACATGCTCGAACGGGCGCAGGAACAGTTTCTCCAGGAACCGGAAATGAAAGGCGAGGAACCAGTGGTCCTGATGGAAATGACCTTGCGCAATCTTCTTTCCGGCAGCGCCATTGACCACAAGGACTTTCTCGCCCGCGTGGATATTCTCAGTTCCCTTGGCAAAATGGTGCTCATCTCGAACTTCGGCCGCTATCACCGCCTGGCCGCGTACCTGGCGCGCTACACCCACAAACTAACCGGCATCGTGCTGGGCGTGCCAAGTTTGCGCGAGATTTTCGACGAAAAGTTTTACACGGACATGGAAGGTGGTTTGCTCGAGTCGCTGGGCCGGCTTTTCAAGAGCGAGGTGAGACTCTATGTCTATCCGTGGCTCAACCCGGCGACGAACCAGGTGGTGACCGCGGAGAACATGGAAGTGGCGTCCAATCTGCGGCATCTCTACGCCCATCTGCTGGAGAACAAATGCATCGAGCCCGTTCACAGTCACAATGTGGAGTATCTGCCGATTTACTCTCGCGAGGTGCTGGCCAGGCTTCAGGCCGGCGATCTCAGTTGGGAAAAGATGGTTCCACCCCCCATCGTGGAAATCATCAAGAAAAATCAGTTGTTCGGCTACCAGCCGACGCCGGGTTGCGAGCAAATTTGAGTGGGGCCGACCGGACAGGCTGTAGGTGGGGCGCGTCAGTCTGTGCGCGCCGTGTTGCGTGTGCGGACAGCGGGTGGAGGACTGGCCCGTCCTGCCGTTGATGTAACTATTCAATCACGCCCATTTCCTCACCTATATCACTCGTCTTCCTTCCCGCTTCACTGCCAGCCCATAACGGCTGCCATTTTTGTTTAATCTGATCGGCACGCCGAACGCATCGGAAAGAAAGCGTGCGGTCAACACCGTCGGCTTTTCTCCCGCCGCGAGAATCTCGCCGCTTTTCAAAATTAATACGTGCGAGAAAACCGGCATGATCTCTTCCACGTGATGAGTGACGAGCACAAGCGTAGGCGCATTGCGCTGGCGGCCCAAACGCTGAAGGAATTGCAGAAAATGTTCGCGGGCGGCCGGGTCCAGACCTGCGCACGGCTCGTCCAGTATCAGCAAGCGCGGATTGCCCATCAACGCCCGGCCAATCAGCACCCGCTGGCGCTCGCCTTGGGAAAGAAATACCCAGGGCCGTTCCGTAAGGTGCTCGCACTCGATTTGCCGGAGCAGCCGCAATCCGCGTTTGCGGTCCGCAGTGGTTATCCGCCCCCAGAAATCGATCATCGCGTATTTGCCGCTGACGACTGTCTCCAGCGCCGGTTCCGTGTCGGCCATCAATTGTCGAATCGAAGAACTCACCAGGCCGATCTCCTTGCGAAGTTCGCGCCAGTCGGACTTGCCATAACGCTGGCCGAGTACCGCAATTTCACCCGTCGTCGGCATGAGATACCCGGTCAGGGCGCTCAGCAGCGAGGTCTTCCCGGACCCGTTGGCGCCGAGAATGGCCCAATGCTGGCCGCGCTCGACCCGCCAACTGACATCGTTCAGAATGACCGTCCCCCCGCGCTCGATGCGCAAATTGGAAACTTCGAGAATCGGTGCTCGCACCAAACGAGTGTAACAGCCAGCCCTCTCGTTTCAATCCCGGCAGTCGCGTAACGATTTACTCCTGGCTCTGTCTATACGGTGAAAGCAACTCTGGCCATGAACAGAAAGGTTTTAATCATATTGTTTGCGTTTCTGATCGCGGGATTGGCCCTGCACCAGGCGCGCCGCGCCGCGCCTTCCCCATCCACGAATTCACCCGCCACCGCTCCTTCGGCTTTTTTACGTCCACCGGGGACGCGCACGGCGGTTGGCGCATCCTCACGGTCGGCTGAGCCACAGGTGGACAAAGTGCCATACACGAATTTATTCACCCGAATAATGGCGGGGGAAAAAATACCACCTCTAACTCTCGAACAAGTTGCTCCTTACCTTGACGCAAACCGCCGCAATGCCGAGAGCCTCATCGCCGCCTACATCGTCACGGGCAGTGAGAAGGCATTGTTGGAGGAAGCGAAGCAAAAGTATCCGAATGATCCTCGCGTGGCCTACTTCGCCGCCGTGCGGGCGGATTCGCCGGAAGATCGCCAGCAATGGCTCAACGCTTTCAAGCAGTCCGCCCCCGACAATCCCCTGCCGAATTATCTCTCCGCGCTCGACCACTTCAAAAACAACCAGATTGGTGAAGCCATGCAGGATCTCACCGTCGCTGCCGCGCAACCGAAGTACCAGGATTACTCCGCTGAGTTCGTCCAAAATGACACTGAAGCCTATCTGGCTGCGGGTTATTCGGAAGCGGATGCCAAAGTGCAGGCCAGCGCGTCGTTGATCCTTCCGCAACTGGCCCAGTTGAAGCAACTGGGAGTGAACCTCGCCGATTCCGCCAAATCGTCCCTGCAAGCAGGGGACGCGGCCTCGGCTCAGGCGCTCGTGCAGGCGGGCCTCACGCTCGGGCAACGATTGGAAGAGCCGGGCGGGGGAAATGTTCTCATCACCGACCTGGTCGGCATCGCCGTTGAACGGCTGGCGCTCGGCGCGCTGGACCCCGCCACGCCTTACGGCAACTCCGGCCAAACCGTTCAGGACCAAATCGATCAGGCCCTCGGGCGTCGCGACGCCATCAAGTCCCTTTCCCAACAATTCGAAGCAGTGGTGCCGACTCTTTCCGACCAGGACTTGATCGGCTATCTCGACCGGCAAAAGATCTCCGGCGAAATGGCCGCTGAACGATGGGTGCTGGCCAAATACGCCACGAAATAACAGGCCGCGTTGCCCGACCACGGAGCGCGGCTCTGTGGCGCCCGGCGAAAAGGTCGCACATAATAATATCCGCGCGGCGTTTGAACCTTTTCCCGCCTCGCGCATTCCACAAGGTATAGAATGCTGGTAGTGGCTGAACCCGAACAACTGCCCGTGCCGGAAGCCCGGGCCGGGAAACCCGACGCCTGGGAGGCGCTGTTCAAACGCTATCAACTTCCTTTGTATGTGTATGTTTTCGAGTTGGTGCACAACGAACAAGCCAGCCTGGACATCGTCCAGGAGACGTTCATCAGCGCGGCCCGTTACCTGCCGGGCTTGCGCGAGGACGAAAAATTCGGCTCCTGGCTGTTCAGCATTGCACACCAAAAATGTATTCAAAGCTGGCGCAAACACGGGCGCGAGCGGGAGTTTACCGAGGACCAGGCCGGCGCGCCTCCGGAATTCGATGACGCGCCGAGCGAGTTGCTTATTCGCAAGGAGCAGGAGGAGGAATTCATGCGCTTGATTTCGCAACTGCCGCTGGCCCAGCGCTCGGTGTTGCTATTGCACTTTGTGGAAGACTTTTCGCTCGAAGAGATTGCCGAGATCACCGGCAGCCAGCTTGGCACCGTGAAATCCCGGATTCATTACGCCAAAAAGGGGCTGCGAAAATTGATCGAGGAAACCAACCACGACTTATGAAAACACCGCGCGAAATCCTGTTGGACCGTCACCGCAAGGCGGAGGCGCGACTGGACGCGATTCGTGAGCGCATTTTGGCGACAGAACTGCCGGTCAAAGCGGACAGCCGCTCCCTTCCGCTGGACCATTCCTTCAGCCTGGCCGTTGCCGGCATGAAACTCTGGCGGGAATTGATCCTGCCTTGCCGCCGCATTTGGTGTGGCCTCGCGGCTGTGTGGCTGGTCATTGCGGTGATGAATGTCACGTCCAAAGACTCGCCCAAAATCGCCAATCGTCGGACTTCTCCGCCCAATTCCGAGATCCTGATGGCGACGCGCGAGCAAAGACTGCTGAGGCAGGAATTGCTCGGGTCATCGATAATTCCTGCCGCGCCTCCCGGCGTCGTTCCGCCACGAAGCGAGCGGCGTGAACGTGTCCTGTTTGCCTGATTTTTTATGCCTGATCCAACGCCATCTCCTGCCACTCCCTCCGGGAGTTGGTCCCTTGCCCGGCGGTTGCTCGTCGTGGTTGCCGTAATTATTACCGCCATAGCCCTCACTTACGCAGTCATCGACTGGCGCGGGAAGCGGGCCTGGGAAGCTTACCAGAGCGCCAGGGGAGCGCTGCCCGAATTCGCAGCCTTCATTCCGCCACCAGTCCCGGACGAGCAAAACTTTGCGATGACACCGTTCCTGGCGCCACTGTTCGATTTCAACCCGCTCCCACTCCAGCCCGGCCAATCCAACTGGCGGGACACGAATGGTCACAACCGGGTCACCTCGGAATTTAATGTGTTGTCAAGCGCGGGCGATCGGACTCCGGCAACGGGCGTCTGGCGGCAGGAGCACGCGACGGATCTGGGCGAATGGGTCCGGATCATGCGCAAAGCCAAGGCCCACGGCGTTGCTGACGACGCGCAAGTATCCGCGCCATCGGATCGACAGGCTGCCGCGACCGCATTGCTGGGTGAGTTGGAGCGATTTCGACCCGTACTGGAGGAATTACGCCAGGCGAGCCAGCGACCCCAGGCGAGGTTCAACATTCGATATAATGAGCCGGACCCGTGGTCGATTCTTCTGCCGCATCTGGCCGTTCTCAGGGGCGCGAGTCATGCTTTGCAACTTCGGGCTTCCGCGGAACTGGCGCTGGCAAACCCGCAGGCCGCATTGGAGGATGTTCACCTCATTTTCCACCTGGCCGGGACCATCAAGGATGAGCCCTTCCTCATCACGCATCTAGTCCGGATCAAGTTGCTCGACGATGCCGTCCAGACCATTTGGGAAGGGTTGGAAGCGCGGCGGTGGTCCGACGCGCAATTGCAGGATTTCCAGGCACAACTCGGGCAAATGGCCGTTCTGCGCGATCTTCAAATGCCGCTGGGCTCGGAACGGGCAGCGGACAATCTGACCTTCGATCTGCTGCGGACGCAGCGGGATCGCGCCCGCATGTTTTCTAGTCTGACTGGAGCCGGCGATTCCATGGCATACGTTTTTCTCCTGGCTCCGCGGGGCTGGATTTATCAGGAGCAGGTTACTTGCAACCGGCTGTTCGATGATTACCTCACCCCCGGTTTTGATCCTGCAGCCCAGCAAATCAAACCCGATTTAATCGACGCCAGGACGCAAGGATTGGGCAAAGTGTTGCAAGGAAGCCCGGCTTCCCTGGTCTGGAACCATCTGGTCATGGCCAGGCTGCTCCTGCCCGCGCTGGGGAGGGTTTTTCAGAAGAGCGCGATGGACCAAACGGGGATCGATCAGGCTGCCTTGGCGTGCGCGCTCGAACGCCACCGGCTGGCCACGGGCCGTTACCCGGAATCGCTTGACGCACTCAAGCCACGCTTCATCCAGGCGCTGCCGCATGATGTTTGCAACGGGGAGGCGCTCAAGTATCGCGTGACTCAGGATGGCCGTTTCATCCTTTATTCGGTCGGCTGGAACGAAAAGGACGACGGCGGTGTGGTGGCCGTGAAAGGCGAAGTTCAGGATTCCGAAGGGCTCCGACAAGCTGCTGCCTCCGGTAACTCAGGCCCAACGCGCGCCAACGTCCAGGATCCCGCCCAAGGCGATTGGGTCTGGCAGTATCCCACGAACGCGCCGTAGCACGGATTCAAGGACTCGCAGCAGCCGGTGTGAGGAGGCGGCTGCGAGATTCTTCTTGAGCCCACCCAGCCCTGCATGGGCCACACAGCGAAAAAGTGGGAAAGGCCAAAGGTTCGAGCTTTTTCCCAGCCGGGGTGAACACCCCATTGAGTGGAGAGTAAAAGACCGTAAATTTGCCGCGCTTGTGTAAAGAGTGCGGCGGCGCGAATGGCCCAGGGAACATTCCTCAAGCGTCTTCCGCACTGCCACCCGGATTGGCTGCCTGCTCCCGCTTCCACACGGCGCGACGTGTCATGGGAAGAGGCTCCACCGGAGATAACTAAACTCACTAAAATCAGATTAAATATTATGCAGAGGAAAGTAACTGTTCTATTGGCCGATGATCACCGGGTAGTCCGACAGGGTTTGCGCGCTCTTGTCGCTGGTGAACCCGATTTTGAAGTCGTGGGCGAAGCTGACAACGGCCGCGAGGCTGTGCTCATGGCAAAAAAACTCCTGCCCGATGTGGTGGTCATGGATATTGCGATGCCGCTTCTCAACGGCCTGGAAGCCACCCGGCAAATCCTGCGCCAGTTGCCTTCGACCAAGGTGCTGGTCCTCTCCTCGTATGGCGATTACGTGCAACCGTTGACCCAGGCCGGCGCCGCCGGATACCTGATCAAGCAGACCGCCGCCAGCGAACTGTTGAACGCAATCCGCGAAGTGCGGAAAGGCAACGCGTTTTTCAGCCCTTCCATAGCGCGACGTTTGCGCGACCAATGCCGGGGCTCGTTAGGCGGCAACGGAAGCCCGGCGGATGCGGCAACGGAGGTTCAATTGACTTCGCGCGAGTCGGAAGTTCTCCAACTCATCGCCGAAGGCCAGCCGAACAAGCAAATTGCCGACGGTTTGGGCATCAGCGTCAAGACGGTTGAAAAGCACCGGCAAACCTTGATGGCCAAATTGAACATCCATTGCATCGCGGATCTGACGCGTTACGCGATTTCCAAGGGCATCGTGGAGTGCAACACGGCGGTCAAGCCGGTGCTCGCGGTCGAAGCCTGAGCGTGTTTCCGGAGCCAGCCCGGGCGCCCTGTGGCGTCAGAGCATCTCCAGCGGACGCGGGCCGTCTGGAGGCGGGAACAGGCCGTCGAGTTCGGCCAGTTGCGCCTCCGTGAGCCAGTGGTTGAGTGCGCCGAGGTTCTCCTTCAGGCGCTCGCGACGGCTGGTTTTGGGAATGACCATCACATCAGGCTTCGCCAGCAACCAGGCCAGCGCGACCTGCGCCGGAGTCATGCGATGGCGTCGCGCGAAGCTCGTCAGTTTTGGATCGTTGACCAATTCGGCGTGCCCCACGGGCGAGTAAGCCATGATCGGAATGCCCCGCTCGCGGAGCCAGGGAAGCAAGTCCCATTCGATGCCGCGATGCTCCAGATTGTAGAGAACTTGATTCGTCTGTGTTTCCCGGCCACCCGGAACCTCCCACAATTCCTGCATGTCGCTGACATCGAAGTTGCTGACCCCATAGTAACGAATCATGCCGGCTTGCTGGAGGTCCATGAACGCCTCCATCGTCTCCGCCAGCGGTATCGAACCGCGCCAGTGCAACAGGTAAAGATCGATCCGATCCGTGCCGAGCCGCCGCAAGCTGGCTTCGCACGACAACGGCGTGTTCCTGCGGGAGGCGTTTTCCGGCAGGATTTTTGTCACCAGGAACACCTCGTCGCGCCGGCCTTCGATCGCCTCGCCCACCAGTTCCTCCGCCCGTCCATCGCCATACATCTCGGCGGTGTCGATCAACGTTGCGCCAAGGTCCAACCCAAGCCGGAGCATGGCGGTCTCCTCCTTGCGCGTGGCCGGGTTTTCTCCCAAATGCCAAGTCCCCATGCCGAACTGAGGCACGAGTTCACCCGCGGGCAGATTGATTTGCTTGATGTGTGCCGTCGCTTTCATGCCGTGGCCAGGATGAACATGTCCTCTGGTTAGGCGTGCGATTTCGCGATCGATACCTCGGCGGCTTCGGTGTAGCGCACCACGATCTTGTCACCGGGTTTGATCTGGTCCAGATTTTGCACGCTTTTATCGACTTTCAATTTGACGGTTTTGCCGTCCGGCTCCTTCAAGACGATTCGGCGCTTCTGGGGATCGATCTTTTCGACGGTCGCTGTCGTCTGAAAGGAGTTCACCAAAACCCTGCCAGGCGCCGTCCCATTCTCCGGTGCAACGACAAACGATTCCTGTTCGAGGCCGGTTGGTTCTTCGCCGGGTTTGGCCAGCGCCACCGCCGTCGATTCGTAATATTTCGCCGTCACGACATCGCCCTTGTGCAATTCGGAAAGCGCTTGCGCTTCATCTTTCTTGAATTTCAAGCGGATGGTGCGCCCTTCCGGATCCTTCAGAATAACCAATCGCCGCTTCGGGTTGACATCCTGAACCGTTGCCTTCTCGGTAACGGCTTCGGACGCTACCAGCGCGGGTTTATCGGCTGGAGCCTGGGATTGCGATTGAGGCTGAGATGAGGTCGGCGGTGTTGTTTGTGTCTGTGTTTGAGCCAGGGCCGGAAACGCCATTCCTGCCAATATCAGAACCAGACATTTTGAGAGTATTATTTTCATATCATCTATCTCCTTTGCGTTTTGCTTTGGCTAGGTTGGCTGATTCTTAACACGATGCGGCCAAGGACGCGCCCTCGCTCAAGCCGCTCGTGCGCCTTCGCGGCCCGGGCCAGTGGGTAGGCCGCCGCAATCGGGACGCGCAGGCGCGCTTGCTCGACGGCTCGTTCCAGCCGCGCAAATTCGCGCCGCCCGCTCTCCGCGTCATACGCGAGCAATTGAACCGACTTTCTTCGCTTCGGTTCGGGCTCCACACCATGCGGATATGCCACCCGCCCGCCGGGGCGCACGAGATCAAGGCATCGCTCCAAGGCGTCGCCACCGGCGAGCGCGAGCACCGCATCAAGGCCATCGGGCGCAAGTTCCCGAATCTGTTCGAGGCTGCGGGGGCTGCGAGCGTCGATTACTCCCTGGGCGCCGAGTTGGCGAACCAGCCGCTGCGCGGCATGACCGGAGGCCGTGCCCAATACGCGCGCGCCGAGCCACTTGGCAAACTGCACGGCGAGCGTGCCCACCGCGCCGCTGGCTCCGAAGACAAGCACCGTCTCGCGCCGCCGCACGCGCAGACGGTCAATCCCCTGCAAAGCCGTCAGGGCCGTTACCGTTGCCGCGCCCGCATGAAGCAAGTCGAGCCGCTTGGGCACGCGGCCGGTGTGTTCCGCTTTTACGGCGATATACTCGGCGTAGAATCCGCCCTTCGGGTTGATGAATTCAGCGGCCCAAACGCGCTCGCCCACCCTGAAACCGCGCACCCGCGGGCCAGTTGCCGCAACCTTCCCCGCGCCGTCGCTTCCGAGCACAATCGGGAACTTCGGACGGCCTTGAGGCCACCAACCACCGCGTATGTCAGCGTCCCAAACGCCAACGCCTGCCGCGTGGAGTTCGATCAGTACTTCTCCCGGCCCAGGTTCGGGCATTGGCAGCGAATGCAAGGTGAGGACCGATGGCGGCCCAAATCGGTCGATGGCTGCCGCCTTCATCATGGGCGGCTTCACGACTGCTTTGGCGCGGGCTGGTCGCCGGCGTTGCGCTTTTGAGGTGCGAAGGCCCTGGCCAAATTCCACTCCGGTTATTTCTTCTTTCTTCATATAATTCCTTTTTTATCGGGCGCAGCCTCAGCGCGGCCCAGGTCGTTGACCACCACTTTGGCCGGGCGAAAGCTCTCTTCGCCGCGGCGATAGCCGCGCTGGAAAACGTCCAGCACGGTGAGATCAGGCTGAGACTCGTCGCGGCGCGTGGCGACGGCTTCCTGGCGGTGAGGGTCAAAGGGCTGGCCAAGGCCTTCCTCCGGCTCAATGCCATGACGACTCAGGAGTTGCCGGAACTGCTGAAGCGTCATTTGCACGCCTTCGCGGAGATGTTCAGGCGAAGTGGACTTGTCGCTTGCCAGCGCGCGTTCGAGATTGTCGATCACCGGCAGCAATTCGCGGACAAACGCTTCCTTTTGCGCCGAAGCGCGGCGCTCGGTTTCTTGCGCAGTCCGTTTTCGAAAGTTGTCAAAATCGGCGGCCAGCCGCACATAAAGATCCCTCTGTCTGGCCAGGTCGGCTTCGAGCGACTTGAGATCGCTGAGGAGCGCCTGCTCGGCCTCCTCTTCCGGCGTGGCCACGTTGGAACCCGAGTTGGAGCTGGCGCCCGTGTTTGCGTTCATACAAATTCCTCCTCCGCGCGTATCTCCTCACGCAACCGTTGGTGCACGGACGCGATCAGCTTGCGAACCTGCTCGCGCGACTGGTGCGTGATCAGGACAATGTCTTCCGGACCAAGCCCTTCGACAAAGTGCAGTTCGAACACGTCGCGTTCCAGCCTTGGCCAGGTCTTGATCGCCTCCTGAAGATGTTCGAGCAAGTCGTTTTCCTCGGCGGCCTGATCGGGCGGCACCGCCTCCGGGTTTGGCACAATGTCTTCCGTCTTGATCACCTCGGGTTCAATTTCCTCTTTCACCATGCGATCCATCGGCAGCAGCCTGCGATCTTCGGGAAGATTTTGCTTTTGTTCGGCGGAGATTTCTGTGGCGGCTGCTTCCTTGAGGCGCTGGCGGCGGCGGCGAAGTTCCTCGTGAATGAGATGATAGAACCAGACCAGCCAGCTCATTTCGCGCGGCTTCTGTCCGGGTTTGGCCTCGGCCTGACGGGCGGCTTCATCCACCAAATCTTTGGGGTCCAGAGCGCCTTTGGGAATATCCCCGGCCAGTTCATCATGCTGGATATCGCGGCGCGCATGGCGCCGCAAGCGGTTGTAATTCTGTCGAAACAGGTCGCGCACCATGTCTTCGAGTCGTTGGGGGCCGGTCCCTTCGGCCATGGGCTCGGGCGTGAAGCCGACGGCGGCTTCACGGCCCGGCTCGCTGGATTGTCCGCGCCTGCGCGCAAGCCTCCCCGGCGGCTGGGAGGATTTCAATTCGTCCTGAAGCGCCTTTAATGCACCGTCAAAAGCTTTGCCGGCCTCCGCGGCTGATTTTTCAACACGGATGATATTGGCCGGCAGCCGCAGCGTAAGCGCCACCGTGGACCGGGCGTTCCTGGCCTGCCGCTCGAGCATGATTTGTAAGTGGATCTTTTCCGGCGGAAAGTTTTGGAGATCGTCTTCGAGCGCGGCGAGCTTGTGGCGAAGCTGCTCTCTCAATTCCGCGGAAAGCCCGATGTTCCTGCTCACGATGTTCCAGGTAACGATCATAAGCTTCTCGTCTTGATACAACCTCACCTTTGGCTTGGGAAAGTCAATCACTAGTCGCCTTTCGTTCAACGGTATTCGGACCTCTCCAATTCAAGCTCCAACAACCAAGCACCAAGCTGGGAGCTTGGAGCCTGGAGATTGGAGTTTTTCTGGAGCTTGGTGTTTGGTATTTTCCTCAATATCCCATGTCACCCATGCCCATGCCTGGGCCGCCTCCCGGCGGCGTTTCCTTTTTCTTTTCCGGGGCCTCGGTGACGAGCGCTTCGGTAGTCAACAGCAAGCCGGAGATGGAGGCGGCGTTTTGCAGCGCGCTGCGGGTCACTTTCTTGGGATCCACCACGCCGGCGGCGACGAGATCCTCGTAATGGCCAGTCGCTACGTTGTAACCTTCATTGCCCTTGCGCCGTTTCACTTCCTGGACAATCAACGAACCTTCGACTCCCGCATTGGAGGCCAATGCCCGCAACGGCGCCTCGATGGCGCGCTTCACGATATCCAACCCAACCTGTTCGTCGCCGTCGACCTTCACTTTATCGATCGCCGGTATGCACCGGATCAACGCCACGCCACCTCCCGGCACGATGCCTTCCTCGACCGCTGCGCGGGTCGCATGGAGCGCGTCTTCGACGCGCGCTTTGCGTTCCTTCATTTCGGTTTCGGTTGCAGCGCCGACATTGATGACGGCGACGCCGCCGGCAAGTTTCGCCAGGCGCTCCTGCAACTTCTCACGATCGTACTCGGAAGTCGTTTCTTCGATTTGCCGGCGAATCTGTTTCACGCGCGCCTGGATTTCCGCCGGTTTGCCGCGGCCTTCGACGATCGTGGTGGTTTCCCGGGTCACGACGACCGATTTCGCGCGGCCCAGGTCCGGGAGTTCCAGGCTGTCGAGCTTGATGCCCAGTTCTTCGCTGATGAATTTGCCCCCGGTGAGAATGGCAATGTCCTGGAGCATCTCCTTGCGGCGATCGCCAAATCCCGGGGCTTTGACCGCGCAGACGTTCAGCGTGCCGCGGATTTTGTTCACCACCAGCGTCGCCAAGGCTTCGCCTTCGATGTCCTCCGCGATGATCAAGAATGGCCGGCCGGCCTTGGCGACTTTTTCCAGCAAGGGCAGGAGTTCGGTGAGGCTACTGATTTTCTTTTCGTAAATTAGGATGTCCGGATTCTCGAACCTCGCCTCCATCGTCTCCGGATTGGTCACGAAGTAAGGCGACAGATAGCCTTTGTCAAACTGCATGCCTTCCACCACCTCGAGCGTGGTTTCGATGGACTTGGCTTCCTCGACCGTGATGGTGCCGTCCTTGCCGACCTTGTCCATCGCATCGGCAATGATCTCCCCGATGGTCGTGTCCCAGTTGGCCGAAACCGTGGCCACTTGTTTGATTTCCTCCTTGTTATCGACCTTCTTGGCAATCCGGGCGAGGTGTTCCACCGCCGCGTCCACCGCCTTCATGATTCCGCGCTGGATTCCCATTGGGTTGCCCCCTGCGGTCACATTCTTTAAGCCTTCGCGGTAAATTGCCTCCGCAAGCACCGTGGCGGTGGTCGTGCCATCGCCGGCTGTGTCGCTGGTTTTGGTGGCAACTTCCCGCACCATTTGCGCGCCCATATTTTCGTACGGATCGGGCAATTCCAACTCTTTCGCCACCGTCACGCCGTCCTTGGTGACCGTGGGCGCGCCAAACTTTTTATCCAGCACGACGTTGCGGCCTCGCGGGCCAAGCGTGGCGCTGACGGCTTTCGCGAGGGTTTCCACGCCTCTTAAAAGTGTTTGGCGTGCGGCTTCGTCAAATAAGATTTGTTTTGCGGCCATAATGGTTTCTCCTTTTTGCAATTACGTATTGATATCAACCCTGCGCATGCGCTGGACGCCGGGAAGCCCTTCCTCCCTTGGTGCGAACCGACTTCATGACCATCATTTCGCCGACATTCTCGGTCGTTAGTAATCCCACCAACCGTCCGGAGGCGTCCACCACCGGCAGGACGGGATAGCCGCACTCCTGCATTTTGGCGAAAGCTTCGTCCAGATGGTCCTCAGGCCGCACGGCCGGCAAATCGCGACGCATCACTTCGCTCACGAGGGTGTCGCCGCCGCGCTGGCGCACCGCCGCGATCAGATCGTCGCGCGCCAGAATTCCCAAAACATGCCGCTCCTCATCGATCACCGGGAATTCGTGTTGAGATGTGCGGAGGAGTAATTCGGAGGCCTGCTCGATAGTTGCGTTGGCGGGAAGCGTCTCGACGCGGGTCACCATGGCTTCGGCCACCGGCAGGCCGGCGCTGACATCCTTGATTTGGGCCAGCGAAGCTTCCTGCGTCGCTCCCAAGTACACAAATAGCGCGATAAAGATCAGCAGCGGGTTGTAAAAGAGGCCGACGAGTCCAAAGATGAAAGCCACTCCCTGTCCGACGCGGGCAGCCACTTGCGTGGCCCAGGCATAATCCATGCGCATTGCCAAAATGGCCCGCAGCACCCTTCCCCCATCCATGGGAAACGCCGGGATAAGATTGAACAATGCCAGGAAAATATTCACCGTGGCGAGCTTCTGCAGCAGAGCCACACGCGGGGTGTTGACATCCCCAAGGTCCGAAAACGATGCGTGCACATTCAGGGCAAGGATCAGCACGAGCGCGATCACCACGTTCACGAGCGGGCCGGCGATGGCGATGAGAAGTTCCTGCTTCGGATCGCGCGGGATGCGTTCCATGCGCGCCACACCCCCGATGGGCAACAACGTGATGTCCGGCGTGCGGATGCCGAAGGCTCGCGCCGTCAGGGCATGCCCCAGTTCGTGCAACAGCACGCACGCAAAAAGCAGCACAATGAACACAACGCCCTGGCGCGCCAGCGCCGGGCCGCCCACCGCGTAATAAGTGAACCCAATCCACACCAGAAAGATCAAAAACGTCAGGTGGATTTTCAGTTCGATGCCCCCTATGCGGGCCAGCTTGATGGACCATCTCATATTTCAAAGCCCGTAAGCGCGTGCCGCTTACGAATTGCTGCTGGAGCGCTTTGCTGCCTATCGAATCCGGTGCGGTCGTTTGGCAGGCAGGGGCTTCGTTCGAGAAGCCCCCGCCGCCATTTAAAACAGGCGCTCTCAGGCGACTTGTACTTCGATCTTCCTAGGTTTGGCTTTCTCGCTCTTGGGCAAATGGAGCTTCAAAACTCCCTGCTCCATTTGGGCCGAGATTTTCGAGGTGTCCACGTCCGGCCCGAGTTCAAACACCCGCCGGTAATCCGCCAGGGGAGATTCGCGATAAACCAGCTCGCCTTGTGGTTCATCCAATTTGCGCCGTCCGATGATGGTGAGTTCGTTTCCTTCCACCATGATTTCCAGCCCGTCCTTGGTGACCCCGGGCATTTCGATCTCGACGAGGTATTCGTTCTGGGTGGCGGAAATGTTGGCGGGAGGCGTGATAAAGCGCCGATTATGCTGCATTGGCTGCGGCCTCTGGGCGCCCGCCTGCGGCGGCTGGTTTTGAGTTTGAGAAGTGGGATTCATAGATGACTTTCTAGCTGGTTTTGACCTGGATCTGCTTGGGTTTGGCCTCTTCCGACTTGGGCAGGGTGACGTTGAGAATGCCGTCCTTGTAAGTGGCTTGAATTTTGTTCGCATCCACCGGCGCGGGCAGCGTGATGCTCCGCTGGAAGCGTCCGTAGTAAATCTCGGAGCGGTACGTTTCCCCTTCCCGGCGTTCCTCCTGCTGTTTGCGCTCCCCCGAAATGGTCAGGGTAGTGCCCTGCAAACTGATGTCGATGTCTTCCTTTTTCATGCCGGGGAGTTCGGCCCGGACGGTGATTTTGTCCTTGTCCTCATATACATCCAGCGTTGGCTCTCCGCCTTCGAAGAAGGTCGTGCTCGGAACCAGCAGATCGAAAGGATCCTCGAAAATTCGATTGATCTCGTTCCTGATTCGGTTCAATTCGTTAATCGGGGCTGTGACTCCCCAGTCCGAAGGCGCCAATGCCCTCCGGTCATCTTTCTGGCGACGCGTCAATTTCATAGTTTCTTTTTCTTTCTCCGGTCATTCGGTTGACTGCCATAAAGCGCGGCTCGGTCCCGGTCGTCTGACTTCTGGCAAAGGAAATCGCCTCACTTCCGGCCTGCGGTTGCATTCCTATTGGGGAAGCCTTTGAGCCTCGAACCTGTAACAGCTGCACTTCCTATTAAACAGACTCTACGTGGAGTTAATTAAAGGCAAAGGGAGTGAACACCCCATGTCGGTTATAAAAACAAACCCTTTTGCAATAGGGGCTTTTACCCGGGCGAAATCATTGTGTCATTGCCAAAAGACGTTGCACTCAGGGGACGGAGCGCAGAGCTCCAGTTCTGCTCGATGATACGTCTCGCGTCCGGGCAGAGCCTGAGCCCCGCATTTCGCACCTTGCCCAGGCATTGCCGGGGCGCGGACATTCCTGTCCGCTTGGGCGTGCGCACGTTTAAAGCAGACAAGAATTTCCGCTCCACCCGTCATAACTGAGGCACCACTGGAGGGGTGAGATTTGACAAGCGAATGTTGGTGCCAGACGGTACGACAGGAGGTTTTATGAACGATTACGATGATATTAGACAAAGAACTGGCTGGTTCGTGGCGCTGGGGGTTGCCCTGATCGTGTTGGGCGTGCTTGCGATTTGGATGGCCGTGGCGACCACTTTGATTTCGGTTATGATTTTCGGCTGGCTGCTGTTGATCGGTGGCTTCGTGGAAACCATTCATGCATTTTGGGTGCGCCCCTGGAGCGGGTTGCTGCTGCAATTGCTGATTGGCATACTCAACATTGTTGTGGGGTTCCTGATGCTGGCCAATCCGGGCGCGAGCGCGCTCGCGTTGACGCTGCTGCTGGCGGCGTTCTTCTTCGTGGGCGGTTTGTTCCGGATTATCCTGGCTTTCAGCAACCATTTTCCGAATCGGAACTGGGCGCTCTTCAGCGGCGTTGTGAACATCCTGCTCGGCGTGCTGATCTGGTTGCAATGGCCGGCTTCGGCGTTCTGGGTGATCGGTCTGTTCATCGGAATTGATTTGCTCATCACGGGCTGGTGGTTCGTCGCGCTCGGCACCGCCGCGCGCCGGTTGACTGCCGCGCATCCGGCATAGTTCAAACGCGGAGTGCGGCCTCCCGGGGCGGGCTTACGCGGCTGCTTCTGCGGCCAACTTTTCCACGACGTCAATCCTGGGCAGCAGTTCCGCGGGAAAGCCGTGGCGCTGCTGCAAATAGGCGGGACTGTTGTAGGAAAGCCAAACCTTTCCCTCGGAATCTTCCCAGACCAGTATTTTTAGCGGAAGATCAATGGCGCTGCGAGGCGCGGCGAGCATCAAGGGCGTGCCCGCTTTGGGATTGCCGAAAATCAGCAACTTGGTCGGACGCATTTCGACTCCAATCGTTTGCGCTTCGCCGCTGTGATCGACGAGCGCAAACAGGGTGATGCCGCGAGTCTGCAACAACTCCGTGAGCCGGTCCACGGTGCGGTCCACCGAATGACGGCTGGGATGATCGATGATTCCGTTCATGGCTAATGATCGACTAATCTGAACCTTGCGGAGTCTGCTTGTTGCTCAGTCTGAGCCTGGTGACAAAGCTACGGCAAACGAGTTGATTTTGCAATCGAGCGCGACTCACCCAGCGGGGAGAAGGACTGGTTGCGGCGGGCAGTCCTTTACTCCGGGCGCGGCAGGAAATCTCCGGTCAATGAGCTTCCCAAACCGTTTTTCCACCGACCATCGTTAAAAGCACCTTCGTGTCCTTAACGTCCTCGACGGGGCATTTGAGAATGTCCCGATCGATCATGATGAAGTCGGCGTATTTCCCGGGCTCGAGCGAGCCCTTGATCTTGTCCTCAAAGTTAAGGCGCGCGTTGTTGATGGTATAAAAGCGAACCGCCTGCTCGCGAGTCAAAGCTTCCTCGGGGTTGACGCAAGTCCCCTGCTCGGTTTGGCGGGTGAGGGTGATCCAGATGCCCAGCCAGGGATTCCACGGGTTCGTGCTGGCATGCGAGTCCAGCTTCGCGATGTGATCGCTGCCGCCACCGACAACGATTCCCTTTTCGAACCAGGTTTTCAACGGCATGAACCATTTCATCCGGCTCGCGCCCAGGGTTTTCGTCAGGCTAAAGCCGTCCTTATACAACCAAATGGGTTGCAGTTCGGCGCCCACGCCCAGGTGCTCGCACTTGGCCCAATTCTGCGCCGTTTGGAAATCAGGCTGCGTGATCAGGAAGCGGCTGGCGGTGATGTTCGTGCGGAACTGAATGTATTGATAGACATTGAGCAGCGAGTCCATCGCCGCATCTCCCACGCAATGGGCCGTGAGCTGCCAGCCCCGGCGGGCGGCTTCGAGGTAAACATCGGGCAGGATTTCCGGATCCGTGTAAAGATTGCCGCGATCGGCCGGTTCGGTGATTTGGTAGGTCGAGCCAATCCCGTACGGCGTCCGCAAATAAGCAGTGCCGATGGTCACGTCGCCGTCCATGATCGTCTTGAGTGGTCCGATGCGCACCCACTCGTCGCCGACCCCGGATGGCCCGTAGGCGAGCTTGCCTTTGGCGGCGTTCGTGACGGCGTCCAGGCGCGCAATGGATTCTTCGACGCTCTTGCCGAGTTCGAGCACCCGTGTGCAATTAACGCGCACCGTCAATTGCCCATCATCGCGCAATTCGCGAAAGAGATCGATCGTGCCGTTTTCCGCGTTGCCCTCTGCGATGCTCGTGATGCCCTGTTCGTTATAGAGTTGATAAAGGTGTTTGACCAAATCGCGCTGTTCCTGGTGCGAAGGCGCGTTGGTGCACTTCGGGATTTTGAGAAGTTGCCCCGCGTTGCGCAGGAGCCCGGTGGGATTTTGCGTCTTGAAATCTTTGACGATCTGGCCCCCGGGCGGATCAAAGGTTTCCTTGGTAATCTTGGAAAGCTGCATCGCTTTGCTGTTCACCACCGAGATTGTGCCAGAATTCCAATACACCGGATTGTCCGGAGCGGCGGCATCCAATTCCTTCAAGGTCGGCAACCGCCCTTCCTTCATTCGCGTCGGGTAAAGCCGTTCGAGGACAATCCAACTCCCCGGCGGTTTATTGGTCACCTGTTCGCGGATGTAATCCTGCGCGTCCGCAATCGAAGTCAGCACCGGCAGCGGCGCGTCGAATTCACTCAGCGCGGCCTGGTACGAATGCACCTGGCCGTCATAAAGCCCGGGCAGAATAACCTTCCCATCCGCATCGATGACCTTCGTGGCTGGCCCCTTGAACGGATACATTTGCCGGTCGCGGCCCACCGCGAGGAGTTTGTCTCCGCCCACCGCCAGGGCGGTGGCAATGGTGAACGTCGAATTGACCGTGATGACTCGGGCGTTGGTGATGATCAGGTCGGCGGGCAGGGGATTCTCCGCCGCAACGAGGTTCAGCGTGGCCAACACACCGACGCACACGCCAACCTTCATAGCGCGAAACAGCGGCGCGACGGCGGGGGAAGGGGAGGATGTGCCATGGGTAACCGAACTGCCTGTAAGTCGGGCAAACCGTGTCCAGAAAAAGGTCGAGAATTGCATAATTAAGTGACGTTTTGGCCGATTTTGCGCCATGCGGGCGCTTATCGCTAGCATGCCGGGAAGGGAGCAGATTTTAAGCCAAGGGCGCTTTGCCGGAACCTTTGGCGGCCCTGGCCGTGAGGTTCCATAAGGCGGGTTTTATTAGCTTGTGCCCCGCCAAGCGGCCCTGCCCCGATCTCCGCCGGCGCCTTGGAGTGCGGCGCGCAGCGCGGCTTTCGAATCGCCAGGATGCTTCGCTCCCGGTGACCCGACCTGAAAAGAAACTTGTTGAGCACAAGCACCAGCCGTTATGACTTTTCACCATGCGTCATTCAAAATGCGTCCTGCCCGTGTTGATCCTTGGTCTGCTGCTGCCCAATCCTTCCCGCGCGGACAAGGTGGATGACTTGCTGCTTCGTGAGATGGAGAAACACCAGATCGCCGGGGCGTCGTTGATCGTCGTCAAAGCCGGCCAGCCGATCAAAACCAAAGGCTACGGCCTGGCCAACCTGGAATGGAACGTTCCCGTCACGCCGGACACCGTTTTCGAAATCGGTTCCATGACCAAGCAATTCACCGCCGCCTGCATCCTGTTGCTCGTCCAGGACGGCAAGCTGGCGCTCGACGACAAAATCTGCCAGCATCTGAAAAGCGCGCCCGCGGCGTGGTCGAATCTCACCGTCCGCCATCTGCTCACCCATACCTCGGGCATCAGGAATTATACTGGTCTCGACGGATTCGAACTCACCCGGCACCTGACCCAGGAACAGTTCGTCCAAAAAATCGGCGCTTACCCCCTCGACTTCGCGCCCGGCGATGCCTGGCACTACAGCAACTCCGGCTACAGCCTGCTCGGTTACATCGTCGAAAACGTCAGCGGCACGAACTATTGGGATTTCCTGCGTGGACGCATCCTTCAGCCGCTGGGCATGAATGCCACCGGCAACCGCACTCCCGGCGTCATTATCCCGCGCCGCGCCGCCGGTTATGAGCTGACCAACCACGTCCACATCAATCGCGATTACGATCTCACCGATATTTTTTCTGCCGGCGCAATCGTTTCCACCGTCGGCGACCTGGCCAGGTGGAACGCCGCGCTCAATGGCGAACAGTTGCTCAACGCCGCCAGCAAGGAACAATGGTGGACGCCGGTCAAACTCAACGGCGGCAAGGTGGAAAAGTACGGCTTCGGCTGGTTCATTGATTCCGTGAACGGCCACCGAAACATCGGCCACGGTGGCGCAACCTCCGGCTTCTCCGCCAGCGTCCAGCGATTTCCCGACGACCAGCTCACCGTGATTCTGCTCACCAACGCGGACGAACTGGGCGTCGCCACCACCCTGGCTCGCGAAGTCGCCGCGCTCTACCTCGAACCCCAGCCCGGGCGGCACTAACCCACCGTGGGGTAGGGCGCGTCACTCCGTGCGCGCCGACGACGGGCAGAGGACTGCCCGCCCTACCGGGATAGCGGCAATCCCAGCGCCATGTGATGCATGAACCAGTGCGGACGTTCTAAACCATTTCGCCAAAAAAAAGAGGTTTAATTTGGTTTAATTTACTTTAATTCGCCCTAATTTTGCCGCCGAAACGCCTGCGAGAACCCGCCGGCAGGCGCCGGCCAAAATGGTTTGTCTCACCTCTGCGCCTGGCTTTGGCAGGCGCGGGACCTTCTGGTTGATTGTCAAAGAACCACCTCCCGGCTCCCAAAGGGAGCCGTCAAATTCACCATCGCCCGCTGGGAGCGATCAAATGTCAGATCGCCTCGCGCGATCCTGCGTCCAATAGTGACACCGGGCTTTCGACCTGTCAACAGTATTCTTCAACTTTATTCTGAATTCAATCCTGATGGTTCCTTGAAACGTCTGAGATGGCAGGCAGGGCGTGACAGCCCCCCTGCGCGCCGTCACCCGCAACGATTTTAGGGCGTCCGTATGGAAACGGTATTACTCGCTCCCCGCTTTCCACCCCACAAACTGACCGCCTGGAAAACAAACGATCTCGGAATCAGTCGTCGAATTGCCATTCGGTGACCTGATTCCGCCCTCGAGATGCACCGTGGTGGTCCGGCCCGCGATAATGACGACCGGTATGGTGACGTCCCCGTGCCCGTTGGCCTTGGCCACGATGCGATAGGTTCCGGGCGGGAGTTTCACCTGGGTGGGTGAGTCAAAGATCTCCCCGGAGTCATTGCGTACCGTTTGCAGGGATTGGCCGTCGTTGCGGAGAATCCGGTAATCCGAGTACCATCGATGATACGGGTGGCTGGTGTAAAAGCGGGCGCCGGCCTCAAAAGCGGAGAAAACCACGAGCCGCCCTTCCGGTTCGCCGGTTTGAATGTTACTTGGTCCCGGCCCAATCGGGGCCAGCGCCAATCCCGGTTTCGGGGAGGCGCAGCCGGACAAGACCGCGACGGCGAGGGCAAGCGATGTGCTGACAAAGAGAGTTTTCATAAGTTATATAAAACGCAATAAGCTGTTTCCGGCACCGGCGTGCAGCGGACTGTCCACCCGCACACGGCGGCGCATTCATTCTCGTTGAATGATGCGGTGTATAATCCAAGCCAATTGTTGTAAGCTATTTGCCATAAATTCTCGCTGAGTGGAAGTTTCTGAACGGAATTTAATGTGGCATTCAGAAGGGTTTAATGGGCATGAAGTCAACTTAATGGAGCACGAGATATGCGTTTGTTGCTGATCGAAGATGAGAAGAAAGTGGCGGAATTCGTCGCGCGCGGCCTGCGCGCTGAACGGTTTGCGGTGGACGTGTCGAACGACGGGCAGAACGGCTGGGAGATGGCGAGCACCTACAATTACGACTTGATCCTGCTGGACCTGATGCTGCCGGGGTTGAGCGGCACGGAAGTGCTCAAGCGCATTCGCCGCCAGAGCACGCAAACGCCCATCCTGGTCCTGACCGCGCGCGCCGGCACCGGGGAGAAGGTGGAACATTTCGAATCGGGGGCGGACGATTATCTGACCAAACCCTTTGCGTTTGCGGAACTGCTCGTTCGCGTCAAGGCGCTGCTCCGACGCGGTGCGAACGACCGTCCCAATGTCCTGCGCGTCGGCGATTTGGAAGTCGATCGTTTGACGCAACAAGTCCGGCGCGCGGGCAAACGCATCGAACTCACCTCGAAGGAATACGGCTTGCTGGAATATCTCGTGGCGAACGCCGGCCGGGTCTTGTCGCGCACGATGATCATCGAGCACGTTTGGGACGAGAGTTTTGAAGGGCTCACCAATATCGTGGATGTTTATGTGCGCCATTTGCGGAGCAAGGTGGATGTCATGCACCCGTGCAAACTCATCCGCACCGTGCGCGGAGTGGGCTATTGCGTCAGTGACGAACCAACGCCATGAACGCACGCTCCATTCGCTTTCAACTGGTGGGCTGGTACGCCGGCCTGCTGATTGCCGTGTTCCTCCTGCTGGGAACGCTGATGTATGCGGGGCTTAAGCTTTATCTGGAAGAGAGCCTGAGCCAGGCCCAACTCCGGCGCGCGCGCCAGATCGCCGAAACCTTGCTGGCCAACGTGGAGAAAACCGGCGAGGCGCACGTCGTCAGCGAAATCAATTCGTGGTTTGCGCCCGAAACCAACGACCGGTTTATTCGCATCACGCGCGGCGACGGCAGTGTGCTCTATGTTTCCAGCAGTCCCAAGGATGCCAGCTTCGATGCCGCCCAGGTGCCGCCCTTGCGCAACGCCGGGCAGGAGAGCGCTTGGCGAAAGGAAACGGCGGCGGGAAAATCGTTGCTCATCGCCACCGTCCCGTGGCAGTCCGCGGATGGCCGGCGGTTTCTGGTTGAGGTTGGGGTCTCGCTGGATCCGGTTCGCGCGGTTCTGCATCGGCTCATATTGCTGCTGGTCCTGGGCCTGGCGGCTATGGTGGCCGTGGCGGTGGCCGGCGGTTATCTGTTGGTGGGCAAGGCTCTGGGGCCGGTGGAGAAAATGACACAGAGCGCGGAGCAGATCACGCTGCACAATCTCCGGGAGCGCCTGCCCATCGCCCAGACGGGCGACGAATTGGAACGTCTTTCGATTTCACTCAATCACATGATCGCGCGGCTGGAGGACGCCTTTCAGCAAAATCGCCGGTTCATCGCGGATGCTTCTCACGAAATGCGGACACCGCTGACGATCATGCGCGGTGAGCTTGAATCCATCGTGGACGCCGCGCCCTTCGCCTCACAAGTGCAGGAAACCGCGGCCAGCGTGCTGGAGGAAGTGGAACGCCTGGCGCGCATTGTGGAGGGATTGTTCGCCATTTCGCGCCTGGAGGCAGGCGAGGCGCAAAAGGAATACCGGCGGTTCGACCTCGCCGAACTCGCCACGAGCACCACCGAGCAAATGTGCCTGCTGGCCGAGGACAAGGAAATCGCTCTCTCCTGCACCGCTCCACGCCCGGTAATGGTCGAAGGCGACCGCGCGCGCTTGAAGCAGGTGGTCGTCAATCTACTGGATAACGCCATCAAATACACCGCCCAGGGCGGCAAGGTCGGCCTCACGGTGACGGTCCGGGACGGCAAGGCCATCCTCGAGGTCGCGGACAACGGCATGGGCATACCGGCCGAAGCGCGCCCGCATATTTTCGAGCGGTTTTTCCGCGTGGACAAGGCGCGTTCCCGTGAGGCCGGCGGCGCGGGCCTCGGACTTTCGATTGTAAAATCGATTTGCGCCGCCCATGGCGGCCAGGTTGATTTTCAAAGCCAGGAAGGCGTCGGGAGTTGTTTCAAGGTGGAACTGCCGCTCGCCGATGTGCAAAACCGGAAACTGGAAATCAACCATGGAACTTGAGACACCGCCACCACCTTCATCAGGCCCTGAAGCCACGGAACCCGTCGCGCGGCGTTGGAAGCCCTGGCTAAGAACTGCGTTAAACTGGAAGATTCTTCTGTCCGTTGCGGTGGTGGCAATCCTCCTGTTCATTCTGAAAGGCCGCCAAACCGACGCCCATCCCTCCGCCGACAACGCGGCCGCGATTACTGTGGCGGTCGCAAAGGTGACTCGCGAAGACCTGTTCAATGAAATCCCCATCCCGGCCGAATTCCGCCCGTACGCCGAGGTCGAACTGCACGCCAAGGTTTCCGGCTACGTCGATCGGATAAACGTGGACTTTGGCGACAAAGTGAAATGCGGCCAGCTTCTCGCCACGCTCGAAGTGCCGGAACTTCGGGACCAGCTTCACAGCGCCCTCGCGATGCAGCAGCGGGACGCGGCGGATTACACCAACGCGCACCTGATTTACACCCGCCTGCAGACGGTCAACCAACAGCATCCGAATCTGATGGCCCAACAGGATCTCGATACCGCCCAGGCCAAAGACAACAGCGCCGCCGCCGCGCTCGCCGCCGCCAAAGCCGAGGTGGAGCGCTACGAGACGCTCATGAATTACACGCGCATCACCGCGCCGTTCGACGGGATCATCACCCGGCGATACGCCGATCCCGGCGCGCTGATCCAGGCCGGCACCGCCTCCGAAACCCAGTCCCTGCCGCTGGTTCGAGTCTCGGACAATTATCATCTGCGGCTCGATTTTCCGGTTTCCGTTCAATACGTGAAGGACATCCACGTCGGCGACCCGGTCACGATCCAGGTGGATTCGCTCGGGAACAAGGCTTTCGCCGGGACCATTACCCGGGCCACCGGCAAAGTCACCCAGGACACCCGCACGATGATCGTGGAAGTCGAGATGACGAACTCGAATTTGCAGATCGTGCCTGGGATGTATGCCGCCGTGAATTTGAAGGTGCAACGCCATCCGCAGGTGCTGGCGATTCCGAGCCAGGTGGTGGGCGGCGAAAAGAACCCAACCGTCTATGTGGTCAATGACAACTCCGAAATCGAGGCCCGCCCGATAACGCTGGGGTTGGAAACGCCGAACAAATACGAAGTGGCCTCCGGCCTGAAGGAAGGTGATCTGGTGATGGTCGGCAACCGCTCACTCGTGCATCCCGGTGAAAAGGTGGAGCCTTTGCTGATGACCAACTCCGTCGCGCCATGAAACCCTCGCCCCTCTCCGCTGAAGAATTGGAAGCCCTGCGGCAATTGGACGCCTGCACGGTGGCCAATGCCATTGAGACCTTCCACGAACGGTTGCGTAACGAAGGCTTCGCCAACGGCACCGTGCGCTGCCTCTTTCCTCAATTGGGAACGATGCTCGGTTACGCCGCGACCGTCAAAATTCGCGGCTCCTCCCCGCCGACGGCGGACGGGCCATTCCCGGATCGTACCGACTGGTTCGATTATATCCAATCATTGCCATCCCCGCGCGTGGTCGTCGTGCAGGATGCGGCCGCCCGGGTGGGCCTGGGCTCGCTGTTGGGCGCTGTGCACATGAACATACTGCACGCGCTGGGTTGCGTCGGCGCCGTTACCAATGGCTCCGTGCGCGACCTCCCGGCGGCGCAGGACCTCGGGTTCAAGTTGTTTACCGGCAGCGTGGCTGTTTCCCACGCCTACATCCACATTATCGAGTTCGGCGGTCCGGTTGAAATCGCCGGCTTGAAAATCCACTCGGGCGATCTGCTCCACGGCGATCAGCATGGGTTCCAGAACATCCCGTTGGACATCGCCCGGCGGGTTCCCGAAGCAGCCGCACGCATCCTGGAACAGGAGCAGACGCTGATCGCCCTCTGCCGTTCGCGGGAATTCTCGCTCGAAAAATTGCGCGCCGCCGTCGCCGGGCAACGCTCCTAGAGCTCTCATGTCACGCTTCGCCTTAAAATATCCTTATCTGATCGTCGTCATCTGCCTGATCACCTGCGTGGTGGGCGTGACCAGCCTGGTGCGGATGCCAGTGGATTTGTTTCCACCCATCAAAATTCCCGTGGTGGTTGTGGCCACGTTTTATTCAGGCATGCCGCCGGAGCAGATCGAGAACGACATTACCGGGCAGTTCGAACGCATGTTCACATTGGCGCCGGGCATAAACCACATGGAATCGCGCTCCCTTACGGGAGTCAGCCTGATCAAGGTCTATTTTCAGCCGGGCTCGAACCCCGATTCCGATGTCACCAGTGTCGCGAATCTCGCCATGGCCAGCTTGCGTTATCTTCCGCCGGGCACGTTGCCGCCGATTGTGATGCAGTTCGATGCCTCCAGCCTGCCGGTTTGCCTGGTCACACTCAAAGGCGAGGGGATGAGCGAGTCGCAACTCCGTGACTTCGGCCAATACACCATCCGCAACCAGATGGCGGGCGTGCCGGGCGCCTCGGTGCCGCCGGCTTTCGGCGGCCGCTATCGGCAAATCATGGTCTATGTCGATCCGCTCAAACTCGAGGCGCACAATTTGAGCGTCATGGATGTCGTCCGCAACGTGAACGAAGCCAATCTCATTCTCCCGGCGGGTGACGTGAAGATCGGGCCTTTCGATTACAATGTCTATGCCAACAGCCAGATCAATGCGATGAAGGACATCAACATGCTGCCGTTGAAAACCGAAGGCGAGGCTTCGGTGCTCGTGGCCGATGTGGGCAAGGCGCAGGACGCCGCGCAGATCCAGGTGAACAAGGTTCGGGTCAACAGCCAGCCCTCGGTGTATTTGCCGGTCCTCAAGCAGGGTGGCGATGCCAACACCATCGCCGTCGTCAGCGGCGTCAAGCGCGTGGTGTCCAAATTGCTGGACGTGCCCAAGCAACTGATCACCGAGGTGGTCTTTGACCAATCCGTGTTCGTGAAATCCGCCATCGAAAACCTGATTCACGAGGGAACGATCGGGCTGGTGCTGACGGGGGTGATGATTCTGGTGTTTCTGGGAAGCCTGCGGGCGACCGCGGCGGTGTTTCTCTCGATCCCGCTTTCGGCGCTCGCGACGTTCATCGCGCTGGCGTTGGGCGGCAGCACGGTCAACACAATGATCCTGGGCGGATTGGCGCTGGCATTTTCGCGGCTCATCGACAACTCGGTGGTGGTGTTGGAGAACATCTTCCGCCATCTCGAAATGGGCGAGTCGCCGGCGGTGGCCGCCGAACGCGGCGGCCAGGAAGTGGCCCTGCCGGTGCTCGCAGCCACGCTGACCACCGCGGTGGTGTTTTTCCCCGTGACCTTTCTCTACGGCGTGAGCCGGTTTTTATTTTCGGCCCTGGCCTTGTCGGTGGTGCTCTCGCTGTTTGCGTCGTACTTCGTGGCGATGACGGTGGTGCCGCTGTTCTGCGCGAAGCTGATCAAAGGCCATGCGGGACATGATGCCGCACCCGCAAAGCCGGCGGGGACCGGACCTGCGGTGAAGCCAGGCTGGGGCGCGCGCTTCAACACCTGGTTCAACGGAAAATTTAACCGGATGCTCGACCGTTACCAGGGCGCGCTCAATCTGGGCTTAATGCGACCACTGGGCACGGTGCTGGGAATAACCGGCATCTTCGTTCTGAGCCTTGGCCTCTATCCACTGATCGGCAAGTCCTACTTTCCGCGCACCGACCCCGGGCAGTTCGTAATCAACGTGAAAGCGCCGTCGGGCACGCGGTTGGAATTGACGGACCAACTGGTTGGGCAGGTCGAGGACGTGGTTCGGGAAGTTGTGCCGCCGCACGACTTGAAAATCATCGTGGCCAACATCGGCATCACGCCGGGTTTTTCCTCCATCCTGAATCCGAACTCCGCGCCCCACACCGCATTTGTGCAGGTCGGGCTCAACGACGAACGCCAACGGGACAGCTTCGCCTATATGAACCTCGTGCGGGAGCGGTTGCGACGGAAACTGCCGCAGCTCAGCGCGTATTTTCAAACTGGCGGGTTGGTGGATGCGATCCTGAACCAGGGAATGCCCGCGCCGTTGGACATCCAAATCAGCGGCATGGACATGAAGGGCGACCACGAGATTGCGTCGAAGATCGCCCAGCAAGTCCGGGCGTTGCCGGGGGTGAGCGATGTGCTCGTCCCCCAGGACGTGGATTATCCCGCGCTGAAAATTGACATCGATCGCGAGCGCGCCAGCGAACTCGGCCTCTCGGCCAAGGAACTCGTGGACAGCCTCATCACCGCCCTGACTTCCAACGGCATGATTGCCCCGAGTTACTGGATCGATCCGAAGACCGGCAATAATTATTTGCTGACGGTGCAATATCCGGAAAACCTGGTGCGCAACCTTCCTGAACTCGGTTCCATGCCCTTGCGCGCGCCGCACCTGAAGCAGCCGACGCGGCTCGACTCGGTGGTTCACATCTCGCACATCCTCGCGCCCACGGAAGTGGACCACTATCAAATACGCCGTACCGTGGACGTGTACGTGGCGCCCACCGGCGAGGATTTGAGCCAGATCTACGCCGGCGTGCAGAAGATCGTCGCGCAAACCAAATTGCCCGAGAACACGACCGCCACCGTGCGCGGCACCGTGGCCGCCATGCACGAGTCCCTCAAGAGCTTCAGCCTCGGCTTGATTCTCTCCACAGTTCTGGTTTACTTGATTCTGGTGGCACAATTCCGGTCGTTCATGGATCCATTCCTGATTCTGCTTGCTGTGCCGACGGGCCTCGCTGGTGTGTTGCTGGTGCTGTTTATCTCCGGCACAACGGTGAACGTGATGTCGCTCATGGGCGTGGTGATGATGGTGGGCATCGTGGTTTCCAACAGCATTCTGATCGTTGAATTCATCAACCGGCTGCGCGCCGAGGGACGTCCGTTGCGCGACGCGGTGTCGCTGGCCTGCCGTGTGCGCCTGCGACCCGTGTTAATGACCTCGTTGGCAACCCTTATCGGCTTGATCCCCATGGCCTTGAAACTCGGCGCAGGCGGCGAAGCCTACGCGCCACTGGCGCGTTCCATCATCGGCGGCCTGTCGGTATCCGTGGTGCTCACCCTGTTCATCGTGCCCGCGGCCTACTTCCTGATCTACCGAAAAGCGGAGGCCAAACGCACGGCATTGGCTCCAACGACGCCATGAATACCCAAAAGGCTGACGCGCTTGTTTCCCAGCCCGACAGGGCGAAAGAAAATAGCCCGCCAATTTATCGATGGATGGGCCGCCAGCAAAACAAGTCCGGGCAGGAACGAAAGAACATTTTGCCCATGCTCTGCGGCTTCCATCTCCTGCTCCTGGCTGCCGTCCCGGCTTTATCAGCCGCGCAGCCCGCGGTCACCAATCCACCGGCCCGCATGCTCTCGCTGAAAGAAGCCGGGGAAATCGCCATCGCCCGCCACCCTCGCATCAGCGAGGCGGATTTGTTGGCCCTCGCCTCGAAACAAGTGGTCCGCGAAGCCCGCTCGGCTTACTACCCCACGGTCGCCTTCAACGCCACTGCGGTGGACGCTTTGGACAGCAATACCCGCATTGCCGCTGGCGGACTGAACAATCCCCTGATCATCGACCGCGAATCTCAAGGCATCAACATAACCCAGCTTATTACCGACTTTGGCCGCACGCACAACCTGTCCGTCAGTTCCGAACTGCGTTCGCGCGCCGAACAGGAAAACGCCCTCGCCACCCGCGCCCAGCTCCTGCTCGAGGTCAACTCCGCCTACGCCGACGCGCTCCGCGCGCAATCCACTTTGGCCGTCGCCCGCCAAACCGTGGACACGCGCCAATTGCTCTACGACCAGGTCAGCCAGCTCGCCAGCAACCAGATCAAATCCGAGCTGGACGCCAGCCTCGCCCGCGTAAGCCTCGAAGAAGCCCGCCTGCTGCAAGCCGGGGCGCGGAATGATTTACAAGTGTCATTCGCCGTGCTTGCGAACCTGCTGAATGAACCGGGCCCGCCCGCCTTCCAACTCATTGACGAACCCCTCCGTTCCGCGCCCGTCACGAATGCCGCCGACCTCGTGGAACTCGCCTTGCGGGAACGGCCCGAGCTTCTCCGCGCCCGCTTCCAGCGCGAAGCCGCCGAACGGTTCGCGCGCGCCGAGCACGATCTGCATTATCCAACCATCAGCGCGGCAGCCGTCGGCGGTTTGACTCCGGCCCGCGATCCGCGCTTGAACCAGGATTATGGCGCGGCCGGCGTGAACGTCAGCATCCCCATTTTCGACGGCATGCTCTTCTCCGCGCGCGCGAAGGAAGCGCAATTGAAAGCCGAGGCCGCGCAAAAGGAACTTGAAGCCCAGGAGCTCAACGTGGTGCGGGACGTCCGCGTGTCCGCGGTGAACCTGAGCTACGCGCTGGAACGCATGGAGTTGACCGCCCGGCTGGTGGAAACCGCCAACCAGGCCTTCGACCTCGCCCAGGCGCGTTACAAAGTCGGTTCCAGTTCCATCGTCGAACTGAGCCAGGCGCAACTGGCGCAAACCCAGGCCCAAATCGACCAGGCCCGGGCGAAATACGAATACCAAATGCGCGAAGCCATCGTGAATTTCCAAACCGGACAGATGCGCTAAATCCCAAATCTCAGTCCCACTTCTCTTTTTCCGTCCGATTTTCGTCCCTCGTTCCCCTTTCAAATCTGAGATTTCCAATTCTCCCGCTTCAGCCCGCGCGCCTGGCGTTTGGGCCAGCGGCCCAGGCAGGAAGTGTAAAGAAAACCAAAAGCACCAACGGCGCGATTCATCCTTCCCGGGTAACGTAGGGCGCTAATATCTTGCTAATGGAACCCATATTCCTATCGTGATCTCATGTCCGCGGAGTTCCATTATCTGTTCGTTAATTATTGCGCGAAGGACGAGCTTGTGGTGCATCCGCCCGCCGAGCGGTTGCGCGAGGATGGCGGTGGTTTAGCTTTCCACGTCAGGCTCCATTTATGATCGAGCACCGCTCCTATATAGTGGCCGAGATTCCCGAGCCTGTGCGTTCACAAGTTCAAGCATTACGCGATTCGCTCAACACCCTGACAGCCAAACTGCCAGTTGAGATTACGCTTGCCGGTTCGTCGGGAGTGGGGCCGATCCCTGCCGGTACCGATTTGTCGCTCGTTAAACGCCACTTGGATCGGACACTCTCAGGTATTTCTCCTTTCTGCGCGCGGTTTTCAGCCATTCGCGCGTTTCCGAACACTTCCATCTTTTTTCTGGAACCATTCGACCGCTCGCTTTTTGACCATCTGCATCAGGAGTTGCGCATCTCTGGCATTCCCTTTTCGGAGATTCAGTGGCCTTACACTCCACACTGCACATTACGCGGAGGAAAACCACTGAGTGCAGGCGCGGCATCCGAGCTTGCTGCCCGTTCGTTTCCTCAAGAAGAATTCCGGATCAACACAGTTTCTGTTTACCAACTCGACAGCACCTCGCTGGATTATAAGTTGCTTTATCAGCGAATGCTTGGAGCCTGACCATGCGAGAGGCTGTTTGAAACTCCCTGGTCGGATTGAAACAGGAGCAGGGCGGGAAAATTTCTTTCGGGATATAATTCTCCTTTTTGGATTCGACTGCCGCGGAAGATTTATGGCCGGAAGGTCATGACCGAATTTTCGCCCAGGCATTCACCGAAGCCAGCCTCGACTGACAGGATGATGCCCGAAGATGGACGCATGCCACCACTGAGGAATTACTTCTTTTTTGAAGACCTTGTGCCGGGCCGTCGAACCCTGTAAATGCAAAGCCCACCTGATGAAAACCTGGGGTGCAAACCCTATGGTTTGCGCCGTCCCCCGCTTTATACGCTCCATGACACAGCAAGCCGGTGCGACATTGTCGCCAAAGGAAACCACGACGATTCGCGCCCGTCACGCACCAATCAAACAACCCGGCTCAATTATGAAAAATGATTCGAACCTTTCCGGCTATCTTTTCCTGGTGATGTGGATTTTTGGAGTCGGCTGTGCATCCCCGAACGTCAATCCCGCCACCCCGAAGGCTCATACGGGTTATGTGGATCTTTACGCTGATTCAACTGGAGAGCTGAGCTGGCAAGTCGTGCAAATGGACCCGGGCAGTGGAAAAGGGAAAACTGTTTTTTTCGACCTGAAGCCGCCGCGGGACAAAATCCTTCGTTTTGCCTTCCCGCCGGGTCAATATCTATTGCAAGTGACTTTTCTCAACCAGGCCATCGAAAAACCGGTTGAATTCAAAGTCGACGTGCAGGAAGGAATGGTGACACCCGTGCTGGTGCGCCTGGAAGAAGCCGGGACAACTTCGGTCCAAACCAAGGAATATCGAGCAGGACCAACTTACGGGGGGAAATATGGCAAGCGTACAAAGCATGGCGCCTATGAGGGCCAAATGTTTCGAATCAAAACCGAAGTGCACGAGCCGGTGCTCTACCGCACTAAAGAACAAATGCCTTATAACAGTTCGTCCCTGAAATAGAGCGTGAGGTGTCCCTGAACCGACGAACCGCACCATTCGCGCCTGGCCCGTTTTTCATCGTCAATCAGGCGCTATTCCGCCAACTTGATTGGGCATGGAATCGGTGCGTTTGAACGCCTTGCGGGAGCAAATCCGAACGGCGAAAAAAATTCTGGTCGTTGACCTGGGCTTTCTCGGGGATTCGGTGCATCTCATTCCGGCGTTGTGGGAAATCAAACGCTTCGCCCCAACCGCCGCGCTGCACGTGGCCGCCGCGTCTGTGGGAGCCGAGGTGCTGCGGCTCGCGCCTTGCGTCGATAAAGCCTGGGCCGTTGAGTTGCACCCCGCCAAACGCAGACTGGCCGACCAGTGGCGTATCGTCCAAGCGTTGCGGCGGGAGAATTACGATATCGCCTTCAACACCTCGGGCGCGGACCGAGCCACCATTCTGACCGCGTTCAGCGGAGCTCGCTGCCGCATCGGATGTCCGGGTGGGCGTCGGCATTTTTGGGATTCGCTGGCCATTCATCACTGGGTGCCGCGGCAGCCGAGTGTCATGCCCGCGTTCGAGCAGCGCAGGCAAATGCTTGCGGCGTGCGGTTTGACGCTCGAAGCGCCGCGCTGGGAGTTGCAAATTCCGGATGTAGCGACCCGCCGAACCGAGGCCATCGCGCCGGAAGGAGCGATCCATTTTTCCATCAACGCGAGCACGCCGCTCAAGGAATGGCCGCTGGAAGGCTGGGTCGATTTGGCGAAGCGTTTGCTGGCCGCTGACGCGCAATTGCGGATCGTGGCCACGGGCAGCGCTAACGCGCGGGAACAGGAACGATTGCGCACCCTCGCAACCAGCGTCGCAAATGAACGACTCGCCGTGCTTCCGCCCGATTTGGCCATCGCCGAGCTCGCGGCGGTGCTTCGGCGCTGCCGGTTGCACGTCGGCGCGGATTCGGGGGTGCTGCATCTGGCCGTGGCGACCGGCATTCCCACGTTATCGCTTTTCCGCGATTACCATGATGCCAGCGCGTGGCATCCAACCGGCCCTGCTCATCGCGTGCTCACCGTACCCTGCCAGTGTGTGAACCGCCGCGATCCTCCCTGCGCCGCCAAAGGCCGGGCCGAGTGCCTCGCCGCATTGCCGCCGGCGGAAGTGGAAATGGCGGCGCTGAAGCTGCTGTTCAGCGATTCACGCGCGCGGTGAATTCAAGAATTGCAGCCACAAACCATTCTTGACCCTCTCTCCGCTCAAGACCCATCATCGCCGCGATTTAGGGCCTATCTCGGTAGGGCGCGTCACTCCGTGCGCGCCGACGGCGGGCAGGGGACTGTCCGCCCTACCAGGATAGGTTCTTAGTAATCGGCGGCGATGTTGTTTAGTTCCTACATCTTCCTGTTCGCGTTTTTACCCGTGACACTCAGCGGGTTTTGCGTGTTGTCTCGCTGGGCGGGACCCAAGCCGGCGAAGCTCTGGCTGACCCTGGCTTCCCTGGTGTTTTACGGTTGGTGGAACCCGATCTATGTGGGTCTGATCGTTCCCTCGATGCTGTTCAATTACTGGCTCGGCCGCCGCATCGGCAACACGATCCGCTCCGGACGTTCAGCAAAAGCCGCTTTGTTCCTTGGAGTCGGCGCGAATCTCCTGCTGCTCGGCTATTTCAAGTATGCCGGTTTTTTCGCCGCCAACGTCAATGCGCTCTTCGGCACGCATTGGCTGCTGAACAAGATCGTTCTGCCGCTGGGAATTTCCTTTTTCACCTTCACACAAATCGCCTACCTCGTGGACGCCAGCCGGGGCGTGGTTTGTGAATACGACCTCGGCGATTTTCTGCTGTTCATCACCTTCTTTCCGCACCTGATCGCCGGCCCCATCATCCACCATCGCGAGATGATGCCGCAATTCGCAGAACCGCGGACCTATCATTTCAACTGGGACAACCTGGCTGTGGGGCTCGGCATCTTCGGCATCGGCCTTTTCAAAAAAGTGCTCATTGCCGACTCCTTGAGCGGCCATGCGGCAACGGTCTTTGGTGCTGCGACCAATGGGCCGCTCTACGCGCGTGACGCCTGGGCGGGCGTGCTCTGCTACACCTTTCAGATTTACTTCGATTTTTCCGGCTACTCGGACATGGCCATCGGACTGGCGCGCATGTTCGGCATCATTCTGCCTTTGAATTTTAACTCCCCGTATCGCGCCACCAATATGATCGAATTCTGGCGTCGCTGGCACATGACATTGTCGCGGTTCCTGCGCGACTACCTTTACATTCCGTTGGGGGGGAACCGGCACGGGGAGGCGCGGCGATATTTGAATCTCGTCGCGACGATGGCCCTGGGTGGATTGTGGCATGGCGCAGCGTGGACGTTCGTTCTCTGGGGACTTTTCCATGGCGTCTGTCTGGCGGTGAATCATCTGTGGAATGCCCTCAAACCGTCCGGTGGGCGGATTGGGCCGTGGCCCATGTGGCTGGCTGATTGGACTGGACGTGGACTGACTTTTGTCCTGGTGATGATTGGTTGGGTGCTGTTTCGAGCCGCTGATTTGCATGCCGCGTGGCATTTGCTGGAGGCGATGTTTGGAATTAGCGCCGTGCCCGCGGTTGGGATGCCGGCCTTGCTGAAAGTGAAGCTTTGGTACTGGCTGATTGGATTGCTCGCCTTCGTGTGGCTGCTGCCAAACACCGCCCGAATTGTGCGGGACTATCAAGCTTATCCGGAAGCCGCGCCTGGCCCAAGGGACGCGGTCGGCGCGTGGCTCCGCTGGCGGATCAACCCCGCGTGGGCCTGTATTGGCGGCTTGCTGCTGGCGGCGTCAGTGCTGTCGCTCTCCAAGGCGGGGGAGTTTCTGTACTACAATTTCTAATATGGGCACCGCTGCGCGTCGCTATGTGTTGTTCTCGCTGGGCGTGGCGGGGTTGTTGGCTCTGGCGGTGGGTTTGTTCAATTTCCTGGTGGATCCCTACAATCGTTTTGGCAATAACCGGTTGGGGGTTTACATCTCCGCCGAACGTGAGTCCAAGGCCGTGGAAGTGCGCCGCTATCCTCACAACGCACTGCTGATCGGGAACAGCCGCATGGCCATGATTCCCGCGGACCAACTCGAATCCTTTCACTTTTTCAACGGCGCATTCGGTGGCGGGACAGCGGAGGAGGAATATTATTTCCTCGAACATTTTGCCTCGCGGGAAGAACTGGTGATTTTGGGCATTGATCTGGGCCAATGCGATCCACTGACACTGCAAGGCGACATTTTCGCCCCGCCCGGTTTGAGCGGGACACTCGACAACCTGCTGAGCTTGCAGACGGTGGAGTATTCCATGAGAACGATCCTGGACCATCGGGCCGGCAAATCTGCGTCGATGCGGAGGGACGGGTCGTTTGACGCCCGCAGGTGGTTCGAACTCTACGATCACGAGAACTCCGCCTACACCGAATGGCAATTGGACGGACTCAAGCGCGGTGTGGACAATTACGCGACGCCGACGCAGGAGCGGATGACATTTTATCGCAAGATCGCCGAACTGCTGCGCCAACGGAATATCACCTGCGTAGTCGTGGTGCCGCCATTCCACGAGGCGCTGGCCAAATACATTCAAACGAGCCCCACACTGTCCGCGTACCAAGCCTGGCGGCGCGAACTCGGTTCCATCTTTCCCATCGTGGTGGACCTCTCGCTGGGACCGGATTGCGCGGCGGAAAACTTCTTCAAGTCGGACGTGGTTCATTTCAAACCGGAAGCCGGAGTGCGCTTGTTCAATGCGAAAGTAATTCCCGTCGCGCTTGAAGCGGTGCGCGCGCATGCGGGCGCGGTTCAGAGGTAGGCGCGCGAGAACGCGAAACACCAAAAACCAAGCTCCAAGTTTCGCAGCGTCGTATTGGAGCTTGCAGCTTGATGTTTTTCTGGAGGTTGGTGCTTGGATTTTGGTGTTTTCCCAACGTTTTCCCTCTCGCTTCCCGCGCACGCACGCCGCATACTGCATGGCTGACATGCTTTCGTTTCTGCGAAAAGTTTGGGAATTGGCGAGGCCCTATCGCGTGCGCCTGTTTCTGGGAGTTTTGGCGGGCGCCATCGCCGGGATCCTGGAGCCGCTGGTGATTGCCGCTTTCACGGCAGTGTTTCACCTGATCTTTTCTCCGGGGACCGAGCCGCTGAGCCGGCACCTGAAAAACGTGCCGCAGTTTGTTCAGGATGCGATTCCCCAGGTCGTGTGGAACTGGCTGGAAACCGCCCGGCAGGCGCTGGCCGGCAGCGCCAAGGCCCATCCGGCGGCGGTCATCGGGCTCGTCGCGGTCATTCCGGCGGTCATGTTTCTGCGCGGGTTGTTTTCCTACCTGAATATTTATTTTCTGCAATGGGCGGCCATCCGGGCGATTACCGATCTGCGCGTCCGGTTGTTTGAACATCTGATGAACTTGTCCGCGGGATTCTTTAACGCCACCAACAGCGCGGAGTTGATGTCGCGCATCACACTCGATACCACCAATTTGCAAAGCATCATCGGAAACGCCACCGCGGTCATCGTCAAAGACCCGGTGACGCTGATCGGGCTGCTGGTTTATTTGTTGTTGAAGCAGCCCAAGTTGACGTTGATCTCCATGGTGGTCATGCCGCTGTGTGTGATCCCCATTGCCGTGTACGGGCGCAAAGTGCGGCGTTCCGCGGGGAGTTTGCAGGACCATTACGCGGAGTTATCGAACGTCATGTCGGAAGCCTTCACCGGCAACCGCATCGTCAAGGCTTATAACCTCGAGCCCACCGTGGTGGAGCGGTTTCGCGACACCGCCCGGAAATTGATTGGTCACACCATGCGCATCGTCCGCGCGATGGAAATTCCCGGCCCGCTCCTGGAACTCTTCGGCGCGGTGGGGGTGGCTTTTGTTTTTCTTTACCTTGCCTTCGCGGGCGGTGACCGGGCGAGCTACTCCGACTTTCTCGGCTTTTTGCTCGCCATCTTTTCCATGTATCGGCCGATCAAAAATCTCAGCCGCCTCCAAAACAACCTCGTGCAGGCGCGGGCCGCCAGCGACCGCATTTTCGAACTCCTGGCCACGACGAGCACCATTCCCGAACCCGCCAATCCCAAACCGTTGAGCGCGGTCGGCAAAGACATCCAGTTTGAAAACATCAAATTTGCCTTTGGTGAAAAGCCGGTTCTTCAGGGCATCAACCTGACGGTGAAGGCCGGGCAGTTTGTCGCTTTGGTTGGCTCGACGGGCTCGGGCAAAACGACTCTCACCAATTTGCTGCTGCGCTTTTATGATCCGCAACAAGGCGTGGTCCGCATCGGTGGAATCGATATTCGCGAAGTTTCCACGCGTGAACTTCGCAATCAAATCGCCGTTGTCACGCAGGAGACGGCGCTGTTCAACGAAACGATCCGCCGGAACATCGAGCTTGGCCGGTTGGGCGTCTCGGAAGCCGAAATCATCGCGGCGGCGCAGCACGCCCATGCGCACGGGTTCATTATGGAAAAACCGCAAGGTTATGAGACCGTCGTCGGTGAAAGAGGCGTGGCCGTATCCGGCGGCCAGCGCCAGCGCATCGCCATTGCCCGCGCCATCACCAGGAACGCTCCTATATTGATCCTGGATGAAGCCACCAATTCCCTGGACGCGGAATCGGAAAGCATCGTTCAGGCCGCGTTGGAGGAATTGATGCAAGGCCGGACTACTTTTTGCATCGCGCACCGGCTCTCGACGATCCAGCGGGCCGATGTGATTGCGGTCTTTGAGCAGGGACGGATTGTTGAACTGGGCCGGCATGCCGAGCTCTTGAATCGTAACGGGGTTTACCGGCGGCTTTACGAAATGCAGTTTCGCACGGAGCCGGAGGAAGCCAAGTGAAGCGCGAACTCGCAAATCCGCAGGCCAGGGGTCGGGGCGGGGACAGCTTGTCCCCGCCTTCACAAATCATTCATGACGGCATGCGTCGGGCCGTTGAGTGAGTCAACAAGGGCACAATAGGACCAGGTTCTCCCCGGTACCGCGCACTGCTCCAAGGCCATTCCGACGGTACTTTCGCGAGCCCGGCTTTGGTTGGATTGTTTTCAATGTACCGCACCACCCGGCGGTAATGATCATCGTCGCGCAGGTAACGATCAAAATAATCGTCCTCCCAAAACATGCCGGTGCGATTCAGAAGCTTGTTAACCACCTTGGCCGTATAACTTTTCCAGCTTTTCAAGACTTCACCCAACGGCACATCCCAAATCTCAATCAAGGCATGGATGTGGTTTGGCATGATGACCCACGCGAGCAATCGATATTTCACGCCATCGTGATGCCAGAGATTTTCTTGCACCACCTGAGCGATGCAGGGATTGCGCAAGTAACACGTGCCGTAACCTTTATCGAGGTATGCTTCGATCTTGCGCTGCTTTTCTTCGTCGTCTTCCAGCGCCAGAAATGCTTCCCACTCACGCCGGCGCCCCGCAGGCAACGCGTCGCCTAGGCGATAGGTGATGAATTGACGTGTGCCCGGCGCGTCAAAGTGCGGGAGGCTTTTGGGAGCATACCAACCTTTGAAACCTTGCTCGGTTTCTTCTGGAGCGAGCGGTTTAGTCCGCTCTCGCCTGGCTACGATTAGCTTCTTGAGATGTCCACCCTGCATGACTCTTGTTGTTGGCGACGAGCCGTCGCCACCCCTGATCCCGGTTGTCCCTATTCAGGCGATGATTTCCCGCACCACGCGCGCCGGTTCCACCCCGGTGAGCCGTTGGTCGAGGCCCTGATAACGGAACGTAAACCGCTCGTGGTCCATGCCCAGCAAGTTAAGCACTGTGGCGTGGAAATCGTGGATGTGAACGGGGTCTTTGACGATATTGTAGCAAAACTCGTCCGTCTCGCCGTGAATCGTTCCCGGCCTCGAACCGCCGCCTGCCATCCACATCGTGAAGCACCGTGGATGATGGTCCCGGCCATAATTGTCCTTGGTGAGACCGCCTTGCGAATAAATCGTGCGCCCGAATTCGCCACCCCAGACAACCAGCGTCGAGTCCAACAGCCCACGCTGTTTCAAGTCCTGGATCAGCCCGTAAGAGGCTTGATCGACATCCTTGCATTGACTCGGCAATCGGCCGGACACGTTCGAGTGAGTGTCCCAATTGTTGTGATAGATTTGCACGAAACGGACGCCGCGTTCGACCATGCGCCGCGCCAGCAACGCCGTGTTGGCGAACGTCCCTGGTTTCTTCGCGTCATCCCCGTAAAGCTCGTAGGTGGACTCGGGCTCCCCGGACATGTCGGTCAATTCCGGCACGCTGGCCTGCATGCGAAACGCCAGTTCGAATTGATCGATGCGTGTGTGCGTCTCCGGATCACCCACTTGGTGAAAGTTCAACTCGTTCAATTCCTTCAAGCCATTGAGCATCGTGCGGCGGATGTCCGTGGGCACGCCGGAGGGGTTGTTGATGTAGAGGATGGGATCACCCGCCGTCCGGAAGGAGACGCCCGCATGCTGTCCCGGCAGATAGCCGGACGACCACAACCGTCCGGAAATCGCCTGGATTTGTTCAGTATTGTTCGGTTGCGCAACCAGAACCACAAACGTGGGCAAATCCTGGTTCAGTGAGCCCAGGCCGTAGGAAACCCACGAACCCAGGCACGGACGCCCGGTGATCTGGTTCCCGGTTTGCATGAAACAGATCGCCGGCTCATGGTTGATCGCTTCCGTGTGCATCGAGCGGATAAAGCACATGTCATCCACCATTTTGGAGGTCCACGGCAGCAATTCGCTGACCCACATGCCGGACTTGCCATGTTGCGCGAACTTGTATTTCGAGGGCGCGATCGGAAACCGCGTCTGGCCCGAAGTCATGGTCGTGAGCCGCTGGCCCATGCGGACGGAGTCCGGCAGATCCTTGTCATACCAGCCTTGCATCACCGGCTTGTAATCGTACAAGTCCATTTGCGACGGCCCACCGACCATGTGCAGGTAAATGACCTGTTTGGCTTTGGGCGCAAAATGCGGGCCAAACGCCTTGGGTTTCAGCGCCGCCGCTGGAGGAGCCTGTTTTTCCGCCGCCGCGAGCAGCTGCGGCGCGAGCATGCCTAACGCCGCGCTGCCCATAAAACTCGCCCCGCGCCGGAAGAATTGCCGCCGCGTTTCGTAACGCACGTAGTCCTTGAACAAGGAAGTGGGGGTAAATGGCTGGAAAGGCTGTTTCATAAGCGGCTCACTTTGTATTTTCCATCATGCTCGTCGCAGTGACGGGCGGAGCTCTGCGCTCCGTTCCGGGGCGGGCCGTCACTCGAAATGGGGTTTCTTCGCATCATTTGTTCAGCACTTCATCCAAATTCAGCAATTCATTCGCCACCATGGTGTAGGCGGCGAGGGTTGGCTTGTCCAGGGACGCATCCGGTTTCGACTCGCCCACCGTGAGCAGGGCCTCGGCATCCTTGGGATCGGCCTGGTAACTCGCCAGCAACTCGCGCAACACGGATTGGGTGATTTTGCACTCCTCCGGCCGCAAGGGCCGCGCCAGCAGCCGTCTGGCCATAAAATCAAGCCGCTCCTCCGGCCTGGCCCCGCCTTCCTCAAGCGCGAGCTGCGCCAGGTGGCGGGCCGCTTCAACGAATTGCGGATCGTTCAACGTGACTAGAGCCTGCAACGGTGTGTCCGACCGCTCGCGGCGCATCGTGCAGGTTTCGCGGTTCGGCGCATTGAAAATCTCCATCGAAGCCGGTGGCGCGGCGCGTTTCCAGAACGTATAGAGACTGCGCCGATACAGGGCATCGCCGGAATCGCGTTTGTAAACGCGCGTGTTGCTCCCGTTCATCGCGACCGCTTCCCAAACGCCGTCCGGTTGATAGGGCTTGACGCTCGGTCCGCCGATCGTTGGCGTCAGCAACCCGCTCGCCGCCAGAGCGTAGTCGCGGACCATTTCCGCATCCATCCGGAACCGCGGCCCGCGCGAGAGCAGGCGATTCTGCGGATCCCTGGCGAGCCGGTCCGGAGTGACCGTCGCGGCCTGGCGATAGGCGGCCGAAGTTACCAGCAACTTGAAAAACCGTTTCACGTCCCAGCCCGAGTCGCGGAATTCCACCGCCAGCCAATCGAGCAATTCCTGATGCGACGGCATTTCGCCGGTGACGCCGAAATCACCCGCCGTGCGAACGAGGCCGGTGCCAAAAACCTCCTGCCAAAAGCGGTTCACCGTCACGCGCGCCGTCAGCGGTTGTTCGGGTAGCAGCAGCCAGCGGGCAAAGCCGAGCCGGTTGCGCGGAAAATCCTCGGGCATGGGCGGCAGTGCCGCCGGCGTGGCGGGCTGCACCTTGTCACGTCGTTTGTCGTACTCGCCGCGAAAGAGCACAAACGCCGCTGCCGCCTCGTCGCGTTCCTGCATGATGTGCGCCACCGTCCCGCGCGCCTTGATGCCGTCGGCCTCCTTTTCCAATTTGGCCAGCGCCGAGGAAGCGTCCATGTATTCGCGATCGAACCGGTTCAGCCACGCATTGTACAGATCCTTCTTTTGCGTATCGGTGCGCTTTTCCTCCGGTTCGCTTAGCAGCCAGGCCAGGCGCGCATCCGGACCGAGCGCCTTCACTTCTTTCGGCGCCAATGTCCGTCCGTATAGCCGTACGTCCTGCAAACCCGCTCCTTCCACCGGCGAAGTGCTGTGCCGCTGGCCAATCTTGAACGGAACCTCCGCATGGATGGTGCTTTTCAACTTGTCGGCCTCGACGTCCGTTTTCTGCAGTTCCCCATCGATGTAAATCTTCACGCCCTTGGCTTTGGACGAACCATCGTAAGTCATGCACACGTGTGTCCAACGGTCCTTCATCAGCGCCTTCTTGGAAACCACTTTGATCGCGTCGTCCGGCCATTTGTTGACGATGTGCGTGCCGGGCTTGCCGCCCTGCAACCATAAGTCCCAGCCGCGATAATCATGCTTGTCGTCCATGCGGGCAAAAAGCGCGCCGTCCTGTCCATCCGACAGCCGCACCCACGCCGAATAACTGAAGCCTTTGTCGTGCTCGAAATCACCCACGTCGGCCATTTCCGGGATGTGTTTGCTGCTGGTCGTGAACGCTTTCGCTGCCAGCACGCCTTCCTGCCAATCCGCGTTGGTGGCCAGTGTTAACTCACGCGTCTCGTCACCGATTTCGACTTTGACAGACCGTTCCTTGTCGTCCGCCAGCAGCGCGTGGAACAAGGGCTTGTCCTGGGGCAGCCCTTTGCGGAACAGCTCCGGCGACGCCTCCGCCTCCCAGGATTTGAAATCGTCCTTCCCTGATTTGCGCCGGGCCTCCACGCGCTCCTTGCCGGTTTTTAGTTCGCCGGTCAGTTCATCCCAACGCGAGCGGTCCTCGGGCGTTGGCACCACCACGATCGGCGGCGTATCCTTCACGTTGCCATCCATGGCCTTTTGCGTGGTGTTATTGAAGAAGGCGGACATGGAATAAAATTCCTTCTGGGATATCGGGTCGAACTTGTGATCGTGGCAAACGGCGCAACCTGCCGTCAGACCGAGCCAAACCTGCGAGGTCGTTTCCGTGCGGTCCCGCGCGTAGAGCACGAAATATTCCTCGTCGATGGCGCCGCCTTCGTTGCTGGTGATGTTGCAGCGATTGAACCCGCTGGCGATTTCCTGTTCGAGGGTCCGGTTCGGCAGCAGGTCGCCGGCCAGTTGTTCGAGGGTGAACTGGTCGAACGGCTGGTTGCGATTGAACGCGTGGATTACCCAATCGCGATACGACCACATCTCACGGTAGTTGTCGAAATGAATGCCGTTGGAATCCGCATACCTGGCCGCGTCCAGCCAGTAACGCGCCCGATGTTCTCCGTAATGTTCCGAGGCGAGCAGGCGATCCACCAGCTTCCCATAAGCATCGGGAGACGAATCGCTCACAAAGGCTTCGACTTCTTCGGTGGTTGGCGGCAGCCCGGTCAGATCAAGAGTTACCCGCCGCACGAGCGTGCGCCGGTCCGCTTCGGGATTCGGGCTGAGGCCCTCTTGTTCGAGGCGCGCGAGGATGAAATAGTCGATCGGGTTTCGCGCCCATCGGCGATTGTGCACACTGGGCAGCGCGGGCCGTTGTGGCGGGATTAATGACCAATGCGCCTGATACTTCGCGCCGGCGGCGATCCAATTCTTGAGCAGTTCCTTCTGTTGCGCGGTGAGTGTCTTGTGCGTTTTGGCCGGCGGCATCACGTCGTCCGGGTCGGAGGCATTGATGCGGCGCACAAGTTCGCTGGCTTCAGGTTTACCCGGGACGATTGCCGGACTGCTGTCTTTGCGCGGCGCGATTGCCTCGTCGAACTTGTCCAACCGCAAGCCCGCCTTGCGCGCCGCTGAATCCGGTCCGTGGCAGGTGAAACAATTCTCGGAAAGGATTGGCCGCACATCGCGGTTGTACTCAATGCCGCCCGAAGTGGAACCCGGCGCTGCCAGGAGCGCGGGAGAAAAGAAAATTGAAATCAACCACAGAGGCACAAAGACATAGAGAGGTGTGCCATGATTTCGGGGGCCTGTCGTCCGGTGGTCCTGTGCTGAATTCATTTCGCTCGTGTTCACCATGATAAACGATCGGTTCGCCTGCGAAAAGCCATTTCGGCGCTTTAAGGCCTGTCTTCGCGCCGGCAACGACGGTCAATTAGGAAGAAATCTCGTTGCCAAGCGCCGCGCTGAATCGAAATTGCTTGTGTCAATCTGACGCATTGGTCTCACAAGATATTCAAGCGCATCAGTTTGAAGAGGCTGCACGCTGCGCCAGGGGAGCCGGCGCCGCCAGGTCTGGGGATTAGACACAAGAACATAACCCAACCTTCCAAAGGCGGGACTCCATGCAAGCTGCGACGCTCGTCCCTGCTTTTCCCTCGTTGAGTCCGCCTCCACAATCTGCTTCAATGCCGGCAGCCCGAGCTATGAAAGCAGCCTCATATTTGCATCGCCTATTGGCCGCCAGCCTTTGCGCCGGGGCGTTTTGCGCAATTCTTGGTGTTTCCCACTTCAGCTTCGCCGCTGACGCATCCAAACCGAATGTCATTTTCATCATGAGCGATGACCAGGGAAGCATCGACGCCGGTTGTTACGGGGCGAAAGATCTGGTTACCCCGGGCATGGATCGGCTCGCGGCGCAAGGGGTGCGCTTCACGCAATTCTATTCCGCCGCGCCGGTTTGTTCGCCTTCGCGCGCCGGCTTGTTGACCGGACGCTACCCATGGCTGGCTGGCATGCCCAACAACGGCCCGGAGCCGCCGTCCGAAGCCGATGATCAACTTGAAACCCTTACCGGCGAGGGCTTGCCCCGGACCGAAGCCACTCTCGCGGACATGTTCCGCGCCGCGGGTTATGCCACCGCTCACATCGGCAAGTGGCATCTCGGCTCGGGTGCCGGCCATAAACCGCTCGATCACGGTTTCGACTACTCCTTTGGCTTTATGGGCGGTTGCATCGACAACTACACCCACTTCTTCTATTGGGAAGGCCCCGCCCGCCACGACCTTTGGGAAAACAACCGGCGCGTCCGCCTGCCTGGCCGTTATTTCCCCGACCTCATGATCGAAAAGGCCGAGGCCTTCATCGACCATCATCGCGACCGTCCGTTCTTCATGTACTTCGCGATCAACATGCCGCACTATCCCTACCAGGGCGAAGACAAGTGGCTCCAATATTACAAAGATAAAAACGTCCCGTACCCGCGAAACTTATATGCCGCGTTTGTGAGCACACTCGACGAACGTGTGCAAAGGCTGGTGAAATTTCTGGAGGATTCCGGACTGCGCGAACGGACCATTATTGTTTACCAATCCGACAACGGCCATTCGGTCGAGGAACGCGCGCATCGCGGTGGCGGCAGCAGCGGCCCCTATCGCGGAGCCAAGTTCAGCCTGTTCGAAGGCGGCATTCGCCTGCCGGCCATCGTCTCGTGGCCGGGACACGTGGCCGCCGGCGAGGTTCGGGGCCAGGTCGCGCACGGCTGCGACTGGATGCCAACCCTCGCCGAGTTGTGCGGCGTCTCCCTGCCGAAACGCGAGTTAAACGGTCGCAGCCTCGTCCCGGTGCTCCGCTCCGCCGATGCTCCCAGCCCGCATGATACTCTGCAATGGCGTTTGGGCCAGCAATGGGCCGTGCGGCAGGGGCCCTGGAAGCTGTTGCATCGCCCGAATGACGAGGCCGATGCTCCCGCTTCCAAACTCGCTCCCGCGGATAAGGAATGGTTCCTCGCCAATATCGACGACGATTCCGGCGAACGAACCAACCTGGCTTCGCTCCATCCGGAAATACTGGAGCGCCTGCGCAAACTCGAACCCGCCGGACGGCCACCCGAGAAAAAAGCGGCGGCACAAAAGCAAAAGCAAGCTTCGGAGTAGGCAAGCCAGGGCTTTCAAATGGTAAGCCTGCGGACGAACACGGCGGGTAGGGCGCGTCACTCCGTGCGCGCCGCGTTGCGTGTGCGAACGAGCGGCGGGGCATAATGCAACGCCGTTACCACTCAGTTCCCCAAATCAGCAGTGCTGCCGCGCAGGCGACGAAGAACAGGAGCACGGTCACGGTTATCCAGAACGCGGTGCGGTTCCGGGGCGCGGGCGTGATCAGCTCAGGCTTCCACTCGGGCGCCGGGGCCGGTGCCGCCGTGGGTTCGACCACTTCAGGTTTCACGGGGCCGGCGGGCTCAAAAAGCTTCGCACGCAGGAATACGTGCGCGGCGTTGATGTGGCCGAGTTTTTCACGGGCTTTCTGCTGAAGCGAGGCATTGCCCGCAAAATTCTCCGGGTTCCAGGCCTGGGCGCGTTCGCGATACGCCTCCTCGAGTTCGACCTGCGAACACGCCTCGTCGATCCCGAGCACCTGGCAATGTTTTTCAACTTCGTCCATAGAGCCGCGCATTTTTGCCGAGGGCGGGATTCGAATTCAACGCGTTTCTTGAAAAACATGTAATTAATGCCCGCCGATTTTCACGGATGCCCAAACCAACCGGAATTTCTTTGCCCATGGCCCGGAAATCCGTAAATTGCGGTTGCATGTTGAAGCCGCTTTTTCGGGCTTTGTTTGCAAATCGCCTTTTTCTTGCGGGCGGCGGCATCGTCGTCCTCTTCGCGCTGCTCGCGCTCGCCGCGCCCGCGCTCAGCCACGCGCACATTTTGCGCGAACCCTTCAAGCAGGACCAAAAGGCCCTGGACACGGAAGGCATGCCGCTGGGGCCTGAGCGAGGTTACTGGCTGGGCACGGACAACCTGGGCCGCGACGTGCTGGCGCGCGTGGTCCACGGCGCGCGGGTGTCGCTCACTGTGGGCACCGCGGCGATGGTCATGGCGACTGTGATCGGTGTGGCGGTGGGAGTGCTGGCGGGCTTTTACGGCGGCAAGCTGGACCTGGGCCTGATGCGGTTTACGGAGATGATGATGACGATCCCACCGATTCTGCTGGCGATTGCCTTGGCCAGCTTGATGGACGGCAAAATCATCCACCTGCATCCCGCCAGTGTCCATTGGCATTTTTTGGACGTGGAACTTCGGCGCGGGATGGTGAGCCTGTTTCTGGTGATTGGCTTCGTCTGCTGGCCGGGAATGGTCCGCGTGATCCGCGCCCAGGTGCTGGCGTTGAAGGAACGCGAGTACGTCCAGGCGGCGCGGGTGCTGGGCGCTTCGAACCTGCGCCTGATTTTTCGCCACATCATGCCGAATTTGCTGCCCATCGTCATCGTCACGGCCGCCATGAGCACCGCCAATACCATTTTGCTCGAAGCCGGGCTGGGCTATCTCGGCATTGGCGTCCCACCGCCCGCGCCGTCCTGGGGTGCCATGATTTCTGACGGGCAGGCTTACTTCACTCTGTCTCCTCACATGGTGATCGTACCCGGAGTAGCGATCTGCCTGACCGTGCTCGCATTTAATCTCCTCGGCCAGGGCCTCCAGGATGTGCTGGATGTGCAGCAAAAGCGATGAAATGAAAACGCGCGCCTTGTCCCGAAGAGACACCATGAGAATCCCAAAGGGGTTGCGGCCATTGCGCAGAATTTTGGTGGTGCTGGCGGTGCTCGCGGCATATGGCGTGGCAGGAGCCGAATCCACCGAATCCGTCAAACCTCAGCGTGGCGGCACCTTGCAACTTGGCCTTCCGGTGGACTGGCGGTCGCTGGATCCCGCCGTGGCCTTCGACGCTGATTCCGTCCCATTGCAAAAGCTGCTCTTTCGCGGGCTGATTGATTTTGACGATGGCATCGGACTGGTTCCGGACCAGGCGAGTGATTGGAATATTTCGCCGGATGGGAAGGTGTACACCTTTCATTTGCGGCCCGGCGTGCGGTTCTCCAATGGCCGCGAAGTCGAGGCTGAGGACTATGTGTTTTCGTTCGAGCGGATTCTCGATCCCAAGGTCAGTTCGACGGGGCAGACTTATTTCCTGGGCATCCTTGGGGCAAGCGAGTTCAACCAGGGCAAGGCCGCGCATGTCAGCGGCCTGCGCGCGCCGGACCATCGGACCTTCATCATCGAACTCAAAGAACCTCAGTTTACATTTCGTTATGTCCTGGCCATGAATTTTGCGGATGTGCTGCCGCGCGATGTCGTGCAACAGTATGGCGAGAATTTTCAATATCACCTGACAGGTTCGGGGCCGTATCGCATCAAGGAGTGGCGTCGGAACATTGGCTACCATTTCGAGCGCAATCCCTATTACACCGGCGCCGATGGTTATGTCGATGCGGTGGACATCATGATCGGCGGTGACCGAACTCTGATGGGAATGATGCTGCAAAGGGGCGAGTTGGACTGGATCACCGGGGGGGTGGCCGATTACGTGAGGTTTAGCCGTGACCCCAAACTGCGTTCCTGGATCGAGTTGGTCAACACGGCCAACACCGACTATTTCTTCATGAACACCGAGATCAAACCTTTTGACAACGTGCAAGTCCGCCGCGCGATGAACTACGCGATCAATTCCGAAAGGATGGCCCGGCTCGCGGGAATTTACAATCTGCCGTCGCATGAAATCCTTCCACCGTCGATGCCGTGGTCCAATCCCGGCCTGCCGCGTTACGATTACAATCCCGAGAAAGCGCGCGCCTTGCTGCGCGAGGCGGGCTATCCGAATGGGTTTAAAACCCAGCTCTGGTACATTCTCTCGCGGGAGGATGACGCGCGGATGGCGCAAGGCATTCAGCAGGATTTGAGCGAGGTGGGCGTGCAGGTTGAGTTGAAACAGGCGAGCTACATTGCCTTCCAGCTCAAGGCTGAGGCGCGTCATCAGGTTCCATGCGGAGTTTGGGGCTGGATGGAAGACTATCCCGATGCGAGCGATTTTTTGGACGTGTTGTTGAATGGAGAACGCATTACCGACACCGATTGCAACAACTCGTCGTTTTACAACAACCCGGAAGTCAACCGGCTCATCGACCAGGGCAACGCGAGCAACGAGGCGGGGGAACGAACCCGGCTCTATCGCGAAGCGGAGCGCCTGATCATGACGGATGCCCCTTGGGTGCCGATTTTGCATGAACGGATTCCCATGCTGAAGAGTCCGCGGTTGCACGGCACGACTCCGCATCCGGTGTGGCTTTGGCGTTATCAATACATGTGGCTGGATCAGTCCGCTAATTCAAGAAAGGCGGGAGGTTGAGATAATTATGCCGCTCCGCCTGCTCAATCGCCTGTTCTGGTCGGTCGTGACACTCCTCGGCACGGCGACGCTCATCTTTTTGCTTACCAGTGTCGTTCCCGGCGACGTTGCGCGCATTATCGCCGGGCCGAAAGCGACGCCGGAGGTCTTGCAGCAGGTGCGGCAGCGCTATCATCTCGACCAGCCGGTGCCGGTGCGGCTGATTCATTACTATGGACAACTGGCCCGCGGTGATCTGGGACACTCGTTCGTTACCGATCAACCGGTGGCGCAAGCCATCCTGACGCGCCTGCCCTGCACCGCCGCGTTGTGCGCCACCGCGGTGGTGATGTGGATGCTCGTGGCGATTCCGGCGGGAGTGCTCACGGCAAAATATCGCGGCTCGTGGTTCGATCGGGCAATTTTGGTCCTCGCCACCATCGGCCTGTCCCTGCCCGCATTCTGGCTTGCCCGCATGCTCCAATATTCCATGGGCTACAAACTGGGATGGTTCCCGGTGGCGGGATTCCGCAGCTTCGGACATCTGTTGCTTCCGGCGGCCACGCTGGCCGTTCTTTACGCCGGCTATTATGCGCGACTCATCCACACCAGCATGGCCGAGGTGCTGGACACGGCTTATGTTCGAGCCGCCCGCGCGAAGGGGCAGTCCGAAACGGCGGTCCTTTTCAGGCACGCTTTTCGCAATGCCCTGATTCCCGTGGTGACGATCCTCGGCATGGACATCGCGGCGTTGCTCGGCGGCGTTCTTTTTACCGAAAGCGTTTTCGCCCTGCCCGGCATTGGCACACTGGCGGTGCAAAGCGTCTTCAACCTGGACGTGCCCGTTATCATGGGCACCGTCATGTTCAGCGCCACGATGATTGTCGCCGCCAATTTGCTGGTGGACGTGCTGTACCGCCGAATTGATCCGCGCATCAAGGCGGCGCATTAGGTGAGGCCGATCCATTTGCAGCAGCCGAGGTGACAAGGCCGAGCGGCACAAATGATAGCGCCAACGGCGCGGCCTCATAGCAGCCTGGGCCATCGGCCCAGGTTTCCCGTTGTAAATACCGCCAGGGCTGTAAGCCCGGCCGAATGCTTCTTCCAAACGCCAGTCAGGCAATGCCGGGCCGATGAATCGCGCCGTTGGCGCTTCCGGTTTATTTTGTGCCGATTACCTGGGCCGTTGGCCCAGGCTGGTATGAATTGGGCCTTTGGCCCATAACCGAGCCCGGACGTTTCCTGATGAATTGGACGCACCGCTTTACCCGGACCTGAGCGGTATCATCGGGCAGGGCTGAAGCTCCGCTCTCCGCCCGCCCATGTCCAACGCATTATTTTTGTCTTCGTATTTTTTAGATGCGGGAAAGCTGAATCGAGGCGAAATTATTGGCGAGAGGCAGCATGGCAGAAATCAAGCTGAACGAAGAGGTTGCAAGAGAACTGGAAGAAGTGGCGCGGTTGCTCACCGAGCAGGCAGCCAATCCCTTCCGCGTACAGGCTTATAATCGCGCCGCGGCAACGGTCCGCGGCCTGGATCGATCCGTGGCGGACCTGCTGTCAGAGGGGGACAATCACGGTCTCGAAAAATTACCCGGCATCGGTCGCAGCCTGGCGACGGCCATTCAGGATTATGTGCAAAACGGCCGCCTGCCCATCCTCGAACAGTTGCGGGGTGAGAATGATCCAGTGGCGGCATTCGCATCCGTGCCGGGGATAGGGCCCCGACTGGCCCGGCGACTCCATGACGAGTTGGGTCTGGACAGCCTGGAGGATTTGGAAGTTGCCGCGCATGACGGGCGATTGCGGGAGTTGGCGGGCATGGGTCCGAAACGTGTGGCCGGCATCCGGGATTCGCTGGCCCATCGATTGCATCGCGCGCAGGTCAAAGCCTCGCCGCCGCCATCGCCTGGGCAAGCGCCGGTTTCCGAACTGCTTGAAGTGGACGAGGAATACCGGACGAAGGCGGCGGCCGACCAGTTAAAGCGAATTGCTCCGCGCCGCTTTAATCCGAAAGGCGAGGCCTGGCTGCCCGTGCTGCACACCCGAAAAGGAAGGCGGCATTACACCGCGCTGTTCTCGAATACGGCCCGGGCTCACGAATCAGACAAGACGCACGATTGGGTGGTGCTCTACTGCGACGGCGGCCGGGGCGAGCAGCAGGCAACCGTGGTCACGGCCCGGCGCGGTCCGCTGCGCGGAAAACGGGTCGTGCGCGGACGCGAAGCGGAAAGCGCGGCGTATTATCACCAGCACGGCGAACCCGCCCTGGCCGCTTGATGGGCCGCGATTCTGCTTCCTTACTTTCCGCCATCAGGATAGTTCCCAGTTCGGTTGGACCTGCTCACGGACCATAAACGGTTCTATGATACACGCGTCATTAGTGAATGCGCCTGGAGCCCTGCGGCGGCGCGCACAGGAGTGCGCGCCCTACCGGCACACGGTGGTAGGGCGGGCAGTCCTCTGCACGCCGCCCCCGAAACGATTTAAGGCGCTCCAAATAGGTATAGTTGATGTTCAATGAGCTACAAAACAGTTCCTGGATAGTTCCCCGTTCGATTGGACCTGCTCACGGACCATGAGCGGTTCGATTATACATGCGTCATTGATGAATGCGCCTGGGGCTGGCGGCGGCGCGCGCAGGAGCGCGCGCCCTACCGGCACACGGTGGTAGGGCGGGCAGTCCTCTGCACGCCGTCCCCCGAAACGATTTGGGGCGTTCCGAATAGGTATGATTGATCTTCAATGAGCTACAAAACAGTTCCTGGAAAGCCGCCGACATCCTGATGACCGACCCCCAACACGATTTTTCCCCGCACGTGACCGCTCTGGCTCAGCTCGTGCGCCCGGCGCGCTTCTTCGAGCGGCAGCACCATGTCCACATGCACTTTTACCCGGCCGTTGGCCACCAGGTCGGCGATTCGCGCAAGCTGGTCACCGCGGGGCTTCGATATGAGAAACTCGCTTCGCACTCCATGGGCGGCGGCTTTCGTGTCGTCCGGCGGTTGCACGATCGAAACCAAAACGCCGCCGCGTTTCAACACCTTCCAGGAACGCTCCTGAGTTTCGCCCCCGATCGTATCCAAAATCACATCGACATTGTCCACCGCATCCTCGAACCGCGTGGCGTGATAATCGATGACTGTATCGGCCCCCAGTTCGCGCAAGTAATCCGCATTCTGCGCGGAGGCGGTGGCGATGACTTGAGCGCCTTTCCACTTGGCAAATTGGACCGCAAAACTGCCGACGCCCCCGGCGGCGCCGTGGATCAGCACTTTTTGGCCGGGTTCGAGATTGGCTTCGTCGAACAGCGCCTGCCAGGCGGTGAGGGACGCGGTGGGCAGAGCGGCGGCGTGAATTTCATCGAGGGAAACCGGCTTGCGAGCCACGCGGGAAACCGGCGCGAGCGCGTATTCCGCGTAGCTGCCGCTGTCTTCGGCGACGACTCCGAACACCGGGTCACCCAGTCGAAATTCCGTAACGTCCGGGCTGACGGTTTCGACCACGCCGGCAAAATCGCTGCCCATGATTTGGGGCAAAGGCAGCCGGCCAAGCAATCCCTGGCGAATTTTCCAATCGACCGGGTTTACCCCGGCGGCTTGCACGCGCACGAGCAGCTCTCCCGTGGCCGGTTTGGGCAGGGGAACTTCCTCAAATTGCAGGACTTCCGGGCCGCCGAAAGAGTGGATTCGCACCGCTTTCATCGTAGCTGTCGTGGTCATTGTCGCCATAATTTTCCTCCATGTTACGGGGTCAAGGCTCGAATAAAAACCTGCCCGGGCGTCCTCTGCCCGCCATTAATGCGCACGTAGTAACACGCCCTGCCGGGATGGGCTCCAAGCCTTGGCCGCTTTTGTGATTCAGACGTTATACTTGCCTACGTACCAAACTATCACGGGTTGGCGGAGATTCGATCTTGGGGTCTTCACCCCATAGCTCGCGAGTGTCGATTCTGATTAATCTTGGCGCGTAATGATGGTCAGTTAGGTCCAGCGGCCCTGAGTGGGGCCGCTTTTTTTTTCTCGTGAAGGACCGCCTCTTCCAACCATTGCCAAACCCGCTCGGCCACTTCGTCCGGAGTGTCCATGGCGGGCTCCTTCCGGGTCACCTCCGGGTATTCTTTGGTAAAGAAATCGACCACGGGAAGGGTGCTCCGTTCGTAATTCTTGAAACGTTCCTGCACCACCTCGGGACGGTCGTCCTGTCGTTGGATGAGCGGGCCGCCGCAGCGATCGCAGATTCCAGGCTGCCGGGGCGGGTGCGCGCGGAGGTGATAAGGAGTGCCGCAGTTGCCGCAGATTCGGCGGCCACTCAACCGCTCCAGCACCGTTTCAAGATCCACGGTGAGAAAGATGACCGCGCCCAAATCGAGATGATGTTCCTTCAAAAGTTCGAACAACATCCCAAGCTGATCGGGAGAACGCGGAAAACCGTCGAACAGGATCAAATCGCCCTTGAAGTTCTTTACGGCCGAGGAAATCACCCGCTTGACCAACTCCGAGGGCACCAATTCCCCCGCAATTTTATACGGCTTGATTTGCCGGCCCAATTCCGTGCCGCGCTGGATTTCCTTTTCGAGCAGGTTGCCGGTTTCGATGACCGAAATGTGGTTCCGCTCAGCGAGCAACCTCGCCAAAGTGGTTTTCCCGCTGCCGGGCGGCCCCAGCAACACGATTGCGCGAGCGTTCTCTTTCATAAGCGTTTCAGGTCGGCGTCAGGCTCTGAATGCTCTGTAAACTTTGGTTGTAACTTCCCATGAAAAGCCGGATTTGCAAATGGGGACTGGAACCGGCGCCTGGGGGGGTGTACCATGGAGCAGGAGGGCACGGCCATTTATAGTCGAGGCTCGCCCTTGCCCGCCCTCTTCTCCGGAGAGGGAGAAGCGCGGGTTGCGACGCTCCAAGTCGCTCAACTTAATGACCGTAGAGCACAGGAAGGAGCAGGCAAAAATATGAAAACGAAACTCAAACCCCTGGGAGACCACGTTTTAATCAAACCCATCGAGGAGGGAGAGATGACCGTCGGCGGCGTCATCATCCCCGAAGTTGCGAAGGAAAAGCCGGCCGAAGGAGTCGTCGTCGCCCTCGGCACGGGCAAGACGGACGAGCATGGCCGGAAAGTGCCGTTCGAGGTGAAGACGGGCGAGCGGGTTCTGCTCACCAAATATGGCGGCACCGAGGTGTCTTTCGATGAGGAAACTTACAAGATCATGAGCGCCGATGACATCCTGGCGGTGGTCAATGAACCGCGGACGTAGGCATGGATTCGGGATGGCTGGTCTGACTAAGGTCGATAATGTCTGAATTATTCTGTTGACAGGTCCGGGGAGATCGCGCAGGTTTTGGGCGTTAAAGCCTGCGCCAGCGGGCGCGGCCTAGTCTTTGAAATGTTGCAACGCCGGAGCCGGCCAAGCTAAGAACCCATCCCGGTAGGGCGGGCAGTTCTCTGCCCGTCGTCGGCGCGCACGGAGTGACCGTTCTTCGCCCGGAAGCGACGGCCCGGCCAGCGCGCCCGAGACAGGCTCCAAGCCATTTCGGGGTAAATTAAGCCTGGGCAGGCTGAAAATTAAACCGAAATTAAGGTAAATCCGGGTTGGTCCGGGTTAGTCCGACTTAGTCCGGCCTCGGAAAATAAATTGGTGCCGTTGGGCGCTCTTCGCACAGGGAGCGGACGCGTATCGGCAGTTCGAAAGCGGCGCTTCGCACCGCACTCCAAAACCTGGCGGAGAAACCGGGCGACAAAAAATTAAAGTAAATTAAACCAAATTAAACCTCTTTTTTTGGCGCGGAAGGAGTTCCGGAGGATGGTTGACAACGGAGAAATCCGCGCAAGTGCCTGGTGGGTGGCCAGTTGGGTGAAATCGACCGGCGCACGGAGTGCCACGCCCTACCCGGGCATAGCATCAGGCAAAAAGCGCGGGTTCAGGCGTTCCCAAAGAGGAATCTGGTCAAGGCCGAGAACCCGGTGCGGTGGTTCGCGACGAAACGATAGGCCCATTCCGCCAGCGGGGCGAAGCCGGGGAATTTCCGGTAAAGGCGCAACCCAAACTGGTGGCGGGGGTTCACCGCCCGCGAGCGAAACACGGCTTCAGCGCCGCTGTAAACCGCGCCGTCCGGTTCGATGAATTGCACGCTCCGCTCAAAACGGTCCGGCGGCAATTCGGGAAACTGCGAGGCGATTTTGGGGTCTTGAAACGGGATGTATTCGACGGCTTCCCCGGTGGCGCGCTGCCAGCGACGGATCCAAAACGCGCAGAAACGGCAGTCGCCGTCGAAAATCATCAAGGGTCTGGCCGGCGGTGATTTTACGCGCGTCATTGCGGCTCCGGTTTAAAACTCGATTCGCACCTGGACCGGTTCGCCGGAAGTGGAAAGCAAGTTCGCGAGGGTGCGCTCGCGGTGCCGTTTGAATTGAAGGGAAACCTTCGATTTGCCAATCGCAAGGTCCGACAGGGTCAGGTCTTCGAGGAAGTCGGGCAGGGTGGGATTGCAGATGCGCAGGATCCTCCGGGGCGCGTCCGCCCGAATGCCCAGGACGGCCTGCAACAGCAGGAAAAGCGCGCCCGAGGCCCACGCCTGCGGAGAGCAACTCACGGGATACCAGACCGGATGGATCGCGTGGGCGCGCTCCATGCCGCAGAACAATTCCGGCAGCCGTTGATATTCGGTTTGGACGGCGGCGTCATGCATGCCAGTCAGCACTGGGGCTGCCTGTCGTGAATACCCGTAGTGTGACAATCCCAGTACGATGAGGGAATTGTCATGCGGCCAGACCGAACCATTATGATAACTCATTGGGTTGAAGACATGCTGGCTGGCACTCAGCGTGCGAATTCCCCAGCCGGAGAACATACCCGGGCCAAGCAGGTGTTTGGCCATCTCGGCCGCCTGCCGCGAATCCGGCACACCGCTCCAGAGCAGATGCCCCGCGTTCGAACTGATCGTCGGCACGACGTTCTTTTTTCCATCCAGCGCCAGGGCGAAGGTTTTCAGTTCCGGGATCCAAAAGCGGCGCACGATTTCCGCGCGCAGGCGCTCAGCCTGTTCGCGCAACGGCCCCACCCGCGCCTTATCGCCAAAGGCCGCCTGCAATTCCGCCATTCGGATGAGCGCATCGTACACGTAACCCTGGACTTCCACCAGCGCAATGGGCGGGCTGGGCAGGCTTCCATCCGGAAAGGGAACGCCATCGCTGGAATCCTTCCAGCCTTGGTTGACCAGCCCTTTGCTGGTGGGTTTGCCGCAATATTCGACGAACCCGTCCCCATCCAGGTCGCCGTAGCGATTGATCCATTCGAGCGCGCGGTTGGCATTGGGCATGAGTTCCCGCGTGAGATTGTCATCGCCGGTCCATTGCCAGGTTTCATGCAGCAGAATGAGCCACAAAATTGTGGCATCGATGGTCCCGTAGTATGGCTTATGCGGAATCTCTCCCGCGCGCGCCAGTTCACCGCGGCGCAACTCGTGCATGATTTTCCCCGGCTGCTCCTCGGTGACCGGATCTTCGCGCTGACCCTGCCAGCGCGCCAGGTATTTCAGGGTGTCAATCGCGATGCGCGGATTGAGCGCGAGCGTTTGGAAGGAGGCGATGATCGCATCGCGGCCAAAGGCGGTGCAATACCAGGGAATGCCAGCCGTGATGATGGGTGCGCCATCGATTTTCGTGTACAACGCGCGCAGATCATCCGTGGCGCGGCGGAGAATGGAATCAAACTCCGTCAGGTTGGTTTCCCAATGCGAGCACGACGCGGTCCATTGCCGGGAGGATTCGTCCAGGGCTTTCCTCTGCCCGTCCAGTTCGAACCCGGTCCAGAGCGGGCGATTTGCCAGGGAAGTTTCCGAGTACACTTCCCATTGCACCTGGAAGTGACCTTTGGGCAGCAGGCCAAATTCCCAGCGCGCCCGGCGGGAGTTCAAGTCGGTCGGGGGTTCATGGAATTTCACGATGGCTTTCTCCAACTGGCCGTCGCTGCCTCGATAAGCAAACTGAAGCAAGCCGTTGCCAGCCTGCGGCTCGAAATATTGCCCATGCCGTTCGCGGTGCCACCCGCGAATGTCGAAAATATCGGCAAAATCGTTGGCCAGTTGGAGTTCCATCCAATAGCCGATGGTGCGGGGCAGGTGGTTGGTCAGCGTGACCTGCTCGATCAAGCGGTCGGCCACGAGCAATTCCCGTTTGATGTGAACGCAATTTTTCGGGTCCCAACTGTTGCCGCCGAATTCCGCGTCGTTGATGGCCAGGTCAATTTGCGCGCTGTGGCTGGACAGGACCTGGACCGAAAGCAACGCGGGCGGCCCTCCGCGCACGCGCAGGGCATAGTGGCTCAGCACGCGGGTGTCGTCGTGAAACAGCCCCAGGGAGCACTCTTCGGAAACCCCGACGTCGCCATGGGAATTGGTCACCAGAAAATAGCGGTTGTGTTTGAGCACCACCGAATGTTCCGCCAGCGTCTGGGCTTTGCAGAAGGCAGGGGGGGCTTTGACGGCGGTTTCCGCGGACACGGGAATGAGGGGTTCGGCAAGGGCGTTCATACGGCAATGGGCTGGGAGGTGTGCCGGCGGCGCTTCTGCTCGTGCGCCGACTCGTCCAGCACGCGCTGGTAGAGCCGCAGATGGTCGGTGACCAGGCGGTCACGACTGAAGCGTTCGATGGCCCGGCGGCGGCACAAACCGCGGTCGAACGTGTCCAGCACTCCGCCGGGCCGGATGATTTGGGCCATTTGCCCGAGGGAACTCGCGAGAAAGCCGGTCACGCCTTCCTCAATCAATTCGGGAGCACTGCCCCGGGGAAACGCCACCACCGGGCAGCCCGAAAGCATGGCTTCAATCAGTGCCAGCCCAAACGGCTCCTCCCAATCGAGGGGCGAAAGGAGCGCCCGGGCATCGCGCAGAAGCGGAACTTTCTTCGAGACGCCAATGCAACCCAATAAGTGCACGTGCGGCAGCCGGAGGCGCGGTTTCAATTCCTGCTCCGCGAACTGCTCGCCGTCCGGATGGGTTTCTCCGGCCACATAAATCGGCAAGCCGGCCAGTCCGGCCGCATCAATGGCGAGGTGAGGTCCTTTGGCCCCGGAAAAACGGCCGATGAAACAAACCTGGTTCCCGGGCTTGGCGGTCCATTCAAATCGGCCGGGATCCAAACCATGGTAAATCACTTCACACTTGGGCAGCGGGATTTCCAGCCGTTTCTGGCGGTGGGAAATAGCCACATATTGGACCCCCGGGAAGTGACGATAATAATCAGAATATTTCTCATCGCGGGCATGATGGATCGTATAAATGACCGGAAGGTGCGGCGTCATTCTTCCCATAGCGAGGACGGCGGGTGTGTGAGCATGGGCCAGGTCAAAGTGGCTTTCCGCAATTTTCGCCATCGCCCACGAGGCATGGTTCAGCTCGGCCAGGGGATGCGGAGGCCACTGGGGTTTGAGATAGAGCGAAGCCAACTCCGCGCGAGTAGTCGAACAACCGGGGGCAAACAAGGTGACTTTGTGTCCTCGATCCAGCAGACCCTCCACCAATTCATACACGACCAACTCCGTCCCACCATAATCTCGCGGCGGGACGGCCAGGAATGGCGTTGAAACCACTGCAATCCGCATTTCCTAAATCCCTTTCGGTCGCGCTTTGGAGCCTATCTCGGCAGGGCGCGTCACTCCGTGCGCGCCGACGGCGGGCAGAGGACTGCCCGCCCTAGATAGGTTCTCAGCCGCCAACAGTATAGCGGCAAATTCTCTCCCTGGCAAAACCGCACGCGTGAATTTGAGGGCGGGCGAAATGACGCGCGCGCCCTGCCGTTCCTCCACGGCTACTTGCCAATGATTTTCAGAATCGTGATGGAGTACGCGGGAAGGTCGCGCGTGAAGTCCGCGCAAAGGCCGTCCACTTTCGTGCTCACAGGCACAATTTTGGCTGGCTCGGTAATCGAGTTGGTGTCCTCCGGAGCGTTCGCGCTCATGACCACGGCTTCGCCTTTGGCTTCGATGTTTTTGAGGCCGTTGATCTCCACGCGGACGGGTTGAATTGTGCCGGCACTGTTCACCAGCTTCAAATAAATCGCGCCGGTTCCGCTGTCGCGGGTCGCATCGAAGAACAGGGTCGGCACTTGTTGCTTGGGTGTCGTGGCGGGTCCGGGCGGATCGCCGGTGCGACGGCGCGGCGGTGGCGGCTGCCATTCGCGGGTGGGAAGATTTTCCGAACTCGCGGCCAGCACCTTGTCGCCGTGGTTGAGGTTGAACATTTTTTGCGCGTAATACGCGGGCGAGCCGTAACTGGACAGCGTGTCGTAGCCGATCAGGTCAGTGCGCCACTGCATGCCGCCGGGGTTTACGTTGACGAACAAGGGGGCGTAGCACGACATGACGACGAGGTCCGAGTTGCGCTCCATGCCGGTCATCCAGGCGGCGTCACCAAGGGCGGCGTTCATGTTGGGCGTGGGTGCGCCCTCGCGCGTGGCCCATTCGCCCACGAAAATTTTTGGGCCGCTCCGGTCGGCCTGATCGTAGTGATGAGTGTCGGACTGCATTTGCATGGAACTGCGATAGAAATGGTCGTCCAGCAGATCGGGTTTGCGGCTGTTAACCTTTGTGGTGGCGATGAGTTGCAACGCTGGATACCTGGCTTTGATGGCGTCGTAAATTTGGGCGAAGCGATCGTTGTAACTGCCCGAGCGGTCGAACCAATCTTCGTTTCCGATCTCGACGTACTGCAGCGGAAACGGGGCCGGATGGCCGTCCTTGGCGCGGCGCGCTCCCCAGACGGTGCTGGCGTCACCGGCGACGTATTCGATCTCATCAAGCGCATCTTTGACGTAGGGCTCAAGATCGGGGCCGGGTGTGACGTGCTCGCCCTTGAGCGAATAGCCCGCGTAAACGGCGAGCACGGGTTGCATGTGCAGGTCTTCGCACCAGCCCAGGAATTCCAGCAGGCCCATGCCGTCCGAAGACCAATAGTGCCAGGCATCGTTCGGATGGCCGGGCCGCTCGGAAATGGGACCAATGGTATTCTTCCAATTGAAGCGGGTGGCAATCGTGTTGCCTTCGAGATAATTCCCGCCCGGAAATCGCAGGAACGCGGGCTTCATGTCCGCAAGCAGTTGCATGATGTCGGCCCGGTTTCCATTGGGCCGGTCGTGATACGTGGGCGGGAACAGCGAAACCAAACTGAGCCAAACGGTGCCGGGGTGGCCGGCAGTGATCAGCAGCCGGTTGTCTCGGGAAGGCGGCACTTTCCCGGTGGTGAGTGTGACTTCGTACTTCTGCCATTTGTCGCTGAGCCGGCGCACTTGCGCGCTGGCGACCACACTCGCGCTCCTGGTGTTGACGATGGCCACCGTCAACGGACCGCTGAATCCGTTGCCGGACCGCGCATAGAACGAGGCGTGGTAGTGCGTCCTGGGCCTGACTGGAATGCCCCAGAACCCGTCGTTGGCCACGCCCGCGCGCGTTTTCGAAGTGGCTTTGGCCACGTCCAACTTCAGACTAACGCCCTGGGCGTCGTTGAGCGGGTCGGTGGTATCGAGGGACATCGAACCAGCGGCGCCGTCATCCTGTACGAGCTGCCAATGCGGCGTGTTCGTGGCGTTTTCCTTGAAGGAACGGTTGCGAATCAATTCGGCATACAATCCGCCCTCGTAGGAATAATTGATTTCCTCGGTCATCAAACCGTAAAGCGTCGGACTGACGGAACCCGTCACCTGGTCCGCCTTGATTTGAATCACCGCCGGGTTGGCTGGCTGAGCCTGCGATAAAACCGGGAACGCAGTGGTCAGCGCGACAATCAAAAGCGAAGGAAGTTTCGCTGCGAGACGGTTTGGTTTCATGGCTTCGAGAATGGAGTGAATTCTTGCAAAAGTCCAGACCGCATAAAGACTTGAAAACAGGCCGTAATCATCTAAAAGAACTCTGCTGAGCATGCTGTTCCACTTGTCCAACCTGGGAATCCTGCTGGTTATCGTTGTTCAAATCATCGCCATCGCCGTCGCCATCGTGCTGGGCGGGTTCAGGGTGGGATACCTCAGGAAAAGCGTCCAACTCTCGATGCCGAAAGCGGACGCGGCTCCTTTCTGGGAAACCATGTTTCAGCGGTTACAGGAACTTGGCTTCAAAAAGGCGGAACCCGAAGGCCGCTATTTGCAGGGAGGCGCGCGGTCCGGAGACCCCAGCTACTCATTCACGCACGCCCGGACCAACAAGGAGGTTATGGTGCAATTTCGCGAGTCCGAGGCCGAAGAAATAGCCGTGACTGTGTCGCTGGGCTATCTGGATCCAATCGTGGGAGATACGGGTGAATCCGCGTACCGCGATGCCGTTCTCGATTATGTCACAGGAAAAGCTGATCGCATGGTCGTGGTGCCCAACCGAAGTCTCCTGGCGTTGAACAGCCTGACGGGCGGCATCCTCGCGTGCGTGCTGGCGGGGTTCGTCGTGGCCTTAAAGCGCTGGTCATTTTGGACCCCGCTCCTGGTGCTGACGATCACGGAGATCATTGTCGGTTTGATGGGACTGTGGGCGGCGTTGTACAAGCCCGCCGAGATCACGGGCAAATCGGCGGCGGCGGCGGGTATCTGCCTGTCGCTCGCCGCGATGGCCATTACCTTTTTTGCCATGCACGGTGACTTGGCGTATCACGGGGCACCGTAGGTAAAGTAACCTTCAAGCACCAACCACCAAGCACCAACCACCAAGCCTCAAATCCCAAGTGGCGTTGCGAGGCCTGGAGTTTGGATCTTGGAGCTTCTCTGGAGCTTGGTGCTTGGTGTTTGGTGTTTGTCGACCGCCACATCGAAGAAATACCTCACGCCATTTCGATATACCGGTTATGTTGTTTTGGACTGAATGACAACCAAGTTATTTTCTGAGCTGGGGATTTCGGCTGAATTGCTGAAGGCCATCGACAAACTCGGGTTCGAGCAGGCTTCGCCGATTCAAGCCGAGGCGATTCCTGTGCTGCTGGCAGGGCGTGACGTCGTTGGGCAATCGCAAACCGGTTCCGGCAAGACGGCGGCGTTCGCCGTGCCGGCGGTCGAGCGCGTGGACCCGCAATTGCGCGCGGTACAGGTGTTGATCCTGTGCCCGACACGCGAACTGGCCGTGCAAGTGTCGGAGGAAGTCCACAAGCTGGCCTTGTTCAAGCGCGGTATTCACGCGCTGCCCATTTACGGCGGCCAATCCTATGAACGGCAGTTCGATGGCCTGCGGCATGGCGCGCAAATTGTCATCGGCACCCCGGGACGCGTGATGGATCACATGCGCCGGGGCACGTTGCGGCTCGATAAAGTGCGGATGGTCATCCTCGATGAGGCGGACGTGATGCTGGACATGGGTTTCCGCGAGGACATCGAATTCATTCTCGAAGGCGTGCCGAACGAGCGGCAAACGGTTTTCTTTTCCGCCACCATGCCGCGGCCCATCCAGGAATTGATCCAACGCTTCGCCCGCAATCCGCAAAGCGTCCGCATCGAGCAAAAAGCGATGACCGTGCCCACGGTCGAGCAGGTCTATTACGAAGTGGACCGGCGGTTCAAGATCGATTTGCTCACCCGGTTGATCGACATTCATGATCTCAAGCTCGGCATCATTTTTTGCAATACCAAGCGCATGGTGGACGATCTGGTTGATCATTTGAACGCTCAGGGGTATTCCGCGGACCGATTGCATGGTGACATGAGCCAGGCGATGCGCGACCGCGTCATGAACAAGTTTCGCAAATCAGGCCTCGAATTTCTGGTCGCGACCGATGTCGCCGCGCGCGGGATTGATGTCGATGATGTGCAAGTGGTGTTCAACTATGACTTGCCGTACGACGTCGAGGATTATCTGCATCGCATCGGACGGACGGGACGCGCGGGTCGGAGCGGGCGGGCGATTTCGTTCGTGGCGGGACGCGAGATGTTTCAGATTCACCACATCGAGCGCTATACCAAAGTAAAGATCCAGCGCGGCAAGCCGCCCACACAGGATGAAGTCGAAGAGGCGCGCGACAGTGCTTTCCTGGGCAAACTGCGGGCGACGTTGCAAAGCGGGGAATTCAAACGCCAGGACCATCTCATCGAGCGTCTGTTGGAAGAAGGCTTCAGCAGCACCGACATTGCGTCGGCTTTGCTCTCTCAATTGCAAGCGGGTGAGGCGGCGCCTGCGCGGGCGCCGCGAGAGGCGGCATGGTCCGGGGCCCGCGACTCTCGTGTGCCGGAACAGAGACGCGCGCCCTATGGTGATTCGCGGGCAGAACGCCGTGACCGGCCGCCGGAGCGACTAGTACGCCACCGGGAAGAGCGGCCAGCCGCACCGCGTCCAGTCAAACCGGTGGCCCTTTCAACTCCTTTACCCGACCGGTCGGTTGCCCCCATCAAGCCAGTTCCGCCGGTGGCTCCAGCCGAGCCGGTGCGGGCGAAAAGCCTGCCGCCCGGTTTTCCGGAACGCCGTGAATTCGCCCCGCCTCAACCGACCCGATCGCCAAAACATAGCCGCCGCACACCCGACGAACAGGTGCGCCTTTACATGAACATCGGCGGGGAGATGGGCGTCGCGCCCGGTGACGTCGTGGGCGCCATCCTGGGCGAAACCGGATTGCCGGCGAAGGTCGTAGGTACGGTGGACATTCGCGAGCGGCACCTGTTTGTCGATGTTTCCTCCGAACATGCCAATGGCATTATTGCCAAGTTGAACCGCACGCGGATCAAGAACCACAAATTGAAGGTGAAAGTCGCCTGAACTGGCGGCTTTTTTGGGTTGAAAATAGCCCTTGTCAAACGGCGATTCATTGGTAGATTGTCCGGCCTTTGTTATGAAAGCTGACATTCATCCGAGATATCAGGAAGCGGAAATCCGTTGCGCTTGCGGCAATGTGATCAAGACCCGCTCCACCAGACAGACTATTTTGCTGGGCATTTGCAACGCCTGCCACCCGTTCTACACGGGCACGCAGAAGTTTGTGGACACCGCCGGGCGTGTGGACAAATTCCAACAGCGCCTGGCCAAGACGCAGGCTGCCCAGGCTGCCGCTGCCACCAAGAAGAAAAAGAAGTAGCCACGCTTTCGACTTCCGCCCGTCCGGCTTCGCCGCCAGACGGGCGGATTGTTTTTATCGGGTGGGGCGTGTCACTCCGTGCGCGCCGATGACGGGCGCAGCCCTGTCCGCCCTGCCGAGGCAGGTTCCGAACCCTTAACCATGGATTTGCGTCCGCACATTGATCGATTTGCCCGCCGGTTTGCCGAAGTCGAGGCCGCCCTGAGCGATCCGAAGGTTTTCGATAACAACCAGCGCGCCCAGGAACTGTCCCGCGAATACGCCCGCTTGAAAGAGTTGGTCGCGAGCGGGAACGCATATCTGAAAGCCACGGCGGATCTTGAGGAGAACCAGGCCTTGATTCAGTCTGAGCCGGCGGACTCGGAGCTGGCCGGCATGGCCAGGGAAGACATTGCGCGTTTGGAATCGGAAGTGAAACGTCTTGGGCACGAGGTGCAGCTCGGCATCCTGCCGCCGGAGCCGACGGATTCGCGCAACACGATCATTGAAATCCGCGCCGGAGCGGGCGGGTCTGAATCCGCATTGTTCTCCGCTGATCTTTATCGGATGTACACGCGCTATGCGGAGAATCGCGGCTGGAAGGTGGAACCGATGGATTCCAGCCCGTCGGATCTCGGCGGGTTCAAAGAAATCATCTTTGGCGTGACCGGCCTGGACGTTTATAAACGGCTCAAGTACGAAAGCGGGGTGCACCGCGTTCAACGTGTGCCCGCCACCGAAGCCCAGGGACGCATCCACACCAGCACGTGCACGGTTGCGGTGTTACCCGAAGCGGAAGAAGTCGATATCGAGATCAAGCAAGAGGACTTGGAGATCAATGTTTGCCGCGCATCCGGCAAGGGTGGCCAGGGCGTAAATACCACCGATTCCGCCGTGCAAATCCAGCACAAGCCCAGCGGATTGATCGTGCGTTGCGCTGACGAGCGGTCGCAGATTAAAAACAAAGCCAGAGCCATGACCGTTTTGCGGTCGCGGTTGCTGGAGCGCAAGATTGCCGAGGAAGAGGCCAAATACGCCGCCGAGCGCAAGGAACAGGTCGGCACGGGCGAACGCAACGAACGCATCCGCACGTATAACTTCCCGCAAAACCGCGTCACCGACCACCGCATCGAAGTCACGCTGTACAATCTGCCTGCGTTCATGGAAGGTGACATCGATCCCATCATCGAACCACTCATGGCGCATTCTCTGGAGGAGAAGATGGCGGCGTTGGAACTGTGATGATTGTTGTGAACCAGATTAGTGATGTGGAGAATGGTTTTTGTCCCAATAGCAAGCTATGAATCCGAGGATCACTCCACCGCAAGGCATCATTTTTGACTGTGACGGCACGCTTGCGGACACCATGCCGCTGCATTGGCGCGCGTGGCAGGTCGTCGCCAAACGTTACAAACTCATCTTTCCCGAGGACCGTTTTTACTCGCTGGGTGGCGTGCCGTCGCGGGACATTCTCAAAATGCTCGGTGAAGAGCAGAGTGTGATCCTGGACCATCTCGCCGTGGCGCGGGAAAAAGAGGCGGAATATCAGCCGTTGATTGCCCAAGTGGAACCCATCAACACGGTGGTGGGCGTGGCGCGCGAGTATTATGGCCGCATCCCCATGGCGGTGGCTTCGGGTGGAACGCACCACATTATCGAGCAGGTTTTGCAGCACCTGGGCATCCGACATTTGTTCAATGCCGTCGTGACGAGCGAGGACGTGGTGAACCAAAAGCCGGCCCCGGACATTTTTTTGGAAGCGGCCCGGCGCATCGGTGTGCCGCCTCAATTTTGCCGCGCCTATGAAGACACGGACCTGGGCATGGACGCCATTCGCGCGGCGGGCATGGAAGCGATTGACGTGCGGCAATTGAGGAAGACCGGTCCGTAACGAAAGATTTCCTCAAACTGAGATTTTCAGCGCCGGCCTCTTTGGCCCGGCTCCTTCCTTCCAGACATAGCGGAACATCAGGGTGCGCAATGCCGCCGTCAGCGGGATGGACAGCAAGGCGCCGAGAATGCCGCCCAGGACTGTTGTTCCCACCAGCACGGCGATGATGATCGTCAGCGGATGTAATCCTGCGCGGTCGCCCATGATCTTCGGGCTGATGACAAAATCCTCCAACGCTTTCACCGCCGCCGCGAGCCCCAGCACCAGCAGCGGGTGCGTCCAGTCGCCGAACTGCACCGCAGAAATCGTGAGCGCCAAAGTCAGTGTGATAATGGTGCCGAGATAAGGCACAATCCCGAGCACGGCGGCGACCACCCCCAGCAGCACGGCGTAGTGCAATCCCATGATGAGGTAACCGATGGCCAGCAGGAACCCCACGCACGCCGCCACCAGCACCTGTCCGCGAAAAAAGACAATCATGCAATCGTTAATGGCATTCAGCACAAAAACCAATTCCTGCTTCACCTTTGACTCGTGGATCGGCAGGTAGTCCGTCCAATGTTGCTGGATGCCCGGCTTCTCCAGCAGGAAATAGAACAGGCACACCGGCGCGACAAAGAACCCAATCAAAAATTCGGCCCAGGTGCTGACGTTGCTGAGTTGGGTGCTGAACCATTTCACAATCAGTTCGAGCACGTTCGACAATTTGAGCATCACCGTTTCGCTGAGGCGTTCATCCGCCGTGCCGCTCTGGGGGACGGCCACGGAATTGGTTCCCGGGGAAACCGCGGCGTTTGTGCTGCTGGCGCCAAAGGAAACGGCATTGCTGCCGGCGGGCATCGGCTCCCCGCCGGGAGATTGGGCGGCGGTGGTGGAATTAGTGCCGCCACCAGGCATGAGCAAGGATGCAAGATGCCAGGAAGCCAGGCGTCGGCCCCAAGTTGTATGTTCGAGAAAATCACGAATTCGCGCGCGCGCCTCTTCAGGACTTTTTGGCACCTGCGCCACCAGGCCCCGGGTTTCCCTCAGCAGGCCCGGGATGACTGAACTGACGACGCCTCCCGCCATTGCCAGACCGAGTGCAAACACCAGCACAATCGCCCGCGCCCGGGAAATGTTTTTCCGCACCAGAAATTCCACGGCTGGATCGAGAATGTACGCGAGCACGAGCGCAAGCGCCACGGGCAGCAGCACCGGCGAAAGCATGTGCAAGACCCAACCCAAACCCCAAATCAGCAGGATGATCAGGCCCAGGATGACCGCAACCGCAAGCGCGGTCAATGCAAGCCAAAGCACGCGTGCCTGACCGGAAGTGGGGGATGATGGGGGCATTTGGTGTGATTTCGAATTTCAAATTGAGATTTGAAATCTGAGATTCGGCAAGTAATGCGGTTCACTCGTCGGCAGCGTCCTGTTCGGCTTGCTTCCGCAGGGGATGTTCGGGGTGGAAAACTCAAATTTGAATTTGAAATGATTGACTCATACCCCCTGTCCCAGTTTCTTGGATTTCTCCGTGGCGGCGCGCACGGCGCTCATCAGCGAGGCGCGGACCCTGCCTTTTTCGAGTTCGTGCAGGCCCTCGATGGTGGTGCCGCCGGGACTGGTGACCATGTCTTTCAGCGCCCCGGGATGCAGGCCGGTTTCCAGCACCATCTTGGCGCTGCCCAAAACGGTTTGCGCCGCGAGCCGGGTCGCAATGTCGCGCGGCAGACCGGCCGCGACTCCGCCGTCGCTCAATCCCTCGATCATCAGATACGCGTACGCAGGCCCGCTGCCGCTTAACCCGGTCACTGCATCCAGCAACGATTCCTTGACGGGGAAGGCAACGCCAACCGCCGAGAAAAGCTTCTGCGCGAGCAGGGTGTCTTCCGGCAGCGCGGATTTGCCCGGCGCGTACGCCGTGGCGGAAGCGCCGACGAGCGCAGGCGTGTTGGGCATCACGCGAATGACCCGCGCGCCTTCGCCGAGGCCGCCTTCGAGCTTGGCCAGCGGCACACCGGCGGCAATGGAAATCAGGAGATGTTGTTTTGTGAACTCGCCCTGGATGTCGCCCAGAACTCCGGCTACCTGATCGGGCTTTACCGCCAGCAACAACACCCGGGCAAACTTCGCCACCTCGACATTGGAAGCGGTTGTCCGCGCGCCCACCTGTTTGCCGAAATCAGCGCAAGCCGCCGGGACCGGATCGCTGGCCATGATTTGGTCAGCGGCAGCCAAACCCGCTTGAATGAAGCCCTGCGCCAGCGCCGTGCCCATCCGGCCGGCGCCGAGAAAACCGATGGTCAGAGTAGCCGACATGCCCGCATGGTAACAGTTCAAGACTTTGAGCGGAAGTGAAATGACTGATGAAGGCCCGAACCATCTTTCCTCCGCGCCCCTTGCAAATCCCGGGTGTTCTGTGGTTTATTCCCGTTATGCCGACGCCAACCTCTCCCAGCCAAAGCGCGGAAGATTACCTGGAGCGCATCCATGAGTTGATCGAGGAAAAGGGTTATGCGCGGGTGGTGGACATCGCCTCGTCATTGAAAGTTCGCCAGGCCTCCGTGACCAGCATGGTGCAGAAACTCGGGGAGTCGGGGTATTTGAAGTACGAGAAATACCGGGGCCTGATCCTGACGGACAAAGGGCGGGCCGTGGCGCGCCGCATTCAAAGCCGGCACGAGACGCTCTCGCGATTTTTTTCGTTGTTCGGCCTCAATCCGGAAACGCAACGGCTCGACATCGAGGGGATCGAACACCATCTGAGCCCGGCGACGCTGGAGGTGCTGGCGGATTTGGCCGCGTTTTTTGAAGAGCATCCAGACACGTTGAAGGCTTTCCAGCAATCACGGCGAGGGGCGAAGCGCAAGGTCAATGCTTAGCAAGTGGGAGTTTGATCTCCTGGTCACCGGTCATTAATTGGCGATTGCCCTATGCAGGGGAATCCCGACGGCACCTCGGACCAGGCTCGCTGCCAGGAGTCCGAACGAAAACACCCAAACGAAGTATCCAATGCGGAGGTCGCCTATGTCCTTGCCAAATTCGAGCATTAGCGCAGCGGTCAGGAAAAGAGAAGCCGCGGAGCCGCGCCTGAGCCAACGAAACAATCTCGGACCGCCTGTCCATCTCAAAATGAACCAAGGCGACACGAGCATGAAAAGGTTCGCGAAGTTTAGAAGCACAAGATGTATGCAGGCGAGTTTTCCCTCCCACACACCCGGCCAATAATACTGGATCATGATCGCGCACTGCCAGCCCCAGGCGTTGTCGAAGGAAGGCAGGAAAAATGAAAGGACAAACAAGGCCCAGGCAGCGAATGCGAATGGCCGATGACATGGAACGCGGAGAGATTCAGCCTGGGGTTTCATCGCGAGCCCGACCCGATGATTATTTCGTTCTCCGGTCGGGGCAGGTTCGGCGGTTCGTCGCGGAAGTGGATCTCCCATTTTTGTCCGGCTTTGCTGGCGAGGTCGAGCAACTGGCGGCGCAGCGACTCCCTGGCTTCTCCGAGGATCCTCATTTCGAGCGCGGCGGCGCGGGCCTTGTCGTTCATCTGATTGACGGCGGACTCCTGGTCTTTTTGCGTGAGCAAGTTCCAGTAGCCATTCGCGTCCTGGACGACACGGTAGTTGTTCTGTTGGACGGAAACGATTTTCGGCGCGGGGAAATCGGCCCGGACGCGGCGGGTTTTTTCATCGACTTGCACGGTGAAGCGGTCGCGAAGGTCAAAGCCCGCTTTAACCGTGTACTCGCCGTGCAGCAGAAGGCGTTTGGTGCTCCCGAGCGTGGTGTTTTCGTAGGAGTAATCGATGGGGAACTCCTTGCTGACGGAAGCGAGCTCAAAGATGTTGCTGGTCCGTTGATAAGTGACGTAGGTGCTGATGGTGACTTCGGGCGTGATATTGAGAACTTGCCTGACCAGTTCCACCGCGCCCTGGGCGGTCTTTCCGGCTTCCTTGCGCGCCGTGTGCAGGAGGAAGGCCAGGCAAAAGGTAAGGGTAATCAAGACCAATGAAATGGCGGCGGCTTTTTTCATGGCATTGCCGGTTCCGGCTGATACAAACCTCCTGCTCCTGGCCGAACGAGAGACTTGTCAGTCGCTTTGTAGCTGGCGAGGCCGCTTCGGACAAGCGATTTTGTCCAGTGCCAATCACCAGCGGGTGATCCGCCCAAAAAGCCTGTTGACTTTGGGCTTCGAGTTAATAGAATTCTTTTTGATTCGGGTGGGCAGCACGTTTCTTCAGCGGGGTTCCCCACCCCCACCTCCTTGGCGTCTGCCGCCCGAATCACTCTTTCCCACGGGCGCAAAGGCCGGGTCATTCCACGTTGCGGGTGCGGCGAGCCGCGTTTCCAGGGATAACTGTGCGGGCAAACGCACAGTTTTCACGACCACCAGTCCATGTATGCTTGCACAACCCAATGAACGGGAATAAGCATTTGCAATCGGGCATCGGTTTCGTAAGCTAGCCGCTTATAGTCAAATAGAATGCGACAATTTGTCACTATCGCAGTCAATGCCTTTATGGAGCTGGTCCGGCAGCCGGTTTTCCTGCTCCTGATGACCACGGCGGCGATGTTCGAGATATTTCTGGCCGTGCCCTACTATTTTGCGTTTGGAGACGAACCCAAGCTGGTCAAGAACAGCGTGCTCGCGGTGATGTTGCTGGCGGGGTTGTTCGGCGCTGTGCTGAGCGCCTCGGCCTCGCTGGCCCGGGAAATCCGGTCGGGCACCGCGCTGGCGGTGCTGTCCAAACCGGTGGGCCGCGCGCAATTCCTGCTCGCGAAGTATGTCGGGCTGGCGCTGGCCTTGAGCCTATTGACCTATGTGAACACAATCGTGGCGCTGTTGACCAGCCGCATGGCGTTTGATGCGTATGGTTCGACGGATCTGTTCGCGCTGGGGCTCTTTATGCTCGCGCTGGTGGTGGCTTACCTGTTGGGCGGCTTCAGCAACTTCTTCCTGCGGCGGCCTTTTGTTTCGGACGCGGTTTTCGGGGTGGTGCTCACGGTCACCCTGGCGTTTGTGGTCATCAACTTTTTCGATAAAAACGGGCGTTCACAGGAGTTTGCCCGGGGAGTGGACTGGCGGATGGTGCCCGCCTCGGTGCTGGTGCTCTTCGCCCTTTGGGTGCTGGCCGGGCTGGCTTTGGCGTGCTCGACGCGGCTGGAAATGATCCCGACTCTGGCGATCTGCTCGGGCGTGTTCCTGCTGGGCCTGATGTCCCAATACCTTTTCGGGGCGCGGACAGTTGCAGGGTCATGGTGGGCATCCGTGCTTTACACGGTGACGCCGAATTGGCAGCTTTTCTGGCTCGCCGATGCATTGGACACGGGCAAGACCAATTTTCATTGGGGCTATGTGGGGATGTCGCTGGGATACGCGGTGTGTTATGTGGGCGCGGTGCTGGCGGTGGCGGTGATTTTGTTTGAAGATCGTGAACTGAGCTGAGTTAAGGCTGAGAATGGAACGAAGAACAGAAAAGAACGGACTGATTAACCTGATCGTGCTCGTGCTCATCGGGGCGGCCGGATTCGCGGTGGCGCGTTACGGCCAAACCCTGGCCGGCCAGGTGGCGACGGTCTTCATGGGCATTGGGGTGTTGATCGCCGGTGTGAGCTGGTTCCAGATGCGATTGGAGGAGCGGGAACGGCTGGAGAAACTCGAGTTCGAGGAACTGAGCAAATCAGCGGCGAGTTCCGCCTTGTTCAATGTCTCCGACAGCGAGGTTTTCCCGGCGCAACGTTCGCGCGAACAATTCGAGCGGTTTTTCGTGCCGGCGTTCACGGCGCTGATCTTCCTCTTGCAAGCGGGCACAGGCCTGCTGCTGTGGCGGTGGTTGAGAGGGATGATTCCCGCGCCGATGCAGCAACCGACGGTTTCGATGGCTTTATTCGGCCTGTTTGCGCTGGTGCTGTTTTTGCTGGGTAAATTTTCAACCGGCCTCGCGCGGTTGGAGAAGCTGCGCCTGCTGCGGCCCGGCGCCAGTTATCTTTTGCTGAGCGCGTACGTGTGCTTCTGTGTGACCGCCGCCATTGCCGCGGTGCAGGTGGGCGTGCCGAAAGTCGATTGGCAGGTGGCCCGCGCGCTGAGCGCGGTCCTGATCTTCATTTCGGTGGAGACGCTGGTCAACCTGATCCTGGAGATTTATCGGCCGCGCGTGAAGGGCAAGGTGGAGCAGCCGGTTTACGAGAGCCGGCTGGTGAGTTTGCTGGGCCAGCCGGAAGGCATCATCACCACGGCGTGGCAGACGCTCGATTACCAGTTCGGCTTCAAGGTGTCGGAAACCTGGTTTGCCCGGTATTTTGCGAGAGCGGCGACCTGGCTGCTCTGGCTGCAAGTGGGCGTCATGCTCGCTTCGACTTGCGTGGTCTTCATCGATGCCGGCCAGCAGGCCCTTTTGGAACACTTTGGGAAGCCGGGGGTGGTGCTCGGGCCGGGCGCGCATTTGAAATGGCCTTGGCCGATTGACCATGTCTATCGCTATGCCACCGAACAAATCCAGAGCTTCAACGTGGGATTTGCGCCCGACCCTTTCCGCACGGCGGACAAGACCGTGCTTTGGACGGTGAGCCACACCAAGGAGGAAAACTTCCTGGTGGCGAACCGGGAAACAGAGACGCCGGCATCCCTCGCCAATACTCCCAACGGGAACACCCTGGAAACCGCCGACACCGCCGGCAACAAACGGCCGCCGCCGGTGAGCTTGCTGACCGTCAGCATCCCGGTGCAGTACCAGATCACGAACCTGACCAAATGGGCCTACGTGAATGAGGAGCCGGAAACGTTGATACAACATATCGCGACGCGGGAAGTGGTCCGCTATTTTGTGGGGGTCGATTTTCAGGAGATCATGTCCCAAGGGCGCGGCGACGCCGCGACCGTCCTGCGGGATCGCATCCAGGCAGAGGCGGACCGGCACGAACTCGGCGCGAGCATTGTTTTTGTGGGATTGCAGGACATCCATCCGCCGGTGAAGGTCGCGCCGGATTATGAGAAGGTGGTGGCGGCAATCCACACGAAGGAAGCCGCCATTCTCGCGGCGAAAGCCGAGGCCATCAAGACCAACGCTTTGGCCGGCGCGCAAGCTTTCAAGACGATCTGTGAGGCGCAGGCCGAACGGCAGCGGCGCGAAGTCGATGCCCAGGCGCGGGCCGCCGCGTTCACCAACCAAATTCCGGCCTACCGGGCTTCGCCGTCGGTTTACTGCGAGCGCACTTACCTGCAAACCTTTGCCGAGTCGGTGGTGAATGCGCGCAAATACATCCTGTTATCGACCAATACTTCGGACGTCTTCATCCTCAATCTCGAGGACAAACTGCGGACTGACATCGAGGACGCGATCACCGTGCCGCCGCCCAAGGCGCCGTTTGCGCCCAAATGATTTTCAACACCTGTTATGAATCGTAATCCCTTCATTCTTACCGTTGGCGGCCTGCTGGGCGTCATCGTGTTCTTCATGTTGTTCACCTTTCAGGTGCGCAAATCCGAGGTGGCCGTCGTCACGACTTTTGGCCGGCCCTCGCGCACCGAGACCGAGCCGGGCATCAAGGGCAAGTGGCCGTGGCCCATCCAGCGGGTTTTTAAATTCGACCAGCGCATCCAAAACTTCGAGGACAAGTACGACGAATCCCTGACGGCGGATAATTACAACTTGCTGGCGATGACCTATATCGGCTGGCGAATCAGTGATCCGCAGGCGTTTTTCCCCAAGTTCGCCAATGGCTCGATCGCGGAGGCGGAGCGGGTCCTGGAAGGACTGGTGCGGAGCGAGAAGAGCGCGGTGATCGGCAAACATCCGCTGTCGGACTTCGTTTCCGCCGACGAGAAGCAGCTCAAGTTCGCCGAAATCGAGCAGGAAATACTCAAGCGCATTCAGGACCAGGTGAACGCGAAGAACTACGGCATCAGCATGGAATATCTTGGCCTCAAGAAAATGGGCTTTCCGGAGAGTGTCACCCAGGAGGTGTTCAAGCGGATGACTTCCGAGCGGGCAGTGTTGAGCAGCCGGATCCAAAATGAAGGCGAGGCCGAGGCGACCAGGATCAAGTCCGCGGCCGACAGTAAGAGCGCCCAGATGATCGCGGAAGCTGACGCCGAGGCGACCAAGATCAAGGCGCTTGGACAATCGAAGGCGGCGGAATCCTTCGCCGTCTTCCAGCAGGAGCCAAGCCTGGCGAATTTCCTGCTCAGCCTGAATGCGCTGGGTGAATCGTTGAAGACCAGAGCGACGCTGGTTTTCGACCAACGCACCGCGCCGTTCCAGTTGCTCCAAGGTTATCCCACCAACCAGCCCTCGATGAAATAGCGGCATGAGCGATCACGATCATCACGACCACGATCACAGCCACGAGCATCATTCGCACGATGCTCCACCACCGTCTGTGCCGGTGGCCGAGGATGCTGGCTCGCAGGCCCTGTCTGACGCATTGAAGAGCAGTTTCGCCATCGTCAAGGTGGCCATGGGAGTGCTGGTGGTTGTTTTCCTCGGGTCCGGTTTCTTCACGGTGCAACAGAACGAAAGGGCGATCAAGCTTCACTTCGGCAAGCCCGTGGGTGAGGGCAACAAAGCTTTGTTGGGTCCGGGGCTGCATTGGGGTTTTCCCTATCCGATTGATGAAGTGAAGAAGGTTCCCATTACGGACATCCAGGAGGTCAAATCCACGGTGGGCTGGTACGCCACGACCCCCGAGCAGGAGCTTAATAATTCGGAGCCTCCAGCCGGCCCATCGCTGAACCCGGCGCTGGACGGTTATACCATCACCGGTGACGGCAATATCATTCACACCCGCGCGACGCTTTCTTATCGCATCGAAGACCCAATCCGGTTTGCGTTTGATTTCGTCAATGCCTCCAATGCCGTGCAGAGCGCCCTGGACAATGCCTTGATCTATGCCTCCGCCCGTTACGCAGTCGATGATGTGTTGACGCGCGACAAGACCGGTTTCCGTGAACGCGTGCAGGCGCGGGTCGATGAGTTGATCCAGAAGGAGAAACTGGGCATTGTCATCGAGCAGTGCGTGGTGGAGAGCAAACCGCCGCGCCAGTGCAAGCAGGCGTTCGATGCAGTGCTCACCGCCGTTTCCACCCGCGACGCGGCCCACAACGACGCCGTGAAATACGAAAACCAGATCCTGAGCCAGGCGTCAGCGGAAGCGACCAGCCGAACCAATGCCGCCGAAGTCGATAGCGCCCGGCTCGTTGGCTCGGTGAAAGCCGAGGCGCAGCGGTTCAACGATTTGCTGCCCAGCTACCGGACCAACCCGGTCCTGTTCGCGAGCATCCTGCTCAACGAGAAAATCACTGAAGTGCTGACCAACGCGCAGGAGAAGTTTTATGTGCCTGAGAACGTGGGTGGCGGAAAACCGGAACTGCGTTTACAATTGAGCCGTGAACCAGCGAAAACCGGCATCTTGACGGCACCAACCCGATAATCTGAAGTACTATGCAAGTCACATCGCTATTAAGCCAGCAAGGACACGACCACGATCACGATCATGACCACGAGGGGTGCGCCTCCTGCGGGCATGATCACGAACACACCCCGGTGCGGCTCAAACAGACGCTCGTCGGCGTGGTCTTCGTCATCAATGCCTTCGTGGTGGACTGGCTGTTTGACTCGGCGCACACCGTTGCCAGCGCCAGCGCCATGATTGGCGCGATTATTCTCGGATACCCCATCGTCTGGACCTCGATTAAGGACCTGAAACGTGGTGTTCTCACCATTAATGAGTTGGTCGGGATTGCGGTGCTGGCCGCGTTTGCCTCGACCGATTATAAAACGGCGGGAGTGGTCGCGTTTTTCATGCTGATGGGTGAGATCATCGAAACTCGCACGGCGGAAGGCGCGCGCCAATCCATCGAGTCGCTGATCAAACTGACTCCGACTAAGGCGCGTCGCATTACTGCCAAGGGCGAGGAGGAAGTCGCGGCCAAGGATTTGGCGGTGGGCGATGTCATCCGCATCCGGCCAGGCGACAACGTGGCGGCGGACGGCGTGGTCGTCACGGGCCAGGGCTCGTTCAACCAGGCCACGATCACGGGCGAATCGCTGCCGGTGGATAAAAAGCCGGGCGACGAACTGTTCGCCGGCACACAGAATTTGACGGGTGTTTTGGAAGTGAGGGTTAGCCGCGCCGGCCAGGATACGACGCTGGGCCGGGTGCGCGAATTGATCCTCGCAGCGGAGAAAACCAAGCTGCCGATCATGCGCATCATCGACCAATACATGGGCTTTTATACGCCGCTCGTGCTGGTCATTGGCGCGCTGGTCTGGGCGTTCACTCGCGATTTGAACCGTGTTATTTCGGTGCTGGTGGTTTCCTGTCCGTGCGCGTTCATTCTCGCGACGCCCACGGCCATGGTCGCGGCGCTCTCGGCGGCCGCGCGGCTCGGCATTCTGATCAAAAACGTGAGCGACATCGAACTGGCGGCCAAGATCAACGCCTTCGTCTTCGACAAGACCGGCACCCTGACCACGGGCAAGCTGGCGGTGAGCCGGTTGGCCCCGTTGAATGGGACCGCGCCGGCGGAATTGTTGCGGGCGGCGGCATCGGCGGAGAAGTACAGCAATCATCCCACCGCCAAGGCGCTGGCTCAACTCGCCGGCGAGGCGGGCGTGCCGCTCAGCGAGCCCAGGAATTTCGCCGAAACGGCCGGGCGCGGCATCAAGGCGGAGGTGGATGGCCGGGCGATTCTCGTGGGCCGCGCGCAGTGGCTCAAGGACAATGGCGTGACGGAGGATTTCCTGAAAGCCGTCGATTTAAATGAGACCGAAGGGTTCAGCCTGCTGTTCGTGGCGCGCGACGGGCAATGCATCGGTTGGGTGGGCTTGCAGGACCAGACGCGGGCCGACGCCCGCGAGTCGTTGGTGGAATTGAAGCAAAGCGGCGTGCGGCGCATCGCCATGATTTCCGGCGACCGCCAGCCCGTGGCCACCCGTGTGGCGCGCGAGATTGGCTGCGAAGAGGCGGTGGGCGATTGCCTGCCGCAGAACAAGGTGGAATTTGTGCGCGCGATCAAGCTCAAGGGCTATCGCGTGGCGGTGGTGGGCGACGGCGTCAACGACGCGCCCGCGCTGGCGGCCGGCGACATTGGCATCGCGATGGGCGCGGCGGGCAGCGAGGTGGCCATTCACAGCGCCACCATCGCCTTGATGAACAACGATCTGCGCCGGCTGCCGTTCCTTGTGAAGCTGTCGCGCAGCACGCGATTAGTGATCAACCAGAACTTCCTTTTCGGCGTGCTGTTCATCATCACCGGCCTGTCCCTCGCCGCGTTCGGCTATTTGAACCCAATCGTTGCCGCCATCATGCACAACGCCGGCTCGTTGATCGTGATTTTCAACAGCGCGCGGTTGGTGCGCAAGGGCGAGGAACTGGAGCACTACCAGCCTGAGACGGTTGAACCGTCGGGCCGCCCCGGCGGTCAAAAACCTGCCGCTCCGGCGCAATTGACGCCGAAACTGGCGTGAGAGACGGTTTGGCGCATGTCATCCCTCCGATTAGAGCAACGGATGTTTTCCAGGGGAAAACAGTCCTTTGAATTGCGGGATGAAGAGAATGTTGTCCGCGTTACTACCAGCAAAGGTGGCAACTCGCACGAATACACGTTGCCGATCGAAATCATTTCACCCAAGCCTAGCCGGGTCAAGCGATTGGATGTTCAAATGCGCCCTCGCCAACGCTTTCACCTGCGGATGAACTTCGCAAGCTGGGCGAACTCCGAAAAGACGGAGTCCTTTCGGAAGAAGAGTTCGTCCAAGCCAAGGCCAAGGTTCTTGCCGGCATGGAAAAGCAATCTATTGGGTTCAAGCTGGAATAAGTGATTATGACCACCACCGAAACCACTCCGCACTCCGCACTCCGCACTCCGAATTCGGAAGAGGTCGTCATTGCCGTCCGCGGGCTGACCAAGGTGTTCAAGGACTTTTGGGGCCGGTCAAAGGCGCGGGCGGTGGATAATGTGGATTTCGAAGTCCGGCGCGGCGAAGTCTTTGGCCTGCTCGGACCGAATGGTTCCGGAAAATCCACGACCGTCAAAATGCTGTTGGGGCTGCTTTATCCCACCAAAGGACACATCGAAGTGTTCGGCCATTCCCCGCGGCATGTCGCCACCAAATCGCGCATCGGTTATCTGCCGGAGGAATCGTATCTTTACCGGTATCTCAACTCGCATGAGACGCTGGACTTCTTCGGCAATTTGTTCCGGCTGCCCGGCGGCGAGCGGGAAAAGCGGTCGGAGCAACTGCTGGAAATGGTTGGCTTGAGCCAGACCCGCACCCGGGCGGTGGGCGAGTTTTCGAAGGGTATGCAGCGGCGCATCGGGCTGGCCCAGGCGCTCATCAACGACCCGGACCTCGTCATTCTGGACGAACCCACGGCGGGACTCGATCCCATCGGCTGCCGGGAAGTGAAGGACTTGATCCTGGCCCTGGCGCGTCGCGGCAAGACGGTGATCCTGAGCAGCCATTTGCTTTCGGACGTGGAAGACGTTTGTGATCGCGTGGTGATTTATTACGGCGGCAAGATTCAGGCGATGGGCACGTTGAAGGAGTTGCTTGCCACGCCGGACGCGGTTCGCATCACCACGCCGGTGTTGCCGCGTGAAACCATGGAACGAGTGTTGGAATTGATCCGAAAGGATGCCGCCGTCGATAAGATACGCATCGACAATCCGACGCAAAACCTGGAGAGCTACTTTTTGGATGTCGTCCAGAAAGCACGCCAGGCGGCGGAGGAAACTTCCGGGGCCACCTCGGGCCACAAAGTGGCGGCTTACTTGCGCGGAGACGGAGAGGCGAAGCCCGCCCCGGATAAAATCCTGGAACGCCTGACGACGGCGCAAACGACTGCCAGCGTGCCTGCGCCCGCACCCACGCCGGCGGTGAGCGAAACCGTGGACAGCAAGAAACTTGAAACGCTCACGCGCACGCCTGAGCAACCCGTGCCTGCGCCGGTTGAACCCAAGCCGGCGAAGGTTGACCTGGACAAGGCCAACGAAAAACTTTCGTCGCTTTTGGGGAAAACGAAATGAGGAGCTTGCGGCCAGTCCGCTAGATCATGCAGAAGATTTACGCCATTGTCATTCTGACCTGGAAGGCCGCCTTCCGCTACCGCCTGTTTTGGGTGCTTGCCTCCCTGCTGCTGGTGGCGGTGGTAGGGCTGCCGCTGTTGCTCAAGGATGACGGCACGGTGGAAGGGGTTGCGCAAATTCTGCTGACGTACACCCTCGGCGCGGTCACGGGCATTTTAGGCCTGTGCACACTTTGGCTGGCGTGCGGCACGCTGGCGCGGGACGTCGAGGATTGCCAGATACAGATGGTGGTGGTCAAACCCATTGCCCGCTGGCAAATCTGGCTGGGCAAATGGCTGGGATTGGTCACGCTGAATGCCGCGTTGCTGGGATTGTCCGGGTTGAGCATCTACGGCCTGATCGAGTTGCGCGCCAACCGCCTGCCGCCAGACCAGCGCGCCCGTTTGAAATACGAAGTGCTCGTGGCGCGCGCCTCCGTGAAGGAAGAGGGCGTGGAGCAATTGATCGATGAGACGACTGACAAGGCTTTCCAGCAGCGGATGGAAAAGGGCCTTCCAAAAGGAGTCGATCCCCGCGCGGCCAAGGCGCAATTGCGCGAACAGGTGAAGGCCGAGTATCAAATCGCGCCGCCAGGCAAGACCGGGGCGATTCATCGTCCCTGGATCATCCATCTGGGGCGCGCGAAGGATTCATTGAAAGGCGAGCCATTGTTCCTGCGCATCAAATTCAACTCGGGGGACTACAACTCTTCGGGGACTTACTATGTCCAATGGATGATCGGCTCGTCGTCCAGCGTGCGGCCCTGGCGCAGCGAGGTCATGAGCCTGGCCGCGGAAACGTTCCATGAGTTCCCCATTCCGCCTGACCTGTTTGACGAGAAGGGCGACCTCATGATCTTTTTGCTCAATCTCAATGACACCACGCTGCTGTTTCCACTCGATGAAGGGATGGAAGTGCTGTATCGCGAGGGCGGTTTCGGCCTCAACTTTGCTCGCGGTCTGGGCATCATCCTTTGCTGGATGGCGTTGTTGACGACCCTGGGCCTGGCTGCCGCGAGTTTTATGTCGTTCCCGGTGGCCGCGTTCTGTTCGCTGGCAATTTTGGCGATTGGCTTGTGCAGCGGCACGCTGTCGAACGTCGTGCAGGAAGGGACGGTCATGGGTTACAACGAGGAGAGTGGGAAGTCGGGCCATTCACCCGTCGACCTGGTGCTGGTGCCGACGTTTCGCGGCCTGCTCGAAGTGATTCAACTGGTCCAGCAATTTTCACCCATTGATGCGCTCAGCACGGGGCGCATGATTACCTGGGGCCAGTTCAGCCTGGCCATTGGCCAAATTGTGCTGCTGCTGGGCGGAGCCATCGGCGTGTTCGGAATTTTCGTTTTCAGCCGGCGGGAACTGGCCACCGCGCAAGGAACCAACTGAGCCGCTCCATGTCGCCCAGATTATACAAAGCCCTGTTGGGAACAATCGCCGTGGTGCTGCTGGTCTGCGTGTCCGTGCTGGAACGCCACCTGAATCATGAGCGGGACGTGCTGGGTTTGACCCGCTACACGGAACTGAGAGGCGCGCCGCCGGTGCTGGCGATGACCACCGTGGCGCTGGGCGGTTTCCGCGGGCTGATCTCGAATGCGCTGTGGATTCGGGCCAACGATTTGCAGGATGACGGCAAGTATTTCGAGATGGTGCAATTGGCCGATTGGATCACCAAATTGGAGCCGCACTTCACCCAGGTCTGGCTCGTGCAGGCCTGGAACATGGCCTACAACATTTCCGTGAAATTCAAGGATCCGCCGGATCGCTGGCGCTGGGTCCAGCGCGGCACTGAACTTCTGCGGGACGATGGCTTGCGTTACAACCCCGACGATGTCCTGATCCATCGCGAACTGGCCTGGTTTTTCCAGCACAAAATGGGCGCAAACCTCGACGATGCGCATCTCTATTACAAACAGATGTGGGCCAATGAAATGTCCAGGGTGCTTGGCACCAATGGGGCCGTGAACTGGAATGCGCTGATTCACCCCACCACCCCGGACGAGATCGAACGCACGAACATCCTCCGCGCCAAGTATAAATTGGATCCGGTTTTCATGAAGCAGGTGGACGAAACGGACGGCCCGCTGGAATGGCGGTTGCCGGAGGCGCATGCGATCTATTGGGCCGCGCAAGGCCTTGAAGCGGCCAAACGGAACGAGCGCAAGATCAATCCCGACGACCTGATCACATTGCGGCGCGTAATCTATCAATCCATGCAGTTGAGTTTTCAGCGGGGCCGGTTGATTGCGAATGAAGCCGACCGCAGCTTCGAATTCGGCCCGAACCTGGCGATTATTCCCAAAGCGAGCGCCGCCTACGAACAGGCCATGGAAGACGATCCGAAGAATCGCGACCACATCGAGACCGCGCATCGAAATTTTTTGCGGGACGCGGTCTGGTTTCTCTACACCTACAACCGGGAGGCGGACGCGCAAGCGTGGTTTAAATACCTGGGGGAAAAATATCCGAACAAGCCCTTGATGGAGAGCGACACCAATTCTTTTCCGCGCAACGTCACACTGGAACGCTACTGCCTGGATCGCATCCAGGAAGAGGTGGGCGATACCTCTGCGAGCAATACCAGGGCGATACTTGAAGGTTTGGAGCGCTCCGCTTTGAAGAGCCTGGCCATCGGGGATCCCGACCGCTATCTTGGGCTTGAGGGCCTGGCCAAAAAGGTCCTGCAGACCTATAATTCCAAGATTCAGGGCACCGCAACGAACCGTGTGTCAATGGCCCCGCTGTCGGAAATCCGACAGGTGGTGCTCAATCGCGTGCTGGACAATGAGTTTTCGCCCGAGTTGTCGGACCGATTGCGAACGGAACTGAGGTTGCCAGCACGGGCCAACCCGCCGACCAACGCGGTTCCGACGGAGGAAAATAGAAAGTAGAGCGGCCTTCGACTGGAGGATTAAACGGCCGGGTGACGAATAATCGGCTGTAAACCCTTCTTCCGGGGTTGCGCGGGTGGAGGGACATCACTTACGTTACGCGGTCTTAATGAAGAAAAACAGTCATCCAATTGAGCGCCCCGTTCGTGTCGGGTTGATTTCACTGGGTTGCGCCAAAAACCTCGTCGATGCCGAGATCATGCTCGGCTCGCTGATGAAAGGCGGCGTCGAAATCACGAATGACGCAGCCCAGGCGGACGTGGTGATCGTGAACACGTGCTCGTTCATCGATTCGGCGCAGGAGGAGAGCGTGGACGCCATCCTGCAATCGGCGGAACTGCGCGAAGCGCGGAATCGCGGCCAGGGGCTGATTGTTTCCGGCTGCCTGCCGCAACGATTTCGGGACGAGTTGCCGAAGCTGCTGCCAGAGGTCGATGCTTTCATGGGCATTGATCAGGTCGCGCAGGTGACGGACATCGTGCGGCAGGCGCTGACGCATCGGGAGGAGCGAATCAAGGGAAGCCCAAAATCCAAAGTCCAAAATCCAAAGTCGGCCATTGTCGGACGATTTGCGGAGATCGAGAAAGCGCATGGCGAATCGGCCGGTGATGAAGGGCAGGTTCTGAGCGACCCTCAGCCCGCCGTGCTGAATGTGAACGCGCGGCCGGTTTACATTCCTGATTTTGCGACACCACGGTTCCGGCTCACGCCGCGGCATTTTGCCTACGTGAAGATTGCGGAGGGATGCAATCATCCGTGCAGCTTTTGCATCATCCCGCGCATGCGCGGTTCGCACCGCAGCCGGGCGCAGGCGGACATTGCGCAGGAGGCGCGGCAACTCGTTGCGGATGGAGTGAAGGAATTGAACCTGATTTCCCAGGACTCGACGTATTACGGCCTGGATTTGCGGCCGGCCCACTCACGGAACATCGCGTCGCCGGAAAAGTTCAATGCCGCGGCGCGGGCGTTGCCGGCGGATGCCACGACACTCTGCACGCTCTTACGCGAACTCAACGCGCTACCGGGTGATTTCTGGATTCGCCTGCTCTACACGCATCCGGCGCACTGGACCGATGAATTGATTCGCACAATCGCCGAATGTCCGAAGGTGGCGCGCTACGTCGATATGCCGTTGCAACATATCCACGAGAACATGCTGGAACGGATGCGCCGCGAGACCTCGCAGCAATACATTGTTGATCTCATCGCCAGAATGCGCGCGGGCGTTCCGGGCATTGCCTTGCGCACCACGTTCATTGTTGGCTTTCCCGGCGAGACGGAGGCTTATTTTGAGACCCTGCTGGATTTTATTCGCGCGACGAAATTCGAGCGCCTGGGCGTGTTCACCTATTCGCAGGAGGAAGGCACGCGCGCGGGCCGCATGGAAGGGCAAATCCCGGACAAGTTAAAACGCCAGCGTCGTGATCGGGCGATGGCCGCGCAATTGTCCGTGGCCCGGCAGGTGGCGGAATCCTTTGTCGGGCGCGAAATGCGGGTGCTGGTGGAAGGCGAGGCCAGCGCGAAGGAACTGCGGAATGCGAGGATCAGTTCCTGGGAACATGGGCTGATTCGCGGCCAGGACAAACACACCGGCCAGCTCAAAGGCCGCTATCTTGTGGCGCGGGGTGAAGCCGATGCGCCGGACATCGACGGCCGCGTGTATGTGCGGGGACATTTGCCGCCGGGCGAATTTGCGCGGGTAAGAATTATCGGCCATACGGATTATGATTTGATCGGGGAGACGCTCTGAAGCCACCCGCAAGCCGTCGCCCAAAAAATCACCAATGCAGGATTGGCGTGAGGCCGCAGCCTGGTTATTCTCCGCCCAACATTTTGCATTTGATGGCATGATTTCCAAATTGAGAGTGAGCGGCCCGTTCTGCGGACGGAATCTTCAGTGTTTATTCCTCGTCCTGTTCCTCGCTTTCCAAGGCGCGACACCGCTTCGCGCCCAGGAACATTACCTGGCTCCCGGCCATCCTGATGGGGTGGCGTTGCTGGCGCCGCCCCCGATTTCCGGCTCCGCCGAGGAGGCTGCGGATCTGGCGACGGCGCGCATGGTATTCGAACATCGAACACCCGCCGAGGAAGCGCGGGCGAACAAGGACGCGGGACTTTCGCTGTTCCTGTTTGCGCGCGCCATCGGGCCGGACTTCAAGCCCGGCAAATTTCCGAAGGTCGAGGAATTGTTCAACAAGGTGAAGGCGCAAATTGGCGACATCATCGACATCCCCAAAAACCATTGGAAAAGGCCACGTCCCTATGTCCTGGATCCACAACTGACTCTGGGCAAACCCGAGCCCAGTTTCAGCTATCCGAGCGGACATTCCACCCGGGGCACGGTCTATGCCTTGATGATCGCGGAGGTGTTTCCGGAGAAGAAGGACGCCATTTTGGAAGTCGGCCGGGAAATTGGCTGGGATCGCGTGTTGATCGGCAAGCATTTCCCGACCGATGTGCAGGCGGGACGGGTGCTGGGCCAGGCGACGTTTCGTGAGCTGATGGCCAGCCCGGCTTTCCAGCATGATCTGGCCGAAGCAAAAGCCGAAGTCCATCCCACGGAAGCCGCCGGCAAGAGCGCGGGGCAATAAGCGGCTCCCGGTTGAGGATTGGCAAGCCTTGACATACCCTGCCAACACAATTAACTTGGGGGACGTGAAAGCGGTTACCATAAACATTTCGTTGAATCCAGAATTGGCTGAGTTCGCGCGGGCGGATTTGGAAGCGCGGGCGTTTGATTCCATGAGCGAATACATGCGGGATTTGATCCGCAAACGTCGCCAGGAGCAAATTGAGGCGGACGTGGCCTTTTTGGAAAAAGCCATCGAAGGCGCGCCGCCGGGCGATCCTTCGGACGAGGAAATGGCCGGGATCTACGCACGCATCAAAGCCCGTCGAAAGAAACCGTGAAGGTTGTTTTTGACGCGGGGGTGGTGTTTTCGGCCGCCGGGTGGCGGGGTGAAGCGCACCGCTGCCTGGTGGCGATGGCTCACCGCCGGGTCATTGCCTATGCCACAGAGGAAACCATCAAGGAATTGAATCATCTGCTGGTTGACCGCGGGGATAGGACGAGGCATCCACCGGCTGCCATATTTTCCTGGTACGAGGATCATGTTAAGCGTGTGGAGCCCGCGCCTTTGGGCAAACAAAGGAGCCGTGATGTGAAAGATGATCCGTACCTGGCTTGCGCTTTGGCCGCTGGAGCGAAGATCATTGTAACGCGAGATGATGATTTGCTGGCGCTGGGGAAGCCTTTCGGAATACACATTATTACCCCGCGCGAGTTGCTTGTTCGATTGTCCCGGCCGCTTTGAATGTGCGGAGATGCCCAATGAACGCCGAAATGAATAACTATATTCTCGCACAGCTCCGAGCAGATGCTGCACACGTGATTGCCTTGGCACAATGTTGAGGGCGCAAGTTCCTTACTGCGTCGTCACCCGCTTAACGAACTCGCGCAGCCGCTCGTTTCGCGGATCGCCGAAAATCTGCTCGGGCGGCCCGGATTCGGCAACCACGCCGCCGTCAAAGAAAACGACGCGATCGGCCATGTCCCGGGCGAATTGCATTTCGTGCGTCACGACGATCATGGTCATGCCTTCCTCGACGAGCTGGCGCATGACGCGCAGGACTTCATCGCGCAACTCCGGGTCGAGCGCGCTGGTCGGTTCATCAAAGAGCATCACCTGGGGCTCCATCGCGAGCGCGCGGGCGATGGCGACGCGCTGTTGCTGGCCGCCGGAAAGTTGCGCCGGGTAGGCGTCGGCTTTCGCAGCGAGGCCCACCTTGGCGAGCAACTCGCGGCCGAGCGTTTCGGCCTGTTCGCGCGGCGTGTTTTTCACCACGATCGGCGCCTCGGTGATGTTCTGCAACACGGTGAGATGCGGAAAGAGGTTGAAGGACTGGAAGACCATCCCGGCTTGCAGGCGCAACCGGCGCTGCTGATCGCGTTCTTCGGCATTGCGCGGCGCGTGGCCGCCCTCGATGGTCACACCACCGATGCTGATGCGCCCGGAGTCGGCGACTTCGAGCTGATTGAGGCAGCGCAGGAAGGTGCTCTTGCCGCAACCGCTGGGTCCGATGAGGACGGCGGCTTCACCACGCTGCTGGACATGGTCGATGCCATGCAGCACGCGGTTCGAGTTGTAGGATTTTACGAGGTTTTCAACGGCGATCATAACGCAATCTTTTCTCAAGCCAGTTGGCGAAAATCGAAGCCGGGTAACTGAGCGCGAAATAAATCGTCGCGGTCATAAGTCCCAGCCCGATGTAATCATAAGTGGACATGGCGAGCATGCCGTAGACCTTGGTCAGTTCGACCATGGTGATGACGGACACGATGGAGGAATCCTTGAACAAGGCGATGAAATCGTTGGTGATGGGCGGGATGACGAGGCGGAACGCCTGCGGCAGGATGATGTGTTGCAGGGATTGCCAGCGGGTCATGCCGAGCGCCTGGGCGGCTTCGGTTTGGCCGCGCGGAATCGCCTCGATGCCGGCGCGATAATTTTCGGCTTCATAAGCGGCATAGTTCAGGCCCAGGCCGAGAATCGCCGCGGGAAAGGCCTGGAGCCGGATGCCGATTTCCGGCAAGCCGTAGTAGATGAAGAAAAGCTGGATGAGCAGCGGCGTGCCGCGAATGACCTCGACATACACCTGCGCCAGCCAGCGCAAAGGCGCGACAGCATAGAGCCGCGTCAACACCAGCGCCAAACCCGCCACCACCGCCAGCGCCATCCCGAGCACGGAAATCTCGATGGTAATCACGGCTCCGCGCAGCAGCAGCGGCAAGTAGGTTCGCCAATCGCGGATGGTCGAAATGGACTTTCTTTGCTCGACGACTTCCGGGTGATAATCCTTCAAGGCGACCTGCCGTTCGTCCCAGACGCCGTATTTCTGATAGATGCGTTCCAGCGTGTGGTCCTCGGCCAGTTCCACGATGGCCTGGTTGAGCGCGGCGAGCAATGTGGCATCCTGTTTGCGCACACCGATGCCGTAATAGCCGGGCGCGAAGGGGTCGCCGGAGAATTTGAGCGCAGGATCGGGTTTGGCGTAGAACAACGCGATGGGCAAATCGAGCACCACGGCTTCGATGCGCTTCGCTTTCAGGTCGCGAAAACTTTCGACATTGCCGGGATACAAGCGCAGGTCGACGCCCGGGGTTTTTTCGAGCAACCGTTGCGCAACGGACGCCGAGAGCACGCCCACGGCTTTGCCCTTGAGATTGTCGATGTTGGTGAGGCCCTCGGTTTCGCGGCGGGTGACGAGTTGCTGGGTGTAAACATAGTATGGCCGCGACATGGCGATGTGCTGCTGGTTGTCCGCGGTCAATTCGAGGCCGTTGAGGACAATATCGAAGTTGCCGCGGTCGAGCGCGGGAATGAGCTGGTCCCATTGGTTCTGGACCATCTTCGCCTTGACGCCGAGTTTGGCGGCGAGCGCTTCGGCGAGGTCGTATTCGAAGCCGGTCAATTGTTCCGGATGCTCCGGACTCGGATAAACATAGGGCGCGCCGCCCTCGGCATCCGCGCCCCAAAGCAGGACGCCGGCTTGTTTGATTTGCTCCAGATGGTCCGCGGCAAAAACAAGGGAGGGCGTGCCTGCGAGCAGAAGAAGTCCCAGAAGACTGCCGAAGGTGACGCGCGACGAACGCCAAGCGTTACTCATTAAGCCGCCATGATAGCACGTTTTGAAAAAATGCAAAAAATATTTTGAGATTATCCAAACGGTGTTTGGACTTTCTTTTGGTACGCCAAATAAAACGCACGAATTTGATACAGGCCAGTGCTGAAGCCGTTACCCTGGCGATTCTTCAGATCAGATATTAGTTGTTAGATGATTCGCTCTCCGTAACCGATTTTTCTCTGGCTGGAAGAGGCTGAGCGCGGCCCCTACACCGTCGAGCGGCTCGCGAAAAAGTAACGGGGAAGGACAAGATGACAGGATGAAAAAGTAACGGTCCATCCTGTCCTTCCCGGCTCGACTGCGTCCCGCTTCAAGAATTCGAGAAATGCTTCCAACCAAGGCATCATATCCTCTGACCAACGCCATGGATTTCTTTTCATTCATGGGGCGCTTCGCTGCCTTTGGCAAGTTCGGCGATTCATCGCCAAACAATTCGGAAAAGTAACGGGGAAGGACAGGATGACAGGATGAAAAAAAGTAACGGTCCATCCTGTCATCCTGTCCTCCCGGTTTGACTGCGTCCCGCTTCAAGAATTTGAGAAGTGCTGCCAACCAAGGCATCATAACCTCTGACCAACGCCATGGATTTCTTTTTATTCATGGGGCCCTTCGCTGCCTTTGGCAAATTCGGCGACTCATCGCCAAACAATTCGGAAAAGTAACGGGGAAGGACAGGATGACAGGATGAAAAAAGTAACGGTCCATCCTGTCATCCTGTCCTCGTGATTGGCTGCCTGCTCATCTTGGTCCCGCTGTATCTGTGCGTCCAGCCCGGCGAGTCCGCGCCGGAAGGCTTGTGGCTGACCGCGTCGGGATTTTTCATCGCCGGCTTTTGCTTCATGGTCCTCGACTACCTGCGCCGCATCGCCATCGCCGTCGAGCGGCTCGCGAAAAAGAAACGGGAAGGACAGGATGACAGGATGAAAAAGTAACGATCCATCCTGTCATCCTGTCCTCCCGGTTTGACTGCGACTCAGGGCGTCGCTCGCGGATCCGCTCTGCCTGGCTAAGAACCTGTCTCGGTAGGGCGGGCAGTCCTCTGCCCGCCGTCGGCGCGCACGGAGTGACGCGCCCTACCGAGATAGGAATGGCGCGCCTTTGGCGCTGGGGAGTGGGCGGCATGGGCTTAATAAGGCTGTCTGATAACAAATAAATTTGAATAAAATTATTTGACAGGTAAACAAATCTGATTAAAAGTGGCTGGCGTATGGACCGGAAAAGGCCAGGGACTTGGAAGCGCCGCGTGAGAGCACGCGGCCTACAAAAGCGCGCTTTGCCCAATCTGGTCCAAGCGGTCAGCCCATGGTTTTCAGGACGGCCCAGCCCGTTGGGCTGGGCCGTTGGCCAAAAGGCAGGATGTTCTGCCGGTCCTGCGAGAAAAAGGGTGGCCTGCCGCTTCAATCAAACACTCAACCTTTAATCGTAATACTTCAGTCGCAAATCCCGTGTTCACACAGAGCTGGAGCTCTGCGCTCGTCATTCAATTCAATCCCACACCCTCAACCCAAAAACTAACATGAGCCGTAATGGAAAAATTGCCCGTTTGCCCCGTGACATTCGCGAAGAACTCAACCAACGCCTGCAGGATGGAGAGGAGGGCCGCAAGTTGGCGGCCTGGCTCAACGGCTTGCCGGAGGTCAAGGAGGTGTTGGAGGAGCGGTTCGGCGGAAGGCCAATCAACGAAGTGAATTTGACGGAGTGGCGGCAGGGCGGCTTCCTGGATTGGGAGCGGCACGAGGAGGCGCGCACACTGGTGGGCAGCGTGGCGGAACGGGCGGGGGATTTCGATGCGGAGGCCAACGGGGCGGCAATTGCGGACCAGGTGGCGGCGATTTTGGCGGTGGAGTTGACGTTGCATGTCGAGGCCGTGCGGCGGGAAACGTCCGACCCCAAGGAGCGGTGGGAGCGGTTGCGGGGATTGTTGCGGGAATTGACGCAATTGCGGCGGGAGGACCACCGGGCGACGCGGGTGGCGATTGAGCGGGAGCGCTGGCAGGCGGAGGTGGACCGGCGGGTGGAGGAGCAAATGGAACGGGAGCGGAAGGCACAGAAGGCGAAGGTAATGGCACCCATTTTCGCGGCAGCCGAGGCAAACGAACTGGCGAAGGTGCTCGGGGGCGGGGAGGAGGCCAGGGAGGTGGCCGGGGCTGTGATAGAGGTGCAGCACGACCTGCGGCCGGGGACTTTGACGAAGCGACCCGCCGCGCCAGCGAAAGGGAGGAAGGAGGCAGTGCCCAAGCCCAAGCCAAGGATCAAGAGAGCGGCAAAGAAGGAAGCGGACGCGCCAATGCCCAGGGAGGGGAAGCCGGAACACCCCACGCCGGTTCTGAAGGAGCAGGCGGGCGAATCGACCGACGGAGCCGGGCTGGAGGCGGAACAGAGCCTCCCGGCAACGGATGGAGCGCGAGAGCCAGATGGCGGCGCGCCGGATTATCCGCCGGCGCCAGGCCGCGACGCGACGCCGGGAGAGTCGAACCAGCCGGGGTGAAATCCAGTGGAAATTCGAATAAATTAAACCAAATTAAACCAAATTAAAGTAGAAATATTTCCAGCCTTGTAGAATTTCACTTGAATGGTCCGTCAACGGCCACGATGTGTTCAACTGGACCGCCGAGCGCCCCGCCGGATAAAAAATCAAAAATAATCCTGTTCACGGGGCCGATTCTGTCAAAAAATCGGGGCTTGCTGTTTTTCTATGAGCCAACTGACTAATCAGATCGCGGTGGTGACCGGGGCGGGACGGGGAATCGGGCGGGCGGTGGCGTTGAAGCTGGCCGCCGCGGGCGCGGACGTGGTTTGCGTGTCGCGCACGGCCGAGAATTCGGAGAAGGTGGCCGGGGAAGTGCGGGCGTTGGGCCGGAAGGCTTGGGCGCTGGCGGTGGATGTGGCCGACGCGGCGGCGGTGAATGCCGCGAGTGAGAAAATCCTCGCCGAGGCCGGACGCGTGGACATTCTCATCAACAACGCCGGCATCACGCGGGACAACCTGCTGATGCGCATGAGCGACGCGGAGTGGGACGAGGTGATGAACACGAATTTGAAGGGTGCGTTTCATTTCACGCGCGCGTTCTCGCGCAGCTTTCTCAAGCAACGGTCGGGGCGGATCGTGAACATCGCGTCGGTGATCGGGTTGATTGGGAACGCGGGTCAGTGCAATTACGCGGCGAGCAAGGCGGCGCTGATCGGTTTCACGAAATCGATCGCGCGCGAACTGGCTTCGCGGGGCATCACGGTGAACGCGGTCGCGCCGGGTTTCACGGAGACGGACATGACGGCGGGATTGAAGGAGACGTGGAAGGCGGACTTGTTGAAGCAGATTCCGCTGGGTTGTTTCGGCCAGGCGGAGGATATTGCGGATGCGGTGCTGTTCCTGGCCGGGCCGGGTGCGCGTTACGTGACCGGGCAAGTCCTGGCGGTGGACGGGGGGATGGTGATGACGTAGCGCGAGTGCCCGGACGGTTCGTTCCGCCGCCTGACGCTGCGATTGACGACGGGGACGGCGCGGCGCGCTGCCCTGCCGGTAAAAAGTTTAAATTCACACTGGACGACCTGCGTGGCAGGCGATAGAGATTGAGGTTGAATTGGCAGAGAATGGGCCGTATAGGCATTGGGCATGAACGTAATGGAATTTGCGCAAATCGGGGCTTGACGCCCCCTTGAACACGACATAGACACAGACAGAAAAACGGAACCGGAGAAACCCCATGGCTGAAAAAACTATTGAGCAACGAGTAAAAGATATCATTGTCGAGCAACTTGGCGTGAACGCCGACCAAGTGACGCCGGACGCCAAGTTCATCGAGGACCTCGGTGCCGACTCGCTCGACACGGTCGAATTGGTGATGGCGCTGGAAGAGGAATTCGGCCATGAAATCCCCGACGAACAGGCGGAAAAACTGCAAAGTGTGGGTGATGTCATCAAGTACATCGAAGACATCCAGCAAAAGTAGTTGCGGCAGGCATTGATTCGGGGCAGTTTGGCTGGCGTCAGCTTAGCTGCCTTTTTTCATTTTATGGCAATCAACAGCACAAACCGGCGGGTGGTGGTTACTGGCTTGGGGGTGGTTTCATCCCTGGGACAGAGCATCGAACCATTTTGGGAACAGCTTGTGGCCGGCAAGTGTGGCATCCAGCGGATTGCCTCCTTCGATCCCGCGAATTTCGATTGCCAGATTGCCGCTGAAGTGAAGGATTTCAATCCCGGCCCGGCGTTTCCATCGCCCAAGGAACTCAAACGGACGGACCGGTTCTCGCAGTTCGGCGTTTATGCGGGTTACCAGGCGTTGCTGGATTCGGGCATGGATTTGGAAAAGGTGGATCGCGACGAAATCGGTGTGTTCATTGGCTCGGGCATCGGCGGGTTGCACACGACCGAGGAACAGCACACCGTCCTGATGCAGCGCGGGCCGGGGCGGCTGTCGCCGTTCATGATCCCGATGCTGATCTCGAACATGGCCTCGGGCATGTTCTCGATGTATTACAAATTGCGGGGGCCGAATTTTGCGACGTGCTCGGCCTGCGCGACTTCGACGCACGCCATCGGCGAGGCCTGGCGGACGGTGAAGATGGGCGATGCCAACGCCATTTTTGCGGGCGGCAGCGAGGCGACGATTGTGCCGATGGGCATAGGCGGTTTCTGTGCGATGCGGGCGCTGAGCACGCGCAATGCGGAGCCGCAGCGTTCCTCGCGTCCGTTCGACAAGGAACGCGACGGGTTTGTCATGGGTGAGGGCGCGGGCATTCTGCTGATGGAGGACCTGGACCACGCCAGGGCGCGGGGAGCGAAGATTTATTGCGAGATTGTCGGCTATGGCAATACGGCGGACGCGCATCATTTGACCGCGCCGTCACCGGGGGGCGAAGGCGCGGCGCGCTGCATGAGGATGGCTTTGCGTTCCGCCGGCTTGAATCCCACGGACGTTTCCTACATCAACGCCCACGGCACTTCGACGCCGCAAGGCGACATCTGCGAAACGCAGGCGATCAAATCGGTTTTCGGTGATCACGCGCGGAAACTGGCCGTCAGCTCCACCAAGGGCGCGACCGGTCACATGCTCGGCGCGGCCGGCGCGGTGGAAATGGCCATCTGCGCCAAGGCCATCCAAACGAACGTCGTTCCGCCGACGATCAATTACGAGCAACCCGATCCCGAATGCGATTTGGATTATGTGCCTAATACAGCGCGGGAATTGCCGGTCCACGCGGTGATCAATAATTCGTTCGGGTTCGGCGGGCATAACGCGACGATTGTGGCGAGCAAGTTTGTGGGTTGATTGAAGAGATATGAAGCCGCTTGCCGTCCTGCCCTGCATTGCGGTGACGACCTTTGGGTTGCGGAAAGCCAGCGAATCAATTGGCCAGTCGAAGCCTAAATAAAAGCAAAAGACACCAAAGAATCGTTCGTTGAGTCGTACAAGGATAACCCTTTGAGTCAATGCGACGACAAGTTCTATAAACTCAAGATCGACATACGTGCCTTGCAAATAAGATTCATCCGGGAGCATCCCGATTTGTTCGTCGGGAACTGAGGACAATTCCAACCCAAATGGCTTGAACTTTCTCTCTCTCATCGAAGCCAAGCGCGACGGACGGATTCTCGAAGCGGCAGACATCAAGGCTTTCGTTTGCGCGTACGTGGCCGGAAAGATTCCCGATTATCAAACCGCCGCCTGGTTGATGGCGGTTCATTTTCGAGGTTTGACGCGGGAGGAGACGAGCGCGTTGACACTCGCCATGCGGGACTCGGGCGACACGCTGCGATTCCCGAAAGATTCGCGGCCGCTCGTGGACAAGCATTCCACCGGCGGTGTTGGAGACAAGGTATCATTGCCGCTCGCGCCGTTGCTGGCGTGCCTGGGCTTTCGCGTGCCGATGATTTCCGGGCGCGGCCTGGGCATCACTGGCGGCACGCTGGATAAACTGGAGTCGATTCCGGGCTTCACCACGGGCCTCGATTTGGAAAGGATCGTGGCAACGGTGCAATCGGTTGGATGTGTGATCTGCGGCCAGACGGCGCGCATGGTGCCCGCGGACAAAGGCCTTTACGCGTTGCGCGACGTGACAGGGACAGTGCCTTCGATTCCTTTGATCACGGCGTCGATTCTTTCCAAAAAACTGGCGGAAAATCTGGACGCCCTCGTGCTCGACGTGAAATTCGGAGCGGCCGCATTCATGCCCACGCTGGAGCGGGCGAACGAACTGGCGGTGGCGATGGTGGAGTTGGGCAACACCTGCGGGGTCAACACCCGCGCGTTGCTGACGAACATGGATCGACCGCTTGGGCGCGCGGCGGGAAATTGGCTGGAGGTGAAGGAGGCGGTGGATTGCCTGGATGGCCTCGGGCCGCCGGATTTGCGTGAATTGGTATTGACGTTCGCCGCGCATCTGCTGGCGCAAACCGGGAAAGCCAAAAGCCTGGCGGAAGGCCACGCGCAGGCCCAAGCCGGTTTGGATTCCGGACAACCGCGAAGCAAATGGGATGAGATGCTGGCCGCCCAGGGGGCGGACCTCAAGGAGTTCAATCGCAAGCTGGCGCAGGGGCATCAGGCACCGGTGGTGCGGGAGTTGAAGTCCGAGCGGGATGGCTATGTCACGAGTTGCGACGCGCGATCGATCGGCGAGGTGGTTCGCGACCTGGGCGGCGGACGGCTCACGAAGGAGACGGTGATCAATCACGACGTGGGAATGGACCAGTTGGCCGCGCCGGGCGAGACCGTTAGTTTCGGCTCCATCCTGTGCCGGGTTCACGCGGCTGACCAGGCGCAGGCCGAAGCCGCGCTAAAGCGGCTGAAAAGTGCCTTTGTCATCTCGGAGATTCCAGAGAAGCCGGCACCTTTAATTGCGAGCGTGGTCGAAACGTGAGCCGACACGCGGGCGCGCAGAACTTTAAATGACCAGGTTTTCGTGGAAATCTCGTTCTTGGAATAGCTGAAAAAGGTGAGGTGGTGCCCACGACAGGACTTGAACCTGTACGATGTTACTCACTAGAACCTGAATCTAGCGCGTCTGCCAATTCCGCCACGTGGGCAATATGATTACCAGCGACTTGCGTCGCGAGTGATCTGCGAAGTTGACTCTGTGCTGGTGGAGCCACTCATCAACATCGCGGAACACCATACCGGAGGGCTGCGATGAGCGCAAGCGCCCAATTCGCCGCTTATGGGTGTCACCGGTCAAAAAGGAATGTGACACAGGTCTTCGAGTCGTTTCACGCCGAGATGATTGGGGAGGGCGTGTATTCATCCCTGCTTTCCGCGCCATCGCCGCATCCTTTGGGCTGTCACCGCTCTCGCATCCCAAATCGCGCGGGCTGGGTTGGTTGTAATGGCTGCAAGCACAGCTCCCGTAGCTCAGATGAATACCTTCGCCAGACACGGCTCACGGCAGGATGGCGCTTTGGATTGCCGTTTTCGTTTCCAAGTTGTCGCCGTCAAGTCATCTATTCGTAACGTTAGCCACTCATTCTTCGGCGACCTGAGCTGAATTGGATCAGGTGCGCGACCCGATGGACTACGGTTGCGCGCCCTGAAAACAGGCTTTGTATGATTCGAATGAATGATAGCGGCAGAGCACAAGACCATGAAGAACAACGGAAAACTGAGCGACTGTCCGTCCTTTCCCCGCCGGCCTGGTTTCCTCGTCACCCGCTTTTTCCATACGCGGACAAGATTCCCAGTCATGTTTGCCTCCTTTGAATGTTCGCATCGCCGCGGTCAGGAAGCTCAAGGTGCGTTCTCCGACACCGCGGCAACAGAATGATTCGGGTGAGTTCAGCGAACGGAAGCAGGCATCTGCGGCATGGCGCCGCGTTGCCGTCGCCTTGCAAGCTGCTCCTGATTTTTATTCTCTCGTGCTGGGCGCCGGGAGCCATCCTGACAATGACAGCCGCCGATTCCACCGCGGCTGCGGCTGGTTTGCGGTTCGACATTCGTGCCTACACGGTGGAAGGCAAGGCGTTGCCGTCCGCGGACGCTCTGACTGCGATCTTTGCGCGGCATACCGGAACCAATCTTGACGTCGGGGAAATTGTCAAAGCCGCTGCCGAGGTCCAGGCGGAGTATGGCCGCCAAGGCAGCCCGGATGTGAGCATAGCCATCGCGCCGGATCTCGTTACCAACGACATCGTGAAGATGCACGTTTTTCAGGGCGCCACTCCGCAGATCCTAGTGTTCGGCAGGCGCTACCTCGCCTCGGGCGTTGAAGCTGGAGCGGCCTCGAATCTGACTGCGGCCGCCAGCGCCAAAGCAGCCCCCGCCGCGACCACAAACGCCGGTCCGCACATTACCATTCGAGGCTATGAAGTGACGGGCAACGATTTGCTGTCCGACAATGTGCTGCAAGCAATGCTTTCAAAATATACCGGCACGAACGTGAGCTTCGACGACATCGGCAAGATGGTGAAGGAACTGACATCGGAGTATCGGGATCGAGGCTATGCCACTGTGAGCGTCGTCGTCCCGGAGCAATCCATCACCAACGGGATTCTCAAGCTAAACGTGATTGAAGGAACGCTGGCCGAAATCCGTGTGACGGGAAACCGCTATTTCAGTTCGAACAACATTGTGCGGTCGCTGCCCAGCCTGCAGACGAACATAATTTTGAACAGCAAACTGTTCCAGGTGGAACTGGACCGGGCCAACGCCAACCAGGACCGCCAGATTTCCCCGCAAATTGAGCCCGGGCCTGAACCCAACACAACACTGCTCCGTTTGCAGGTGAAGGACCGCCTGCCGCTCCACGCCAAAACGGAGTTGAACAATGAGAATTCGCCCGGAACACCGGATTTGCGGGTGAACAGTTCAGCCGTCTATAACAATCTGTGGCAGCTCGAACATTCGCTTGGGGTGCAGTACAGCTTTTCTCCGGAGAAGTACAAATCCGGGAGCGAATGGAACTTTTACGACCGGCCGCTCGTGGCCAATTACAGCGGGTTTTATCGTCTATTGTTGGGCGCGCCGGAAGCGGTGTCGGATGTGGTCGCGAGCCGGCCCGGGAGCTTCGGCTTCGACGAGGCGACCCGGAAGTTTCGGCCGCCCCCGCCCTCCGGGGCGCCGGAACTGAACCTGTACGCCAGCCGTTCCTCCATTGACACCGGAGTGGAGACTACGAGCGACAGGTTCATCGTGAACACTCCCGGAGTCCGTTCCGTGATGGAACGCGACACTCAGCAGGACATAACGATCAACGAGACAGCCGGCTTCCGCTTGAGCGGGCCGCTGCTGCCGCAGATGAGCGATTGGCGCTCGACGTTGTCAGCGGGCGCGGATTTTAAGACCTATGGCCTGACCAGCCAGAAAACAAATTCCTTTCAATTCACGGAAGTGCATCTCCTTCAGAACGGCACACCAACGAATGTGGTCGGCAATGATGTTTCACCGGTGCCCAGGACGCAAAGGACGCTGCGTCACCTGCCCCTGTCGCTCCGCTACGATAGCAGCCTGAAGGATTCGCTGGGCTTCACTGGTTTCGGGCTGGGGTTGAGCGCCAACGCGTGGCACTCCAGTTCCCAAGCCGCCGTGCAGGCAATCGCCGGTTCGTCGCGAGCCTCCGGCCACTGGGTGACCCTCACCCCCAGTCTTTCGCGCGACTTCCTGATACACAACTGGACGTTGTCACTGCGGGCGGATGGTCAGTGGGCCAGCGAGCCGCTGATCAGCAATGAGCAATTCGGCACGGGCGGCATCGCCAGCGTGCGGGGCTATCACGAAGGTGAAGTGTTTGGCGACACCGGCTGGCATGTGTCGCTGGAGCAAAAGACACCGCCGCACATTGTGGGACAGGTCATTGACGGGGTGCCGCTTATAATCCGCGGCTCAATTTACATGGACTATGCTGAAAGCTACCTGCTGGATCCCCAGGGGCGCGCGGGCCACACTTCGCTCTGGGGCGTGGGGATTGGCGGCGTGGCGTCCGTCGGTTCACATTGGGAAGGGCGGTTTTGGTTCTCCTTCCCGCTTCTGAACGCCAGCACGATTGAGCAATATCAACCGTTCTTCAATTTTTCCCTGACGGCGCAATTTTAACTGTTAACACAATCGTAACTTAAAAGCGCGCGGTTGGGTTATAAGATTGCCGGATGATCGATGTTATGAGAGGCGGTTCGACTCGAATTGCCGTCCAGGCGCGCCTGGCCGCAGCAGCTTTGCTGGCCGGCGCATGTGTCAGCCCATTTGCGGCTTCCGCGAACCCGGTTGGGGCCACGGTGAGCCAGGGGACTGCCTCCTTCTCCAGCCAGGGATCGCAGCTCACCATTCGGACTTCCGACCGCACGTTCATCAACTGGCAAAGTTTCAACATTGGCCTCGGCCAGACCACCGATTTTATCCAGCCGTCCAGTTCCTCGCTCGTGTGGAACCGAATCAACGATGCGAACCCGTCGCAAATACTCGGCAATCTCAATGCCAACGGCTACGTGGTGCTGCAGAACCAATCCGGTTTTTATATCGGCGGCCAGGCTTCCATCACCACTCATGGGTTGATCCTCACCACGGCGCCCATACCGATGCCGGACCTCTCCAGCGGCGGTCCCTGGGACTTTAACGCGCCGCCGCCAGCCGCAAAAATCATCAACTACGGCCAGATCAATCTCGACAAGGGGGGATCGGTGTTTTTGATCGCCCATGACGTCGAGAATCACGGCACGGTTTCAGCGCCGGAAGGCAACGTCGGTCTTTACGCCGGCAAGGAAGTGCTGGTGTCCGAGCGGCCGAATGGCCTTGGCTTGAGCGCCAAAGTCATCCTGCCCGAAGGATCGGTGGACAATTCAGGCAAGCTGATTGCCGACGCCGGCACGATTGCCGTGCATGCGCAGGTGGTGAATCAGGGGGGATTGGTTCAGGCCAACTCGCTCCGCGAGGTGAACGGGACCATCGAACTGGTCGCCAGTGACGCGGTGAACCTGGGTCCTGGTTCAGTCATCAGTGCCAAGGGTGACACGGGAGGCGTCAGTCCGGGTGGTTCGGTGGTGATTCAGTCCGGCAAAAGTTTTTCCGACCAGGCCACTTCGACTATTGACGTCTCCGGCGGCCCAAACGGCGGTAATGGCGGCCAACTGGAGATTTCCGCGGCGCTGCTGCCCGCGATCCACTCAAGCCTCAATGCGCGGGCCTTGCCGGGCTTCACCGGCGGGGGACTTACCATCGATCCAACTACCATCACTCTGGACGATGTTCAGGAAGCCGACTACAACAGCCAAATAATCAACGGCGGTTTTTCCCAATTCAGCGTCATCGCAGACTACATCACGCTCGTCACCAGTTGGGCCACGCCGGCGATACTCTCGCAATTGAGCCTCAAAGCCAACGACGACATTACGCTCGGGACGAGTTGGACTGTCTCAAGCTCGCTCTCGCAATTGAATCTGGCGGCTGGCGGCAACATCTTCCTCAATGGGAATTCGGTCCTGACCCTGACGGCGCCAGACTCCGGCTCCGCCACATTGAACATGTCCGCCGGTAATAATATTACCTTCGGCACGCTGGATGCGAACCTCAATGTTCTGGACACTGGTTCCATTAGCGCGGGAAACGGTTGGAACGTGAGCCTGAATGCCGGCACCGGCTTCGTCGCCACGCCACAACAGCCCACCCCGGCTTCGGGCAGCGATGGGATTTATTTGATCGGTTCTTCCTCGATCAAGGCCGGAACGGGGAACATCAGCTTGTCCGCCGCCAATGAAGTGCAGGTGGGATGGGCCGGGGTCGGAAACACAACCAGCGGCACGGCTGGCATAAGCACCACGCGCGGAGGGAGCATCGCAGTAACGACCCAGTATGGCGATGTTGATACCGGCCAAAACGGCGCGGGGTATGTTTATAGCACCTCCCGGCTTACACCGGCTGCGCCTTTTTATTACTCCGTTTCTTCATCTCTCGGCGGAATCAGCACGGCGACAGGCGGGAACGTGACGATCAACGCCGGCGGCAATGTCAGCAGTTATATGCCGAACGGGACGATTTCGACCGATGCCGGTTCGGGCGCATTTGGGCCGCAGCCGGGGAATGTAAGCATTACGGCTGGAGGCAGTGTTTTCGGGCATTATGTGGTGGCGAATGGCGTGGGAACGATCACTGCCGGCCAGGACGTGGGTAATTCCCTTCAAAACGTGGCATTGAGTCTTATCAAGGGCTCCTGGAGCCTTTATGCGCCGAATGGAAACATCTACCTGCAGGAAGTGCGGAATCCGAACGGAACCTATAACACCGCCACGAAACCTGCCGTTGCGGCAGGCAACCATCTCTTTGATTACGACCCGCAGGATTCGGTTGGTCTGGCGGCTGGAAACGGCGTTTATTTGACTGGGGCGAATGTGCCCCGACTTAATAATGAACCGGTTCCGATTATTTACCCTCCCACCCTGGACATCCAGGCCGGCGCGGGTGGCGTGAACCTGCTGAGCAGCGTCATCCTGTTTCCTTCACCTTATGGAGATCTCAACATCACCACCGCGGCGGGCGGGAATCTGGCCGGTAATGGATCTTCGCAACTGATCATGTCCGACAGTTCCCAGCGGCAATGGAAAACCGGCGTCTTTGACGCTTCGGACTATGGAAGTGTGCCCATTGAGTTGAACAATCCTAATCCCGTGATGCTCAATATCTCAGGGAACATGGAAAACTTCACCCTGTTCGCCTCCAAGAAGACCTGGATCAAGGTTGATGGGGATATGCTGAATTGCAACTTTTCAGGTGAAAATCTACACGCTGGCGACAAGACCATCATCGACGTGGCTGGACAAATATTTGATCATGGCGTGTTCACTTTTGTTCCTTTAAAAGACCCTCCAACCGCCCTTCAGTACAGCGCTGCCATCCCGCAGTGGGCATCCATTTTTTATCTGGCGCTGGATCCCTCGGTGACAGCCTCGGACCTGGTGATACCACCCGACGAGACGGCGGCCCAATTCGCGCAAGGGGTAAACGGGAAAAAGCTTTTCCCGGGTGGCAGCCCGAATCCGGGATTCGTCTATGACTCGGCCACGCAAAGTCTGGGTTTCGCCGGGCAAATGCGCTCGGACGTTTTGGCGAAACTGGACACGAAGTTCCTGACCGTCCTGGTCTATGATAGTTCCGGCAACCCGGTTGTGGAGGGTGACCATCTGAAAACCCAGAAGATCTCCTGGGTTAATCCACTTATAATTGAGCAGCTCTCCAACCAGAGCCAGGATGCGTCAACGGCGGGTATAGTGCAGTCCGGCTATCGTATCGGTGGTCCGGGGGAATTCGATATTCACGCTGGCTCCATCTCCCTGGGCAACGCCGTGGGAATCTTTTCCTGCGGCGTGTCTGATGCAGAGGAAGGCGCCGGCCGATACAACAATCTGGTTTCGATCACTCCCAAAGGCGCCACGCTCAATATTAAGGTGGATGGCGATATCGACATATTGACGTCCACCATTGCGGGTCTTGGTGGCGGGAATGTGAATGTCACGAGCGGCGGATCGATGAATCTGGGCTCCCAGGGCTTGTTCGACGGCTCCACGCTGCCATCAGGCCTGTTGCCCGATCCCGCCAGCAAGCAGGAGGGATACGGCATCATGGCGACCGGTGCGGGCGCTGATGTCAGTGTCATAGCCGGGGGGGACATCAATGTGCAAAGCTCCCGAATCGCAGCCTACAATGGCGGGAACATTTTCATCGAGTCAACCGGCGGGAGCGTGAATGCCGGAACCGGCGGGTCGTCCGCCAGCCAGGCGTTTTTGACCTATATCGACCCGGTTACCGGCAAGGCAAGCTTCTTCAACGAGACGGTTTTTGGCAGCGGCATCCTGGCGAATACCCTGGCGGTGCCGCCGGCCGGGGTTCCGAGCGCCGACTTGCCGGGTAACATTACGATCCTGACTCCCCGGGGCAACATCATCGCCAGCCAGGGCGGCATTCTCCAGGAAGCCCTCAACGGAAACGTTTCCGCCGGCCCCACGGTAACCCTTACCGCCGGCACTCCGGCCACACCCGGCTCGCCGGGTTTCGTCGGCAATATTGACTTGGGAGACACGGGCGTGATCGGAGGAACAGTCAATGTTACTGCCAGCGGGAACATCAGCGGACTGGTTATTTCCCGGCAGAACTCAACGATCAATGCCGCGCAAAATTTCAACGGCACGGTCCTCTCCGGCGGCACCGCCAACCTCGCGGCGGGTGGCACGGTTTCCGGCATCGTCATCGGCATCGCCGGGGTTAGCGCCAGCGGCAGCCAGGGTGTGACAGCCACGTTGCTCAGCCAAAATGTTTCGGTCAACGGTGGTGGCGCGGCTTCGACTCTCGGAACTTCAGCCACCCCGACCGCGGCGGCCACCTCCGCCGCCGCAACGGCCAACGACACCGCACAGCAGCAGGTCACGGGCAATACCACCAGCGAAGACGATCTGACGAAGAAAAAAGGCAAGAGTCCGGTGCTTACGCGTCGGGTCGGGCGGGTCACTGTCATTCTGCCCAAGGGATAACGGAGTCGTTGGCAGATCAAGTCAAAGGTCCAAGGTCGCCGGTGCGGAATGCAATGTGGCCAAAGGCCGAATCGCATCAGTCCGGGACCGCCCGGGTTCCGGGAGCAATCAAGGTGGGAGTGCACAGGCGTTTCATCGCTCCGGCATTGATTGAGTGTAAAAGTTTAGCATCGAACCAGACGTTTCCAGGCCGTGCCGTCGGCGCTGTGGTTTTGCCGAAAACATGGAGGAAGCAAAAAGGCAGGCCGCCTTTTCAGCGGCCTGCCTTAAAGAAGGGAGGCAATGCGTTCGTTTAGTGGGCCGTGACGCTGTAAAACCGATTTGAAGCGGCGGTGGTATCGGTGAAATTCATCGTGCTGCCGTTGCCGGTGATGGGACTGCCGAGCGACGGCCAATTGCTGCGGGCCGCCGAAAGTCCGGCGGTATTGGTATAGATCAGATTGTAGGTTGCTCCGTTGGTGGTCCCAAATGAAATGGTCGAGGTATTCCCCGAACGAGTGACCGCCAATACCGGTGGCGGTGGCGGTGGCGGCTGGACGGTTTGAGCCCGCGTAAAGGTCAAGGTGCCGTTCGGATAGAATAGGAAATACCCGACAAAGTACGCGTTCCCGGAGGTCTGGCCGTTGTTGGGATCAGCAAAGGTCGTGGGAACGGATTGGTAAAAATCGGAGCGCTGAGGGCTGGTGAAGGTGTGCGGGGTGGTATTCTCAACCGGGATGGTGGCGTTGTTGAAATCACCGATCGTGGAATCGCTGCTCTCACCTATCCACACGGTGAGATTATAGGTTCCGGAGTTCACGTTATTGGTCAGCGGTTCCCGCACCAGGAACGAGTTGTTGTCGGCATTGGTGGTGCCAAGCCCGGTGGAATAAGTAGACGCTCCGGAACCTGCTCCCAATATTTTTTGCCGGGTATTGCCTTGGAGGGAAAATGCAGTCCGAGCGAATGGCGTGGACTGCGCGTTGGTGGCCGGGCTGGGGACAGTAAGCCAAAGCGTGGTTTTGGCGTAGGTGCCGACGGGGGTCACCCACGGACTCGAAAGTTGAAAAGTCGAAAAAACCGACCATTGCAGGTCACCGTTGCCATCAGCGAACGCATCGGTGAGTTGAGCGGAGGAAAAATGGGCGATGTTGACCTGCGCGCCAGGTGCAAGGCCCACCAAATTGGTGACATTGCCGGCATTGACCACCAACTCATTGTTGCCCTGATGGGCGCCGGTTTTCCGGAAGCCCACCAGCAGATCGCCGAACCCGGAATATTGGAAAAATTGGGCTCCGGCAATTTCGGGTAAGAGCAGCAATCCGAAGGCGGCGAGTCGCAGCAAGCGAGAGAAGTTTGTTGATAAGCGCATATTACAATTCGTGTTTTCAGTGTTTGACCGGCTGGACTATATCGATCCAAAGGCGGTTCAACTTCCTGTATTAAGACATCGATTTGCACTGAAAAGACACTGTCCTCCACATTGCAAGTCACTCCGAATCAACGTATTCAGAAAAGCGCGCCTTGGATGTCCCGGCGCGAGCTTAAAACGCGCCATTTCGTAACCAATCGCGGCCATCCGTAACCGGGGAAGACAACTTGTAACTTGCAGGCGTGGAAACTGGAAAACATTATTCCCGCACCATGAAAACAACTCATTTTTTTCGGTCGGGAATGCTCTGTGTTGCGGTGGGTTTTTTGATGTGGTCGCTGCCATGGGGCGTGCCTGGGGCGCAGGACGCGGCGTTTGAATCCACCAAAGCCGCGGCCGAAAAGGGCGACGCCAAGGCGGAGTACGATCTGGGCAGATGCTACGAGCGGGGAACGGGAGTTGAGAAGGACTATGCCAAGGCGGTCGAATACGTGACGAAGTCGGCCGAGCAGGGATACACCAATGCCCAAGTACTCCTCGGCTCGTACTTTGGCCGCGGCCTTGGGGTCAGGAAGGACCCCCAGGAAGCGATGAAATGGTATGGCAAGGCGGCCGGGCAGGGGAATGCGATGGCCCAGTACGCGATGGGCCGCTTTTACTACAGCGGGCGAGGCGTGGCCAAGGACTTGGACGAAGTGTTCAAATGGTGGCGAAAAGCCGCGGAACAAGACTACGCTGATGCGGAAGCCGCCCTGGGCGAGGTTTATTTCATGCCGTTCAACGACCACACCAACCACATAAACTACCCGGAAGCGATAAAATGGCTGCGGAAGGCTGCGGCACAGGGCCAGGTTGCTGCCATGAACAACCTGGGTCTGTTATATGAGCAGGGCCTGGGCTTCTCGAAACCGGACCCCAGGGAGGCAGTCAATTGGTATCGTGCGGCCGCCGAAAAGGGAGATGCCAAGGCACAGGCAAACCTGGCTTTGTATTATCTCGAGGGCAGTACCGTGCCTCGGGATCTGTCTCAAGCGTACATGCTGCTCAAGTTAAGCGCTGACCAGGGCTACATTGTCGGGACCAAATACCTGGAGGAATATGATCTGGCCCATAAAATGACCCCGAAAGAGCTGGCCGAGGGTGAGCGCCTGTTGGACGAATTCCGCGCCAGAACCAAGGACAACAAGACGATGGTTGGGGTGAAATAGTGAACCGCTTTCACGCGGGCGGGATGGATTTGCTGTTTTCGGTAACGATTTATAAGGGGATCGAGGACGAGGACGACGACGAGGACGAGCACGAAGAGAAAGCTGCGGGGGCAGGTGCACTCCGCTGAACGGCGCACCCACTTACGGGCTGATTCCCGGCGCGTTGGGATGCTGATTCCTCGCTTTCACCAGGTATTCCATCCAGACCGAATTGCCTAGCAGAGCGTTCATCCTTTGATCGGCGTTACTCTGGGCTTGCTGCCAGCGCTGGCGATACTCCTCAGAGGCGGGATCAAGGCCTTTTAGCTCATCGTTGAAGGTCGTGCGGAGGTCGTCAATGATTTCGCGTTGGGTGGGGTTGAGCTCCATCTCCGGTCCTGGATCCTGGAAAACAAGGGGCATGGGCTCGGTGTTGCCCAGGGCGTGGCCGAACCGGTTGTGCCGCATGGGAGGCACTGCTGCCACTGGGTTCGGGTTTGTAATGGGTTCTTGAGCTGGCTCGGCCGGCCCAAGCAACGCCAGGAGGACCCCGGTTTCTTCGCTCTGAAGTCGCTGCAATTGCGTTTGCAACGCCAACGGGTCCCGCCCGCCCGCCTGCTCTTGCTGCAATTGCCGACGCCGCGACGCGTAGAGGGTATCGACATCGGCCGTGATGATGTCCCGGATCGTCTGTTCGGGACAGCCAATGGCGCGGAGGTTGGCGATATAGGTGCGATAATCACTGGATTCGAGCCGGCCCCATTGAAAACGTTGCGGCCGGTCGGAAGTAGTTCTTTCCCGGATTGGTTGCTTGATGGGTTGCGAGGGCGGGCTGCCGGCGTCGGGCGCGCTCACGGCGGTGATGCCAGCAGACGAGTTCGCCGCACCCATCCGCGCGTAGCGCGCCAGCCACAGAGCCAGCGCCGCTAGGCAGACATTGACCAGAAGGGAGATTTTGAGCGCGCGTTTCATGGCCGGAATGATGCTCGTTGGGAAAAATAGCCTATTATTGAGGACCAGAAAACCGGGGTATTATGCAAGTCCAGGAAAAGAACCAGCGCGGATCAGTGATCCGCGCTGGTGTGTGATTCCGAAGAATCTCAAACTGGACGCTTACAGCGGGGCCGGATCGCCGCCGTCACCCGGCTTGTCGCAGTGCATCAAGCTGGTCGGGATGCCGATGTCCTGCGTGGCCGCCACAGTTCCCCAACCAAGGGTGGTGAGCGTGGAGGTAATTCCGGTGCGGACGTGTGCTCCGACGATGCCACCGGGATCGGTCGAGAGCTGGCCATGCTTGCCATAAATGTGCTCATGACCCCAATCGCCGTACTGCGCATTTTCAACCGCGCCGTTTGATTCCGTGACGCCATCCAGGGGGAGAGCTACAGCGCCACCGGCTTCAGCACCGCCAGTGTGGATCGGCAACCCAAAGGCATCGGAGAGACCCAGCATGCCAATGGGGATGAACGCGGAGCCTTTGCCATCGCACTTGAGGCAGTTGGCAACGCTACCACCACTATCAAAACCATCCGCGCCAACTTCCAGGACATTGGCGTCGGTGTAGGCAATGACACCATTCTGGGTGAGCACGCCAGCCGCGGAATAGGTGGAGTTAATGGCGAACTGATCAACTGGTGTGGCAACCGGAATTCCGAGATCCAGCATCTGGTTCACATGAGTGCCGGAGCCGATGTTGCGGCCCACGACAATCACCTGGTCCGTGTCTGGATCACCAGCATTGCCGGTGAACAAACGGGGAACCTGCGCGCCGGACTGAATTGCAACGCGAACCGCCGCATGAGTGATGTTGACGAGGTGACCCCAGGAACTGGTCGTCGGGGCGCTGTTGTGACCCTTCATGTATACGAACGGAACGATGCCGACAATGCCGGTGCCGCCGCCCGGGATGGCCAATTCCGTAGCCGTTCCCGCGACCGACTTGGTCAAGGAAACGGCTTGCGAGGTATCCGCCATGGCGAGGTCCGTGGTGTGGGGTACGGTGGTGGTTCCGTCTCCCTTGGTCTGCCAGCCACTGGCCTGGGTCAGATACTTGGGGGGCACGCCCGGCAGAGGGCTGGTGCCGCCGTTGAAGGCGGGGGTGGGGTTGTTAATGCCGGCAGACTGGGCCGCCGCTGCAATGCCGGCTTCCGAACCGGTGAAGGAGCAAACCAAGTCGTACAAGGTGTAGGTCCCGTCCGTGTTCTTGATGTAGCCTTCGTAAACAATGTCGTTGGCGCCATTGTTATTCGGGTTGGCCGGCGTGGAAACGACGGCGACATCGGCCGGAGCGCCGGAAGCGGCGGAAGCGAACACCACCCCTGGGGTGGTGCAGGCCTGGTAAACGACAGCACGATACGCCGTCGAACCGGTGAGGGTCACGATGGTGTTCGCGCTGGCGGTGGAGATGAGGCCGAGGGCCAGAAGGCCGGCGGTTATCAGGGATTTTTTCATATTGTTATTATTCTGTTTGATTCTTGGTTTTGGTTTAACTGGGGTCAAATGAACCTCAGGCAGTCTTGCGACCGAGTTGACGGCGAAGAGAGAGCGCCAGAAGACCAGCGCCCGCGAGCCAGCCATAAGTGGCGGGTTCAGGAACCGGCACGAAACCGGCCGGAGTGAAGGTCAATGATTCGTTGCCGCCCGAGAAGGTGAGTGTCAAGAAACCATCGTAGGTCCAACCGCTTTGACCCAGGCTGCCCACACGGTTGTCCTGATACAGGTCTTCCACAACGGTGCCACCGGTTATGACGCTATTGGGGTTGATGCCGAGCTGAGTCAGAAATGGAGTGCCGGTGATGTCACTGGCATTAGGAGCTACCTGGGAGGACCAGGTGGTCCCGCTGCCGGATCCCACCACACCCAAGGGGGTGATTGCGTTGACAGCGGCAGCGGCGGTGCTGATGGCTGACGCGGTATTCGGATTCGCGGGCGTCACTGAACCTGACACAGAAGCCGGATTTGCCCCGGAGCGAAGCTGAGTGACAAACACATCCTTGGTTCCGATGCCGTTATTGCCACCCGCGAAACCCGCCGCCACGCCGTTGGGACTCGAGAAGGCGGAGTTGAACGCGCTGATGCTGATCTTGGAGCTGAGGTCCACGATCTGGGTGCCGCCGACTCCCACGCTGCTCGAGATATTGCCGAGATCGACAATATAGTCCGAGGAGGAAACTCCCTGCTGATTGAACCCGAGGATCAGGTCATTAGGTGCGATTTGAGCATGGGCAGCCCCGCAGGCCAGCGCCACACCCGCTGCGATAACTGCAGCTTTGGTTATTTTGTTCATGTTATTTTGGTTACTACGATTTCAGTTATTTGCATGCGCCAGACCACTACCATGGACCAGCGTCCCAAACTTTATCGGAAGCAACCAAAATGTGCGTCATCCCTGAGGACACGGTTTGAAAGGTTTAAGACTTGCCGCACGCACTCGCAACATTTTCGGGTTGAATAACTTACGCATGCCATCGGCTGCCAAATACAGTTTCGGCTGTGCCTGTTGCTGAAAGGTTGCTTTAGGGGATTGCCGGAAGGCTTGGCTGGTACGCCTTCGCTGGGGAAGCTTCGGCTTGGTAAGCCAAAGTTCAAGATCGTTCCAGCTAAGAGGGGATCGAGGACGACGACGAGGACGAGCACGAATCGGAGGCTTTGGGACGAGTCTAGGGCGCTTGGGACGGGTTGAAAGTGAAGAATTCAAAATGTTTATCGGCCTTGGGACGGGTCCGGAGGGGTATAGATGAAATGCGGTGTGGGGAGTGCGGAATTCGGAATTGAGGAAAGGAGATATAATGACCATGGCCAATGCCGAATGCCAAGCGGGGTCGTGGATCGCCAGAGCCGCACTGCTTGTGTTGGGCGAAGTGGAGTTACACCGCCAGGCGCGTTTGCCCCAAAACCAATTTGACAGAATGCGAATCCATCAACGAGAGTGGGGGCCGCAATGAAACGCCTTCAACTCTGCAAAAAACCCTGTGGATGCTGGCTTTTGGCCCTGTTGCTGGCCTGGGGCGTGGCTGTTGAGTGCGACGCGGGCGCAGGAACCGGCGTGCGCGCTTGGGGAGCGGGCACGTTTGTGTCCAATCCGCCGGACTTCAATAATTTCGGGCAATCCATCGTTCCCGGCGGTCTGACGAATGCCGTGTTGGTGGCTGGCGGCTGGCGTCACAGTCTGGCGTTGAACGCCAACGGTACCCTGACCCCCTGGGGGGATGACACGCTGGGGCAAACGGACTTTTTTCCCGATTCCAATTACGTGGCCATTGCCTGTGGGAGGTTGCACAGCGTCGTGCTGCAAAGGGACTCGACCGTGGCAGCCGCAGGCGATGATTTTTACGGTCAAACGGATATACCCCACGGCTTGAGCAATGTGGTGGCGGTTTCCTGTGGGTATTTCCACTCGCTGGCGTTGACATCTGGCGGCATGGTCGTTGCCTGGGGAACGAGCACGAACGATTCGAGCATCGGAATCGACCCTGATTATGGGCAGACACGTGTGCCCGCATCCCTTTCCAACGTGGTGGCCATCGCCGGGGGCGGATGGCACAGTCTGACGTTGCTGTCCGATGGCACCGTGAGGGGGTGGGGTCGGAATGATTCTGGTCAGGCGACCCCGCCGCCAGGCTTGTCCAACGTAGTGGCCATTACGGCTGGAGCGGCCCATAATATGGTTCTCAAGGCGGATGGAACGGTGGTGGCTTGGGGGGCGAACGACTACCAGCAAACGAATGTGCCCGCGGGATTGAGCAATGTGGTGGCGATCGCAGCCGGGGGTTGGCACAATCTGGCGCTCCTTGGCAACGGAACGGTGGTGGCTTGGGGAGCAAGCGGTCCGAATGCCAATTCCAACAACGTGGCCTTCGGCCAAAATATCGTGCCGAGCGGGCTGTCGAACGTAGTTCAAATTGCTGCTGGATTGGTGCACAGCCTGGCGCTGGTCGGCGGCACGCCGCCCACGGCTGTGGGAACGCTGGCTGGCGCTGCTTTCGTCACCAACACGTTCAGCGTTTCGCTGCCCACGCGCAATGGCAGGGTCTATCGGCTGGAATACAAGAATTCACTCTCCGATAGCGCCTGGATTCCGCAGCCATTAAAGGCCGGCAACGGCGCGAACGTGCGATTCATGGACGTTACCACGTCCCCGCAGCGTTTCTATCGGGTCCACCGGTGGTGAAAACTGCCGGACTTGTTCACAGCCAAAGCGCAGGGCCGCTGCGGAGGTTCGTAACGACAAATTTACGTTGACGACATCAAATCGTTGCTTCTAATACTTACCGTACCCCGAATGCGAAACTTAAACTCAGAAAGCCGGGGAGCGAATTGTTACCGCTGCCGACCTGGCACGAATCAGTTGCTCCGAAGGATAGTGTGTTTTGCCGCCATTATCGCGGGCTGTACGATGACCAATGGTTGGTCCGCGGAGATGGCAGATCCCACTCTCGAGCTCCTGGTAAAGAAGGGGATTATTACGCAGGAGGAAGCGGACAAGACCAGGGCGGAGGCCGAGGCAATACGCACGAACGCGCCCGTCATGCCCCAATTCGAATCCAGGTGGAAAATGAACAAAGCCATCAAGAATGTGGAATTGTTCGGGGACATTCGGCTGCGCTATGAAGGCCGTTCCGCCACCGATCCGGCCGGCGGAAGCATTGATCTGAAACGCTATCGTTACGCCCTGAGATTCGGCCTGCGCGGCGAAGTATTCGATGATTTTTATTACGGCTTCCGGCTGGATACAGCCGTCAATCCGCGATCTCCCTGGGTCACGTTTGGCACGTCTTCGAGCGGGACGCCCTACCAGGGGCCCTTCGGCAAGTCCACCGCTGGCATCAATGTCGGCCAGATTTATTTGGGTTGGCGGCCGACGGATTGGCTGGATGTCACCGCCGGCAAGATGCCGCAGCCGCTTTACACCACGCCCATGCTCTGGGACACGGATCTCAATCCGGAAGGGCTGGCCGAGCACTTCAAGCACACCGTGGGCGCTGTGGATTTGTTCGCCAACTTCGGCCAGTATCTTTACCAGGACATCAATCCTTCCCAGTTTGCGCCGGGTTACTTCAATATTCTGGGATACACCAACACCACGCCGCCGCTTCTTTTGGCCTGGCAATTGGGCTTTACCTATCATGTAACCGAAGGGTTTTCCTTCAAAGCAGCGCCTGCCTTGTATAACTACACCGGCCACGGGGTATCGGCGGCCAACCGGTTCGGCAATCCCACCCCGGACTTCAACGGAATCTTCGTGGGACAAGGTTCGACCAACAGCCAGAACGGCGGTTCACCGTTCGTTAATCTCGCGAATGGGCAGTCTGCCTCGTCGGACGGTTTCTTTGCCAACCAAACCGGCATCAACAGCCTCCTCATTCTCGATGTTCCGTTTGAGTTTAATTACAAATTGAAAAACATCAATCTGAGGCTCTTCGGTGATTACGCCCAAAACCTCAAGGGAGCGGATCGGGCACAGTCAGCTTTCGACGCCCAGCAAAGCACAACGTTATTCCCGAACACCAGCGGGCTCATCCGCATTCCTTCACCGCAGAGGAATGATGTTAAGGCTTATCAAGTGGGGTTTGCCGTTGGCAACAAGGACAGCCTGGGCTTGGTGTACGGAAGCACTTCCCGAAAGAATGGCTGGGAGTTCAGGACTTACTGGCAGCATGTCGAGCAATACGCATTGGATCCCAATCTCCTGGATTCGGACTTTTTTGAAGGCCGCGGCAACCTGGAGGGGGTCTATGCGGCTTTCGCCTACGGTTTTACCGATAACTTGATCGGCACGATTCGTTATGGCTATGCCAAACGCATCAATAAGAACCTGGGAACTGGCGGCAGCAACCAGGACATCCCTCAGATGAATCCAATCAACCAATATGACATCGTCCAGGTTGATTTGGGATTCAGGTTCTGATTGGCCGGTGTTGGAGCACAAGCCGCTCCAGACCCAAAAGCTCATCCCTTTCACGAACCACCTCGCTCTCCATGTCGTTACTCTCGAAACGAGTGATTTGCAGCCTGATTGCCTTGTGCCTATGGAGCGCGGGCACGGAGAGCCTGTGGTCGCAGGCATTCCTATTTAGCACCCTGGCTGGCAACGCCGGTTATGGCAGTGCGGACGGACCCACCAATCAGGCGCGATTCAATTTCCCGCAAGGTGTGGCGGCGGACAATGCCGGGAATGTTTACGTGGCGGACACACAGAACAGCACCATCCGCCAAATCGACCCCACAGGAGTGGTGACCACGCTGGCCGGCATGCCGGGCGTCCAAGGCAGATCCGACGGCCCCGGTTCACAAGCCGGATTCGCAAATCCCCAAGGAGTGGCGGTGGATGGCGGTGGTAATGTTTACGTGGCGGACACTGCCAACCACACGATTCGGAAAATCAGCGCCGGGGGAATGGTGAGCACGCTGGCGGGTTCGCCCGGCGTAGCCGGCAGCTCGAACGGGGTTAATGGCGGCGTGCTGTTCAATCTGCCATCGGCCGTGGCCGTGGACGCCAACGGCGTGCTCTATATTGCGGACACCCACAACAACGCCATCCGCATGCTGACCCTGTCCGGCACCAATTGGGTCGGAACAACCATCGCCGGCTTGACCAACGTCATCGGAAATCAGGACGGGACCAACACCGCTGCCCGCTTCTACTGGCCTTCGGGCATCGCTATCGATGCCAACCGGAATCTTTATGTTTCGGACACCGGCAACAACAAGATTCGAAAGATCAAACCCGTGGGCACGAACTGGGTTACGACCACGCTGCTGACCGTAAGTATTCCCGGGGGCATCGCCGTTGATCTTGCGAGCAACCTGTTCGTGTCCGCTCCAGGGGACAATACGATTCAGAAAATCACTTGGACGGGGACCAACTGGGCGCAAGGCACGCTGGCCGGGATTTCGGGCGCGGCCGGCAGCGCTGACGGCTCGACTGACGCCAGCTTCAATGAACCGCAGGGCGTGGCCGTGCTTACCAACGGCGTCCTGTACGTGGCCGATTCGCTTAACAACACCATCCGCCGGGTCACGCCCGCCGGAGTCGTGAGCACTTTGGCCGGCGCCGCGGGAGGTTCCGGCAGCAACGATGGCTTCCAAACACGCGCCCGGTTTTCCGGTCCTTTGGGGATTGCGGTGGATGACGCCACGAACGCCTATGTGGCTGATACGCAAAACAACTGCATCCGCCGGATAAGTCCAACCGGGAACGTGACCACCCTTGCAGGAATGCCAACCAATCCGCCCGGAAGCACAGACGGTCTCGGCACGGACGCTTCGTTCCGGCTTCCGGCGGCCGTTGCCGTGGATGCCAATACGAATCTTTACGTGGCGGATTTTTCCAACAATGAGATTCGAAAAATAGTCCCGAAAGGAAGCAACTGGATGGTAACCACGCTGGCAGGAAGGGCCGGAACGGTTTACGCCGGGCCGATCACCAACGTGGCCGGGGGCGTGACGAACATTTCGATGGCCGTTTCCATGACTCCACTCTTCACCAACTACTCAGGTGCGGCCACCAACGTTTTCGTCCTGCCCCTGGCGCCGCCGTTTTTGGACGGCGTCGGCACAAACGCCCTCTTCCATCATCCCTGCGGACTTGGCATCGACAGCGCCGGCAATGTGTACGTGGCGGAAAACAGCACCAATGGGGTGCGGGTAATTGCTACCGACCGGACGGTGACGACTTTGGCGGGATCTGTTGGCGCTTATTCAGTTTCGTCCAACCAGTTTGGCACCAATCAACTCCCTTACCATTCGACCTCAATCGTGGTGGATGGGGCGGGAGCGGTTTATGTTTCGGACGCCGGCAACAACACCATTCGAAAGATTGCTCCCGGAGGACAGGTGATCGCCATTGCCGGCTCGCCCGGACTTTTCGGAACCGCCGATGGCACCAATGAGCAGGCACGCTTTGCCTCCCCGGGAAGCCTCGTTCTGGAGGGGCAAACGAACTTGTTGGTCGTCGATTCCCTCAACCATACCATCCGCAGGATCGTACCCACGGGTTCCAATTGGGTCGTGACGACGGTGGGGGGAAAGGCCGGCGTGCCGGGCTCCACTGACGGCATCGGTAGTGACGCCCGGTTCAATAATCCAGGTGGAATCGCCTTTGACCGGGCAGAGCGCCTTTATGTCGCCGATACCGATAATAATACGATACGTCTTGGCCAAATCACAAGCGTGAGCACAGTGTCTTTGCAGGCCACCAGTGCGGCGGGTCAGATCATTCTTTCATGGCCGGCCGCATCGGCTGGTTTTGTCCTGGAAACTAAAGCCGACATTTTCAGCAACACGTGGAACCCGGTTACCAACCTGCCGGTGATTTCGGGCGATAACTGGGTGGTTACCAACGACGCGACGGGTCCAGCCGCATTCTACCGTTTGTACAAACCTTAGCTCGGGCTTCTGCAATTCGCCGATGGGACCGATGGCAATGCTTCAAATCGGTTTCATTTGTGGCGGTCAGGTGAAAATCCGGTTACCTCGCGCGAATCGGTAGCTCCTAAAAGTTAAATTCGATTGCGTATCTCCTTGCAAAGCAGGCACTAAAGCAGCCGTTCACGGCATGTCCGATTGCTTGAAGTCACACGCGGAAATTTCATTTTAGTAACTGCTGATTCCAATAGACTGGCCGATTGAAACCGTTGATGTATGCAACTGATGGTTCCAAAAAAGCTAAGATAGCTATGAGCAATCTAACCAGGAAAATGCTGATGTTCTTGCTGGTCATGGCGGCAGTAGCCGCCATCGGATGGTTTGGGCGCAAAACCTACAAGGAAGCGACTGAGCGGAAATTGGTGGGGCAGGCCCGCCAATACGTAGAAAAAAAAGACTTCCAGAATGCGGCATTGTGCCTGCAACGCGCGCTTCAACTGAACCCTTTAAGCGGTCCCGCCAGCGAATTGATGGCGGATACGCTTGAAGCGGTCGGCGTGCCCGCCGCGCTGAGCTGGCGCATCCATGCCGCTGAGCTGCAAACCAATAATCTGGACTATCGCTTTGCCTGGGCTCGAACTGCCTTGAAAATGCAGGATTCAGGCAGTGCCGCCATGGCCTTGACGGGAATCGAGAACAAGGCCGCGTCTTCCGCCACGTACTTCAAGCTTTTGGGCGCGCTGGACTGGGAAAGGAAAGATGCCCGCGGCGCGGAGAGCAACTATCTGGAAGCCTTGCGGCTCGAACCGGCCAATCAGGCCGTGGTCCTGAACCTCGCCACAGTCCGGCTCGCTTCCACGAATGAAGCCGTGGCGAATGCAGCCCGGTCGTCCCTTGAGCAAATCCCGTCCAATTCGCCGCTGCGGGCAGCCGCCTTGCGGCACCTGATCGAGGACGCTTCGTTGCACCAGAACACCGATAAAGCCCTCAAGTACTCCAAGGAAATTCTGGACAACCGGGATGCGGCATTTGATGACAAGATCGTCCACCTGCGGATCTTGCGCCGAGCCGGGAGCCCGGACTATTCGTCGTGGCTCGCCGCTTTGAAGGAGGAAGCGCAAAAATCGCCTGTCCAAGCCTACGCGCTGGGATCCTGGATGGAGACCGCCACTGGCCCGACCAACACTTTGGAGTGGCTTCAAAGCCTGCCAATTTCAACTCAGACCAACGCCCCTGCGCCGCTCGTCATGGCCGATTGCCTGGTTGCCATGAAGAACTGGAAGGGCCTCCTCGGGTTGGTGGAAAAGGCGGACTGGGATCAGATGAATTCAGTTCGTTTCGCGCTCGAGTCTTTGGCCCGGCGGTCATTGGGACAGGACCTGGCCGCGCAAACCGCCTGGCGCAAAGCGCTCGCGGACTCTTCGCACCGCCTCGACCGGCTCTCGCGTCTGGCCCAAGTCACCAGCCTGTGGGGTTGGAAGCTGGAAAGCACCGAGATTCTGAAGGCGATCGCCACGGAATTCCCCAGGGAAAAATGGGCGGTGCAGCAGCTCGTCGCCAGGCTCTATGAAGCGGGCAACACCATCGAGCTCGGAGCGGTGCTGACCAAGGTCTGTGACGTGGACCCTTCCGATGTTCAGATGAAAAACTGTCTGGCGAACGTTTTTCTGCTCCGAAAAACCGAGTTGGAAAAAGCGTATCGTCTGGCGGGCGAAGTCTACAATAGTTCCACCAACAATCCCTTTTTCATCTCCACCTACGCTTATTCTCTGCTGCTGCAAGACAAGCACGACGAAGCCTTGAAGGTAGTCAGCGGAATCAAGCCGGAGTATCTGGAGATCCCGTCGATCTCGGCCTACTACGGTGTCATCCAGTCACAGTCTGGACACAAGGAACGCGCCAAAGCGCCGTTGGAACGCGCCGAAGCGGCCAAACTGCTGCCCGAGGAAAAAGAAATGGTCCGCATGGCCAAAGCCAGCCTGTAGTACCGCGATCAACTGCGGTAAAGGCCAGGGTGGAGGCGTGCCCAAGCCGGGCCGTGGACAGAAAGAGCAGCGTTGAAGCTGAACGCAAGATTCATCGTATCTGCGTACGCCGTTTCAAATTGCGAATTGCTCCAGTGAGCCGTGAAACAGTCGAAGCCTCAGTAGGCGGAATCGCCCTTGTTTCAACCTCGAAGGGCTCTCCAGTCTCATTGCCCGCTGACAGATGGCTCTCCCGCCATGGAAAACTTACCGGAAGCGTCGGCTCTCTCGCCTGGTTTGTGAAGGCTGGCCAAGTTGCCCGGTTTAAACAAAAATGGCGACGGTTTTACCCGTCGCCATACACACTCTATCACTAATCTAAAGCTTAAACCAGCCTGCTACCGATCTAGTCATCGCAACTGTCATCGTCATCATCCCCTCCCTCAGCAGCCCAACTCTGGAAGATTTCCGCACTCTGGAGGGTGCCGTTCAAACCTATGCCTCCCGCGAAAAGAACCTGGCCGTTTGCCATTAACGTGGCGCTGTGCGCGAAACGTCCAGTTTTCATCTTTCCGGTGGTATCAAACTGTCCAGCACTGAAGATTCGCTTGTTGCCGGATGATTTAAACACCTCCGCTTGCTGTGGAAAGCTTGGCGTGGCCACTCCCACGCCGCCTGCAACCAGGACCTTCCCTGTGGCCAGGAATGTGGCGGTATGCTGGGCGCGGGCGTTGTCCAAGCTGTCTGTGGCGGCGAACTTTCCGGTGGCTGGATTGAACATTTCGCACTTCGCCAGGGGCGTTCCCGTGCCGTCATTACCGCCGGTAATCAAAACGCCGCCGGTCGATAACACGGAATCAGCGGCTTCATAGCGCGCGGTTATCAGGTTTCCTGTGTAGCTCCATTGTCCGGTGGCTGGGTTATACAGCTCAGCGCTTGCCAGGACATTCCCATTCGCGTCAAATCCGCCTGCAACCAACACCTTCATATTCCCCTGGGAGGTCACCGGCGTGGAGGTGCTGAAATACCGTCCCGTGTTCAGCGGTGCAGCCTGTGTAATCGTGTCGGTTTTTGCATTGTAGATTTCAACACTGCTGAGAGCACCGCCAGCGCCGATTCCCGAGATGATCAGCACATTGCCGCTGCCGTCGGGCACCAACACAGCCGTCTGGTTGTAGCGCGGCGTTATCAGCGATGCATGGGAGGCGACGAATTGCCCGTTTGTGGCATTGTACAGTTCCAAGGTGCCCACCGGGTTGCCATTGGCGTCCAAGCCGCCGGCGATCAGGACCATACCATTGAACAGCCGCGTCGCCGTGTGACGAGAGCGCGGCGTGATCATATTCCCTCCACTCGTGAACCCGCCTAAATTGCGCACATACAACTCGGACATCGCCACCGGATTGAGATTGGTGTCCACCCCGCCGACAACAAGTACTTTACCGCTGCCAAGCAGGGTTGCCGTATGGTAAGCCCGCGCGGTTATAAGATTGCCGGTGGAGATGAACTTTGTGTTTTGGGTCGCCTGAACACTTGACTGAAGCACGACCGCCAGAGCGGCGGAGGCCAGTATTGATGCCAGCCCTGATACTTTTCTGGACCTGACTGTATTTATTTTCATTTCGAGTTGGTTAGGGTTCTACTACGTCCGTGGCCGTCCGAGTATCCGTTCTCTTCAGGCCAAGCTCAGTCCCTGGGAGCCCTGTTTCCAGAGAACGACGCCCAAAAATCCCGTCGCAGCGAGAGCTGCAAACAACGTTGAGACCTCGGGCACGGCAGTAATTGAGAAATTATCGACCGCCAGGCCGTCATGGGGACCATTGGAAGTCGTCGGTGCGTCCTCCCAACGCACCCAAAATGTGCCGCCCACCGGGACGTTCAGGAAACTAAGCGTTCCCGCAATCTGGGTCTGATTGGCGGCCAGGGTGCCATCGTGCGCGCCTACGCCGGTGAGGTTGGGAGTGGAAAAACTCAATGCCGGCGCATTGAACCATGTGCCGGAAGTCAGTGAACTGGCATTGAGGCTGTACTGGAGCTGCAGGGTTTCCTGTCCTCGCCCCGTCGCCCCCAGACGCCATTCCTCGCCGGTATACGAGATGTGCAAACTGTTAATCGCGCTGCTGCCGGTGTTCTGAAAAGCGGCGCCGAATATATTGACGCTACTGTTGCCATTATTCAGGATTCCGAGCGCGCGATTGCCGCTGCCCGTATTCCCGTAACTATATATATCGCCCGTGGTCCCACTGCCGTTATCCGCATAGATATAGCCATCCTGACTTGAGATGGCCCAACCCAATGGCAGGTTCTTGGACTTGCCGGAACTCACCAGGGAATCGAAATTCTGGAAGTAATTCGTTCGTCCCAGCGGTATGAAGGCGGCGTCCACCGAGGCAGACGTCAGCCCAAAAGCGCACACCGCTGCCAATGCTGGCGCCAGGCTTTTAAGGTTTTTCATTTTCATGGGTTTCATGGATTCATTTGCAGGTTGTGGTCATTCACGAATTGTCAATGCCGGTCTTTTAAAGTCACTCGACTTCAAAATCCTCCCACGTTTCCGGCAAAATTGTCTTCCATTCTCAGGACAAGGTTGCGCAACTTGCGGCACATCAGGGCCAAGTCAGAAGCCGCTGTCCATAAATGATTTAGCCATGGGAATTGGCAAACGTGGGTTTTTGTTGCGTGGATGAACGTGAACCGTCACCCAATTATATCAGCCGCGCCTGCCGACGCTTCCCGTCATCGCTGGATGATCTGCGGAAGCTGCCTTTCGAGCGCTGCCAAGGCTTCGTCCGGATTTTCGGGCCCGCTGATGGCGACCTCCAGGACTTGCTGTCCCAAATGGCGGCGGCCGGCCAGAACGGCACGAATGCGGCTTGCCTTCGTCCCATCTTCGATCAAGTCGTGAGCTTGCGTCGCCAACCGGTCTTCCCAACGGCAATAGAAAACATGCAATTGAACCGGTCCGCGATTGAATCCGTACTGGTGAAAAGGCAGCTTCAGGTTTCCAACCGGGACGGTTCGGAGTCCCAGGTCGTTGGTTAGCTCGTAACCAATCCCCCGCAGGCAAATGTCGGGTGTGTGGGCGCTGGCCAGTTGGGCCGAGTTCCGGCCCGGGGCCCATCGAAAGAAGAATGCCTGCCACCGGTTCCCGGTGGCATCCTGCCAGGTTTCAGCCCGTCCCTCATCGCAGCGGAGCGTGGCTTGGACCGTTGGATCAATCGGCACTGCTTCTGAGTTGCCTGGACTTTCGGGCCAGTTCACGGACCAATGCGCATTTTCGACCACCCTGGCCTCGTGAAGACGGTACCAGCCTTCCGTGGCAAATTCGACCGCCAGGATCCACACTAAAACGCCAAGTGCGAAGCGCGCTGGCGGAACCCTGGGATGAGTTGAAACGGCCCGCTGGATTACTTCAACCGTCCCGCGTTGCTTCAACATCCAGGCCAGGCCCCAGAAGCACAGCAAGGTTATCGCCAACACAATCTGCCCGGCGGCGTCGTGCTGGGCGTGCATCCGGTCCAACCCATAACGGGAGGCGGACCAAACGAGGAAAAAGGTCCGTGCCACGTTGCAAACGAGCGCCGCCAGAAAGCCCAGGCCGAGCAGCGCGGCGCGGCGAGCAAATGCCAGCCGGTACATCTCACCCAAAAATAAACAGATAAAGAGCGCCGCCTGCAGCGACCTGACTCCACTGCAAGCCTCGTCAACCCCCACGAGCCCGGCGCTGATTTGGATGATGTTCCCATGCTGCACCGCCGGTATGTTCAAAAGGCCAACGGCTTCAACGGTGATTCCCGCCACCACCCGCATCAGGTTTTGGACGAACGTTTGTTCAAGCGGGACGGGCCAGGGGACGGCCACCAAAAGAAAACCAACTGGAAAGGCAAAATGCCGGACCCACGGCCACCCGCCGGCATAATACAACCCGCAAAGGGTCACCAAAACCATATTGAGCGCGTGAGTCCACTGGACCAGCCGCCATTCCGGATTCGCCTCTTCGATCAGCCGGATGGGCAGCAGGATGGACAGCGCAAGAACCGCCAGCAGGGTTGGACTTCGGCTGGTTTTGGGAATCACAGCATCCGGGCGTGAACTCCATCGGAACCGGAACACACCCAATGCCAACAGCGGCACAAACCAGCCATAGCCATACTGTGGATTGATTGTCCAATCCACGCGCAACTCGTTGAACACGAACCCCCAACAGACCGCCAAGGCCAGCAACACAAGAACCAGCCCCTTCTTTCCGGCCCTGCCTTGGGAAATTTCAGCATTCCCACCTTCGCTCAGGCTTACAGCAGGATTGGATTGGCGCATGGAGAATTCCCCTGCCATCGGTCCGCCGCTCAATGCACCGGCCTCCGGCGAAACCGACTTCCGCTGCACAATCGCCTGATCATTGAATTCATGCTGATGGCTTTCGACGAATCATGGCTGACCCCAGTTCCGCATGGCAATTGTCTTTGTTCCGCAACTCCCGCTCAAACTCCAACTGGCTCTGTTGCCTCCTTTTCCGGCGGCGCTTCCACTAAAAAAACCGGCGCGCTGGTCGTTAGCGAGACGAGTTGCTGGGTAAAACGGCTTAGTACTTGCCCGAATTCAAATTGCTCGACGAATCGAAATCCGGCTTCCGCGAATTCAAGCAGCATTTCCGGATTTTTGGCCATCGTCTCCATCGTGCTGGCAAGCTCCGCCGGATTTCCTGGCTCCACATTCCGTCCAAAGCCGCCATTTTGGAGCGCCACCGCCAGTTCGCTTGATTCATCCGCGACCGTCAAAACCGGCTTTGAATGCGCCAGGCAGGACAGGAGTTTGCTCGGCAGGAAGCAGGCTCCCGAACCTTTCTGTTGCGTAATCAAGCACAAATCGGCATCCACCAGCATTTCCTCGTAATTTTGCCGATTCATCAGGGGCAACAGGATGACATTGGACAACTGATGGGCGGCGATCTGCTTCGCCAGAAAATCGCGCTGGGCGCCTTCCCCGCAGATGATGAGGCGGATTCGCGAGTCGCGGAGAAGCCGCGCCGCCTCAATCAGAATTTCCAATCCCTGCTTGACGCCCAGGTTTCCAGAGTAAACGGCCAGGAAATCGCCACGTGAGAGGTTCAAACGCCGACGGAACGCTCCCTTCAGCGGCATTGCCACCGGCAGGTGGACGCCGTTTGGAAAATAGACGGTTTTCTCCGGCGGCACGCCCTTGCGTTTGAAGGCGGTGACCATCCCCTGGCTGATGCCGGAGACACGAGCCGCCTTCCCGTAGGCGAAGGCCTCCAGGCGATATAGTAATCGAATCAACAGCCCCGGTTTCAGCATCCCCATCCCTACGGCCGCATCTGGTTGCAGGTCCTGAACGTGAATCACATAGGGCACCTTGTGCAACCATGAAAATAACCGGGCTCCGGTGCCGAGCAGCAACGGCGGCGTTATCACAATCAATGCGTCCGGTTTCGACAAAAAGAGCAGCCGCAAAAAAGAAACCAGCGCGAAGCTGCCCTCGTGCAAGATTCGCTTCAACGTCGTTGGCCGTTGGGGAACGTAATGCCAGCAGCGGTGGACCTCCACCCCCGCAATGTGATCCTTGCGAAAAACCCGGCGCCTGTCCGCCGGATTTTTCCTCCACTCGGGATAATACGGGGACGAAGTGACCATGCAGACCGAATGGCCTTGTGCCAGAAGGTGGTCGCAAAGCGCGGCGTTATAAGGACCAATCCCAACGACCTCGGGAGAATAGTTGATTCCCCATACAGTAACTTTCAGTTTCTTGCGAGATGATTCTGAAATCATCCCGCGATGTTAGCGCAGAGCTCGTCCCGCTGATTTTAGTTTCCGGACACCGAAGACCTTTTCATGTCCTGCCCCGCCGTCAACGAAAGTCTCTGATGTGCAACGAGGTGAAGCAGCGTCACATCCAAACTGAAGCCTGGAACAAAATTGGTCACCATATCTTAACCCTTTGGACACCCAAGCACGCTTGGCCTATGAACGCCGGTCGGCTGCCGCAAGAAATTTGGAACGCGCGGCCCCGGCAGCGGACCCGCCTGTGGCCACAACCACATCCTTGACGCGATTCAAACACCAAGCCAAGGCGACCCCCGACCATCCGGCAAGCACATCCACCCAGTCACAGTTCCGCTTCGGCAGGGTAAGCTGTCCCAACTCCAGGACCACTACGAGCAGGCAGAACGCCACGAACAATTTTCCGTTCGGGAAGGTCTTTAGACGGCGCAAGCTCTTTTGATTTCCAGTATGGCTGGGTCGTTTCCAGGCCATGAATCCCGCTGCGGCGAGAATTCCGAAGCCAACCACGTTTTTGGTGAAATCGTGCTGGTCGAACCAACTTCCGAGCATCGCCGGCATCCATGGCACTAGCGCGATGGCTGGCGATGGTTTCCAGGCCAGATAAAAAACGGCCATGAGCAGGATGACAAAGATGGACCGCCAAAGTGCGATGCCGACCCGTTTCCCAGCCGCTTTTCGCTCCTGGTTGAATAATCCGGACGCGGCGATGCGCTTCACCGCGTCGTCGTCCACGGGCTTCAATGGCGGCTTCTGGCCTCTTTGCCATAATTTCTTCAATGCTGGTTCCAATCCGAAACAGCCCGCCACCCAGCGGACCAATTCCACCGGCCCGAGAATCAGCAGCCTGAACAGATTCAACGTGACCCCGCGGAAAGTTGGGGCAAATGTCAAAATCGACGCTTCGTCGAACTGATGATTGCCAAATTTTTGCTTGTAGACATACGAACCTCCCCCCAAATCAACGTGCTTGACCCCGGCTTTGCACATCTCATCAAAGATTTGGAACAGCGCCACGGTGCCGACTTCGTACTTGCGAAACGCGGGATCAAAGCCCGTGTAATCGAGGCACAACGAATCCCCGTGCAGAGTGCAAAGCCAGAAAGCTGCCGGCCGGTCTCCCAAATACAAAACCCAGGCGCGCAGCCACCCCTTGCGTGCTGCGATTTCGAGCCGGCCCCGCTGCTCTTCGGTGTCCCGAAATCCCACTCCGAGCGCCCACTGATACGATTGCCGCGCCACGGCTTGGACATCCTTCCATAGCGCTTCCACGCTCTCCGCCGTGCAAAAATGCGCATGACGCACCGCGCCGGAAAAATCCTTTTCGACAGTACGGATGATTCGCCGCGCCCAGTAGCGCCGCTTCTTGTTCATCCGTTTTTGGAGCAACTCCTCCAGCGACGCGGGCAGGTGCATGATCCAGTGCTCGCTCCCCCGCGCGAGATAATCCCGGCAAAGCGGGTTCGGCGTCGTTCGCAGAAACCGCCGCAGCGGAGACTCCTGCTCAACGCCGTCCCACAACATCAAGTCCACTCCCAGTTCCCTGATGGATCGCACGAGGTGCCGGGTGACGAACTCCGTTGCGCAGGCATCCGTGCGTCCCATAAAGCCCGCATGGAATAGCGCCAGGCGCCGCACCTTGGAGCGCCAAAACAGCCGGTTGCCGCTGGTGATTTCAAGCGGACTGTCCTCGATCCGTCCGGCTACAATTGTCACCGGCTCGCCCTTTTCGTACACCACCAACACATGTGGGCGGACGATCTCCGGCCGCAGGCGGAGCATCAGCAGAAAGTAGTCAATGTCAGCTTCGGGGTTCTTCCGCCATGCCGTCCAGATGCTCCGGACACCCTCGACTTCCTGTGCAGTGGCAAGGACGCAAACCGTAAAAACGGATGCCTCCGGCAACGGATGTGTCAATTTCAAGCAACTTCTCCCATTCGTCAGCAGTCATTTATTCACATCGGCCAGGAGCCTGCGCGCCGCGAACCGCCGGATCAACCCCCGGAAGCCCGCCGGCCAGTCACGATACATGAAAGGTTTTTCAAACACCAAAAAGAACAGGCTGCATACCAAAACAATACTGCCGCCCAAGGCCAGGATTTGCGCGACGGCGTTCACCCAGTAGATCGTGGTGACTTGAAATGGAAATAACAAGTGCTTCAGCGCCGATTTCAAAAACGGATGGTAGAGATAAACCGTGTAGCACATTCCACCGATTACCGTGATCACAGGACGGGTCAGGATGGCTCCCAGCAGGCGGCCCTTGAAAACGCAGGCATACGCCAGCGCCACCAGGGGCGGGAGGAGAATTGCCGACGCCATTCCCTTGTGCAGCAATACAAGCTGGATGGTTGCCCATGCCGCCGCGCCGGCCAGGTCCCAGCCAAGTGATTTCTTCGACAGGAACGCCTCGTTCTGCGAATACCATCCGGCCAGGAGGAACCCGGCCAAAAAGTATGGCAACTGGCCGAGAATCGTGAGGTGAACCACCGGGGAGAACTGATTCAGCCACCCTGCCGCCACTGCCGAGGTGAACAGCGCCACCATCGGCAGCGCGTAACGACGCCTGTGGCTCACCGCAAATATCAGCGTCAGCCATGGAGCTGCCAGATAGAATTGCGCTTCGATCTCCAGCGACCAGGTGACGAAATTGATGCTGCTCACCGAATGAAAAACCAGGTTGTGAACGTAAAAAAGGCTGGCCATCAGGTGCGGCAGCAATTCGCTTAGCGGCGGACCCTTGACCATGATGATCAATGCGGAACAAAACATCAGATTGATGACATAAGGCGGTTCGATGCGGGTGACGCGCCTCAGGTAATATTGGCCGAGCCGGGGTTTGGGTGTGCCGTTCCAATAATGCCGGACAAAAGGCAGGCCCAGGATGAATCCACTAATGACGAAAAAAAGTTGCACTCCAAAATCCCACGTCTCAACCACACGACGAAACGAACTGCCCTGAATCTGGCCGGGAAAATGCCCGCCCATCACCTTGATGTATTCGCCGTTGATGTGAAAACCCAGCACCCACAGGATCGCGATGAAGCGCAACCCGTCAATTTCCGGAATGATCTTCCCCGAAGATGTTACTCGCGAAAAGAGCGTCCAGATGCCCTTCCGCGAAGTGTTCGCGGTCTTCATGCGGAGGACGGGTTGTCCGGATTCCGGGGCGTGGCAAGGTCCGAATTCGCGCCATTCCTTGAAAGACCCATATGCGAGCGCCCATCTGGGACCGCCTTTTGCTGTGCCTTGGGTTTCGGACGACAGGCCCCGGACGCCGGCGCTCCTGCCGCCAATTCGCGTGTTTTCAAAACGATGAAGTACTCGTAGACCGATTGCAAAGCTGCGTAGGTCACTCCCGCCCGCCCGTCCAGGAACGCTCGTCGCCAAAGCATCATGTAGCAGAATTTGATGAATGGTCGAAACGGCACGCGGTAGAATAGATGCTTTTGATGCCGGCGCCTTTCCTCATAAGTGCCGCCAAACAAGGCGCGGAACAACGACGGCGCTGTGGTCCCATTTTGAAGGACCATCCTCGCCTCAAAGTCGGCATACTGGATATGGCGCTGAAGCCAGAAACCGACGCCTTTGCTAAAGGGATAGTGATCCAGGTAGCCTTGCAGTTCCGCAGTTTCACCGTCCACCACCGTCACGGGATTCACCAGGCGCTCATATCGGATGCGTTCCGGGCGAAACAGGCGGACGTAGAACGGCGTTATCTGGGCGTGTTTCAGCCACGTCCCATCCGCGTAAAAGTCGCGGCGACGGACTCGGAACGCGGAAGCCGGTGATTCAGGACGCACGCGCTCTTTCAGGCATTCACGCAACGGCTCCGAAATCCGCTCGTCAGCGTCAAGATAGAAGACCCAGGGATGCTTGAAGGGAATATACTTGAGCGCCCAATTTTGATGTGCCGCCCAGTTGTCGAACTTCCGCTCCGTAACCCTCGCCCCGGCGTCCCTGGCTATCTGCGCCGTCCGATCCGTGCTCAACGAGTCCAGCACATGGATGTCGTCCGACCAGGCAACCGAGGCTAAACAGCCCGGAAGATCCTGCTCCTCGTTCCGGGTTAAAATCAGAACTGAAATTGCGCCGTTACTCATTCGTGCTTTCTCGCACTGATGACCATCCAGCGCCTGATTCAAGAGCAGCCGCCATTTGAGCCTGCGGATCTTCTCCCCGTTCATATTTCTTTATCACGCGGCAGGGATTTCCAGCGCAGACCGACCACTCCGGCATGTCCCGAGTCACCACGCTGCCGGCGCCAATGACGCACCCATCGCCGATATGGACACCCATGTGAACAATCGCGCGCGCTGCGATCCAGGCGTGCCTGCCAATCGTAATTGGACCGGATATCAGCGGGAAATGCCAAAGCCGGTAATCGTGGGACGCGCCGCATAGATATGCGCCCTGCGAGATCACCGCGTATTCCCCAATTGAAACCGCCGCCGGATTGTAAACTTCTGCTCCGTCAGCAATGGCAGCGCCCTCACCCAGGCGTAAATTCCAAGGCGCCCAGATCACCGCCTTTGGATACACGTGACAGCCACGAGCCACCTGCGCGCCGAAGCGGCGCAGGACGACCCGTCTCCATCCATGGCACGGCCTTGGGCTGTGTGAAACGAGCACGGACCACGTGAGATTCCAAAAAGCCCTTCTCGCCCGGTTGCCCAATGAAAAAGCCGGCTGGTCGAAAGCATCGGGATTGAATCCGGTCGTCATCTATGCTTGTGGGGTTTGGAGCAGGTTAATCAGCGCTCCCGCGGTCTTACGTATTTCAAATCGGCCGGCATAGCACTTAAAGGCTCGCGTGCGGTAATTCTGCTGCTCGCCTCGCTCCAGCGAAAACCATCGTTTTAGCAACCTTAAAGCGCCGGCCTCATCATCGCTATCCACCATCCCGGCCTGGTCCGCTTCGATCTCCCGCCAAATGTTGACCTTGTTTGATATCAGAACCGGAAGCGAGCAGGCCAGTGACTCCGCAATGGCGATTCCAAAATTCTCCTGATGGGAAGGCAGCGCGAATATTTCCGCGCCGCGCAGCGCTCCCAACTTGATGTCCCCCGCCAGCATGCCGGTCCAAACCACCTGGCCGGCGATTCCCAGGGTCTTCGTAAGGCTCTGCAGTTCGGGAACCCACCCGGTCTGGTCCGGCCCCGCCATTACCAATCGCACGGTTCCGGGGTCAATTGCCGGCGGCGAATCCCGAATCAGTCTGGCAAACGCCTTGATCAGCACGTCGCATCCCTTTTTCTCATGAATGCGCCCCAGGAAAAGCACCATCCGCTTGCCGCGCAACTCGGGGAATTGTTCGAGGAACAACGCCTTCTGGGCCTCTGCATCGCCGGGCGGCGCCGCGATGCCCAGCGTAATGACACTTTCCCGGCAGCGGTAGAGCCAGAACGACTCGCGGGCCAGACGCCGCTCTTCCTCGCAGGTAAAAAAGGTGGCTCGCGCATCCCGCAAAACGCGGTAGTCCGCCCACGGCCAGTAAAGCCATTTCTTAAGGTGTTTCAATGGATACGTGCGCCGGAACCACGGATCGAGCATCCCGTGCGGAAACACATAATAAGGCGTCTGCGTCCGCCGCAATGCCCGCCACACGCCATAACTGTTGTATTGCCAGATGCCATCCACGACTATGGCGTCATAGCGCCCGGCCTGCGCGCGCAGCCAGGGCACCAAGCGCCTGGTAAATCCGAATTTTCCAAAAACCGGCCCGACCGCGTTGACTTTCAACGGAAATTCCCCGACCCAACCATCGTCCGGCGAATCAAGTGAAAGCACTTCCACGTCATGGCCGTTTTCCTGGTGAATCCGAGAAATCTGCTTCACCGCCTCGATTACGCCGCCGCCCTCCGGATTCACCGAACGAATGGAGTGCAGGATACGCATTCTATGTGAGCCCGGCTTCATGCCGCAGTGACCGCATTCGCGGCGCGCGGACCTCCAGCCATGCGGCCGCCCAACTCGCCGCGTCCATCGGAGAGTTGTGTTTCGACTGCCGTCATCGCCTCCTCCACCGTGATCGAGAGAATGCATTTCTTGCCATGCTCAACACACACATCCAGCCCGCACCCGGCACAGGGTGTCCGATGGTAGAGGAGCGCATTGTGCCGGCCGCGCGGGAACCATTGACCGGGCCAATGCCGGGCTGAGTAAATGCCCACCCACGGCGTTCCCACCGTCGCAGCGAGATGCAATGGACCGCTGTCGTGGCCTACGAACAGACGCGCCCGGCGAAGGATTGCGGCGCTCACCCTGGGGGGAACCTCACCGCAAAGGTTCAGCTTCGGCCCCGTCCAGTCCTGCGAACATCGTTCACAAGCCGCAAATTCATCCGCGGCTCCCAGCAGCACCAGGTTCAAATTGGGATGCCGCTGATGTATCTGGCGCAGCAATGAACGCCAGTTGCCCTCAGTCCAATGGTTGACCTCCACCTTGGTTCCTAGGCTGGCCGCGAGGAACGGACCGCGAAACGGACTGAGGATTTTGTCCGCCCGCTCCAACTCCTCAGGGCGAAGGCGCAAGTCCCACCACTTTTCTTCCTCCAGGTTGGGCTTTCCCAGGCAGGCCAGCCGGCGAAGGAGCCGGCGCGGTTCCCATTCGGCCTGTCCAGTGCCATCCGCCGCCAATGTTTCCCTGCCCCAGGGCAAACCAACCACCCGGCGTATGCCACAAGCCCGTAAAAAAACATAATCCCGCAGAGTTTTCGCTGTTCCCCTGGACTCGGCCAAATGGATGGCTAGTTGAAACTGTCCGGCTGCGATTTCGTCTCGCAGCGCCTTTATCTGCCTGACGGACCGCAGACGCAGCGGATAGCGAATCACGCCCTGATGGAGATTCGTATGCTCCAAAACGCTAACGATCGCCGGCGCCTTGGATTCAGCCGGCAGATGCGTCAACAATGTAATCCTGGCTTCCGGGAAGTTCTCGCGAATCAAGTGAAAAGCCGGCAGCGCCAGGAGCGTGTCTCCCAGACTGCCAAGCCGATAGATTAACAGGCGTGTGACCATTCGGTAGTTCCAAGTCGGAAACGGCATCAGGCTGGCTTCCTGGCCTTGAAAGCGAAATTGCGCGTCAATATCCCTGTCCCGGCGCTGCCGGTTTCGATCAGGTTCCAAACGAGCGGTAACAGCCGCAGACCCCGCCATCCAACCGACCTGACCATGCCGGCTGCGCCGGCGGAACAACCCAGATGTTCCGAGGCGTCAAACTCATCAAATCCGAACACCCCGCAGAGATTTCGCGCACTCGCCGGGCTCAGCATCGTTTCGTGAGTGAAATCGCCGAACTGGATGCAACCGACGAACGGGCTGTCTCCATTCGGGAGGTGACAAATCCACAAACCGCCCTTTCTGAGTTTCTGGCGAATCAGGCCCACGCACCTGACAATTTCCTCCTTGGTTAAATGCTCGATGACGTCGAAAAGCGTAACGACCTCAAAAAACTCATCCTCGAAGCCAGCCAGATATTCAAACAGATCGCCCACACTCACCTGGGGTGTCACCTGTTTCGCCAGTTCGATTTGTTCGCCGCTCGCATCCACGCCGTACAGTTTTTCAAAGCCGAGCGAATGCAGGGCGTGCAACAAACTTCCATCGCCACACCCCAGGTCAAGGCAGGCCCCGGCCCGGTCGGACTGGCTCAACCAGGGCTCAATCAGAGGAATCAGCTTTTGGTCCGTAAATGAATAGTCAAAATGTTCACGCGCGCGCCGTTTGAACTGCGATTGGTATTTCGAGTAAAAAATGCTCCGATAAGCTTTCATGTGTGAAAGTTCAGTTGAGGCGCGCGGGAGCCGCAATGTCTTCCTGCGCGCGCGCCAGCGACTTTTTTGCGCGCACCACCGAAACCCAGGCTTGGGCAGCGAAAACCACCCCGGACAGACTGACAGTATTCCACGCGGTCTGGGCGATGAAGATGCTGACCACGCTTCCGACGGAAGCTTCTGCGATGACTTGGTGATAGCTTACCAAAAAGACGATCCCCCAGATGTTCCCCGGTATGGCCGTCGTCAGCAGGCGCGTGACGCCGATGATCAGAATGCCGATGAAAAACGGAATCAGGGCCGCTCCGACCCAGCCAAAAGCGCCAAAAGCGTCGGCGGCGAACCCGAAGGAGATGCAGGTGCTCTGGTTGTCCTCATCCACATAGCCCGCTTTATATCCCATCACGTTCGGAGTGTTGACATAACGCCGGGGAAGTATGACCCGCGGCAGCAGGTCTTCAAAGCCGGGTTCGATTGTGTTCCAGCCCGCCTGGCCTTGTTTGAGCGTCGCGCTGACCAGGGAATCGGCCGGTTTAATCAGGGACATGCGCTCCAAGAACCCGTTTGGGTGGTTGAAGTAATTGAAACTGTCCTCCGCATCCAGATTATCCCTGTAATCCTTGTACTGATCTATGAAATCGTGCGGATTCGACAGAATATCCTCGAAGTAGGCGACGTTTTTTCGGAACCGGTCAGCCAAATTGGTTCCGGAGGTGTAGTTGCGCGCGATCTGGCCGAAGGGAAAAATCACAAAAATAGCGACTATCGAAAGCAGCGGCGCCGAGATCAAGTGAACCCGCCGCCACGGGAACTGAAATGCGATTCCAGTCAATATCAGATTAAGCAGGGGGTCGAACATCCCCGACTTGCTGGAGTAAAAAATCCCGATGGCCATTTGGAAACAGAAGGGAATGCCGTTATAAAGGCTGAACAACCGGGTGCGCTCGGATTTGAGCACGGTGTAAGCCGTCCCGGAAATGATCGCCAGCGGAACGCATCCAGTGAGTCGCCGCAGCAATCCGGCCATTCCCCCCAACCGGGTGATCCCGTCCTCAGTTTCACCGAGCGCGCGTCCCCCCAGCAACGTGGCAAAGCCGATGACAAAACTAAAGATTGCCAGGGTCCGAAGCATTTCCAGATCTGTCACCGGCTTGAAAAGTGTGCGCCTGGGTTCAAATGTCCGGCAGACCAGCGCTCCGGCGCTGAGTCCAACCATGCTCAGGGCGATGACGCCCATGGTCACGAAGGGTTCTTCCAACCGTGATTGTCCCGGCTCGCCGTAACATACCTTGGCGACCTCCGCGATGACGAACACCTGCAGCGCCACCAGGGCAATGCAGCAACCCGCAACCGTGCGCAGTCCTCCCGCCAGATTGACGGCTAAAACCGAGAACACGACGCCTACAAACGTCAGTTCCGCAGACTCCAGGGCTGTGCCCGTCGCCAGTTGCAGAATCAGCAGCAGCGACGCAAGCGCCACCGCAATGTGCAGGCGAAAAGGACCCGGAAATGACAATTTTAGTTTCATCGGTTGGCTGGCACCAGGGAGCTCATTTCGTCGGCCAGTCCAGTCCGCATTGCCTCTCCGCGGCCAGAGCCTGCCGTCGATGCCATCGCGCGGGCAATCCCGTCGGCCGCCGCGTGAATCGAATAATTCCTCATGAATTCCTTCTGTCGCGCCCCAATCGCCACTGGAGGTTGGCCGCGCAGCACCCGAACGAGAGCATCGCACGAGCCATCAAAAACCCGCACGCTCGGCAGAACTTCAAAGTCAGCGTGGCACCCTGCATGCCGCGAAACGATGACGCCGCACCCGGCCAGCAAGGCCTCATTCACCACCAATCCCCAGGTCTCGCCCATTTTGCGGGAAGGCAGAACCAGGATGTCGGATGCCAGGTAATAAGGCGCGAGTTCGGTCTGATTCTTGAATCCGGCAAAGCACACCTTTACGCCGGCCAGGGAACGGGCTTTGAGCCGAATCGTTGCCTCCAGTTCTCCCGAGCCGACATACAGGACACCGTAGCGATTTCGTTCTTCGAGCGGCATGGCTGAGAGAGCGTCCAGCAATACTTCCGGGTGCTTTTTGAACTGAAGTTTGCCACAGAAAAGCAAAACCGTGGCCCGCTCGCCAAACCCAAACTCTCGCCGAATCCGTTGCCGGCATTGGCCCGCCTGTGCGCTCGAGATGGTATCGAAACGGTCCACGACGCAATAAGGGGACTTAAAATGACGGGAAGAGTGCAACCCGTGTTTTTCGTAATGCGCGGCGTTGAGCTTGCCAATCACCAGGGCCTTCCGGATGGGTGCGTAAACCAGCCGATAAAATAAACCTCGCACGCGCGATTTCATCCACCCGCGAGCAAAGGCTTCGTCCTGCGTTTCAGTTCTGATCCAGAGAGGCACCCCCAGCTGCCAGGCCGCCAGGTAAACGCTCCAATCAAAGCGGTACGCCAGGCCCGTCAACATGACCGCGTCGGGCCGCTCTTGTTTGAGCAGCCGGTAAATCCCTTTGCCTCCGAGGGAGTTGAAGCCGCGCAACGGCACTCCAACTTCTGAATTCAACACCCTGGCAGGGTACCCTTGCAGCAAAGGCTCATCCCACGCGACCTGTCCGCCAAAGCCGGCATCGAAATGCCCGCGCAACGTGACATCGGTGGCATAGAACACCTGAATGCAGCCGCGACCGCGCTCCTGGCAGAGGCGGTGAAGTTCCCGGTAAACCGGCGCATGGTACTGCACTGGATGAGATTCGAAAATGAAAAGGCGCATTAGCGAACCATCGATTGAATGTGTTTCATGGCTTCAGCCATGCTGCGTTGCAGACTGTAATCCGAAGCGAGACAGCGCCGATGGCCGTTTTCGGCGATTCTGGCCCGCAGCGCTTCCTCTCGGAGGTAAAATCGTATCTTGTCCGCGCATTCCTCGGTCGAACTGAAGAATTCAGCTTCCTTGCCTTCAGTGAAAAGCTCCCGGTGCGCGGGCGTCCGTTCCGCCAGCAGGAATCCCTTGCAGGCCGGGATCTCGAACGTTCGCATGGTGTATTCATCGCGATTGGACGAGGAGACGAAGCCAAGACTGATCTGGCTTCCACAGATTACGCGGACATAATCTTCGGCCATCACCGGCGGGCGAAAGGACCTCTTGCGGCGGTGGTAAACCAGGGTTCGATTCCATCGTCCTCCGTAAATCTGCAAGGGAATCCGGTGGCGGATGAGCAAATCCGAAATGGCGGCGACGCGGTGGTCCAAAGGAGTGCCGACAAAGGAAACCGCGTGGCGGAACATCCCTGGAACATCGGCGCTCGGAATTGGCCGAAACAGCGGCGCGGCGAACCCGTGCCGGAAACGCTGTGTCCGCTTCGCTCCTCGCAAGCCGAATTCCGCAACGTCGCTCTCCCGCTTCACAAAATGCAGGTCGAAATGGGGTATGGCTTCGAGGAAGTGCCGCCAGCGGTGTTGCTCGCCGGAACGATTGCCAAAAGGGTTATCATCCTGAAAACTGACCCAGCGGCAATCGGGCACGCGGGAGGCCGCCTCGTGCAGCGTCTCTTTCTGCACAAGCATCGGCCATTCCAGCCACGCCACATCGGGCTGGAGCGTGATTATGGCAGCGAGCATTTCCCGGTTGAATTCCTCCACCACTTGTTGGTCATAGAAGCCGCCCCAGAGGCGGTTCAGCGGGTGCCGCAACACCGCCCGGGTCAGATAGCCGTCCTGATGAAACGGCGTGGTTTCATGTCCCAGTTGTTTCAGGCATTCGAACCTCTGCCAGCCGGACGTCCACGGTCCCGCCAGTCCGCCGGAAAAGAATATTTTCATCCGCCGCCCGGTGCGTGCCATCGGCGCAGCGTTTGGCTGGCCCGCCAGCGTGTCGCAAGACTGTGGAATATCTCTTATCGCGTGCATTCAATCCCCAGACAACCTTCGAAACGGCCGCGATCCTCGACCTCGCGGAAACGGGCGTTTTCGGCGTCGCCGTAAAAAGCCCGCCGGATATTTTTGAACCCGATTTGTTGGAGTTCATGTTCGAGGGACCTGTAGTCCCATATCCAAAGATGCCGGCTGTTGCCCAGCCACGAAAAAAACAAGCCCCGAAGTCCTCGCTGACGCTCCTCAAACCCCAGCATGGATTCCTTCATGAAACGATGAGCCGCGTCCCAACCGCCATCCGCCAGGTAGGTTCGCGTCAGGGCCTCCAGATCAGGCAGTACCATGCGAAATACGCCGCCGGTACGAAGGTAGGAATGGGAGTTTTTCAGTGCGGTCCGGCAATCCGCCAGCGCCAGGTGTTCCAGGACGTGGCTGCAATACAGCGCCTGGCAACTCGCCGGTGGAACGGGCAGCCCCTTCACGATGTCCCCATACCGCACGTTGGGCGGAAACCGGCGCTGGTTCTTGGTATAAAGCCGGCCCAGCATGGGAATCCGCTCGAAGCGCAGCGTTGGGCTGGCATCAAAGTTCAACCACGTTTCCGGCGCGCAAAAAAGGCAGCCGTAATGCACGTACTCGCTGGCGCAATCCAGCTTGCTCGCGGAATGTCTCCCGGTCACGGCCACGGGCGTGGGCAAAGTTTGCTCCTGGATCATACAATCGTTGGACAGTTTTTCCGGCACAGGCGCCGGGCAACACGGCCCTGACGCTCCACTTGCGATGGCGGAAATTTCCGCAGTTGCTGCGTTGCCGCCTCGAAAACCTCCCCGGTCGAGATTTCGTCCATGCACTCCCTCGTGGCGCAATAGGTTTTCCGGCATCTCGCGCAGGCGATGTCGCGCCGGATGAGCACGCGGATGTGTTCGCTGGCCGGGGGCAGCCATTCATGCTCCGGGTTTTTCGCGGGAGCAATGACGACCATCGGCACATTCACGGCCCGTCCCACGTGCATGGTCCCCGTATCGAGCGTAATCAACAGGTCGCTCATGCTGAGCAGCGCGGCCAGACCGGGGATGTCTGTGCAGCCGGCGGCGGAGTGCGAAGGCGCGCGCATGGCGCTTCGAATGCCCTCAATGCGGCCCTGTTCCGCCCGGGCTCCCACAAAGACGATGTGGGCTTTGGTTGATTCGTACAGCAAGTCGGCCAATTGGACGAAACGATCATCGTACCATTGATTGGGTTCGCCTCCGCTGGTTTGTGTCTGCACGGCCACCAGGGCTGTTCCCCCGTCCCAACCCTGCTCCCGTAAAAGCGAACCAGCCTGCTTCACTTCGTGATAGGAGAAGAAAACCGAGGGCTCAACGGATTCATGGAAATGGCCCAGAATCTTCATCAGGCTCAGGTTGTTGCCCAGGACGCTCTTATCCAGATCGTAGGCGATGGAAGCATGGTTGAAATCGCAAGTGGTCTGAAATCCCACCCTCCTGCGCACACCGGTGAGCAACGCCAGCAACCCAACGCGCGATCTTCGGTTGCCGGAATCGGTGACAACGCAGTCGTAGTCATCTCGAATTTTCCGCACTCTGGTGAGAAAAAACGCCGCAGCCTGGCCCCATCGTGTCAACGGATGCGGAGTCCGGAGGAGGGCATTTATATTTGGATTGTATTTCAGCACCTCAAACGGCAGGCCGGAGCAGGCCACGGTGATTTCCACATCAGGCACTGCTTTTCGCAGCGCTTCGTAAAGCGGCGTGGCATGGACAGCGGTGCCCAGCGCGGTTTCATATTGCAGGAAGAGGAAACGCCTCGCTGAACGAAGCGCCGGCTTTTGAGCCTCCGCCTCTTCAAGCCACCGCACTGCTGTTTGCGCTCGTCTGATTGCGTATGTCTTGAGGAGACCCATTCGTGGCGATTCTCTCGATGATTCTGCTGGTTGACGTGTCCGGTATCAGCGGCAGGAATCTTACCTGGCCGCCGTAGGCTTCGACTACTTTCGCCTCCGGAACCGGTTTTCCGTGAGGCGGAGCGTAATCCGCTCCCTTGCAATGAATGTCCGGCTTGAGCCTGGCCAGCGAAACTTCCGGCGTCAGCTCGTCAAAAATCACGACTGCGTCCACGCAAGCCAGTGCCGCCAGCAATTCCGCCCGCTCCTGCTGCGGCATGATCGGCCGCGTGGCGCCTTTCAACCGCCTCACGGAGGAATCGCTGTTTAAGCCGACGACCAGGATGTCCCCGAGTTTTCGCGCCTCGGTCAGGCTGCGAATATGGCCGACGTGGACCAGGTCAAAACATCCGTTGGTCCACACCACCGTGTCGTTGGCAGCGTCCCAGGCCTGCCGACGCGCCAGCAGCGTGTCCCAACTCATCACCTTCCTCGTGCCCGAATGCCCATCTCCACGCGGCTCCGATTTGTGGGAGCCAGCCCCGTCCCCATGGAACATGCCCTCCTCGACCAGTTCGCAAAGGATATGGCCAATCGCGATATGGCACTCCTGGACTCGAGCGGTGTTGCCGGATCGCACCACCAGCGGGATGTCAACGCACCGCGCCAGGGCGCCTCCATCCCTGCCCGCCAGACCAATGGTTCGGATCCCTCTCTCCCTGGCCTCCTTCACGGCGGTTAAAATATTTGGCGAGTTGCCGCTGGTGCTTGTGGCGATTAGAACGTCTCCCGACCGGCCCAGCGCCCGGATTTGCCGGGCAAAGACTTCCTCGAACCCGTAGTCGTTGCCAATCGCGGTCAGGATCGAAGAATCCGTCGTGAGCGCCAGCGCGGGAAGCGCGCGACGTTCACGGACAAACCGGCCAACGAACTCCGCGGCCAAATGCTGCGCGTCTGCGGCGCTCCCGCCGTTCCCGCACAGCAAAATCTGGCCGCCATGGTCAAGGCATTCCATCAAGGCGGCGGCGGCGGATGCGATCAGCGGCGCAAGCTGCTGCGCAACTTTCAGCCGCAGCCGGGCGCCTTCTTCGAGGGACGCGAAAATTTCTTCCACGCAAGGGACAGTATTCATAAGCCGGGAATGGACGTCAGGCCGGCGGGTTGGCCCGCCATGTCGGTTGAAAAAAGCTGAAACTGCGAAGTCTCCCCATCTTCATGCAGAAACCGCGCCCGCCAGCCGGAATGCTTCAAGATTTCGCAAACGGTTGATTTTTGGCTCTGGTGGCGATGCAACTCACCGATGATCGTGGTGCGCGGCCTCGGTTGACTGAGGAATTCCTCCAACACCTCGATTTCCGCTCCTTCGATATCGAGCTTTACCAGGATTTCCTCGTCTTCGTGACCGCGGCAAATTTCGCTCAACGTCTGCACCCGCACTTCGATCACCGAGCGGTAGGGCAGGTCCGCATCGAAGCTCCCTTGATTCGCCTCGCGGCAGTAAAATTGCGCGCGGCCTTCCGCTCCTCCCAGGCACACTGGCAATAATTCCGCCTGTGCGCCGTTGATCGCAAGGTGCTCTTTCAGGATCGCCAGGTTGTCAGGCACCGGCTCGCATATGACGACGTGCGCTCGCGGCCAGCGGGCAAGCGCCGCCAGCGTGAACAATCCCGTGTTGCCTCCACCGTCAACGATGAAGGCTGGTTCCTTCAAGCCGCTGAGGGAGTAGCAATCGCCAACGGCCAATTCAAGGGCGCTGCAAAGATCGCTTTGCAGATGCGCCAGCCTGAGAAAAATCCTCCTGGGCAACCCGTTGGTCCGGTATTGGATCGATAATTTTCCGTCCCGTGAAAGCAATCTCAAAAACAGAGAGCACGGGCCGGCGAGCCAGGGCCGGCTGAACGAGGCCGTGGCCATCAGCAGTTTAAGGCGGCTAAGACCCGACGTGCGGCGAATTATTTGGCGCGCTTGGGTGAACATGGTGTCCTCAGACGGTTGCGCGGCAGGCCCGCGGTGTTATCGGGCAGGCTGAGTTTTCCGAATCCGCCCGCCCGGCCAATTCCCGGCAGAGTTGCCCATATTGCGTTCCGTAGTCGTTCCAGCCGCCCAGTTGCGTGACTTTTTTCATCGCCGCATTCCCCATTCGATCACGCAATTCCCGGTCCTGACAAAGTTGCTCCAAGCGCGCCGCAATAGCTTCCGGGTCCCTGATCGGCACGACGAAGCCCTGCTTTCCATCTTCAGCGATGTCCTCGCCAGCCGAGTTGGCGGAACAAATGACCGGACAACCACAGGCCATCGCCTGTCCCAGAACCATTCCGAATCCATCCTCGATGCTCGGCAGGACCAAAACGTGGCTCGTGCTCATAATCGCAATTAAATCCGCTTGCGGAACCGGCCCGACGAACTCAACGTGATCGGCTTTCCTTTCGCGCATGAATGTTTTGATTTCCTCCTGGACCGCGCCCACCAGGCGCAATCGTTTGCGTGGATGTTTGAGGCGCTCAAAAGCGGCCAGCAGGTAAGGCACGCCTTTTCGAAACGAGACACCACCCACAAACAAAACCTCAAAGCGGTCTGCCGGGGGCTCCGCGCATTTGCTGAAACGGCCGAGGTCCACCCCGTAGGGAATGAATCGAAGTTTCCCGGGCGGCACTCCCATTTCAACGAACGAGCGGGCGGAGAATCGCGACGGCACCGTGATTGCATCAGCCTCCGCGTATTCGCTTTCTTCCTTGGCCACCATGCGGGCGTCGAATGCGGCCAGGGTTTGACCCCAGCGCTCGAATTCCTCCCGCAAGATGCGTTCGCTAAAGCGGACATGGGCCGATCCCCGATCGCAAATGTAGCGTCCTCCGCGCGCCTTGACCGTCCGCGAGGTCTTCAGTCCGGCTCCGGAAATCCCGACAAACACATCACAATCCGGCAGACGCGCGGCGACGTATGCGTCCAGAGTTTGACCCGCAATCCAATTCAGTTCGCGGTCAAGCCAGGGATTGACGAATCCGTAGCGATACTGCGCCATCAGGATGGTCCTAAGCCAGGGAAAGGTCCGGATTTTTTCCGCCGGCAAGCCAGCGTCCCGCAGTTTCCACCGGGGATAGCCGGTGAATATCGCCTCCAGCATGCCCTGTCGATGAAGCTGCCGCGCCAGGTCAAAATGGTGGTAGATGGCGTGCACTGTCTGAACGACTTTCATCCGAACCTCACTTTGGCGAGCTGACCTTTGCCCTCCTGAATCAGCAGGCGAATGTCAAAGGCGAAATAGGAAACGCCAGCCAGCAAAGACATCACCAGAAACGCCGCCAGCCCCTGCCACAAGTAGTTGCGTGTTTGCAGGAACGAATGAGCCGATACCATCAGCGCCACCACCATTGCCAGTACCAAGCCCAGGCGGAACGCCGGCTGAAGGCTGATTTCCGGCCTCTGAGCCGCGAACAGCCGGGTGTTGCAGTAGTGAACGAAGCCGATCTGGAGCAACTCGACCGCCAGCCAGAGGCCCAGAAAACCTGTGACGCCGAACCTTGGAATCGCCGGGATGGACGCCAGAATCATGACCGCATAAGAGAGAAAGGTCATCAAACCCGTCTGTGCATGGTTGTTTGTCGCGTACTGGAAGTAGAGTTTGTATTCTTTGACGCTCGAAAAAATCGAGACCAGCATCACGGGAATAAATACCCGCAGGTCGAAGAGTTGTGGACGTTTGAGCCAGAGCCAGAGAAGGGTTGGCGACAGCAGCAGCAGGCCGCTGTTGATGATCAGGACCGTAGTCAGCATGACCGCCTCGAAAAGAACGTAAAGCCGCGCCAACTTTGTCTTCTCGCCAATCCCGTTCAGCCGTGTCACCTCCGGGTAGATGGCCTGTTGGGCCAGCGCGGCGCCCTGCCGTACGAAGGAGAAAAGCATCCGCGCGACGCTGAATGCCACCACCACTTCCGGGCCTAAAAACCGCTGCAACAAAAGGACCGGCGCCTGGTAAACCAGAAAATTGTTGAGGATGAAAAAACCGAAAAAAGCGCTGGGTTTGAGGATTTGGCCCGCCAGCGTCTTGTTCCAGTAATCCAACCGGGGGCAAACCTCCGGTTGATTATGTTTCAGCCAAATCAGCAACGCCAGGACGAACAGCACACTGGCCAGAAACTGGCCGAATGCGATCACCCAGAAAGGAACTTTCAAAAAGGCCAGACTCACCGTAAGAGCCAGGAGGGACAATCTGTGAAAATTGCCCCACATGACACCGCGGTGTGTTTGTCCAAATGTCCGGTAGATTCCGAACAGCTGGCCGAGCGGAATGCTCACCAACACTTGAAGCGCCAGCCAGAAGATGGTCCAGGCCGGATTGCCATGCACGGCGGCCATTTTCAGCAGGCTCGCCACCGGCACCAGCAATGCACCAAGGGCTGCGAGCGCACCAGCACCCACGAAACAAAGCATCAGGATGAGCCCGACCGACTGAACCCGATGGAACTGCTCCATTTCCTGTCGATGATAAAGGGCCGTTAGCTCGTTCAAAACGTAAGTCTGCAAACCGAAATCGAGGGTGCTGAGGTACCCGACGGCGGCGGATAGCACCAGCCATTCCCCGTATCCGGTCACGCCGTACGCGCCAATGAACACAGGCGGTGTCAGCAGTTGCGTCAGCGTCTGGACGCCATGGCCGGCTCCGAGGGCTGTGACCGTTTTTAAGATTCGTTTAAACATCCGACTTTGCTCAAAAAGCCGCCGCGGACATCAAATCAAGCTGCCGCCCTTGGTCATCTGCCGGAAATTTCCGGCAGAACCTTTGGCAGAAACACTGGTTTGTTTTAGGTGTCGCAACATTGCCGGACCTTCGGCCCGCTTGCGTCGATCCGCACCAGCGGCATGATCGCACCAACCCCGGGACCGCAGGAACCGTCGATGGGTTAATAACCGGAGCGGGGTGTCTCCAGCCGCATCGAATCACCAAGCCTATGCAGGCATGTGATACTCTGAATTCTTGAAATAGGGATAATTGCTGCTCGAACCATTCGTCCGATTGAAAATGATTCCCAGCACCGGTACTTCCAGTTGATAAAGATGGCCAAGCGCTTCCCGCGCCAGGCGTGTTCGCGTGAAAGAGTCCCGCAAGACAAAGATTGATCCGTCCACCTTTGAAGCCAGGCTCAGTGTGTCGGAAGCTGCGAAAATGGGCGCACTATCGATGAGAACGTAATCGAAGGTGGAGGACAACTCCTCCAGCAGCCGGTCAATCGTCGGGCTGATGAAAAGTTCACCACAGTCCGTGGAAGCCGCTCCGCGCGGCATAAAATAAAGGTTCGCCACGGACGTGGCCATGGGCAGGTTTCTGAATTCGCCGTTGTATGCGGGCAACTGGTTCAGCCCGGGCTCGTCGGGCAGGCCCAGGGCTTCGTGAAGCTTCCCGGTCCGCAGGTCGCCATCCACCAACACAACCTTCCAGCCGGCGAAAGCCAGGCTTCGAGCGAGATTAATGGTAACGGTGGATTTACCTTCGTCGGGCATGGCGCTGGTAACCAAAATTGTTCGGGGGCGGCCTTTGGCAGGGGCCATGCAGAGCAGGCTGGTGCGAATGGAGCGGTAGGATTCGACGAATACATGCCTTCGGTCTTTTGAATCAAGCAGTTCGAGCGAGCCGTTACCGCGGCTGGGGGAAACATCGGGAATCTGGCCGACGAGCGTTTCGGGAAAGTGCAGCTTTAGCTCGCCAACCGAGGTGATTCGGTCGTCCCCGGCGGCGACGAACCCAACGATGGCCAGCCCGACGATCAAGCCGATGATTCCGGCGAGCGCTTTTTGGACCATTCTCTTTTCCGCAACTGCTGGAGCAGCCTGATCCATGATTACCACGGTTTCCTGGTCCACGTTCTTGTCCAATCCCACGTTCTGCAGCAGGTGCAGCAGATGGTCATACAGAGCCTGAACACGCTCCAGGTTCTCGTTGAGGAGCGAGTACTCGGCCAGGCGTCGGTTGGCATCGACCATCTTGCCCTCCAATTCATTGATCGTGTCTTCCAAACTTTTGATCTTCAAATCAAGGGACTCGCGGGCCGCGTTCACTTGCTCCACATCGCCATTTTTTTGCAGCGCAACCAGCTTCTCGGCCTGCGCAATATCCAAGTCGAGTTTTTCCATCTTGGGATGTTCCGGTCTTAGATACCGCGACAATTGCTCCTTCTGAAACTTTAGCATCTCCAGCGTTTGCTTCGTTTTTTCATTGGTTTCGGAGAGGGGCCGGGCGAGGGCGGTCTGGTTAGGTTCCGTCGAGGCGGCCGTTTCCGCCGGGGCCGGGGCGCCGGATTTGGGGCTGGCCGGCTTCGTGGAACCTGCCAGCAGGGCGCGTTGCAATTTAAGCTCAGTCAGTTCCTGGTTCAAAGTGGCCAGGTTGGCGCTGGAGCTGTCCTCCTGAAGCAGCGCCACACTGTTGGTTCGCTTAAACTCGAGCATGATTTGTTGTTGCCGCTTGAGTTCTTTTTCCTGCTCGAGAAATTGGGTCGTGAGCGAGGCCAGCGTATCGTCCGAGGACACAGCCCGGACTTCCTTCCGGTAAGCCAGGTATTCATCCATCAGCGCATTGAGAAAGTTTAGGGTGTACGTCTGGTCTTTGCCCGTGGCTTCCAGGACAAAAATCGTTGTTTTTCGCGGCTGCGTGACTTCAAGGTGAACCGGAGACTCATTCTTGGTCTGCTTAAGCCTTTGCAGCCTGTCCAGGGCACGCCGGCGGATCTTGTCGCCCTGCATCAGTTCAACCTGCGTGCCGAAGAAGTTTTGCCACTCCTCAGCGTACAGACCGCCCTCCGGGATTCTGATCTTGCCCCCTACTAGCATCCGCGACTGCGCTATTGCCGCGGGCGGACGAAAATACGTATAAACCCACTGCGCACCCAGCCCCAACGCCACGGCCAGCGTGGGGACCCACCACAGGCGCTTTAAAAAGTAAAGAAAGCGCCGGCTCAATCCGATCAGCGAAATCAGGGGATAGTTCGTGCCTTCGCTTAACGTTGCTATGGCCTCTTTCATCAAAAATTGTATAGTTTGGATGGGACAAACACCCGGTCATCCGGCTGTAGTTCGAGGTCCTGGCCTGCCTGGCCTTTTTCCAGAATTTTGACGACGTCAACGGTGATCACCTGGTCATCGCTCGCTCCATTTCGCTTTCGCGTCACCTTGACGTGCCGTTGGTCAGCGAAATCACCAAACCCACCGGCCCTGAGAATCGCCTTGCTGACCGTAAAGACTTCATCAGCCGGGATGTCCAGATAGCCGGGGACTCTCACCCTTCCTGCCAGGTAGATTCTGCCCCGGGTCTTGTTTATAGTGTCAACGGAGAGCACCACGGTTGCCTGGAAGTAGTATTTTTTTTCCAGGACCGACTTGATTTGACTCGCGAGTTGCAAACAGGTTTTTCCAACGGCGGGAACCCGCCCCAGATTCGGGATCTCCAATTCGCCAGAGTCGGTGACACATATTTCCTTGGGATCCTCCTTGTCCTCGATAACGCGATAGCTAACCCGATCTCCGAGGGCAAGCTTATGCACGTCATCCAGCGTATCGAGCGGGATCAGAACGGCATTGGTGGAAGAGGACGAGGATATGGAATTGGTGGGTGGAGTTGCGGCGTTGGTCATCAGACGGGCGGCGAGCTGTTTGATATACCCCTCAAACTCGGCTGGCTGGCTGGCATTGGTCAACGTGGTCGGCTCGCCGCAAAAACCCTGAATTGAAAGGGCGACAATGGCGAGCGCCAGACAAATACCTATTGAAAAACTTTTCCGGTGCATGACTCAAATCAAAGGCTTCGCCGAGGACACGTGATGGCGCGATGCCGGGGCCTTTGCCTGGAAAAAAAGGCTTCGAGTTGCCTCTGAGGGATGCCATCACCGGCAATCGCCAGCATGGCATCACCTGCCAACCATTCGGTTTCAGTGGCCGACGAAGCATTGTCAACTTTCATGAACCCCCACGCTAAAGATGGAGTGTTACGGGACTGAGGCTGAACAGCAACGATTCGGTGAAGAAGCGGTTCGGTTTGGTCAATCCATCAGCGGAGTGATTTCCAAATGAAAAATAAAAGGTAGAAGCCATGGTTTGCGAGCCACAGGCCACGATAAGTCCTCCAATCCGTAACAATCGTCGCCGAATAGTAACGTGAAACGTAAGCACCTCTTTGCTAAATGTGAATTTGGCAATGCACGGATATCAGGTGTGGCGAGTTTATCCGGGAAATTCCGGATAACCGTCCACAGCGGCGGCGATGAAGAAACTGATTTACATCACCTTGGGGATCGGCTTGTTGGCAGGTGGGCTCGTGCTGGGCCGCTCCGGCTACCGGCACTGGAGGCAGAAGCATCTGGTCAAAGAGGCTGCGGGGTTTATGGCCAAATCGGACACCACGAACGCCATGCTTTGTCTGCAACGGGCGCTGCAACTCAATCCAGGTGATCTCCCGGCGTGCCGGATGTTTGCCGAGTTGGCCGAGCGGGCCGGTTCGCGAAACGGAATTTGGTGGCGTCGCCGAGTGGTTGAATTGGAACCACTTGCAATGCAAAATCGCATGGATTTGGCGAAGACGGCATTGGTTTTGGGCGATTTGGGGCAGGCCAAGGAAGTGCTGGCCTCGATTGATGCGGCGGGGAAAAAGACGGCCGAATACCATAAGGTCATGGGCTCCCTTGCCTGGGCGCAGAACAGCTATTCGGATGCCGAAATGCACTACGCCGAGGCGGTGCGGCTCGAGCCAACGAATGCGGCCTCCCAGCTTAACCTGGCCATTAGCCGGCTGGTGGTGGACAACGGCACTAAGGCAAATGCGGCGCGGGCCAGTCTGAACGCTCTGCGGTCAAATCCAGTGGTGCGGCTGGAGGCCCTGCGGCAGCTGGCTCAGGATGCTCTGCGGAACCACTCGTCGTCCAAGGCGCTGGCTTACACGGATGAACTTCAGCAGGAACCGACGTGCCGGTTTGCCGATCGGCTGTTCTACCTGGACGCATTGCAGATGTTACTGGACGAGCGTTTTTCCGCCTGCCTCGCTTCCCTCCAGCGGTCGGCCGCAACCAATTCGGCAATGGCCTACGAAATGGCTGGCTGGCTGGTTCAGCACGGCCAGGCAAAACCAGCGGTGGTTTGGACGGAGTCCATCGCGCCCGAGATCCGAACCAATTTGCCGTTGCCCATGATCATGGCTGATGGCTATGCGGCGATTGGCGACTGGCAGGCCCTGGATTCAATGCTGGAAAAGCAGGACTGGAAAGACATGGATTACCTGCGTCATCTGCTGCGGGCCCGCGCTTTGCGGGCCCAGAACCAAACGCTGGCGGCTTCGGTTGAGTGGCGCAGCGCCCTGACTGCGGCCTCGAAGCGTGTCGAATCGCTTAACGATGTAGTGAATCGAACAATCGCCTGGCATTGGGGGGCGGAACTGGACGAAGCTTTATGGTCGATCGTGGAGAACTTTCCGATTGAGAAAGGGGCCTTTCTGGCTCTCTACGACCGGCTGGCTGCCGCGGGCAATACGGCGGCCCTCCACAATTTGCTGGCCAAGATAGCCGGTTTTGTACCGCTGCCGATTGAATTAAAAAACAACTTTGCAGTAGTGTCGCTCCTGGTGTACCCGCGAGGTCAGCATGGCCATGATCTGGCGCGGGAAGTTTATGAAGACGCGCCCCAAAACCCGTTCGTCGTCTCCACTTACGCCTATTCTCTTTATGTCCAAGGCAAAGGGAAAGACGCGCTCAAGCTCTTTGAGGGATTGAAAAAAGAAGACCTGGATGAGCCGAGCATAGCCGCTTATTACGGAATCATACTGGCGGGCACCGGCAACCACGACCTGGCCCGGCATTATCTCGAGCGCGGGTTGCAAGCGCGGCTGCTCCCTGAGGAACGGAATCTCTTGAGTGTCGCAGGAGAGGGATTGTGACGGTGCCCGGACTCTGGCCCGGGAGACTGACGGCGGCGGATCAATTTCAAACCAGCCGTCCGTCATGAAAGATCAATCCGTAACCGCGTACTGGCTGGCTTCGGTGTGCCTGGGCTTGAGCGTGAGCACTGCGGCGGCCCAGGAGGCGTTGCGGTCATCCATTGCCGGCGAAGAGGCATCGGCGCAGCGGCGGCGCGCCCTGGAGGACCAGCCCGCGAACTTGAAACTGGGCCCGGCCAGTTTGCTCATCGGAGCGTCCATGTCGCTGGAACTCAACGACAATGTAAACTACTCGGATCAACTCCGTCAGAATGACTTGATTTTCCGCCCCGCTCTCAACGTGATCGCGGCAGTGCCATTGACGGATGAAAACGCCCTTTTTGGAACCTTGGACTTAGGCTATGCCAAATATCTCAGATACTCTCAATATGACCGGCTGCTGATCGCGCCGGGCACGCAATTGGGGCTGGATATGTATGTCAAGGACTTCCATTTTAACGTCCACGACGATATCGCCGTGACGGATGTTCCCGTTGCCCAGGGAACCATCAGCGGGGCGGGCAATTACGGGGAATTCTCCAATACCGCGGGCCTCACGGCGGACTGGGACCTGAACAAGGTGATCGCCACCGTCGGTTTTGATCATCAGAACTCCATTGCCACCGTCTCAAGTTTCTCTTATTTGAACCGGCGCTCGGAAAACTTTTTCGGGCGCGCGGCCTACGAGTTTTCATCGTCGTTGACCGGTGGCCCGGAAGCCAGCGCGGGATTCACCGCTTACGATCAGCACGTGTTGTCGGACAGCCTTAACTATAGCTTTGGCGCATTCGCCAACTGGCAGTTGAGCTCTCACATTTCGATCCACCCGCGGGCCGGCTTCACCGCCTTTGTTTTCTCCCAGGGAGCGAACGGACAGGTTACTCCGAATTCGAGCAGTTACTACATGAGCCTCGAGATGTCTCACAAACTCAACGACTTTGTTTCGTATGCCGTGGATGCTGGTCGGCAGATTCGCCTCGGCATCAACTCGGAATTGATCGACCTGTGGTACGCGCATCCGCGCATTGAGTGGCGCGTTATCGACCAGGTAGGATTGGGCACGCACCTGGCCTTTGAGAACGGCACAGACAGCGGAACTTCGCTGCTCGTGGCGTCGGAACGTTATACGCTCCTGGGCGGCGGAATAAACGTCACCTACCGGCTGATGGAAAAACTCCTGGTTGGGCTGGATTACGATTATACCGTGAAAAGTTCGAATATTTCCGAACGGAATTACCATCAAAACAAGATTCAACTGCGGTTTCAGTATACTTTTTGAATGGAGAAACCGCGAACGACTTTGGGGAAACATTGGCCAGGACTGGCGATATGGATTTTGCCTCTTTTCGCAACCTCGCTCCTGGCTGCCGATGGCGTTCGCCCGGGTCCCAAAGAGGATCTGGCGGTTCATGTATTCACCAATTTCCTCGCCCGAACCAACGGGTCCCGCCGGCTTTTTTTCAGCCAGGCAAGCGGGACCTCTTTTGTGCGCAACCCGGAGTTTTGGCTGCGGGGAGTGAACGGCCTGACCGGAACGCACGTCGGCGACGGACCAGGCGCCACAGCGATAACTCCGTGGCATGTCCTGGAAGCCAACCACTACAAGCATGATGTCGGTTCGCAAGTTTGCTTCGTTGACCCGGCCGGCCAGGTGGTCGTGAGAAACGTCGTAGCCGGCCGCGAGATCCGGCCGGACATCAAGTCCGAAATTTGGCTGGGCGAGTTGGACCGCGCCCTGCCTGCCTCGATTTCACCCGTGCCTTTGATGCCGGAAAATTGGACTAATCTGGTTCATTCGAAAGGGCTGCCCGTGGCGGCGATGAATCAAGGCGGCTGCTTCGGGTCGGCCGCTCTGGTTTCCTTCAGCCAGCCAGTCGGCGGGTGGTTCAACCACGGCTATGCTTATTTTTGTTTGGGCATCAATCCAGCCTTGCAATTTGAACCGCTTCGCTCGGGCGATTCAGGGCATCCCATCGTGTCCCTCATTGGCACCAACCTGGTCTTGTTGGGGCATATCACGTTTGAATCAGGAGGCAACAGACTGGCTGGCCCGGACTATTCCTCCTATGTATCAGACATCCAAGAGGCCATTACCGCGCTGGGAACCAACCGCGTGGCCCAGGCACAGAAAATTGGGATCGCCGATTTGAGCCGGTTCCAATAACTCACTTGGTCAAATGGAATCCGATGCGCCCACCCTGAACCTGGACCCGATGGAGTCTTACATCCGTCACTCCCGGCCGCAAGGGAGTCAACGCCGGAGGCCTTCCGTTTCGTGTTTGCGCCAGCATCGTCCGGAGGAAATCCGCGGAGTAAGGTCCTTGATCCAGCATGGGGTTGAAATTGATATCGTCGGGAGTCTGGAAGCTCTGCAACAAGGAGTCTTGAGCCTGGGCCGGACTGAAGCTCGGCGCTCTGCTGTTGACCGTCCCTAAAAGAAGGACGGCCGCGTTTGTCGTGTTGGTTCCGCTGGCTGTGGCCGAAAGTGTGTTGTTTGACTGGTTGAATTCCGTGGTTATAAAGGCCAGCCGGCCCGCAAAGTTGGTTATCGCGACCACCGGCACATTCAATTTTGCGGCGACGGGCGAAATGTTCGCCCCGTGCAGCGTGAAGCTGCCGGAATTGGTGCAGATCATAAAGCGAGGGGATGAATTGGAAGTGCTGGCTTCGTACCAGATGTCACGGACCAACAGTTTGCCGCCCTTTTGCACATCGTAACTCAAGCCGTTCAGGGATGAAGCTCCGCCGAAGATGGCCACCTGTCCCGGCACGCCATTGTAGGGAGGCGGTCCGCCGCCGCCGTACACTTGAACGCCGATCTGGTCCTGGGAATGGTAAAAATTCTCAAGCGCGACATTTGCGTTTACAAGTCCCTCCGCGAGGAGCCCGGCTTGTTGGGCGAAATACACATTCGCCTGATCAAAAAAGATACGCGCACCGGGTTGATCGCAATTCTCAATGACAATTCCGTCAGGTTGATTGGTGCTGGAGTCCGCAAAAACAATGAAGTCACGGAGCGTTGCGCGCGAGGGGCCGGCGAGGCGAAGAACGGGGCCGATGCCGGTTCCTGACCAGCGTAACGCGCTTTTGGCGCCGTCGCCCACCACTTGCACGTCGCATCCCGCTGGAATCGTGACGGTCTGGGTGACCGTGCAGGTGCCCAAAGGCAGATGGACAATGGGGCGCTGCCCGGACATGGTGGCAGCGAGGTTGATGGCCGCTTGAAGGCCCGCCGCATTGGTCGGCCCGGATAGTTCAATCACCGGCCGATTAAAGTGGGAAAGGGCTCCCGGCAACTTGGGCAGCGCCAACGCCATTTTCTGGCACGCCACGGCGTTGTCAAACCGAATGCCGGCGGGACCGTCGAATCCGCCTGGAATGGCATTGCTCACACTGAACCAGTTGCCGACGCATCCGAATCCCGCCGAGGATTCGATCTGCGCGGCGAGCCCCTGGTAATCCTGAATGCGATTATCGAGCAGCACCACCGGGCCATAGTTGCCATTCTGAATCGGCACACCTCGCGGGCTGAGGACAGTGTTGCCCTGCAAGGTGACCAGGCCGCACGAAGGAACAGGCGTCGCAGTAAAAAACGCCGAGGACCCAATCGAGGTGTTGTTGCGAACGGAGAAGTAGCCCGTATTGCCTATGCTGATGTCCGCCGTCCCTGAATTGCGGAACAAACTTTCGTATACGTGGAAATTGCCGGCCCCGTAAATGTTCCCCACCCCCACGCCGCAATTGTCAAATTCGCAATTCCACACAAACCAATCCAGCGAGTTGGGATTCTGCAGGCTGATGCCGGCCTGAGCGCAGCGCACGAACTGGCAGCGTTCAACGGCTGTTTCGGCGTTGCCACTGCCACCGGGGGGGCCGGCCTCGATGCCAAACGCCAGATCCTGGAAAACAAGATCCGAGAATTCGTTGATCGACGAAAACAGCGTTCCGTGCGCAATTCCCGTCTTTGCGCTGGACCGGCCGTCCAGGGTCAGCCGGGACATCTTGGCAAACCACGCTCCATAGGAAATCATCACCCCGTTGGTCGGCCCGGCCCAGGAGAGCGTGGTGGTTGAGGGGTCTTCCCCGATGATCATGATGTCCTTGGACTCGCTGTCCACCGTGCGGATGACGTTGAGGGTCTGGGTAATTCGATACGTGCCGGCGGGGAGAAACAGGACCGCCCGGTTTGTGTACGGCCGAAGCTCATTCAAAGCGCCTTGAAGTGCGGCCGTATCATCCGCGATGCCATCGCCCACAGCGCCGAAGTCGCGCTTGGCGTCGATCCAGCTCGCGAACGGGCCGACGAATTCGTCGTCCGTGCCGCTGTCCACCGCAATCACCTGGACTGTTTTGCAACCCATCTGGCCGGCACAGACGGTGAGCGTGGCCAGGGAATCCTGAAAATCTGCGTTCTTGCCGGCCGAGACTGTCACCGTTTGCGGGCTGCTCCAATTCTGCGTCGTGAACAGCAAGCTGGCGCCAGCGTTGATATTTATGTTGGTGCTGCCAAAGGTCCGATTTACGGTCACGGTTACGGTGCCCGTTGGCGGCGAAGCCAATTGCACTGTAAAGTTGGTGGAACCGCCCTCGTAAAAAGTCAACGTGGAGTCTGACAGGAGCAATCCTGGCGGCCCGCCCGAATCGGCTGCGCAAGAAACGGAAGCCGCGGCCCGATAGAATTTGCGGCTGGAGGCCGGGAGATTGCCGTCCGCCAGCTCGAATCGATTGCTTGGCGGGAAGACGCCGGCAGCCGGATACAACACGGCCAGGGACTGCCAATAATGCAAGTCCGATGAGGTTTCCACGCAATATGAGTTCGTTGGGGTTCCGTCCACAGCGAGCCAAAAAGCGTCCGTAACGCCCAGAATCGTGAGCTTAGGCGGGCTTTGCGCAAAAACAGGGAACGTCATCGTCACAAGCCACACGCAGGCAACGCCCACGCCCAATTGTCTCCCGAAGGCTCGTTGAAATCGATTTTTCTTCATTGGCAAATCTCACCGGGTCAATTGGTGCAAAAGGCATTGAGGAGAGCCCGCCGTTTAATAGGCAGTTCGGGGAGGAAACAGGCAGTGCTTGACCGTTTTCAGGATTATCAAACAATCCAGGCTGAAGGCCCAGTTCTCCAGGTAGTGGATATCCGCTTCCACACGCTGCTGAACGTCGCTTTCCTTGCGGATTTCCCCGCGAAAGCCGTTGACCTGCGCCCAGCCGGTGATGCCCGGCCGAATCAATTTGCGAATCAGATACTTTCGCATTACCTGGACAAAAATTTCCTCATGTTTTGGCAGATGCGGCCTGGGCCCCACCACGCTCATATCACCTTTGAGGACATTGATGAACTGGGGCAGTTCATCAATGCTGAGTTTGCGCAACCAGCGCCCGGCCGGGAAAACCCGCGGATCATCGATGGCCGCCTGTTTGGCTTCGTTCTGATTCACATGCATGGTGCGATATTTGTAGATCGTGAAGGGCTTGCCCATCATCCCGGTGCGCACTTGCGCATAGAAAATCGGGCCGGGGGATTGCGCGCGTTGCAGGATCCAGACCAGGACGGTGGCGAGTGGGAGAATGAGGATCACGACGGGCAGGGCCGCAACCAAATCCAGGAAGCGCTTCAAAAAACGGTTCAGCGGGCTTTCCAGCGGCTCTTCACGAAGGCTAATGAAGCGAATGCCATCGTCCTCGAATGTCGTCGTGGTATGATTGAAATAGTCATCCAGATTGTTCAACACTTGCAAGCGCACTGCCGCCGCCTCACAGATCGGGGTTGCCCGGTGCAGCCAGTCGCTGCCCAGGGCGAGATCGAGTACAATCAGTTGCGTGATGGAGTGCTTCCGGAGAATTTCGCTAATATCATCCATCACGCCGAGAATGGGAAAAGGCGACGTTTCCTGCGCAACCGGAGCGGGGCAGATGATGCCAACGGCCCGCAGCCCCAGAAGGCTCTTGCGCTCCAGCCAAGGCTGGAGACGGATGCCTTGCTCCACTTTACCCACCAGGGCCACGCGTTCCTCGCGGTCACCGGAAAACGCCCAGCGAGCCAGGGTGCGCAGGAGAAAATAGTTGCAGAACAACAGGGTAAGGTAGAGCCAGGCGACGTAGCTGAAGAAAAAAGACCGCGATACGTCCGTGTCTTGGAGGGCAAAAACGACCAGGAAGACACAAAACAATCCCAGCAGCAATTGGCGAAAGCTGTGGCGATTTGCAGCCACCCAATCATGCCGCTGGCCGGCGCCCTCGCGCTTGCCGCCGGAGCCGAACAAAATGCCAACGACCAGAAACTCGTTGTAAAGCAAGTACCGCTTCAGGCTTTCCGGAATTTGAAACAGCGTGCTTTGCCAGATATACAGCCAGATCCAAAAACTGAGAGAAACGATGACCACCTGCCAACAGAGGGCAAAAGTCCGAATACCAATGGAACGCTGGCTGATCATGAGACTGGCACGCCGCGGATGATTGACCGAATGAGTTGCCGGTGGATTAGGGCTTCAGCACCGCCGAACGGCGGACTGGCCTTTTGGCGGAGCGGCGGCTTTTTACGCCTGCCCGCCATTTGCCGGGGGAAACTCCGAATCGCTTCTTGAACATAAGGTTGAACAAGCTGATTGACTGGTATCCGCTCTCCAACGCCACATCTAGAATCTTGGCTTCTGTCGTGGAGAGCAACTCCCGGGCGCGGAGCAGGCGGACCTCGCTCTTTTTTTCCCGAAACGACATGCCGACCACCTCGTTGAACAGGCGGCTTACATGCCTCGGACTGCAGTGCATTTGCTCGACCAGGTCATCGAAATCGAGATCCAGCAGTGCCGAGGCGGGCAGTTGCGTCACCAAACCCGCTATGCGCGCCTTGGCGTTATCCTCGCGCAGAGGCCCGTTCCCGGGATTCTTGAACTCGTGGCCTAGGGCTTCGGTGAACAGGTCGAGCAGGTGCAAACGCGTCGAGAAACCATCATTTCCCGGGTTGGCGCAGAGTTTCCTGAATTTCTCAGAAACACTTTCGCCGGGCAGCAGGACGCGCGGCAAATTGTCCTGGCTCGCCGCTTGTTGCAGGAACTGCTGCTCGCCCAAACCCACCAGACCGGTCAGCCTTTCAAATTCGACTTGAAAGTAGTGCAACAACACTTCACCCAACTGGCTTGCGCGAATGTATCCCTTGGTCAGGCAGGACAAGGCCACCACGGAACCAGTTTCGAGCTTCTGGTTCTCCTGGGGGTGGATGGAGTACGCCTGTCCGGTCGTCAAATGAACAAGCGCCCAGCCTGGCAACGATGTTCTCCACTCGCCACCCGGCGGAAGAAAAACCTCCCGAATTACCAAATGCGGCTCGAACGAACGTTTCGGATTCATGCTTGCGAAAAGTAGAGTTATGTTGCTGCTGATTACAGTGCCGGTTCACTCCGTCCGGTTTCCAAACAGTTCCAGAATTGCGCATCGTCAGACGCCGCAATTTTCCACGGAATCAAACTTAAGCGACCGCCGTATTGTTAAGGGCGTGATATTACAAAACGGTGTAGATCTGGAAACAGATTCGTAACGTTTTTCCATCCATTGCGATGTGCAAATGTTCTAACCTCCCAGTTCGTCCTTGAGCTCGCGGTAACCCTGCTCAAACTGCGGCCATGGCAAAACGGGAGCGTTGCGGCTCCCTTGGTCCCTTCTCGCCAAGTCACCCGGCGCCAGGCCTTGGCGGCAATGTTCCGCCAACTTGTCCAGGCCGGTAATCCCTTTGCGAGGGGCACTTGTGAGGCCGGGTATTACCCCATGCTGACATTTTTGCGTTGAAGCAGCGCAGAGATTATTTTTTCCCTGATTCAACGATAAGGATTTGGAGATGCCTGAAAGCGGGCCCAATACGCCAGGGTCGGGCGAGTCCTCACCCCATCCTTCAGGCCGCTCCCGAAAAGGGCATCGCCGATGGGTATGGGGAGGCATCGCCTTTCTGATTTTGCTGATGGTCGGTGTGTTTTTTTTAAGGCGCGGCAGGGAGCAAAAGAGCCGCGCCGCTCCCGCGCCGGCTGCCGTGCCTGTCGCCACCGAAGCCGCGCGTCAGGGCGATATTGGCATCTATGTCAATGCTCTCGGTTCGGTCGCGCCGGTCTTCACGGTGCAGGTGAAAAGCCGCGTGGACGGGCAATTGATGCGGGTTAATTATCGCGAGGGAGATCTGGTCCGCGAAGGGGACCTGCTGGCGGAGATCGATCCGCGCCCTTTTGAAGCGCTGTTGACACAAGGTGAAGGCCAGCTCCAACGCGACAAAGCCTTGCTTGAAAACGCACTCATTGATTTGCAACGCTACGAAATCGCTTACGCGAAAAAGGCCATTCCCGAACAGCAACTCGCCACACAGAGAGCGACGGTTCATCAACAGCAGGGCAGCGTGAAGTTCGACCAGGGCCAGGTGGATAATGCCAAGGTGCAGTTGGCCTACTGTCGCATCACGGCTCCGATTTCGGGGCGCGTGGGCCTTCGGTTGGTTGATCCCGGCAATATTGTTCATGCCACCGACACGAATCCCCTCGTGGTGATCACCCAGGTCCAACCCATCACGATGTTTTTCAGCGTGGCGCAGGATTACTTGCCGAAAATGCAGCAGCAGTTGCGGCAGGGTCACCCGCTGGCGGTCGAGGCGTATGATCGCGAGCGGCAGGCGAAATTGGCCACCGGTTCGGTGCTGGCGCTGGACAACCAAATTGATGTCACCACCGGCACGGTCCGGGTCCGCGCGCTTTTCACCAACGAGGACAATGCGCTTTTTCCAAACCAATTTGTCAATGCCAGGCTGCGGCTGGAAACGCTGCACGATGCCATCCTGGTGCCAGCGGCGGCCATTCAGCGAAACAATCAGAGCAACTTCCTGTACGTGGTCCAGCCCGAGCGGACGGTCGCTCTGCGCCCCGTTGAAGTCCGCGCCACGGAAGGCAACGTTGCCGCTGTGGAAGGTTTGAAGCTCGGCGAAGTGATCGCCGCAAATAATTTCAACCGGTTGCAGGAGGGAACAAAGATCATTCCCCAGAAAGCGCCGGCCGGCACGAATACCAACCAGACAGCAGAAAACGCGATCGGGCCATGAACCGACCCCAATTCCACATTTCGCATTCCGCACTCCGCACTTAATTATGGGTCCATCTCGGCCGTTCATTCTCCGTCCGGTGGCAACTTCGCTGTTGATGGCGGCTGTTTTGCTGGTGGGGGTTGTGGCCTTCTGGCAATTGCCCGTTTCGACGCTGCCGGAAGTCCAGTATCCCACCATCCAGGTGCTCACGTTCTATCCCGGCGCCAATCCGGAGGTGATGGCCTCATCGGTGACCGCTCCGCTCGAGCGGCAATTCGGTCAAATGCCGGGACTGAGCCAGATGACTTCGACCAGTTCCGAAGGCAGTTCCCTGGTCATTATGCAGTTCGCACTGAGCCTGGACATCGATGTGGCGGAGCAGGAGGTGCAAGCAGCGATCAACGCGGCCCAGACGTATTTGCCCAAAGACCTTCCGACGCCGCCCATCTATAGCAAAGTCAATCCCGCGGACGCACCCATTCTGACGCTGGGGCTTACCTCGTCCTCCATGCCGCTGTGGAAAGTGGAGGACCTGGCGGATACCCGGCTGGCGCAAAAAATTTCACAATTACCGGGCGTCGGGCTGGTGAGCATCGCGGGCGGCCAGCGTCCGGCGGTGCGCATCCAGGCCAATCCCACGGCCCTCTCCGCCTACGGACTTAATCTCGAGGACATGCGCACGGCAGTGCAACAGACCAGCGTGGACCAGGCTAAAGGAAGTTTCGACGGGCCCCAACAATCCTATCAAATCGGCGCCAACGACCAGCTTACCTCGGGCGAGGAGTATCGCTCGGTGGTGGTCGCCTACACCAACGGCGCGCCGGTGTTGCTCTCGGATGTTGCCTCGGCAATTGACGGTGCCGAAAATCTCAGACAGGCCGCGTGGATGAACCGGGTTCCCGCTGTCATCGTAAACGTCCAGCGGCAACCCGGCGCAAATATCATTTCCGTGGTGGATCGCATCAAATCCCGCCTGCCCCAATTTCAAACTGCCCTCCCGTCGGCGATCCAGGTATCGATTCTGACCGACCGTACGGTGACGATTCGCGCGTCCGTCCGTGACGTCGAGTTCGAGTTGATGCTGACGGTGGCGCTGGTGGTGATGGTGATCTTCCTGTTCTTGCGGACGGTCCGGGCGACGATCATTCCGAGTGTTGCGGCGCCGCTTTCGCTCATCGGGACGTTCGCCGTGATGTACCTGCTCGGCTACAGCCTCAATAATCTGACGCTGATGGCGCTGACCATCTCCACGGGATTTGTGGTCGATGACGCCATTGTGATGATCGAGAACATCGTGCGCTACATCGAGCAAGGCGAGCGGCCGCTCGAGGCGGCATTGAAGGGAGCGGAGCAAATCGGTTTCACGATCGTCTCACTGACCATTTCGCTGATTGCGGTTCTGATTCCGCTGCTCTTCATGCGGGAAATCGTCGGGCGATTGTTCCGGGAATTTGCCGTCACTCTTAGCGTGACGATCCTCGTCTCAGCCGCCGTGTCGTTGACGCTCACGCCCATGATGTGCGCCAGATTATTGCGTCCGAAGGACGAAGCCCCGCGAAGCAGGTTCTATCTTTGGTCGGAGCGGGTTTATGAGCGAGTGATTCAGTCCTATGGACGAAGTCTTCAGTGGGTGCTTAAGCGCCAGGGAGCGACCTTGCTCGTGGCGGTGGCAATGCTCGTCCTGACGATTTGGCTCTATATCATCGTGCCCAAAGGGTTTTTCCCCGTTCAAGACACCGGCGTCATCCAAGGCATCTCCCAGGCGGCGGAGACGATATCCTTCCCGGCCATGGCCCAGGCCCAACAGGCCCTTGGCCGGGTAATTCTCCAGGATCCCGCCGTCGAGAATCTCTCCTCCTTTATCGGCATTGATGGCGTGAACACCACCCTCAATAGCGGGCGGATACTCATCACCCTCAAGCCGCTGGGCCAGCGCAAGGTCAGCGCCCTCGAAGTCATGCGCCGGCTCCAACCCCGCTTGGCCGCCGTCAAAGGCATCACGCTCTACATGCAGCCGGTGCAGGACTTAACCGTGGAAGACCGGGTTAGTCGGACCCAGTACCAATACACGTTGGAGGATGCCAATGGGGATGAGTTGCACCAGTGGACCGCCCGCTTCGTGAACAAGCTGGAGACGCTGCCTGAACTCCGTGATGTGGCGACCGACGAGCAGGCGGGCGGACTGCAAACCTCATTGGTCATCGACCGTCAGACCGCTTCACGCCTCGGGATCACGCCACTGATGATTGATGACACTCTGTACGACGCGTTCGGCCAGCGGCAAATTGCCACCCTCTTTACACAACTCAACCAGTATCATGTGGTGCTGGAAGCCCTGCCGGAGTTCCAGAAGCATCCGGCCAATTTGCAGGACATTTACATTCGTGCAACGGGCGGTCTGGCGGTTCCATTGAGCGCCTTCACGCGCCTGGAGTCGGGCACCGCGCCGCTGGCCCTCAATCGCCAGGGGCAATTTCCCGTGGTCACAGTCTCGTTCAATCTGGCGCCGGGCGAATCGCTGGGCGCGGCCACGAAAGCGATCGAACAGGCACGGCAGCAACTCGGGATGCCGCTGAGCATCCAAACCGCCTTTCAAGGCACCGCGGCGGCGTTTCAGGCGTCGCTGACCAACGAACCGCTGCTCATCCTCGCGGCGATTGTGACCGTGTACATCGTGCTGGGCATTCTTTACGAGAGCTACATTCACCCCATCACCATTCTCTCGACTCTTCCCTCGGCCGGGGTGGGCGCTTTGCTGGCGTTGATGCTGTGCGGCTCGGAACTGAACGTCGTGGCGTTGATCGGCATCATCCTGCTCATCGGCATCGTGAAAAAGAACGCGATTATGATGATCGATTTCGCGCTCGCGGCGGAACGGGAGGAGGGGAAGGGCACGGTCGAGGCCATTTACCAGGCGAGTCTGCTGCGGTTTCGGCCAATCATGATGACGACCATGGCGGCGCTATTGGGAGGATTGCCGCTGGCCTTGGGCAGCGGCACCGGTTCGGAACTGCGACGTCCCTTGGGCATTTCGATTGTGGGCGGCTTGCTCGTCAGCCAGGTGCTCACGCTTTATACCACGCCCGTCATTTACATTTTCTTCGATCGGTTCGCCAATCGGCGCTCCCGTGTCGTGGCTGGCGACGCTGGAGTTCAACCACAGGAGATGTGAACCTTTCGTCCCCATTTATTCGTCGTCCGGTGGCCACCACGCTGCTGACGGCGGCGGTGGCGTTGGCCGGGGCGGTGGCCTTCAAATTGCTGCCGGTGTCGCCGCTTCCACAGGTCGAGTTCCCTACGATCACGGTTCAAGCCGGTCTGCCCGGGGCTTCTCCCGAAACCATGGCCTCCTCGGTCGCCACGCCGCTGGAACGGCAATTCAGCCGTATCGCGGGCGTGGCGGAAATGACTTCGGTCAACTCGCTGGGTTCGACCACTGTAACCCTCCAATTCGACCTGAGCCGCAACATCGATGGCGCTGCCCGCGACGTGCAGGCCGCCATTAATGCCGCCCGCGCTTACCTTCCTTCCAACCTGCCCAGCAATCCAACCTACCGGAAGGTCAATCCCTCCGACGCGCCCGTTGTCATCATGGCGCTCACGTCGCAGGTCTATGATCGCGGCCAGATGTATGACGCCGCCTCGACAATCCTGCAGCAGCAGCTTTCGCAAATCGGTGGCGTCGGCCAGGTCATTGTTGGCGGCAGTTCGCTCCCGGGTGTGCGCGTGGAGATTAATCCTCCCCAACTGAACAGCTATGGCTTGAGTCTCCAGGATGTGGCCAACCAGTTAAGCCGGCAGAATGCCAACGTGCCCAAGGGAAGTCTTGCGGATGACGCGAGGACCGTGACGCTTGCGGCGAATGACCAATTGCTCAAGGCCAAGTATTACGCGCCATTGATCATCGGTTATCACAATGGCGCGGCGGTGAAGCTATCCGACGTCGCGAGTGTGCTGGACTCCGTCGAGAACGTTCGCGCGGCGGGGTTTGGCGACGGGAAGCCCGCCGTCATGTTGATTATTTTCAAGCAACCCCAGGCCAACATCATTGACACCGTTGACCGTATCTATCAGGCCCTGCCCGCCCTCAAGGCGTCCATTCCCTCGGGGATGGACGCGACCATTACGCTTGACCGCACCACCACCATCCGCGCCTCGGTCCGCGAAGTTGAATTTACTTTGGTCGTTTCGGTGCTGTTGGTGATCCTGGTAGTGTTTGTATTCCTGCGCAACGTCAGCGCCACGATCATCCCCAGCGTTGCCGTTCCCATCTCGATCATCGGCACGTTCGCGGTGATGTACCTGCTGAATTACAGCATCGATAATCTCTCGCTGATGGCGCTGACCATCTCGACTGGGTTCGTGGTCGATGATGCCATTGTCGTCATCGAAAACGTCACGCGCCATCTCGAGCAGGGTTTGACGCCCATGGAGGCGGCATTGCGGGGCGCGAGTGAAATCGGTTTTACGGTTTTGTCGATCAGCCTTTCACTGGTGACCGTCTTCCTGCCGATCCTGCTGATGGGCGGAATCGTGGGCCGCTTGTTCCGCGAATTTGCGGTGACGCTCTCGGTGGCCATCCTGGTGTCAATGGCGGTTTCGCTGACCACGACGCCGATGATGTGCTCGCGGCTGCTGCGGCCCGAGTCCGAGCGGAAGCACGGCCGGCTTTATCGCGCCATGGGCCGGGGATTTGACTGGTTGTCGGGCCGCTACGAACGCAGCCTGGCAGTCGTGCTCCGCCATCCGGCGATCACGCTGGCGAGTTTCCTCCTTACTTTCGTCCTCAATATTTTCCTGTTCATCATTGTGCCCAAAGGCTTTTTCCCCCAGCAGGACACGGGTACGCTCATTGGCAGCGCCCTGGGCGCGCAGGATACTTCCTTTCAGTCCATGGAAAAGGCCGTGGCTGGCTTCGTCCGCATCGTTCAATCCGATCCGGCGGTGGCTCACGTCGTCGCCTTCACCGGCGGGTCCACCGCGACGGATACCGGCCTGGTCTTCATCACCTTGAAACCGCTGAACGAACGCCACCTCAATGCCGCGCAAGTCCTCAACCGTTTGCGCCGTCCGCTGGCCAGCGTGCCGAACGCAACTCTTTACCTTCAAGCCAGCCAGGACTTGCGCATCGGCGGCCGCCAATCCGGCGCCCAATACCAATACACGGTTCAAAGCGACAACCTGCCCGACCTGGACAAATGGGGACCCATCCTGCTGCAAAAGCTAAAGCAATTGCCCGGTCTCACGGACGTGAACAGCGATCAACGCAACCAGGGTTTGGAGGCGTCGCTTGTCTATGACCGCTCGACCGCTTCCAGGTTGGGCCTCACGCCGCAACAAATTGACGGGACGCTTTATCTGGCGTTTGGACAGGCGCAGGTCTCAACCATGTACACGGAACTCAATCAGTACCACGTCGTCCTGGAAGCGGCTCCCGAGTACTGGCAAAGCCCGGAGGGACTGAACGACATCTATCTCCGGCCCACCAACCGCAACACCATTATCCCCTTGTGCGCTGTGACCCGCTATGAGCCTTCCACCGCACCCATTGCCGTCAATCACCAGAGCCAGTTCCCTTCAGTAACACTCTCCTTCAATCTGCGGGCCGGTGTGCCGTTGAGCCGGGCCGTCCAACTTATCCGGCAAATGGAACAGCGCATGGGGCTGCCCGCTACGATCCATGGAAGCTTCTCCGGCACTCTCCAGGCTTTTCAGGCGTCCCTCGCAACCGAACCGGTTCTGATCATCACCGCATTGCTGGCGGTTTATATCGTCCTGGGCATCCTCTACGAAAGTTTCATTCATCCAATCACGATTCTTTCGACGCTGCCCTCGGCCGGTGTCGGCGCTGTGCTGGCACTGATGCTCTGCGGCTTTGAACTGAGCATCGTGGCGATGATTGGCATCATCCTGCTCATTGGCATCGTCAAGAAGAACGCCATTCTGATGATCGATTTTGCGCTCGCCGCCGAGCGTCTTGAAGGCAGGAGCCCCAGGGACTCCATCTACGAAGCCTGCCGATTACGGTTTCGGCCAATTCTCATGACCACCATGGCGGCCATGTTCGGCGCATTGCCGCTGGTTCTGTTCCGGGGCATTGGTTCCGAATTGCGCCGGCCATTGGGCATTACCATCGTCGGCGGCTTGATGCTCAGCCAGGTGCTGACGCTTTATACTACACCGGTGATTTACCTTTACCTCGACCGCCTGCGATTGTGGCGGCAGCGGCGGCGGCGGGAGCGAAGAGGCTGAATGCGTTTAATGAAAGGCAATGGGAAAAGGAGCATGCCGCGGCGGGCAAGTCCGCTGCGGGTCGCAGACCCGGGCTTGTATCCCCGAAAGCACGCGCACGCGAAATCATTGAACTCCTCGTACAAAAGCCGGGATCCACGCCCTGGGTCAATGCCCGGATGCGTCCTCTTCTTTCTGATTTGTTTGGCGGCTCTGCTCGCGGGCTGTAATTTTGCTCCCAGATACTCCAGGCCGACTCTGCCAATTCCCGCGGCCTATAAAGAGTCGGCCACCAACAATCCCCAAGGCACAAATCTATGGCAGCCGGCGCAGCCTCGGGACGCGGTGTTGCGCGGGCGCTGGTGGGAAATGTTCGGTGACCCGGAACTCAATGCGCTCGAAATTCAAGCCAGCGCTTCCAACCAAACGATTGCGGTCGCGTGGGCGAACCTTCTTTCGGCGCGAGCCGTGGTCCGGGAATCGCGGGCGCAGTACTTTCCGACCGTCACCACCACTCCCGGGGTCGCGGAATCGCAACTTTCCTCCCGGGCCACTCAATTCGGTTTTGTTCCGGGCGGTTCCTCCACTACCAGAGCCCCTTTTACGACTTATTCTTTGCCATTCGACGCCACCTGGGTGCCGGATCTGTGGGGGCGCATTCGAAACACCGTCAAGGCCAACTCGTTCGAAGCCCAAGCCACTGCCGCCGACCTGGAAAACACGCGCCTGACCGTCCAAGCCGAAGTCGCTGTGGACTATTTCGAACTCCGCGCCCAGGACGAACTCGTGCAGGTGCTGAACGCCACGGCCACCGCCTACCAGGAGTCGCTCGCACTGACACAGGTCCGTTTCCAGACGGGCATCGCCTCGGAACAGGACGTGACCCAAGCCAGCACGCAACTCGACACGACCCTGGCGCAAGCGACCGGCCTGGCGATCCAGCGCGCCCAGTTCGAACACGCCATCGCAGTTTTGACGGGCCGGTCGCCTTCGACCTTTTCCATCGCCGTCGAGCCTCTGAAAACGAAGCCTCCCGACATTCCTTCGGGCGTTCCGTCGCAACTCCTGGAGCGACGCCCGGACATTGCCGCAGCGGAGCGGCGTGTTGCCGAAGCGAATGCCCAAATCGGCGTCGCCAAAGCGGCCTACTTTCCCACGCTCACGTTGACTGGTTCGGCGGGTTTTCAGAGCACTTCGCTGTCGGACCTGATTACGTGGCCCAGCGCAGTGTGGTCGGTGGGCTCGACCCTGGCCGAAACGATTTTTGATGCGGGCTTGCGTGGAGCCACGGTTGCGCAATTCCGGGCCGCGCATGAACGCACCGTCGCGCAATACCGCCAAACCGTCCTGACCGGTTTTCAACAGGTCGAGGACAACTTGGCCTCCATGCGCATCCTTGCGCGACAACTGCAACAACAGGAAACTGCCGTCACCTCGTCCGGGCGAAATCTCGCCCTGGCCACCGAACGATACACCTCCGGGATTGATAGTTACCTCAACGTCCTTACGGCTCAGACCACGTTGTTGGCCAATCGCCAAACGCTGGTCAGCCTTCGCCTCCAACAACTGACAGCGAGCGTCCAGCTCGTCGAGGCGCTGGGCGGAGGTTGGAATGTCGATCAGTTGCCCAAACGGTGACCCCGATCGGGATCTTCTTGTTGGGTGAACAACACCGAACCAAACCCCCTGTTGTCGGTGTGGGCACGGAGTGACGCGCGCCCTGCCAGGATGGCTTATCTTAAAGCCGTCCTGCATGTTCCGAAGCTCATTTTTTGGCATACGGTGTGCTGTTTTTAGCCCCATGAGACTCATGTCAAAAGCTTGGGTAGTCGTGGGTGTGTCCGCAGCCTTAATCATCGCTCCGCTTGCCTCCAAGGCCCAACCGTCGCCGGGGAGCGGCAGCGCCACAACGAACCGGCCTGCCCCAGCCGCAGCGGCAACTGCGCCGGGGACAACCGCACCCGCGCCAGACACGGAACTCAAAGTGCCCCAGGCGCCGGGCCGGCTTTACACGAACGTCGTCGGGATGCAATTGGTGCAAGTGGGAGATTTTTGGGCGGGAAAATTTGAGGTGACGCAGGCGGAATATGAAAAAGTGATGGGGTCGAATCCCAGCGCATTCGCCGGGGCCACCCGGCCCGTCGATAGCGTCAGCTACGCGGATGCGCTGGAGTTTTGCCAGCGGCTGACCGTAAAGGATATTGAGGGAACCAATTTGCCTCCTGGTTACGTGTACAACCTGCCGACGGAGGCGCAATGGGAATCGCTGGCGGGCGACGCCAGTCTGGATGACGCAGTCACGAGCCAGAAGGACCGGCGTTCGGGGACCGAACCGGTTGGGAGCCTGGGACCGAACAGCCTTGGTTTGTATGACACGCGCGGGAACGTGTTGGAATTTACGTTGAGCAGCGATCCGACCCTGGCCTACCGGGTGTTGCGCGGGGGGTCCTGGCAGGATTTTATCGAGATCAATTTGCGATTGGTTTTCCGCAATTATTCCCCGGTAGACGACCGGAAGAATACATACGGTTTCCGCTGCGTGCTGGAAAAGCAGTAGGCGGATAAATCCGGGTCCAAAGTCCAAGGTCCAAAGTTGGAAAGTGGTGCGTACGCACCGAAGGCCCGGTACGGAGTGCGACTACTTTACAATGAAGCATAGGGTAAAGAGTAGGATTAGGGACAGGGAGACGGCCACCGGCATACTTTGATTGCGGCGGCGGGGCGCTGTGGTAGAGTGGCGGGAATGGCAAAAGGTTTCGACCAGGCGGGAGTCGCGCCCGGTCCATTGCGATTATTATTTTGGGTCAACGCGCTGCAAACGTGGCGGCGGCTGACGTCCGTGTGCGCGCAGTCGCGGTTGCTGTCGGCCTTGATCGGTTCGTTTCTGGCGGGCTATTTGGTGCTTTCGTTCTGGCTGTTTTACCGGGGGTTGAGATTCGTGGCGGCTTTTCCGGGGCTGGGGACGGTGTTGACGGAACGCTTGTTGTATCTGCTGTTCGCCTTCCTGTTCGTGCTCCTGCTGCTGAGCAACCTGATCATCAGCTACACAAACCTCTTCCGGAACCGCGAGGCGAGTTTTCTGTTGTCCCTGCCGTTGCCGCCGCAAACCATCTTCCGCTGGAAGTTTTTTGAATCCACGCTGCTGGCGTCGTGGGCGTTTGTTTTCCTGATTGCGCCGTTGCTGGCGGCGTTTGGGATGATCCGCGAAGTGCCCTGGCATTTTTATCCGGTCACGTTGGTCCTCATCGGACTGTTCATTATTTTGCCGGGCGTAGGGGGTTCCTGGTGCGCGCTGAACCTGGCGCGGTACCTGGACCGGCGCGCATTTCAAATCGCCGCGCTGACGTTCGCCCTGGGCTTGGTGGCCTTGGTGGCTTTCTGGTGGAAGGCGCAACCGGCCTCGGACGAAATGCTGGAGACGCGCGTGCTGGCAGTGCTGGACCAGTTGTTGCAAAAGACGAAGTTCGCGCAGTTTCCGTTCCTGCCGAGTTACTGGCTCTCGACGAGCGTGCTGCAATGGGCCGAGGGCGTGTTGAACCTGGCGGGTTTTTTCATGTTGGTGCTGTTGAGCAACGTGGTGTTTTTCGGCTTCCTGTCGTTCACGCGGCTGGGGAAATTGTATTACGAGGCCGCGTCCCAGGTCCAAAGCCGGGCCAGTGTTTGGGGGCAATGGGAATGGTTTCGTTCATCGCGCCGCGAGCCGTGGACCTTCGCCTACGGAAAAGGCGGGGCGGAACGGATCGCCAACGGTCTGCTCGCCTGGGTGCAACCGGACACGCGGGCGCTGCTGGTGAAGGACGCGCGGATGTTCTGGCGGGACACAACTCAGTGGGGGCAATCCGTCCTGTTGTTTGGATTGCTGGCGGTGTACGTCATCAACCTCCGCCATTTCACGAGCCAGATCTCCAACTCATTCTGGCTCCAATTGGTTTCGTATCTGAACCTGGGCGCGTGCTCGTTGAACCTGGCGACGCTGACAACGCGGTTTGTTTATCCGCAATTTTCGCTGGAAGGCCGGCGGTTGTGGATCATCGGGATGGCGCCGATGGGCCTCGCGCGGGTGGTGAAGGCGAAGTATTGGCTGGCCAGTTGCACTTCGCTGATGGTGACCCTGAGCCTGATCGTGCTGTCCACTTATCTGCTCAAAATGTCCTGGGATCGGATCGCGTTTTTTGGATCGGTGATCGCGGTGATGACCTTCACCCTCAACGGGCTGGCGGCGGGCCTGGGAGTGTTATATCCCAACTTCAAGGAAGGCAATCCGAGCAAGATCGTCAGCGGTTTTGGCGGGACGTTTTGCCTGGTGTTGAGCTTCCTGTACATCCTCGGTTCGGTGTTGATGCTGGCCTTTGGCTCCGCGGAGATGCGCACCGAAGCTCCGTCGCAGGAACTGGCGCTGTTGAGCCTCATCGGATTTATCATGCTCTCATTTGTGCTGGGCTGGCTGCCGTTGAAACTGGGACTCAGGCGTCTGAACGGATTTGAGTTTTGACTGAACCCCGGCAAAGTTCACCGCACCCCTATCCTCTTCCTCGTCCAAAACGGGCGTCCCCAGGCGAATCACCCGGCCGGATCTGCCAGCTATAGGCTTTGACGTTGCCTTTCATCACACCACAACAGCTTGTGGTGGCGGGACTCTGATGCCACAAGGGAAAAACTAAATTGGTTTAATTTGGTTTAATTTACCTTAATTTCCCCGGCGGCGTGGGGGGCACCACGACCGCCGCCAGACAATCCCGCCGGCGGGAAGCGTGCACTTCGTCAGCCGGAATCTTGGTGTTTAAAATTTCAAAGAACTACCCCTCCGTTGACTGCTGCCCATTATTTGCCCCAACGCTCACGTTGTCAAGTTTTTATATTTATGTTTAGAAATATACAACACACAACCCCTGAACCGCCGCCTTTGATCAGCTATTACACGGACCGTAAAGCTGTCCCTTTCACCCACCTTCTATTCTCCCGGATTGACCGCCCGCAAACCCGCCAGCGCCGCAAAGAGTGCGGAAGGCTCCGCAAGATGTTTGTGTTGCCCCGGGCCGGTAACCAACCCGAACCCCACACCATACGCCGGGCCGTTGGCGACGCAGGCCGTGGTTTGGCAATCCGCAATCTGCCGTTCCGCGAGCTTGATTACACCTGCACGGTCTCCCTCAACTTCATATTTCCACCCAACGAGCACGGCGTTCGGATACCATTGGCGCAGGCTGGCGATGATCTTCGGCGTGGGCAGCAACTCGGCGAGCAACGTCCCCTGCCGGGTTGAAATCTTGCCTTCTTTGGCCTCCGTGAGTTGGCCATCGGGAGCACGGACCCAAACTTTTCCGAATGTAAAGTCGCTGACGGCGGCGGCGTGGAACACGGCATCGACAGGTTCGCGCGAAAGGGCTTGAAGGCGGTCGCGCAAATCCGCCGTGGTGCTGAACAGTTCGGGTGTAAAGGTCTTGTGCTCCGGGCGATGCGTCGCTTGCACTCCCAGCAAGAGCTTCACTTGGTGACCGCGCGCGACGAGGAATTCCGCCAGTTCCGAGCCAAGCCGCCCGGTGGAAAAATTGGTCAGGCGGCGGACATTGTCCAGATTTTCATAAGTGGGGCCGGCGGTGATGACGCAGTTCATCCAGGAAAAGGGTAGCAAGGACGGTCCAAAGTCCAAAGTCCAAAGTCCAGGGTCTGAAGATCGCGCGTAGAGCAGGAATCCAGCGTTCCTGCTCTACCCTTTGGCCAGGACAAGCTTCGGCCTTGAACCAGCCGTGTGCCTTCGCTTACGGTAGGGTTATGGATCGTGTGCGCCTTTTTAAAAAGACGGCCTCCGTTTCGCCATGTCTGGCGGCGTTGTTGCTGATTTACAGTTGGACGACTGCGCTGGCGCGTGAGACGCCGGAGCCGTCGAAGCCCGCCGCCCCCGCCCCGGCGCCGTTACCGGACGCGAAGCCGCCGTGGGGACGAATTGTGGTGGTGGGCGCGAGCGCGTCGGCGGGTTTTGTCGGGTCCGAGCCGCTCGGGGGGCCGCAGACGCCCAAACACCGGCTGAGCCGCTATCTGGATGCGGCGCTGCTCGTGCCGCATGAGCCGGTGCGTAACCTGGCCAACGCTTTTTTCTTCACGCACCCGGAGGAGATCGGGCGTCGTCAAATCGATGAGATCATCAAAACGAATCCAACCTTGGTGGTGGGCGTGGATTTTTTGTTTTGGTTCTGTTACGGCAACGAGGCAAAGACGGATGAGGAGCGGGGGGCGCGGTTCGAAGCCGGGTTGAAGTTGCTGGAGAGAATCCCGTGTCCGTTGATCGTCGGCGACATTCCGGATGCTTCCAGCGCAGTCGGTGGCGTGTTGAGCGAGGAGGAAATGCCCAGCCCTTCCGCCATTTATGTGGCGAATCGGCGGCTTAAGGAATGGGCCGTGCAGCATCCGCAGGTTACGGTGGTATCGCTGTCCAGCTTCATGCACAGTCTGATGGCCAACGAACCGCTTACGCTGCGCGGTCAAACCCTGTCCGAAATCAAAACCCGCAAGTTGCTGCAATCTGACAAGCTGCATCCCACGGCACAAGGTTCCACGTTGCTGGCGCTCGTGGTCCTGGATGCGTTTCAGTCCCACCAACCCAATGTGCCGGCGGAGGACATCCGCTGGGATTCCGAGCAGGTTTACCAGATGGGTTTCAATGCGACGCCAACACCTGCGAAAAATCCCGCAAAGCCGGCCACGGAACCGGCAGCATCAGCGCCGGCAGGGAAGTGATGAGCAAAATCGTCGGCATCGATCTCGGCACGACTAACTCGCTGGTGGCAGTGGTGGATTCGGGGATTCCGCTGGTACTGGCCGATGGCGAAGGCCAGCGGTTGACGCCTTCCGTGGTTCATTTTCCAGGTCCGGACGCCGAGCCGGTGGTGGGGCACAAGGCCAATCGCGTTCGCGTATTGAAACCCGCGGAAACGGTCTATTCCATCAAGCGCTTCATGGGCCGGCGTGGAAACGAAATTCCGCGCGAAGAGATGCTCATCACTTACCCGATCCGCGGTGAAGGCGCTGGCCCAGTCAGTGTCGAAATTCATGGCCGCGCCCGGACGCCGGAGGAAATTTCGGCGGAGGTGCTCAAGAAGCTCAAGCGCGACGCCGAGGCCCGGCTCAACGAACCTGTCAATCGCGCCGTGATCACGGTGCCGGCTTATTTCAACGACGCCCAGCGCAACGCGACCAAACGGGCTGGAGAACTCGCGGGATTCACCGTCGAACGCATTGTCAACGAACCGACGGCGGCGGCGCTGGCGTACGGGCTGGACAAGCTGAAGGACCGCGCGCGCATCGCGGTGTACGATTTGGGCGGAGGCACGTTTGATTTGTCGGTGCTTGAACTCAACGGCGGGGTCTTCCAGGTGTTGGCGACCAACGGCAACACGCGCCTGGGCGGCGATGATCTGGACAAGCGGATCATTGACTTTCTGGCGGAAAAAATCCGGGCGGCGGGTGGCCCGGATGCCGCGGAGAATTTGCCGATGCTGGCGCGCATTCGCGAAGCGGCGGAACAGGCCAAGATCAATCTCTCCACGGAAACGGCTGTCGCGATCGCCCTTCCTTTTCTGACGCCGACGTTCAGCTTCAGCCTTCAGTTCACCCGCGCCGAGTTGGAGAATCTCACCCGTGACATCATCGCCCGAACGCGGGCGCATTGCCTGCGGGCGCTGGCGGATGCCAAACTGGAAGCGGCGGATCTGGACCAGGTTATTCTAGTGGGCGGCCAGACGCGCATGCCGCTGGTGCGGGCCATGGTGACGGAGATTTTTGGTTGCGCGGAGTTCGAGGAGGCGCGCGGCAGCATCCGGTTGGGCACCGAGTATCATCGGCCGAAGGGCCCGCTGCTGAACACCTCGCAGAATCCCGATGAAGCGGTGGCGCTCGGCGCGGCGATCCAGGCGGAAATTTTGGCCGGCGGTTTTCGCAATGTTTTGCTGCTGGACGTGACGCCGCTTTCGTTGGGGATTGAAACGTTCGGCGGGTTGATGAACGTGATCATCCACCGCAACTCGACCATTCCCGTGAAGGCCGGCGAAATGTTCACGACCGCGGTGGACAACCAAAAGAACATGCTGATTCACGTCCTGCAAGGAGAACGCGAACGGGCGGCGGACAATTGGAGCCTGGGCCGGTTCACGATCGACTTCGAGCCCGCGCCAAAGGGTGTGCCGCGCATCGGCGTGCAGTTTGAAATCGACGCGAACGGGATCCTGCACGTGCTGGCGCGCGACACGAGGACCGGAAAGCAAACGGTCGTGGAAATGAAATCGGCGGTGGACGTGGACGATGCCGCAGTGCAGCGCATGGTGGAGGAATCGGTCGAGCATGCTTTTGAAGATCTGGCGGCGCGGCGCTGGATTGAGGCGAGTTTGCGGGCGCGCGAGACGGCAAACGCCGCGCGCAAGGGGTTGGCTGATTGCGCGAGCGAATTGGAGGAAACCCTTCGCGCCCAAATCGAAGCGGCGATCCAGGCGGTCGAGGTTGCGCTCGCTACTGAAAAACCCGGAACAAAAGTTGGCGACACAGCGCAGCTTCAAACCGCCGCCAGGGCGCTGGATGAGGTGACGCGGCCATTGGCTAACCTATTGATGGACAAAGCCATGGACGCGCTCCTGCGCAAACGCGGATTGATTGAGTGAACAGCATGAGCGGACTGAACCTCAACGCGCGAGAAGATGACGGAGTTGTAATGAGGTTGCACAATTCTTTTCCGACGCATACACTTTTGACTTTAGCACAGTGAACCGATCAGCTACGGAACTTCACGAAGCCGCCGTCAAACGCAACGCGGAAGCGGTCAAGACATTGCTCCGCACCAATCCCGAGTGTGTCCACTCGATTGACGACAAGCAACGAACGGCGCTCCAATTGGCCGCGCGCGGCGGTTCCCTGGAGGTGGTCAAGCTGCTCGTCGCCGCCGGCGCGGATGTGAACACGCGCGACGAGAAAGCCCAGACGCCGTTGCAAATGGCGGCTTATTACGGTTTTAAGGACGTGGTGGAGTTCCTGCTCGCTGAACACGCGGAAGTCAACGGCGCCAATCGCTGGCAAATCACGCCGCTGCATCTGGCCGCCAACTTCGGGCATCGCGATGTCGTGGATCTGCTCGTGCAGCACGGCGCCGACGTTAATTCGCGGGAAGGCAAGGGGCAGACGCCGATTTATCAGGCGGCCAATTACGGCCACCGCACCGTCGTCAAATTGCTGCTCTCGCGCGGCGCCGATGTCAATGCCCGGGACAAGATCGGCGCGACGCCGTTATTTGCGGCGGCTTCCTACGGCCAGCTAGCGGTGGCCGAAGTGCTCATCGCCAACGGCGCTGAAATCAATGCCTCCGACCGCGGTGGTTGGACGGCCTTGCATCATGCGGCGATTTCCGGGCACCGCAGCATGGCGGAATTGCTGCTCGACCGCGGAATCAAGGTGGATGCGTTCGACAAGCACGGCGTCACCCCGCTGCACATCGCGGCGCGCGTCGGCCATTTGCATATTGTCGAGTTGTTGCTGGCGCGCCGGGCGGACATCAACCGGAAAAATTATCCCGGCCGCACGCCCTTGCTCATGGCTTGCATCAGCGGCCAGACCCCCATAGCCGAACTGCTGCTCAGCCGCCGGGCGGATGTCAACGCGAAGGACTACAGCGGCAAATCGGCGCTCTACTACGCGACCATCAACGAGCTCACGGACATCGTGGAGCTTTTGAAAAAGCACGGCGCGCGCGAGTAGGCCGCGTCTGTAACTCCTCTGGATTCAGCCGCGAACCAAGACAGGCCTATTGTTACCTGGGACACGCATCTTCCGCTTCGCAACCTTGTTTGCCATCCTTGGTTTCCTCTCGTCGTTCTTTGTCCTGTATCGGGACACTTTAGCCATGCTTCAGGACACTCACCCGCTGGATTGAGGTTATTCCCGGCTGCTGCCAATCGCAGAAGTTAAAATTCGCAGGGCTCAGACTGGCATAATCACTGCTTAAGTCTGCAGACGCGGTTGGTAGCCGACAACTGTGAGCAAGCTGAACAAACAATAACCGTCGGCACCGTGTTCACACCGCTTGCAGAAAGTGAAAGATACGCATATGAAAGCAAAGACCTCCCGTAAACACGGGTTCACGCTGGTTGAAATCATGATTGTTGTGGCCATCATCGGCCTGTTGGCGGCGATCGCGATTCCTAACTTTGTGCGCGCCCGCACCACCTCGCAGCAAAACGCCTGCATCAACAACCTCCGCCAGATTGACGGCGCCAAGCAGCAGTGGGCGCTGGAGTTCAAGGCGGCGGCCACGACCAC